>ENA-ORXI01001247-ORXI01001247.1-sediment-metagenome-genome-assembly--contig:-NODE-1247-length-20090-cov-12.444611_pt1 | contig 20090 bp, 18 predicted proteins | sample MGYA00237861_ERZ511468 | MGnify/ENA primary metagenome ERZ511468 (study PRJEB26299, sample SAMN06266213) | sediment metagenome | isolation source: Hudson Canyon methane seep mesocosm | place...
TTTATCTGCTTTTAGTTTACTTAAATAAACCGACACTGTATGTAGGTCAAAATAGACAATACGGACAAAATTATTTTTTTGTGTCATATGCCCTACTCATCCTTACCTGACACTGATACCTTATTTTTCTTAAAAAAACAATACCCACTTAACTGCTCTTTTGGAAAACTGCGCAAAAAAAACCCAAAAAAAAGGGCCTTTACGGCCCTTTTAATGATGCTTAACTCTTTAAACAACTTTTCAACTCAAGGCACTATTTATCTCGCCGCGCCATGGGGACAAAGCCGCGTTTTTCACTGCCTTCGTAGAGCTGTCGAGGCCGGCCGATTGGACGTACCGGGGAAGCCATCATTTCCAACCAGTGGGCTGCCCAGCCAGCCGTACGGGCGATAGTGAACATCACGGTAAACATATCGACTGGAATATTAAGGGCCTTGTAGATTAACCCTGAGTAAAAATCCACATTCGGATAGAGTTTTCGTTCGATAAAATACTCGTCGTTTAAGGCATACTGCTCGAGCGCTAAGGCCAATTCAAACAAAGGCCCTAACTCTTCTTTATGCGCTAAAACCTCGTGACAGACATCGCGAATAATGATCGCTCTCGGGTCAAAGTTTTTATACACCCGGTGACCAAAACCCATCAACCGAAACGGGTCGTTCTTGTCTTTAGCCTTGTTAATATATTTCTCAATATTATCAACGGTGCCGATCTCCTCTAACATACTTAGCACTGCCTCATTGGCGCCGCCATGGGCTGGCCCCCATAGCGCAGCGATCCCTGCCGCCATACAGGCATAAGGATTAGCCCCGGTACTGCCGGCTAAACGTACTGTCGAGGTACTGGCATTTTGTTCGTGATCGGCATGCAAAATAAATAACATGTTCAGCGCCTTAATCGCTACCGGATCTAAATACTGCGCTTTAGTAATAAACGATTGCTCTTCGGGGCGTGAAAACATCATGTTCATGAAATTCTCACAATATTCTAAATCGGCCCGTGGATAAACCACAGGACGCCCGACCGAATGGCGATAACAGAGCGAGGCTATCATCGGCAATTTACCAATCAACCGTGTCGCACAAATTTCCCGGTGCTCTAGGTTGTGAATATCTAACTCGCTGTGATAAAAAGCTGACAATGAGCCCACCACACCCACCATCATCGCCATCGGGTGTGAATCGTGGTTAAAACCATGAAATAGACGAATCAAGCCTTCATGAATCGCTGATCGGTAATTAACCTCATCATTAAAATCACCCAATTGGGTTTGAGTCGGCAAATGCCCTTTCATCAACAGGTAAGCGGTTTCGATAAAGGTACAATTGGCCGCCAGATCTTCAATCGGGTAACCCCGGTAAAGTAAGATGCCTTTCTCGCCGTCAATAAAAGTAATCGCACTTTTACAACTGGCAGTTGACACATAGCCTAGGTCATAGGTAAAAAACCCTAAATCCTGATTAATCTTTCGAATATCAGCAACTGGGGTTCCTGCGCTGCCCTTTAACAAGGGGTACTCCGCACTTGCACCGGTAGAATTATTGATAATCGAAATAGTTTCCTTTGCCATACATGCTCTTGTTTTGTTAAAAATTATTTTTTTATTTTTGATCCGCGTAGGTCTGCCGCCAACCGTTTAAAGCCTATTTTACCCGAGCGACCTACACCCATGCAATTAAGCGTCTTTATTCAGGGCGTCTAAACTCGCCGAACTGCCACTAACTTCCGTTAAAAAACCGTTAAAACCAGCTAAATGACACGTTAATCACTGACACACTAAAAACTATTTTTTAATGTGTCAGCGCTTTTACTCGCCTTCTACTTGCTGATAGCGCTCAATTTGGTCAAAATTTAAATAACGGTAGGTATCTTCAGCAGATGCCTCCAACCCTTTTGCGTGGGCCATGTATTCCGAAAATGTTGGAATGCGGCCCAAAATGGAACACACCGCGGCCAATTCTGCCGAGGCTAAATAAACATCAGCACCGGTCCCTAAGCGATTCGGAAAGTTACGGGTCGAGGTGGAGACCACCGTGGAATTTTCAGCCACCCGCGCCTGATTACCCATACACAACGAACAGCCTGGCATTTCCATACGGGCACCGGCTTTACCAAAGGTGCTGTAATAGCCTTCTTCGGTTAACTGCGTTTGGTCCATTTTAGTCGGCGGCGCCACCCATAGCCGCGTCGGTAATTCACCGGTGTGTTGATCTAATAATTTACCCGCCGCACGAAAATGACCGATATTGGTCATACACGAGCCTAAAAAGACCTCATCAATCGCGGTACCGGCTAATTCAGATAACGGCTTCACATCATCCGGGTCGTTCGGACAAGCCAATAACGGCTCGGTAATTTCATTCAAATCGATCTCAATGATTTCGAAATAATCCGCATCGGCATCGGGCTCCAGTAACACGGGATTTTCCAGCCAGGCTTTCATTTCGTCAATGCGCCGCGCTAAGGTTCGGCTGTCGCCATAGCCCTCAGCAATCATCCAATTCAACAGGGTAATATTGGAATTGATATATTCTCGAATTGGCGCTTCATTTAACCGGATAGAACAACCGCCGGCTGAACGTTCGGCGGAAGCATCTGATAATTCAAACGCTTGCTCTACTTTTAAATCAGGCAAGCCTTCAATTTCTAAAATACGGCCGGAAAAAACATTCTTTTTACCTTTTTTCTCAACCGTCAATAACCCTCTTTCAATGGCTGCATAGGGAATCGCATTAACTAAATCGCGCAAGGTAATCCCCGGCTGCATCTCCCCTTTAAAACGCACCAAGACCGACTCGGGCATATCCAACGGCATCACGCCGGTAGCCGCCGCAAAGGCGACTAAACCCGACCCTGCCGGAAAAGAAATCCCTAACGGAAAACGGGTGTGCGAATCCCCACCGGTGCCGACGGTATCGGGCAATAACATTCTATTCATCCACGAATGAATAACCCCGTCACCCGGGCGCAGCGACACCCCGCCGCGGTTCATAATAAAGTCAGGCAACGTATGTTGGGTCTCAATATCAATCGGCTTCGGGTAGGCTGCCGTGTGGCAAAAAGATTGCATCACCAAGTCGGCCGAAAAACCTAAACACGCTAAATCTTTTAATTCATCGCGGGTCATCGGTCCGGTAGTATCTTGCGAACCCACGGTTGTCATCTTAGGCTCACAATAGGTCCCCGGACGCACCCCTTTTACACCGCAGGCTTTACCGACCATTTTTTGCGCCAACGAATAACCCCTGCTTGACGCCACCGCATCAGCCGGTATTTTAAAGACCTCAGAAACTGGTAGCCCCAACGCCTCTCGGGCACGGGCAGTTAATCCACGACCGATAATCAGCGGAATACGTCCGCCCGCTCTGACTTCATCTAACAAGACATCGGTTTTAAAGCCAAAAGTACTGATCGTTTCGCCCGTTTCGTGGCGTTTAATAACCCCCTCATACGGGTAAATATCAATGATATCGCCCATGGCCAGAGCTTCAACATCACATTCAATCGGCAAAGCGCCTGAGTCTTCCATGGTATTAAAAAAGATCGGGGCAATTTTTCCGCCAATACAAACACCGCCGCCCCGTTTATTGGGTACATAAGGGATATCATCCCCCATGTGCCACAACACCGAATTGGTTGCAGATTTTCGTGACGATCCGGTCCCCACCACATCGCCCACATAGGCGAGCGGAAACCCTTTAGCTTTTAACGCAACAATCTGCGCTAACGCATCGGTAATACCCTCTCTGGGGTTTTTAAGCATCGCTTGGGCATGCAAGGGAATATCAGGCCGCGACCAGGCATCGGGTGCTGGCGACAAATCATCGGTATTGGTTTCACCGGTGACCTTAAATACAGTTACCGTTTTTAATGCCGGGACTTCTGGCTTTTCAGTAAACCACTCCGCATTCGCCCACGACTCAATTACTTTTTGGGCATAGGCATTGCCCTTATCGGCTTTTTCTTTAACATCGTAAAAAGCATCAAAAACCAACAAGGTATGGCTCAGTGCTTTCGCGGCAAGCGGTGCTAAATTATGATCATCCAATAATGTAATCAAAGGCGCTATGTTATAGCCGCCGAGCATTGTGCCTAACAATTCAGTGGCATGCTCAGGGGTTAACATCGGTGACTGCGAGTCACCTTGAGCAATAGCGGCCAGAAAACCGGCTTTCACATAGGCGGCCTCATCAACACCGGCCGGCACCCTGTTTTCTAATAAATCAATTAGAAAACCTTCCTCATTCACAGGCGGATTTTCAATCAATTTAACTAACCCGGCGACTTGTTCAGCCGATAAGGGTTGAGGAACAATACCCTGCTCCAAGCGTTCTTCTACATGTTGGCGATAATCATCTAACATTTACAACTCTCATTGGGAATTTGACAAAGACAGGCACAATAAGTGCCTAAATAGACCGGTATCAAACTAAAAAACGCTGGCGGTGCCAGAGCGTTAATTTGACATACGTAAGGGGTTATTATAGCAGAACAGCACTTTTTTTTAAAGACACAACGCAGGAGAAGCGCTTACTCATCAGCTCATAAAAAATAAGCGCTTAAGGCAGGTCAGGCATTAAACACAACACCTTAACGCCCTAAACGCTTATCTAAAAAGAAAAAAGTAGTCCCTAGACCATGGCGTCACGGATCGCTTGACCCATCTCTTTGGTTCCCGCTTTGGAATTTGGATTTAAATCAGGGGTGACAAAGGTACCCTCGAAAATAACCTTCTTAACAGCGCGCTCAACGCGCTCACTGGCAGCATCTTCACCTAAATGCTTGAGCATCATCGCGCCCACCATAATGACCGCAGTCGGATTAGCCAGGTTCTTACCGGTAATATCGGGTGCACTGCCATGAACCGCTTCAAATAAAGCCGCATCAGCACCAATATTAGCGCCTGGAATTAAGCCCAAACCACCCACTAAACCGGCGGTTAAATCCGATAAGATATCGCCAAATAAATTGGTTGTAACCACCACATCAAATTGCGCCGGGTTCATCACCATATGCATACACGCCGCATCGATGATTTTTTCGTCAAATTCAATCGCAGGATAACTCGGTGCAATCTCACGGGCCACATCCAAAAACAAGCCTTGGGTGAATTTTAAAATATTAGCCTTATGGCACACGGTAACTTTTTTACGGTTATTATCCACTGCATATTCAAAGGCATAACGAATAATTTTTTCAGAAGCCGCACGGGTTACTACCGCAAGACTTTCGGCAATATCTTTTTCCGGGGTTAAATAATGCTCCAGGCCGCAGTACAACCCCTGGGTATTTTCTCTCACCACGACAATATCTACATCTTCAAAGCGGGTTTTAACGCCGGGCCAAATTCTTGCCGGACGCACATTGGCATAGAGATTAAATTTTTGCCGAAGAACGACATTAATACTCCTGAAACCACCGCCTGAAAGCGTGGTTAAAGGGCCTTTAAAGGCGACGCGGTTACGGGTAAATGACTCAACGGTTTCGTCAGGAATAGGGGTGCCGTATTTCTCATACGCTCCTAGACCCGCTTCGGCTTCTTCCCAGTTAATCTGAACGCCCGTGGCATCAATGACCTTCACGGCCTCTTCCATAATAGATGGGCCAATCCCATCGCCTTTGATTAATGTCACGTTATGCATGGCGTATTTCCTAAATGGTCAAAAGGAGTTCATGATACACCCTTTAGAAGACGATAAAAACCAACGCACTCAATTGATTTAACCGGCAAGCCACCGCCCCGTTTAAAAAAAGACCTCTCCCGCAACGGGTTTTTTACTGGTTTTGAAAAGCGGCTATTTTTTTTATTACGCCCTGTTGAATCGGACATGCAACCGCTTGGGTACCGAATAAATAACGGGCTAAAACTAAATCTTCCAACGCCAATAACACCTCAAACGCTAAACGTTCTGGGTCAGAGGCTCCGGGGTAGCTCTGTTCTAAATAGCGCATGAGTAATCGGTCTAACTCCAACGAGCCTCGGCGGCAACGCCAACGCAGTTTAGCGGTGTTTTTCGCCACTACCGCTTCGCGATCATTGTCTTGATCTCAGCAATAGCCTTAGCCGGATTTAGGCCTTTAGGGCAGGTCTCGGTGCAGTTCATAATGGTATGACAACGATAGAGTTTAAAGGCATCGTCCAAGGCGTCCAAACGCTGGTCTTTTTGGTCATCTCGGCTGTCCACCAACCACCGATATGCCTGTAACAATACCGCCGGGCCTAAATAACGATCGCCATTCCACCAGTAACTGGGGCAACTGGTTGAACAACAGGCACACATCACACACTCATAAACCCCATCAAGCCGTTGCCGTTCAGCGATACTTTGCAGTTGTTCCCGACTATCAAGTTCACGCTTACCATCAGGCAATGGGGCAGGGTCACTTTGCTGCAACCACGGCTGGATCGAGGCGTATTGCTGATAAAACGGCGTCATATCCACCACCAGATCTTTAATCACCTTTAAATGCGGCAAAGGATAAATGGTTATCTCTTCTGGGTAATCACTCAGCGGCACCATGCAAGCCAAGGTGTTTTTACCGTTAATATTCATCGCACAAGAGCCACAGACACCTTCTCGACACGAGCGCCTAAAAGTCAGCGTCGGATCCAACTCATTCTTAATCTTGATGATGGCATCTAAGACTTTAGCGCCGCACTGCTCTAAATCGATCTCATAACGGTCTAACCGGGGGTTTTGAGTTTGTTCTGGCTCAAAACGGTAAACCTGGATAACCTGACGCCTTAACGTATCCCCCGGTGCTTTTAGCGTTAACCCTTTTTTTACTTTTGCGTTTTTAGGCAAGGTAAATTCAACCATGCTAATAAACCCGCTTCGCCGGTACAACCACCTCAACCTCATCGGTTAAGGTATATAAATGCACCGGCCGGTAGGCTATTTTAATCTGCCCCGCCTGCAACCACACCACGCTGTGTTTAAGCCAGTCTTTATCATTGCGTTCGGGGTAATCTTCCCGCGCATGACTGCCACGGCTTTCAGTTCGGTTGTAGGCGGCCTCAATGGTCACTCGCATTTGCGCCAATAAATTATCCAACTCTAAGGTTTCCACTAAATCGGTATTCCAGATTAACGATTCATCCGTCACCCGAACACGGTCAAAAGAACTGACGATGGCTTTCATATTTTCAACGCCTTGGCGCAACAGTTCCTCGGTTCTAAACACCGCTGCACTTTTTTGCATTTCTTTTTGCATGGCCAAACGAATCTCACTCGGCAACAACTCCCCTTTGGCATGACGAATCTTATCAAAACGCGCCAACGCAGGATCACAAGCCCCTTGTTGCAGTGGCTTTATAGCTTTTCCCGGGGCAATAATCTCGGCGCAGCGATTCGCCGCTGCCCGCCCAAATACAATTAAATCTAACAACGAATTAGAGCCTAAGCGATTGGCCCCGTGCACTGAAACACACGCTGCCTCGCCAATAGCCATCAACCCGGACACAACGGTATCCGGGTTATCGCCGACTACCGTCACCACTTCCCCAAAACGGTTGGTTGGAATACCGCCCATACTGTAATGCACAGTCGGGATCACTGGAATCGACTCTGTCCTCACATCAACACCGGCAAAAACACGCGCGGTCTCAGTAATGCCCGGAAGCCGCTCAGCCAACACTGAATCATCTAAATGCTCAAGGTGCAATAAGACATGATCTTTATCAGGCCCAACGCCTCGCCCTGCATTAATCTCTAGCGTAATCGCGCGGCTGACCACATCTCTTGATGCTAAATCACCGGCTGAAGGTGCATAACGCGCCATAAAACGCTCCCCTTCTGAATTCGTTAAGTAGCCGCCCTCCCCGCGCGCACCTTCTGAAATCAAACACCCTTCGCCATAAATCCCAGTGGGGTGAAATTGGACAAACTCCATATCCTGTAGTGGCAAACCCGCTCTCAGCACCATCGCATTACCATCGCCGGTCACGGTATGTGCTGAGGTACAAGAAAAATAGCCGCGCCCATAACCGCCGGTGGCCATGACCGTCATTTGTGCGGTAAATAAATGCAGGGACCCGTCTTCTAAACACCAGGCTAAAACGCCCCGGCATTCGCCCTGCTCCATGATCAAATCTAAAACGATGTATTCGATAAAGAATTCAGTCTGATGCTTTAACGCCTGTTGATACAAAGTATGTAAAATAGCATGCCCGGTTGCATCAGCCGCCGCACAAGTGCGCTTGGCCTGACTTTTTCCAAAATGAGTGGTCATCCCGCCAAAGGCACGCTGATAAATCTTACCTTCTGGCGTTCTAGAAAAAGGCACCCCATAGCGTTCTAATTCGATAATGGCCGGAATCGCCTCTTTACACATATACTCAATAGCATCTTGATCCCCTAACCAATCAGAGCCTTTCACGGTATCGTACATATGGTAACGCCAGTCATCTTCCCCCATATTACCCAAGGCCGCACTCACACCGCCTTGTGCCGCTACGGTATGACTTCGGGTCGGAAAAACCTTACTGATACACGCGGTTTTAAGCCCTTTTTCTGCCATCCCAAAAGCCGCTCGAAGTCCTGCACCGCCGGCACCGACCACGATAACGTCGTAACTGTGCTCAATAATTTTATACGCTGGTTTATGCAAGCCTTACACCCTAAAAAATAAAATAATGACCGCCCCTACAGCACCGACCCCTAACAACCCAAAGCCCCACAAAGCTATGAGCATCAGTTGTTCCTGAAGCCGTTGATCTGAAAGATAGTCTTCTATGATCACTTTCAACCCTAAATAGCCATGAGCCGCCACAACACTTAAAAAAACAAAAAGACCCGCTAGATTCCAAGGCCCTAACAACCATTCGCTGAACTCTTTATAGGACGCTGTGAGAGCAACATGAAAAAATACGCCTAACCAGATCACTAAAGGCACCAAAAGAAATGCCGTCACCCGTTGCCAGAGCCACTGATTTTTAACCGGCAACGCCCTTAATTGAGTGCTTAGCGGATGCAGGAATTCTTTTATTTTCGATATCATCTGCTTATTAAATCAACACCAGGGCAACACCTGTCAGCACTGAAATAGCCAACAACTCCCACAACGCATAAACCCTTAATTTCGAAGACTCAAAACCCAAGCCCAAATCCCACAACAAATGCCGCAGCCCATGCACTAAATGAAATGACAACGCAAAGGCAAAACCTGCCAACACTATTTGCGCAGGCCTTTGGTTTAAAAAATCTTGAACCGACAAAAACACCGCCTCGCCACTGGCCAGTGCCACTAAGACGGTAAAGAAAACGACTAATCCAAGCAGTAAAAAAACCCCGGTAAGGCGATGGCTAATCGAAAGCACTGCCGTCAAAGGCCATTTGTAAATCGTTACATGCGGTGCTAAGGGGCGGTGGCTATTGGGCATAAATCAAAAATTTACGGTTAATTATTAGCATCATCATACCTTTCAACCCTGACTCTGCATACCCTTCTTGTGACGCGTGAAATCTTTATTTAAATATCCCCCTATAATAAAGATAAATAGTCTAGTCATTACGTTTTATTTAGCACTTTTTTGTTTTATAATTAACGGTTTTTACCCCCCTTTTTGAGAGAGACTTATGGAAAAACCATTTATCCTGCATATGCTTACGACTGCAAAAAACCTAAGCCCTTTTGATGTCAACATGGCATTAGATGCTGGCTGGATTTCAGCCATCCCTTACATTAACGTCGAACCCAGTGAGATTCGTGGCTTGGTACAGGATGCTATTTTCTCCCGTAGCCAGAAAAGCATGCAAAAAACCGGTATTTTCATTGGTGGCCGTGATACTAAACAAGCGATGGACATGCTTAAATCGGCTAAACACGCGATGGTTCCTCCTTTTGAAGTTTCTGTCTTTGCCGACCCCAGCGGCGCCTTTACCACCGCAGCCGGCATGGTTGCCTGTGTTGAGCGTGAACTCAAAGATAAATTCAACACCACACTGGAAGGCAAAAATATTCTTGCTTTAGGCGGTACTGGCCCGGTCGGTCAAGCCGCTGCGGTTATCTCTGCTAAAGCCGGGGCTAACGTGACTATTGTGGGCCGCCAACTGGCAAAAGCACAACATATTGCCGAGATGTGCACCACTGAATTTGGCGACGGTCAAATTACCATTCACGGCGCTGCCGATGCTGACAAAGGTGAGATGATTAAAAACACCGATATTGTTTATGCAACCGCTGCTGCTGGCATTGAAGTCTTAAGTGCTGAATTGGTTGCCTCGGCACCGGTCTTAAAAGTCGCTGCTGATGTGAATGCGGTACCGCCATCGGGTATTGCCGGTTTAGATGCTTTTCACAACGGCACTCTGATTGAAGGTTCCACCAGCGGTGCTGTCGGCGTTGGCGCACTCGCTATTGGTAATGTTAAGTACAAGGCACAAAACCAACTGCTTAAACAAATGATTGATCATAGTACCGGTAGTCCGCAATTTCTGCACTTTGAGCACGCTTTTGAGGTCGCCAGAGAATACATCAATTCGACGGGCTAATAACACCGCTATCGGTATTATACCCTTACGATTAAGACTTTTTATGGCCCCTGCCTTTATGGCTATTAACGCTTTAAAGGCCGGCGGCTTATACCGCTACACCATAACTTAGGACCCCACCGCAATGTCGAAGAAAAGCATTCTTCATATGTTTGACCCCATGCCGCACAACAGCCCTTTTGATGTCAACATGGCTGTTGATGCCGGTTTTGATATCATCATGCCCTATAACAATGTGAACTTTGAAGATACCCAGCGATTGGTTCAAGATGCGATTTTTTCACGGGGTCCTAAAGGGGTTAAACAAACCGCTATTTTTATCGGTGGGCGCGACATGAGTCTGGCTTACGATATGTTAACCGCCAGTAAACGCGCCATGGTCCCCCCTTTTGAGGTTTCTGTTTTGGCCGACCCTAGCGGCGCTTTTACTACCGCTGCAGCATTGGTGGCTTGTGTTGAAAAAGCACTGGCCGACACGACGACAAAAACTATGGCTGATTGTAATGTCGTTGTTTTTGGCGGCACCGGCCCTGTCGGTATTGCCAGCGGGGTAATCGCCTCACTGACGGGTGCTAACACCACGCTAGTAGACCACCTCAATATACATACCGCTGAAGATACCGCCTCTGAATACAACCGGCTTTTTAACTGTCAACTCCAAGGCGCTGTAGCCGGTAGTCCTGATGAAAAGTCCGCCCTCCTTGCCGAGGCTGATATTATCTTGTGTGCTGCTAAAGCCGGCGTTCAGGTTATTAACCAAGCGCTACTCACAACAGCCACTCATCTTAAAGTAGCCGGCGATGTGAACGCCGTACCGCCTGCCGGTATTGAAGGTATTAAACTCAACGATTTTGGGCGCTTACTCAACGACGAAACCGCTGTTGTAGGTGTTGGCCCCTTAGCCATTGGCGACATAAAGTACAAAACCCAACAACGGTTACTGCAACAACTGCTGACGACAAAGAAACCGGTTTATCTTGATTTTCGTGACGCTTTTGCTGTCGCACGAAGTCTAGTTAATCCTTAGGTTTAACCGCTACCGTTGAAGATGCTTCCTGCCAATCGGTATAATTATGTTTCATAGCCAAGTGCATTAATTCGATATCACTTTTAACACCCAACTTTTTAAAGACGCGATACCGGTAGGTCACGACTGTTTTTTCGGTGATTTTTAATAACCCTGAAATCACCCGAATGCCATGCCCTTGCAAGGTTAAATGAAGCACACTGGCCTCACGATTCGAAAGCGATAGGAAAGGCTTCGCGTCTAGAGCACCTAAATTTTGAAGCGCTATGTTTTGAGCCACCTTCTCACTTAAATAAAACTTACCGGCCATCACACTTTGAATCGCCTCGACCAATTGTTCAATACCGGTGTCTTTACAAACAAAACCTGAAACACCCATTTGCACCAAATGAGCCGGTATCGGCCCATCATCCAAAACAGATAAAATGATGACTTTGGTCGCCGTATCGGCTTGAATAATTTTTCGAGCCGTCTCAACGCCGCCGAGTCCCGGCATATTAATATCTAAAAAAATGACGTCCGGCGAGATTGCTTTATGCTGAGCCAACGCGTCTTCGCCAGAGCTGGCTAAATGGCAGGTTAATTTCAAACTGGAATTAGCTTCTAATAAAGACTTCACCCCCAACCGGATGAGCTCTTGATCATCAACAATTAAGACCTTTAACAAAACAATTCCTCGACCAAAACAATAACTTTAAATATTATCATGTACAAGCAATCCATCAAACAGTGCTAGCCGTTTTATTTCTGACAATACACAAAAGTAAGCCATATCACCCACTGCGCCACGGCCTATCCCTGAGTTTTTAAACAGTGTATTTTCCTGTTAGTCAACTCATAGCTTATTGCGTCAGTTGACGACTAATAACAATAAGATCAAAAGGCATCAATACGCAAGAACCTTAAGCAGGCCATTATTCTATGGGTATTTTTACCGATCACTTCAGCTATGGCTGAACAGCGTAAACCCGCGAAATGAGATGATTTATCATCACGACGAGAGATGAGCCAGAGGCCACATTTAGTTATTTTTTTGGAGCAGGTACCTTGAAACCTACGAGACAACTCGCCGGTAAAGTCGGTCGATAATGACTGGAAATTGGAGCCAACGAGAAAGAATAGGGAATTAAAACAACAACAAGTATGCAAGAAATAATGGCGGAGAGGCAGGGATTCGAACCCTGGGAGGGCTACAAACCCTCAACGGTTTTCAAGACCGCCGCTTTCGACCACTCAGCCACCTCTCCTAAACAGACGCTATGATACCTAAAATAAAGAAAAACTTCCAGCCTGAAATACCTCAATTAACCGTCTTATTTTAAACGCGGTATTTTGCAGTCCATTACAAAAAATAATACGCCCGGTTACTGCAACAAAACCTCTAATCCCGCTTGTTCAATCTCCCCACCACCCGACTCGACGGCTAGATCGACTTGTTGCTCTAAATGCATAAAGTCAAATAAATCAGTATCGGCTAACTGCGAAGGGGCAATATTTTGTAATCCGGTAAAAATACTCTCAAGACGCCCTGGAAACTGTCGGTCCCACGTTTGCAACATGACCTTCATTGCTTGGCGCTGAAGGTTCTCTTGTGAACCACACAAATTACAAGGAATAATAGGATAGTCTTTCATGCTCGCGAACCGAGCAATGTCTTTCTCACGGCAATAGGCCATGGGCCGAATCACCATATTTTTCTTATCATCACTTAATAATTTTGGCGGCATGGCTTTTAACTTACCGCCATAAAACAAATTAAGAAAGAAAGTCTCTATGATGTCATCACGGTGATGCCCTAAGGCAATTTTAGTAATGTTATTTTCTTTCGCATAACCGTACAAAGTCCCACGGCGCAGTCTTGAACACAGCCCGCAGGTTGTTTTTCCTTCGGGAATAATTTCCTTCACGACACTGTAGGTATCACGCTCCAAAATTTCAAAAGGCACGCCAAAATCCTTTAAATACTCTGGCAAGATGTGCTCTGGAAACCCCGGCTGCTTCTGATCTAAATTAACCGCTATTAATTCAAAATTAATCGGCGCCGTTTGCTGCAAATTATGCAAAATAGTCAGCATCGCGTAAGAATCCTTACCCCCTGACAAACAAACCATCACGCGGTCACCCTCCGCTATCATGCCATAATCCGCAATCGCACGACCGGCATCACGACGTAATCGTTTTTGTACTTTATTTAATTCAATACGAGATTTAGCGTCAACGGCAGGCATAACAAAAGAACACAGAAAAAAATAACAAAGGAAAAAGCGAGTGTCGTGACAACACTCGCTGCAGGTAAATTAATCGTCTAACTGTTGGAAGATGAGTGTTGAATTAGTACCGCCAAATCCAAAACTATTTGACATGACCGTTTTCAACGACACATTATCACGGCGCTCTCGGACAATAGGCACCCCTTCGGCTTTAGGGTCTAACTGGGTAATATTGGCAGAAGCACACAAGAATTGTTCTTTCATCATCAACATAGAATAAATCGCTTCATTAACCCCTGCACCCCCTAAGGCATGACCGGTTAATGATTTGGTAGAACTTACGGCCGGCATATTATCCCCAAAAACCTGACGCAACGCTTCTAATTCTCGGGTATCACCGACGGGTGTACTGGTGCCGTGAGCATTAATATAATCTACCGGACCGGTGATCGTTGCCATCGCTTGTTGCATACAACGAACCGCCCCTTCACCGGAAGGCTGCACCATATCGTAACCGTCTGAAGTCGCGCCATAACCGACCAATTCAGCATAAATTTTGGCACCACGCGCTTTCGCATGCTCTAAATCTTCTAGAACTAACACACCGCCGCCCCCGGAGATCACAAAACCATCACGGGTCGCATCATAGGCTCTGGATGCCGTTTCTGGGGTATCATTATATTTTGAAGATAACGCCCCCATGGCATCAAACAAAACCGACATGGTCCAATGCACTTCTTCACCACCGCCAGCAAAAACAATATCTTGTTTTCCCATTTGGATTTGTTCCATCGCATTACCGATACAATGGGCGCTGGTTGCACAGGCCGAGGTAATCGAATAGTTAATACCCTTAATCTTAAACGGTGTTGCTAAACAAGCAATATTGGTACTCGACATGGTTCGAGGCACCATATAAGGCCCAACACGCTTCACGCCTTTGGCGCGTAAAATATCAGCAGCAGCCACTAAATTAGACGTTGAAGGCCCACCCGAACCCATAATTAACCCGGTTCTAACATTGGAGACGTCACTGTCTTCAAGCCCTGCATCATCGATCGCCTGCTGCATCGCAATATAATTAAAAGCCGCGCCATCACCCATAAAACGCTTAACCTTACGGTCTATAAAGTCATCAAGATCAATATTAATCGGTCCGTGAACATGACTTCTAAACCCCAATTCCTGGTATTCCTCAGAGAACACAATACCCGATCGGCCAGCCTTTAAAGAATCAACAACCTCTGTTTGGTTATTGCCTATCGGAGAGACTATTCCTAACCCTGTAACCACTACTCGTTTCATGTTCTTACTCCTCAGAAATCTTCGGTTGAGGTAAACAAACCCACACGCAGATCAGTTGCTTCATAAATAACTTTACCGTCCACTTCCATCGTAGCGTCGGCAATACCCATGACTAATTTACGTAAAATGACACGCTTTAAATCCAAACGATACGTCACTTTCTTCGCATGTGGCAAGACCTGTCCGCGAAACTTAACATCGCCCACGCCCAATGCACGCCCCTTTCCGGGACCGCCCATCCAACACAGATAAAAACCAACCAATTGCCACATCGCATCTAAACCTAAACACCCTGGCATAACGGGGTCGCCCTGAAAGTGACAATCAAAAAACCATAACTCGGGGGTAATATCTAGTTCAGCGACAATACTGCCCTTATCAAACTTTCCACCCTCATCTGAAATATGGGTGATTCGGTCCATCATTAACATATTAGGCAAGGGTAATTGCGCATTCTTTGGGCCGTATAATTCACCTCGCCCAGACATTAATAACTCTTCTCGAGTAAAGCTATGCTGTTTCTGCATGAGTCCTAAAATCCTTAAATTCTTAAAATATAACCGCTATTATCTAATACTCACTGATAAAAAGCAGTAAATACCACGCCTTTTTACTTTTAAACGGCAATAAAATCAATTGCTCGCTGTATTCTTGCTAATGTTTTAGCCCGCCCCAACAACGTCAAGGTCACGTCAATCCCCGGCGTTGCGGCTTGCCCAGAAATAGCAACACGTAACGGTTGCGCGACTTTCCCAAGCTTCAAATCCAACTTTTCTGCGGTATCCAGTACGATCTGATGCAAGGCTTCTCCGTCCCACTCGGGTGCGGCTGAAAATTGAACCTCGAGTTGTTGTAAAACCTTACGAGCCTCACCTTTAAAATTCTTTTTCGCCGCTTTCTCATCATAGGATTCAAAATCTTCGTAAAAATAACGACTCGCCGCCGCCATTTCCTTCAGCGTTTTAGTGCGTTCACGCAAAGCCACAACAACGTCCTCAAGAGCGGGGCCATCCGCCGTATTAATCGCTTGATCCTCTAAATGCCATTGTAGGTGCGGTGTTATCGTTGCAGGATCAGCGGTCATCATGTAGTGATGATTCAACCAAATCAACTTTTCAGTATTGAACGCCGATGCTGAGACATTCACCGACGCTAAATCAAAATGCGCGATCATTTCCTCTATGGAGAATATCTCTTGATCACCGTGCGACCACCCTAAGCGCACCAGATAATTCAACAAAGCCTGTGGCAAGAAACCGTCATCCCGATACTGCATCACACTCACGGCGCCGTGCCGCTTTGATAATCGACTGCCATCATCGCCTAATATCATAGGCAAATGCGCATAGCGCGGGGGCTCCACCGACAGTGCTTTGAGAATATTTATTTGCCGCGGGGTATTGTTAATATGGTCGTCTCCACGAACCACATAATTAATGCCCATATCCCAGTCATCAATGACGACAGTTAAATTATAGGTGGGCGATCCATCTCCCCGGGCAATAATCAAATCATCTAGTTCACTGTTATTGATGGTGATATCACCTTTAACACAATCGTTAAAAAGCACCGACCCTTCAGTCGGATTTTTAAAACGAATAACTGGCTGCACATCATTCTTAACGGGATTACCGTGTCGACAACGCCCGTCATAGCGCGGCTTTTCCTTGCGACTCATTTGCTCAGCACGACGTGTTTCCAGCGCGTCTTTACTGCAATAACAATAATAAGCATCGCCTTGATCTACTAACTGCTGAATAACTTCCTTATAACGATCAAAACGTTGGGTCTGATAATAAGGGCCTTCATCATAATCCAGGCCTAACCACGCCATCCCTTCTAAAATAGCGTCAACAGAGGCGTCCGTTGAACGTTCTCGGTCGGTATCTTCGATCCGCAAAACAAATTGACCTTGGTTCTGGCGCGCATAGAGCCAAGAAAAAAGAGCCGTTCGTGCCCCACCCACATGAAGGTAACCCGTTGGACTGGGTGCAAAACGTGTTTTTATATCCATTGATTATTTCTTTCGTAAAATTAAATTTGCATACTGTTTAGCAATGCCCATCGCTTTCATGGCCCGCTCCACATCGGTGTAATAACTCAAGACCCCTTTGGCCGGCTCAGAACCCAAAGCAACTGCTTTTTGATACCACGCCTTTGCATCACGGGCACTGGGCGGAACACCTAAACCCACATCACTTAACGCCCCCATCATGACAACCGCTTCCACTAACCCTTGGTCGGCTGCTTTTTTTAGCCACCGTGCCGCAACACTGCGATCTTGCATGACACCTTTACCTAAATAATACACAGCGCCCACTTGCGCTTGCGCTAAAGCATCGCCTTGATCTGCCGCTGCTTGAATCACCGTTATATCTGGCTGACTCGCCGACCAGCTAACCGCGGGTAACCCTAAAAATAACACCACCACAAAAAATTTAAACTTACGCATGATTCCCCCTCAAAATACACCTCAAACCGAATGAATAGATAGCTTTATTCTATAACCGTCAAACCGCCCATATACGGCACTAATACTTCAGGTATGTGGATATGGCCTTTAGCATCCTGACAATTTTCCATGACCGCCACCAACGTTCGGCCGGCCGCCAATCCTGAGCCATTCAGAGTGTGCACCAATTCAGGCTTACCGGTTTCAGGATTACGCCAACGCGCCTGCATCCGGCGGGCCTGGAAATCACCAAAATGACTGCACGACGAAATCTCCCGATACTTCTGCTGCCCGGGCAACCAAACCTCAAGGTCATAGGTTTTTCGTGCAGAAAAACCGGTATCACCCGCACACAACAAGACCTTCCGATACGGCAAGCCCAATAGCTTTAAAATATTCTCGGCATGCTGGGTTAATTCTTCATGGGCCGCTTCTGCATCTTCTGCACGAACAATTTGCACTAACTCAACTTTTTCAAATTGATGCTGGCGAATAAGACCTCTAACATCTTTCCCGTATGATCCCGCCTCACTTCGAAAACAAGGCGTTTGACAAACATACTTCAACGGCATTTTATCCGCTGCTATGATTTCATCACGGACCCGATTGGTCACCGGAACCTCAGCCGTCGGGATTAAATACAGCGGCGTTTCACTGTCAATTTTAAACAAATCTTTTTCGAACTTAGGTAACTGTCCAGTCCCCTGCAAGGTCTCGGCATTGACCAAGAAGGGTACATAAGTTTCTTCATAGCCGTGCTCTCGCCCATGCACATCCAACATAAACTGAATTAAAGCACGCTGTAGCCGAGCAATGGGGCCCGTTAACGCCACAAAACGAGCGGTCGCTAACTTCGCCCCTAATTCAAAATCCATACCGCCTAATTTAGCGCCTAGATCAACATGGTCTAGCGGTTCAAAATCAAAATCTCGTGGCTCGCCCCAACAATACAATTCGACATTATCAGACTCATCACGGCCCTCAGGAACCGATGCATCAAGCATATTAGGCAAACTCAGAAAAAAAGCATTTAATTGCTCTTGAATTTCGTTCAGTGCTTGTTCCGCCTCTTTTAGCTGCTCACCCAATGATTGCACCGCCGCTAATAACGGCTGTATATCTTCTCCTTTGGCCTTCGCCTGACCAATGGCTTTAGAACGACTGTTACGCTCATTTTGTAATTCTTGTGTTTTAACTTGTAAGGCTTTGCGCTGTGTTTCCAGTGCACTGTATAGATCAACATCTAACGCTACCTTTCGATGACTTAACGCGACTTTGACCGCATTAATATCTGCTCTTAATAATCTGGGGTCTAACATGTTATTCAACTACCTAAAAAAATAAAAAAGCCCTGTCGTGGCAGGGACAAAAAATCACACACCGCTAATGGCGAAAAATCGCCTTGTACCGTTACATTTGTTTACCTGCTAACAAACCTAAACTTAGCATTGACCCGGTCAAAAATACATTACCAAAGAGTACGCTACCAACAAGTTTCAAATTCTCCCCGAATGAAAAACCCTCTTCAATGAGTTGCATCATCAGATAAAGACTGGATAAGGTAATAAACAACCCGCCTAAAAGCACAACAGCAACCGCCTGATATTCAACGGTTAGGGCCACTTTATGCATTAAAGTACCGGTCACCATACCCAATAAAAACGCGCCGATTGAATTCGTGATTAATAACCCATAAGGCACCGCCCAGTTCGTACTGTGAAAAACACCCGAAGACTGTTGGAAAATTAATCTGCCCATCGATAACCCGATCCAAACCACTAAAATACAAACACTGACACTGACAAAGACATTCAACAACGCTTTAGTCAAATTACCTTGTTCCAACAAATAAAGGGTATCGAGAGAAAAGGTTGAAAAAGTTGTCAGCGAACCAAAGACGCCGACTAAAATAGCTAAGCGGTATTCATCACCCAAAGCAACACGCTGAACCACCAAGGCTTCGGTCATCAGACCAATTAAAAAAGACCCGATAATATTAACCGCTAAGGTTCCGTAAGGAAAACCACGCCCTAACCACTGGTAAACACCCGTTGATATCAAAAAACGCAACACCGCACCCAGTGCCCCGCCTAATGCTACGGCATAAATCTGATTCATGAGGGCAACTTAATAAAATGCTGACGATAAAATTTCAATTCTTCGATCGATTCTAAAACATCGTCTAAAGCCTGATGATTACCTTTTTTAACAAAACCCTCCAATAATTCCGGCGCCCATCGTTGAGCAAGCTCTTTCAAGGTCGATACATCTAAATTCCGATAATGAAAAAAAGCCTCTAATTCGGCCATATAGCGCACTAAAAATCGTCGATCTTGACCGATACTGTTGCCGCAAATCGGCGATTGATTGGCTCCAACCCATTGCGCTAAAAAAGCTAAGGTTTGTTGCTCGGCCATGGCCATGGTCACGGTACTGTGTTTAACCCGTTCAATCAATCCAGACTGGCCGTGATGCTGTTGATTCCAGTCATCCATCGCATTCATCACCTCATCGGGCTGATGAATAGCTAACACCGGACCTTCAGCCAAAATATTGAGTTGCGCATCGGTTACTACAGTCGCTATCTCTATGATAAAATCTAC
>ENA-ORXI01001248-ORXI01001248.1-sediment-metagenome-genome-assembly--contig:-NODE-1248-length-20071-cov-8.094278_pt1 | contig 20071 bp, 24 predicted proteins | sample MGYA00237861_ERZ511468 | MGnify/ENA primary metagenome ERZ511468 (study PRJEB26299, sample SAMN06266213) | sediment metagenome | isolation source: Hudson Canyon methane seep mesocosm | place...
TATCGCAGAAAAACGGGTGCCTCAAGATGGCCGTATTGCCTTAAAGATTGGTGGTCGTCCTGTTGATGTTCGTGTGTCATCTTTGCCCTCTAAACATGGTGAGCGAATCGTATTACGATTGTTAGACAAACAAGCGGGACGTTTAGACCTGAGCTCACTTGGAATGCCTGATAGTTTATTAGAACAACTGAAAGATTTATTAAGAAAACCACATGGTATTTTACTAGTAACTGGTCCGACTGGTTCTGGTAAAACCACCACTCTATATGCTGGTCTTTCTATTCTGAACGATGAATCACGTAATATTCTGACTGTTGAAGATCCTATTGAATATGATATTAACGGTATTGGTCAAACACAGGTCAATACAAAAGCTGATATGACTTTTGCTAAAGGTTTGCGGGCTATTTTACGTCAAGATCCTGATGTGGTGATGGTGGGTGAAATTCGTGATCTTGAAACGGCTCAAATTGCTGTTCAAGCAAGTTTGACTGGTCACTTGGTGTTATCAACATTACATACCAATACAGCGGTAGGTGCAATCAGCCGATTAACGGATATGAAAGTTGAACCTTTCTTATTTGCGAGTAGTTTATTAGGTGTGTTGGCACAGCGTTTAGTACGAAAATTATGTGATAACTGTAAAGAACCACAAGAAGCAAGTTCTACTGATAAAAAACGCTTAGGTTTAACTGATGCTGAGCAAGCATCACTTTGGCATGCTGTAGGCTGCCCTGATTGTAATAATACGGGATATACAGGACGAACTGGTATTTACGAATTATTAGTTGTCGATGAGCCTTTACGAGAGATGATTCATAATGAACAGGGTGAGCCAGAACTTGTTAGGTATATACGCCAACATACGCCAAGCATGCGAGATTATGGTTACACACTTGTGACTGAAGGTATCACTACCTTAGAAGAAGTCTTACGTGTTACACGAGAAGATTAGTCGTTAACTCATGCCTGCATTTCAATATACAGCCCTAAATGAGAAAGGCCGTCAACAACGTGGTGTATTAGAAGCCGATACACCTAGACAAATACGTAAGCAATTACGTGATCTAGGTTTGACCGCTGTCAGTGTAGAAGCTGTTTCTGCAAAAGAAAAATCAATACAAAGTAACACGGGGTTTAAACTCAAACACAAAATTAGTGTCGCAGAGCTTGCCTTGGTTACAAGACAATTAGCAACATTGGTTCAAGCTGGATTGCCCCTTGATGAGGCGCTTTCAGCTGTTGCACAGCAATGTGATAAAGCTCGACTGAAAAGTGTGGTGCTTGCTATCCGTGGAGGAGTGCTTGAAGGCAAGACCTTAGCAGATAGTTTTGCTGATTATCCCCATATCTTTGATTCTTTATATCGTTCTATGGTGGCTGCTGGTGAAACATCGGGCAGCCTCGGTGAAGTGTTGAACCGTTTAGCTGACTATACAGAAAAACGTCATGCCATTAGGCAAAAAACACAAATAGCATTGTTATATCCAACAATCTTAAGCATTGTTGCCATTGCAGTGGTGGCGGGCTTATTGGCCTTTGTTGTACCGAATGTGGTGGCTCAGTTTGCAACGGCAGGACAGTCATTACCGACTGCAACATTAATATTGATTGCAATGAGTGATCTCGTTCGAAATTTTTGGTTAATAGCTTTGCTTTTTATTATCTCTATTACGGTGATATTGAAGTGGGCATTAAAGAAAGACGACTTCAAATATATATTTGATAAACAATTATTAGCTTTACCTGCAATGGGTAAGGTGATTCTTGGTGTTAATACAGCACGTTTTTCACGTACATTAAGTATTTTAACGTCTAGTGGTGTGCCATTATTAGATGCTTTAACAATCAGTGGGCGAGTGTTAAATAATGACTGTTTGAGAGCAGCGGTAGCGGATGCTGCTAATCATGTTAAAGAAGGAAGTAGCCTTCATCGAGCTTTAGCAGAAACAGGATATTTTCCTCCAATGATGTTACATATGATTGCCAATGGTGAAAAAAGTGGTGAGCTTGATAATATGTTAGAACGGATTGCTGATAATCAGGACCGTGAGTTTGAAATGTTGATTGCAATGGCATTAGGGATATTTGAACCAGTATTGATTTTAGCAATGGGTGGGGTTGTACTCTTTATTGTGATTGCTATTTTATTACCTATTTTTGAATTAAATACCTTGGTCGGTTAGTGTCCGATAAAACTTTAAGGAAACATAATGTTAAAAAGAACAAAAAGCATGTCAAATTCTGAGTCAGGTTTCACCTTGCTTGAGATCATGGTTGTTGTCGTTATTTTAGGTATTTTAGCCACCATGGTTGCACCACAAATTTTAGGCCGTGCTGATGATGCTCGTATAACTAAAGCGAAGTCAGATATTGTAAGTCTTGAGGCTGCTTTAGATCTATATCAATTAGATAATTATGTTTACCCAACTACAAGCCAAGGTTTGGAAGCTTTAGTCTCAAAGCCGACGGAATCTCCAGAGCCAAGAAACTATAAAAATGGTGGTTATGTGAAATCACTGCCTAACGATCCTTGGGGGCGACCATACTTATTCCTTAATCCTGGTGTTAAAGGTTCTAGCTATGATTTATACACACTAGGCGCTGATGGAGAAGAGGGTGGCGATGATGTTAACACTGCTAATGCAGATATAGGCAACTGGCGTACAGAATAAATAGATTCTATTAGTATGAACTATCAACGAGGTTTTACCTTATTAGAATTATTGGTCGTATTAGTCATTATTGGCCTATTTTCTGGCTTAGTACTGTTCTCGGTGACGCCTAATGATAATCAAACGACAAATCGCGAAGCAAAGCGACTAATTCATACTATTCAACTTGCACAAGATGAAGCCATTATGCAAGGTGTTGAATTGGGTGTGACAGTACAATCTGATCGATATTCCTTTTCACGACGGCAGGATAAGGCGTGGTTACCATTAGCTGGCGATCCCGATTTCACTGAATATATTTTAAATCCACCTTTGATGATGACCATTGAGGTTGAAGGTGACAATGTGGTGCTCAAAAATGATGATAAATCGTTGATACCAGCAATAATGGTATTGTCTAGCGGTGAATTAACTAGCTTTAAGTTGTCACTTTTTAAGCAAGAAACACCGGATAGGGTTTTCCAAATTGTCGGACAAGAGAATGGCCAATTGTCATTACGGATGCCAAATGAATAAGCAACGAGGTTTAACCTTAATTGAGGTCATGGTTTCTGTGGCTATTTTAGCTTTTGCACTATCTGCTTTGGTAAGAATGACAGGTGAAAGTACTAATACGCTAAGTTACCTAGAAAAAAAGACTTATGCCCAGTGGGTAGCCATAAATCAATTGAATGAAATTGAATCAGAGTCTCGTTGGCCAAATGTTGGAAGGAACCAAGGGCAAGAAAATATGGCAGGCTTAGTTTGGTATTGGGAAATGAAAGTGTCGAATACTGAATCAAACGATTTACGACGCTTAGATATTAATGTGAAACAAAATAAGCAGGATGAACACCCTGCGTATAAATTAACTGCATTTACTCACCGACCTTGATATGAGAGAAATTAATTCACAACAAGGTTTCACCTTATTAGAAATTTTGATTTCAGTCGCTATTTTTGCTTTAGTGTCTGTCGCCACATTTTCGATGTTACAGCAGACTATGAAGTCTGGTGAACGGTTTGATGAAAAGGCTGCTTATTTGGTTGAACTACAAAGGGCACACCGCTTAATACAACAAGACTTTAGCCAAATAGTATCTCGTAGCGTAAGAGATGAGTTTGGTGATGAGTTACCTGCGGTGATGAGCGAAGATGTAACTTGGGGGACAGCAATAGAGTTAACTAGAGCGGGTCGCCCTAATCCTTTAAATAAACCAAGAAGCAATTTATTGAGGTTGCGATATTTATTTGATGGAGAAAATTTAATAAGAAGAACTTGGAAGAGTTTGGATCGTGCTCCCAGTGGAGAATATCAAGATCAAATAGTATTATCAGATATCAAAAAGTGGCAGGTAAGGTTTTTATCAGGCACACAGTGGTTAGCATCTTGGCCTAGTGATGATGAGGAAAGTGCACCTGTTTTACCTAATGCATTTGAAATACTTTTAGAAGTAGGGAATGGACGTGAGTTTCGTTGGTTATTCACAGTTTTTCCTGAAATAGAGGCTAGCTTGTAATGGCCACGATGAGTAAACAAAATGGTGTGGCCTTGGTTGTTGTATTACTTGTTGTAGCATTAGTATCAATTATTGCTACTGATCTTACAGGGCGATTACAGAGAGAAATTAGGCGAAGTGCTAACCTGTTTGATCATCAGCAAGCACAATATTATGTATTGGGCATAGAGAACTTTGCAGTAGCTATTATACAAAATGATATTAAAGCTAACCCTGAACGAGATTCCCTAGATGAATCATGGGCGACAAAACGCTTATACTTCCCTGTAGAAGGCGGAGATTTAAGCGGTGCTATTATTGATGTTAACCGCTGTTTTAACCTTAATAGTTTAGTATCGAAACAAGCCGATTCTTCTTATGTCGCAGATAAAGAATCGATTGCATATCAATCATATCAACGGTTGGTAGATTTGTTAGGACTACCAACTAGCTTAGTAGAACCTTTAGTTGATTGGTTAGATAGTGATGACCAAACAATAGGAATAGATGGAGCAGAAGATAGAGAGTATGAAATACTCACACCTGCTTATCGTGCTGCTAACAACTTGATTGTTGATGTGAGTGAGTTAAGGTTGATTCAGGGTTATGGCGATGAGGTTGTAAAGAAGTTATTGCCTTATGTTTGTGCTCTACCAGAAGCAGGGTACTTTCAACTTAATATCAATACCATTGATGTTGATAAACCAGAGTTACTTTCAATGTTAATTAAAGACTTGTCTGTACACGGTGCAGCAACACTATTAACTGAACGTGTACAATCAGGTTATGATGATTTGGCTTCATTCTGGCAATCAAGTACATTGGCTGAAATAGAGGTGACAGAAGAGGTGAAGTCAGTTATCCAGCTTGATTCTGATTATTACCAGTTACAGGCAAAAGCTAGAATTGGCCGAGGCCATGAAGGCTTAACAACCCTGTTTAAACAAGTTGATAAAGAAAAAGTACAAATTATTTGGCGACATTTTGGGACTATAGAGTGACAGATACAATAGTAATTAATTTCATTGATGCCGAATCGCCAATCAAGTGGGCGAAGTTTGGTGATGGTATTCAACAAGAAACAGGTGCAGCTGCTTCCTTAGATGAACTTGCTGAACAGGCACAACTTCATCAGTTAATCGTTTGGGTTTCTAGTGATAAGCTTAGCTTCACCACAGCAACAATTCCTACTGGTCAACAACGACATATTGACAAAATATTACCCAGTATTTTGGAAGACAATTTAGCCTCAGATATTGATCAGCTTCATTTTGTCACAGGGTCAGTTTCTAATGATGAGCTAAGTGTTATTGTTGTTGAGCAAAGCGAAATTTCAGATTGCTTAGAACAGTTCAATACTGTTGGGCTAAAACCTCAAGCACTTTTACCAGATAGTTTAGCTATTCCTCTATATGACGGCCAGTGGAGCTTATTCGTTGATGGAGATGTAAGTCAGCTACGAACAGCATCACAGATGAGCCATATGTTCGACACACAGAATTTATCGACTTTATTAGGTTTGATACCTATTGATAAGGATGCAACGTTATCGGTATATGCTAGCGATGAACAACGACCATCTTTGAACCTGCAGATGCCTGTCGACTGGCGAGGGCAAACAATAGACAGGCTTTCAACATTACCTAATAAAGCAGTGATGGCAATGAATTTACTACAAGGTGAATTCAAACCACAGAGTAATGTACAAAAATATTGGCAACAGTGGAAGCGAATTGCAGTTTTAGCGATTGTTGCTTTATGCCTGCAGTTAATAGCTGTTGGCATTGAAACATGGCAGTTAAACCAGCAAGTGAAAAGTACTAAAGCTGAAATTAAAAATGTTTTTCATAAAGCCTTTCCAGATGAAAAACGAATGGTTAATGTAAAAGCTCAAGCTATGCAACGAATGGCACAATTACAATCTCAGCAAGGTGGAATGGGGTTTTTAATACTATTACAGAAAATTTCTCCTGCATTGAAGTCATCAGAGAACATTAGTCTAAGCCGTATTAACTTTGAACACCGACTTAGAACAATGAACCTAGATATCAAGGCACAAGACTATGCCCAACTTGAACAGTTAAAAATGACGATTGATAAATTGGGACTGACTACTGAGCTTGGCTCAGTATCTGGTAGCAAGGGTGCCTATACGGCAAGATTGATGATTAGGAGCCAACAATGAACGGATTACAGCAGTGGTGGCAATCACTAGTAAAACGAGAACGTATAGTTGTTGCTGCGTTGACTGTTATTGTTGCTCTTTTAGTATTTCAATCATTAATTTGGCAGCCTTTATATCAAGGGCGAGACAATGCTAGAAATTCTGTAGATAAACAAGCACAACTATTAAGTTGGATACAGAAACAGGCTTTAGTTGTAAAACAGTTGCAAGCAAGCTCGACTCAAGTCACATCATCTTCTCAGTCTATTTCACAGAGAATTAATACTGCTGCAAAAAGCCGGAAAATAGAAATCAATCGATTTCAAACATCGGGTGATAATAGCGTTCAAGTATGGCTAGATAATGCTGACTTTTCTCAATCTCTCTTGTGGCTAGAGGTTTTACAAAAAAGACACAGAGTTATAGTTGAGAGTATTAGTGTAAGTGAAACAAATAAAGCAGGTTTAGTCGGTATTAGAGCAACATTGTCGACTAATTTATAGACATTACTAAATAGTCTGTAATACGATATTTGTGAATATTTAAATAGCTATAAATTGAAGCATGGTATGATACGCAGCAATGTTATCCCTTAATAAAATATTCGACCGATTCGGTAAAAAGAAACCTCGCATTCGTGGGCGAGGAGTAAGTGATAGTCCTGAAGCGACTATTATCCCTCGTTCTGAACATACCATCTCTCGTAAACAAATAAGTTCTGCTGCTTTAAAAGTCTTATATGGCTTAAAAGAAGCAGGATATGATGGCTATTTAGTGGGTGGTTGCGTGCGCGACTTGTTATTAGGTCATGAGCCCAAAGACTTTGATATCGCCACAAATGCTTCCCCTGAAGAAGTTCATAAAGTTTTCCGACGTAGTCAGTTAATAGGCCGACGATTTAAATTAGTTCATGTGCGTTTTGGCCGTGAAATTATTGAAGTTGCAACCTTTAGAGCGCCCCCTGAAGCAGAACAGCATGTAGATGATGCTGGCCGCATTATGCGTGACAATGTTTTCGGCACATTAGAGCAAGATGCATGGCGTCGTGATTTCACTATTAATGCACTGTATTACAATATCAATGATTTCTCGATTGTTGATTTCACCGGTGGTATTGCTGATCTCCAAGCGGGGAAAATCAAGCTAATTGGTGATGTTGAAACCCGTTACCGTGAAGATCCTGTTCGAATGCTTAGAGCAATACGATTTGTCGGTAAATTGGGCTTGTTGTTGGATGATGAGACCGAGCGTCTTATTCCGACATTAGCACATCTATTAACTGACATTCCTGCAGCCCGCCTATTTGATGAATCATTAAAGTTATATCTAAGTGGTAATGCAGCAGTGACTCATGAGTTATTATGTCACTATCATGTGTTTGAGCATTTATTCCCTCAAACCGATCGTTTACTGCATAGTGAACAGGATAACTATCCACGTACATTGCTTATCAAAGCTTTAGAAAATACTGATAAACGAATTGATGAGGGCAAGCCTATTACTCCTGCATTTTTATTTGCAGCGATTTTGTGGGAACCCGTTCGCCAACGTTGGCAAGAACATATTGCACGAAATGTACCTCCTATTCCTGCCTTACAGCGTGCAGCAACTGATGTCATTATGGAGCAAGTGAAACGAGTGGCTGTGCCAAAACGTTTTACGATTATGACGCGTGATATTTGGACATTACAGCCAAGATTGGAACAACGTTTTGGTAAGAGAGCAATTCGACTATTAACTCATCCAAAATTTAGAGCTGGCTATGATTTCTTATTATTAAGAGCAGAATCTGGTGAACAGCTAAGTGAATTAGCAGGGTGGTGGACAGAGTTCCAAATTGCAACAGAAGACGAACAAAATACAATGGTTAAAAATTTAGCCCCTGTTAGCAATAAACGAAAACCACGTCGCCGCCGCAAGAAAAAACCTGCAGCAAAGAGTGAATAATGAAAGGTGTTTTTATTGGTTTAGGCAGTAATTTAGCTGATCCTATTGCTCAAATCGAATCTGCTATCTTAGCTTTAAATGATGTTGATGAAGTGACTGTTGTATCTCGTTCATCTTTGTATTCTAGTCCACCTATGGGCCCACAAGATCAGCCTGATTACATTAATGCGGTAGTTGAAGTGGATACGACTTTATTTGCACATAAATTATTAGATGCGTTACAAGAGATTGAGCAGCAACAAGGTCGGGTAAGAGAGCGCCATTGGGGTGAGCGAACTATTGATTTAGATTTGCTAGTCTATGGTAATAATACTCTAGATGATGAACGTTTGAATGTACCTCATCCGGGCATAGCTGAACGAGCATTTGTACTCTATCCCTTAGCGGAAATAGCGGCCGATTTAAAAATTCCTACACTAGGAAATATTGAGCAATTGCTTGAAGCTTGTCCTCGTGATGGACTAGAGCGAATGGAATAAAGATGAATAAAGTATCATTACCACATCGTTATATTGTTGTTGAGGGCCCAATAGGTGTCGGCAAAACACATCTAGTGAAACGTTTGGCGGATAGTCTTTCTGGTAGTACTTTATTAGAGCAACCAGAACATAATCCTTTTTTAGAAAAGTTCTATCTTCAGCCAAAACAATCAGCATTGCCTACCCAACTTAGCTTTTTAATGCAGCGTGTAAAATTAAGTAAAGATCTTCAGCAAGATGATTTGTTTAATGATCTACAAATTGCTGATTTTATGGTTGAAAAAGATCGATTATTTGCTCAAATAACCTTGGATGATGATGAACTTGCTTTGTACAATATGGTTTATGATAATTTAACTCTGCATCATAGAGCACCGGATTTAGTGATTTATCTGCAAGCACCTTTAGCTGTATTAAAAAACCGTGTAACACAACGTGGCATTGGTTATGAGCAACGTATAGAAGATGCTTATCTACAGCGGTTAACAGATAGTTATGCTGACTTTTTCCATTATTATGACGAATCCCCGTTATTAATTGTAAATGCAGAACAAATTGATCTCGTAAATAGTGAGCAAGATTATCAGAATTTATTAGAACAAATAAGTACATTACAAAGTGGCAGACAGTACTACAATCCTTTACCTGTAAAAGAGAAATAAAGATGAGTCGGCTAAATTTAACGAGTCTTCGAAAAATGAAAGATGAGCAGAACAAAATTGCTATGCTCACAGCTTATGATGCCAGTTTTGCTTATGCATTAGAGCAGGCTGGTGTGGATGTTATCCTTGTCGGTGATTCTCTAGGAATGGTTATTCAGGGGCAGGAGAGTACTTTACCCGTCACTGTAGAAGACATGATTTATCACACTCGAAATGTAGTTCGGGGTAGTGAAAAAGTCTTTGTTATCGCAGACATGCCTTTTATGAGTTATGCCAACGTTGAGCAAGCCATTAGTAATGCCGCACGTCTAATGGCTGAAGGCGGCGCTCAAATGGTTAAGCTTGAAGGTGGCGCTGTTGTTGCTGATACCATTAAGCAATTAACACAGCGTGGTATTCCTGTTTGTGCTCACCTTGGTTTATTACCTCAATCAGTACATCGCTTAGGCGGTTATCGAGTACAGGGCCGTGATGACTCTAGTGCCCAGCAATTAATTGATGATGCACAAGCATTAGAACAAGCAGGTGCAGATATAGTCGTATTAGAATGCGTACCAGCAGATCTTGCTGAGCGTGTAACTGCGGCAGTAACTATTCCGGTGATTGGCATTGGCGCTGGAGCTGATTGTGATGGCCAAGTATTAGTTTTATATGACATGCTTGGGCTAACTCCTGGGAAACGACCACGATTTAGTCATGACTTCCTCGCTGAAACAGGTGCCATTCCTGCTGCAATAGCTAAATATGTGCACGATGTTAAGTCTGGTGACTTTCCTAATCAGGAACAGCAATACTGATGCAATCAGTTGAAAGTGTAGAATCGTTACGGAAACAAGTTAAGCAATGGCATGAAGAGAAGTTAACAGTTGCCTTTGTACCTACGATGGGTAATTTACATCAAGGACATTTATCACTCGTTCGCAGGGCACAGGAATTGAGCGATAAAGTTATCGTAAGTGTGTTTGTTAACCCCTTACAGTTTGATGATAAAAATGATCTGTCAGCATATCCAAGAACATTAGAGGACGATCTTAGACAATTAGAATCTGTTGACTGTGACTTGGTTTTTACCCCAACAGCCAAAACTATCTATCCAAGTGGTATGGATGGGCAAACCCTCATTACTGTTCCGGGTATGGACGATAAACTTTGCGGACAAGCACGACCAGGCCATTTTGGTGGTGTTGCAACCGTTGTAGCCAAATTATTTAATATGGTGCAAGCTGATGTCGCAGTCTTTGGTGAGAAAGACTATCAACAATTATTATTGATTAAGAAAATGGTAAGTGATCTTAATATTCCCATTACAATTATTGGTGCAGCTACACATCGGGAAGAGAATGGCTTAGCTATGAGCTCTCGTAATCAGTACCTAAGCGCGCAACAGCGTGAGAAAGCAGCTGATTTATACCAAAGTCTATTAACTGTGAAAAAACAGCTTGAACAGGGTAATAAAGACTTTTCGTCCATAGAGAAAGCTGCATTCAAAGATCTGCAAGAATCAGGTTTTATTCCTGATTATGTTGATATTCGCTGTGCTGACAATTTAGAACAAGCAAAAACAAGCGATAAATCCCTTAGGATTCTAGCTGCAGCCCGATTAGGAAATGCACGATTAATTGATAATATTGCCTGTGATCTTGCTTGATTTCGCCTAAAAAGCGATAATATGTGCCAACTCAACTATTGAATCCCCGTAAATGCAACTGACTTTACTTAAAACAAAATTACATCGCGCCTGTGTTACTCATTCTGAACTGGAGTATGAAGGCTCGTGTGCGATTGATAGCCATTTATTAGAGGCTGCAGGTATCCATGAATACGAGCAGATTCAAATATATAATGTCGCTAATGGTGAACGTTTTACAACCTATGCTATTCGCGCTGAAGCAGGTTCAAATATTATCTCTGTTAATGGCGCTGCTGCTCATAAAGCATCTCCAGGTGACCGCATTATAATTTGTGCTTACTCTACAATGGACGAAAAAGAGCTTGCTACATTTAAACCTACACTTGTCTATTTAGATGAAAATAATGACATTATCAATACACGTCATGCCATTCCTGTTCAAGCAGCTTAACAAATATGATTGAAAAACTATTTGAAACCGCACTGTGGAATAGCCGATTTGTAGTAATTGTTGCAGTACTAGTCAGTCTAGTCACTTCTTTTGCCATGTTTTACATGGCATCTGTAGATGCTTTTTATTTGGTATCACACCTCGGCGACTATGCTTCACCTGATCTGGTAGGCGAGGCAAGAAAAGACTTTCGAGCAGAAACGGTGACTCATGTTGTAGAAGTCATTGATGGTTACTTATTAGCTACCGTCTTACTAATGTTTTCACTTGGTTTATATGAACTTTTTATTTCTAAAATTGAACAGGCTGAATCATCTGATACACCTTCTGTTTTAGCAATTCATAGTCTTGATGATCTTAAAACACGTCTTGGTCGAGTTATTTTGATGATATTAATCGTCAACTTCTTTGAACATGCAATTAGTATGGATTTTCATGGTGCACTAGAATTACTTGCATTAGCAGGTGGTATCGCATTGATTGGCCTTACGCTATACCTTACACATGTAGAAGAACACTAATAGAATTTATATCCCCCCCCTTTATGGGTGATGTTAACAGTAATTTTTAGGCGATATAATAACTCTAAGAATACGGCTTTATAGAGAACTCCTTTTCTCCTAATTAAAAGTTTTAACATGGCTTTTAGTTTACCCTCAACACTCTCTTTTGTTGAGGGTTTTTTTTGCCTTAAATAAATGAAAAAATAAAATCTTTTAAATGAATAGTTGCATTTATTATTAATTTTCTCTATATTTTCTTCTTAATATATTCTCAATCAGGATTAGGGAGAAAAAAATGTTAACTGATCGCCAGCAAGATACATATAAATTTATCGTTGATTATTTTGACGAACATGGCAGAGCACCTTTATTGTCAGAAGTTGCACATGGTATTGGGCTATCATCACAAGGCTCAGTTCATAATTATATACAGGCACTAGTTAATGAAGGTCTGATTGAACGTAGTGTCGGTAGGTCGCGAGGTTTACGTCTGCTCGGTCGAGAATCAGCTAATGAACCATTATCAGTCACACTACCTATGATGGGTAGAATCGCAGCAGGTAGGTTGATAGAAGCTGTGCCTGATGAATCAGAAATTGACTTGGGTGGCATGTTTTCCGGAAAAGATCGCTTTGTATTAAAAGTAAATGGCGAATCAATGATTGATAAAGGCATTATGGATGGAGACTATGTCGTTATTCAATCTCAACAAACAGCGAAGCATGGAGACATTGTTGTTGCGCTAGTCGATGGCTACGATGCTACTTTAAAAACATTGTTGAAAAATACCGATCAAACAATCACATTGATGCCGGCAAATTCAGAATTTAAGCCTGTTACTTTATCTGCTGATCGATTAGCAATTCAAGGTGTTGTTGTTGGCCAGTTAAGAACATATCCATAAGTAGGCTGATAGCAATAAATTAAAGATAGTGTTGCTCAGGCTTAATTTGAATTGAGTAAACTGGTCGCAGTTTTAAGTATTTTGTTTGATTGAAAAATAAACTGCCAACGCCGGCCACCTTTTTGATGCCACAAAATAGCAGCACGAATTCCAGCAAGCAATAGTGCTCGAACGCGGTTTACATTATCAGCATGTTGCAAAAAAGTAGGATCACCATGGACTTGAATCCTAGGCGATAACTCACTGATTGTACGATGGTAAGTGTCTGCTAGCCGAGCTATAACTTGTGGATTATTGATATCGCCAAAGTATTCTATTTGTTGTGGGATTTGATCTATTTCACGACTAATTAAATCCATCATTGCAGGTCGTTTTGCTAACCTTCGCTCTAAATGAAGTAAATTAATAACATAACGAAGTATCTGCACATCTTTTTTGTCTTTATTTTTAGATAGTTGATTATTGAGTTGTTTGAACCCCATCTCTAACTTGTTTGCATCACCATAAACAGCTTCTGTAGTCGGTGCATCTGTCGCAATAAGACTATTTAATAATGTTTCAAATTCAGCTTGATCGACTTTACCTGTTTCAGCAATCTGTTGAACAAGCGTCACTGCTTGTAATAGAGCTGATAATGCAATGATGCGGTCACGTTCTCGATCGCTCACACTCATGGATGAATACCAGGCGCATCTGTACTAATAATAATACCTCCACCGAGGCAATCATCGTCAAGATAAAATACAACTGATTGACCTGGGGTAACAGCACGCTGAGCTTGTTCAAATTCAACATGAATCAGACCATTTTCATCTTCAGTGATTATGCAAGATTGATCAGGTTGGCGATAGCGTGTTTTAGCTGTAGCTTGACATGGAAGTGATGGCGGGTGACCTGCAACCCATGACAATTGTTCAGCCTTAAGAGTATTGCTGTGCAACCAAGGATGGTCACCTTGTACAACATAAAGAATCTTTTTCTCCATATCTTTACCAGCAACAAACCATGGTTCACCTGAACCATCTTTACGTCCGCCAATACCTAAACCTTGGCGTTGACCCAAGGTGTAATACATTAGACCTTGATGCTGACCTATTACTTCACCTTCAGGTGTTTGCATTTCACCCGGTTGGGCTGGAATATAACGACCTAAAAATTCACGAAAACGACGTTCACCGATAAAACAAATGCCGGTACTGTCTTTTTTATCGTGAGTGATGAAGCCTGCTTCTTCAGCAATGCGGCGTACTTCAGGTTTCGGTAACTCCCCTAGAGGGAAGAGGGTACGTGAGAGTTGATCTTGACCTAATGTATATAAAAAATAGCTTTGGTCTTTATTGTCGTCATGACCTTTTAATAAATGAAAGCCATCACCACGCTCTTCAACGCGAGCATAGTGTCCCGTTGCAATCATATAACCACCTAATTGCAGAGCATGATCTAAAAATGCTTTAAATTTAATTTCACGATTACATAAAATATCTGGATTGGGTGTACGTCCAGCTTTATATTCATCTAAGAAATTCTTGAAAACATAATCCCAGTATTCCATTGCAAAGTTGGCTTCATGAAAGGGAATACCAATTTTATCGGCAACTGAATTAGCATCGTCTCTGTCTTCTGCAATGGTACATTCGCTTTCTTCTGCGAAATCGACCCAGTTTTTCATGAACATGCCTTCAACATCATGGCCCTGTTGTTGTAACAATAAGGCTGCAACTGAAGAATCTACACCGCCGGAAAGGCCGACTACGACTTTGTTATTTGTTTTTTCTGACATGTTTAATATAAATTTAATTTGTTATTCAATTTAAGTATCGTCATTCTCGCATGTTTTAAGCGGGAATCAATCTGCTAGTAATAAGATTCCCAATAAAAGAACTTGGGAATGACGTAGAGTTTAATTACGTAATAAAGTAAGTGGGTAACGCTGACCAGCAAGATAATCATTCAAACAATCCAATACTAATGGACTGCGAAAATCAGCCTGCCTAGCTAATAATTGTTGTTTATTTAACCATAAAGCTTGATGAATATCGTCATCTAGTTTTTGATTTGGATTGAAGTTAGAGGCTGAACCCGTGAAACAATAACGTATATAGGTGTCATTATTTTCAGGGTGTTGCCAGCGATAAATTCCTATTAACTCCGAAGGTTCTAGTGTCCACGCTGTTTCTTCTTGAGTTTCACGAATAACAGCATCAATCAGGCTTTCGCCTGACTCGAGATGGCCTGCGGGTTGATTGAGCGTCATCTTGCCGTTGATTTCTTCTTCGACTACTAGGAATTTGTTTTCCTGTTCGATTATTGCGGCGACGGTGGTTCTTGGAGTCCAAATCATCAGATGATTTTATCATGGCCGGAGTCAGAGTAGGGGCTGGAACTTCTTGCCATTGTCCTGAATCGAGCTTATCTATAGTCCAATCACCAATGGCATAACGGATTAAACGCAAAGTAGGGTGTCCAACTGCGGCAGTCATACGTCTAACTTGGCGGTTTTTACCTTCTGTTATTTTGAGCTCAATCCATTGTGTTGGAATGGCTTTGCGTTCACGTATTGGCGGAATACGATCCCAAATGGCGGGAGGTTCAATTAATTTTGCTTTAGCAGGGCGAGTCATGCCATCTTTGAGCTCAAGGCCTTGCCGTAACTGCTCTAATGAATTTTCATCAGGAATACGTTCAACCTGAACCCAATATGTTTTCTCAAGTTTGTGTTTTGGGTCGCTAATATAATGTTGTAGTGGACCTGAATCAGTTAATAAGACCAAACCCTCACTATCACGATCTAAGCGTCCAGCAGGGTAGACTCCTTTAATATCAACAAAGTCTTTTAATGTCTGTCGGCCGGATTCATCAGTAAACTGTGTGAGTACATCAAAAGGTTTATTAAGTAGGATGAGTCGAGACATAAATATATTTAGAGGAAGAGCCTGTTTAATAGAGCATATATCATATCAAATTCTATAAGATAAATAGTTTTTTACAGTATTTTAGGTATTTACCCTTGATTTTAAATTGGTCAATCCTCATATAGATGATAATCACGGTGTAAGACTTTTTGAAAGTATCGTTTCGTAGTGTAAAATGGCGATTTTTTACTGATAATACCGTAGCCGTTTATCAAATTTAACTTTGGGAATTTAAAATGAAAATAGCAGAAAATGCAGTAGTCGTCATTGATTATACTTTGACAGATAATGAAGGCGAAGTAATCGATAGTTCAGAAGGTGCGGGTCCATTAGCTTACCTTCACGGCATGGGTAATATTATTACTGGTTTAGAAGATGCGTTATTAGGTAAAGAAGCGGGCGATGAAGTAAAAGCTAGCATTGAGCCTGCTAATGGATATGGCGAACGTCATGAAAACATGAAACAAGAAGTGCCAAAAGAATTGTTCGGTGGTGTTGATAACATTGAAGTAGGTATGCAATTTCAATCAGAAACTGATGATGGTCCAGTAATGGTTACTGTTGTTGCTATTGGTGAAGAAATGATTACTGTTGATGGTAACCATCCTTTAGCTGGTGTTCACTTAAACTTCGACGTTAAAGTTCGTGAAGTTCGTGAAGCAAGTGAAGAAGAATTAGAACATGGTCATGTACATGGTGAAGGCGGTCATCACCACTAAGAACAAATTTTGATGTATAGTGTCGAAAACTACACTTTCAATGATGAAAGACGGGCTTTTTAGCCCGTCTTTTTGTTTAAATAAGCTAAGAAAACTATAACCATACATGCAAACAGAAGCACAGTTGAATCAACAATTTAGCATCAAAGGCCAGCTCCAGTTTACTGAGGAGGTGGAAGGTTTTGTTATGGCTGAGATTTCTAATCAATATGCCAATGCTCGTATTTCAACCTATGCGGCACAAGTGATTTCTTTTTTGCCTAAGAACACGACAGAAGATGTACTCTTTTTGAGTGATAAAGTGGTATACAAAGGTGGTAAGGCAATTCGTGGTGGTGTTCCTATTTGTTGGCCATGGTTTGGCGATGATACTTCTGGCTTTGGTCGTCCTTCACATGGTTTTGTTAGAAATCAACCCTGGTTAGTACTTGCGAGCGCTGCGTTAAGCGATGGTAGAACAAGTATTACATTAGGCTTATCTGATAGCGAAAGTAGCAGAACAGTTTGGCCATATAAGTTTAAACTTGAGCTTGAAGTCATTGTTGGTCAAACACTTGAAGTTAAGTTAACAACAAAAAATGTGGGTAACAAGGCCTTTAGCATCAGCCAAGCATTACATACCTATTTTAATATTAGTGATGTAGATAATGTTTCTATTAGTGGTCTTGATAGTAAAAATTACTTAGATAAGCTTGAAGGATTTAATTCAAAACCACAATCAGGTGATGTGACTCTTACCGGAGAAACAGACCGTATCTATCAACAGGCACCGACAAGTGTTTTCTTAAAAGATACCGGCTTTAATCGCACAATAAATATTAAATCTTCAGGCAGCAAAACAACTGTTATTTGGAATCCATGGTCGACATCAGTCACTAAAATTGCAGATCTTGATGATAGTAGCTTCAGAAAATTTGTTTGTGTTGAAACGGCTAATGCAGCGGATGATATGGTTACGATACAGGCTGAAAATGAGCATACAATTACAGCAAAATATGAGATTGTTTAGACATTAATAAAGCACAGTGAACCGTAATTTAAATGCCTGAAATGAAATAGAATTTTTTGTAAGTTTTTACTGCATGCTCAAGATTGATGAATTTATCGATAGCCCACATAAATATGACCAAAAATACAGGTCATCGAAATAAGCTCAGAGATAATTGGATCTTCTTTTCCTGAGTATTCATTCTATCTTTTAGCCTAAGTTTAGATTACATCATATAGAGTACCGATTGATTTAATTTTTGACTTCAACAAGATCTCGATATGCATGCCAAGTGGCATGCCCCAGCAGTGGATAAATGATAATCATTCCAAGTAAATAACTACTAAATGCAATAATTGTCAGTATCAAAATGAGACCTGCCCAGACAATCATTATGGGTAAATTAGTCAACACCACTTTTATACTGAGTAACATTGCATCTAGTGCTGTAACTTGACTATCTATGATTGCCGGAATTGATACGGCAGACAAAACAAAAACAATGCCTGCCAGGATACCGCCAACTACAAGATATAATGCCACTTGTTGAGGAGTCACCATTTCTAAAAATCCACCCCATAATGAGTCTTGAATGCTTGGAGTAATATTTCCATACATAACAAACAACACCAAACCGGAGACAATAAACCAGAAAAAACTAATTGCCAGTAAGGTAATGGCGAAATGCTTTAAAGGAATTTTTTTAGATACCAAAACTGCTAATGAATCCTCAAAACTTAATGCCTTACCATGATCCTGCTGTCGAGATAATTCAAGCAGTCCTATCGACAGAAAAGGCCCTACCAACAAGAACCCTGAAATAGCTGCAGCGATTAAATAAACATGATTGCTGGCAAAAACCATGATCACTACCCCCATCGCAGAAATCATGGCACCGTAGCTAATGCTTATTCCTGGGTATTGTAATAGATCTTGCCATCCTCGAATGAGCCAGAAAAAAGGTTTCATTAATCCCGCTTTACGAACTATAAAGTGGTCTTGAACAGTAATGCTTGCATTGCTTAGCGTGCTCATTTTATCTCTCCTCTTATTCAACAATAAGGCCGTGATAAGATATAGACGATTTAGATGCAATTAAATTACAACATTAATTTATGACGATTGGATCCTCAATACAGAATCAGTGCCTAGGCTTTATATATGGTAGCTAGGGCTAGAATCGAACTGGCACTGCCATGAAGCAGAGAGCACCAACCACAAATATAAAACTACCGTTAAACGAATAACCCTTTTGGCATGTTAGCGACGAATTGTTTAAAGGTGCTATTCGATCAGTAGATTGACTGAATAAAGGAAACTTTGCTTGTCATTGATGACTTATAATTCACACTGTTAGTCATGAAAATAATTAGGAGTCATTTATTCCCATGAGATGGACACATTTTATTGTTCTACAGTGCCTGCTTATTGCGGTAGTGGGTACCGTTGTTTACATACATAAAGACAAAGTTAGTTTGCATAAAACACCGCCAGCGTCATTGGCAAAGTGGTACATGCCAGAGAATAAACGGCAGGAATGGTTGCATAATATGTTTAAACTCCGACGTGAAATACAGGCGGTCAAACTTTACTCCACCAGTAATGAGGATGAACTTTTAGATAAATGGACTGCGCAGTTAAGCAAACATTACCTTAAAATAAGTGAGATGGTTCCCGAATGGAATAAAAAGCTAGATATGGAAGCATTAACTCGCTTACAAGTTAGTGTTAAAGACAGGGATAAACAGAGTATGCTCCTTGCACTTGATGATTTAGATGCAAGCTGTGACTCATGCCATCGGGATTACCGGATTACTGTTGCGACAATGTACCGTGCGCCAGATTTTTCATCGGTCAAGCTTAGTCAATCAACGGAATATAAAAAGCATATGCAAGCACTGATTCGACAGTTGAACCAGGTAAAAATTGCCTCCGAAGATGACAAGCGGGATGTTGCGCTATATTCCTTGTCTGAACTCAAGCATGGCATTAAGCTACAGGGTGAAACCTGTGTGCAGTGCCATAAAAAAGATACCAGAGTCTATCCCGATGTGAAAATGATAAAAACAATAGCGAGTTTGGAACAGAGCTTGGTCACGGGAACGCACAAGGAACAAGGGAAGGCACTGGGTTCATTGGCGGTACAGGCATGTGCTCGCTGCCACAGCACGCATCGTATCGCTTATGATAATAGGAAGGTTTTTGTTGACGGGCCGAATTGGGGAGAGCTGATAAAACACTAGCCTAGAAGTATTGAATGCCTGGTTTTGGCAAGTTAGCGACGAATTGTTTAAAGGTCATTTTTAAGTAATTTAAGTCACCTAGCTCAACCGATAATATTTGTTTATATAGAAAATAATTGTATTGAGTTAATTACCTCGTTTTATCAATGTGGTTTCTGTTATTATTCCTGTGCCTCGCATTTTGTGATGGCACCTCGCTTTAACAGCGATTAGAATTTAGTATCTATTTTACTAACAACATACAGTGTAGGAATGTTATGCCAGAAATTATCATTGAAAAAAACTTAAGTGAAGAACGTTTAAAAGAATTAGGCGT
>ENA-ORXI01001251-ORXI01001251.1-sediment-metagenome-genome-assembly--contig:-NODE-1251-length-20015-cov-4.852192_pt1 | contig 20015 bp, 19 predicted proteins | sample MGYA00237861_ERZ511468 | MGnify/ENA primary metagenome ERZ511468 (study PRJEB26299, sample SAMN06266213) | sediment metagenome | isolation source: Hudson Canyon methane seep mesocosm | place...
TGAGTAATCTCATATTTATGCATGCAGTGGAAATTGATAAACTGATAATTAGTCGGTCTAAAAATTGGGATTTCGATCGCATTACACTTATCGATAAGTTGATCCTTAGAATGGCTCTGTCTGAGATGATGTATGTTGATGAAGTGCCGCCAAAAGTATCCATTGCGGAGGGTGTTGAAATCGCAAAACAATTTAGTACTGAAGATAGCAGCAGTTTTATTAATGGTATCTTAGATTCAGTCTATAATGAAATAATTAAAGGGAAAGAGAAAACAGTATAAACATGTCAGCATTTGCAAAAATAGTAACCAGAATTTTTGGCAAGAAATCGGAGAAAGATTTAAAATCCCTCTCACCATTTGTAGATGAAATCAATGTTGCCTATAGTCCCCTAACTTCATTAACTGATGACGAATTAAAAAATCGATTTCAGTCCATCAGGGATGAAATAAAAGATTTATCGATAAATTTGCGAAAAACATTTAAAGCTGAGGGTCTTGAAGAAGAAGACAAAGAAGATATTAATTGGCTTAAAAGATACGATGAAGATGAAGCGGGTTCTTATATGCAAACTGAGCTTTTTTCTGCCAATCTCAGAGATATTATTGGGGATTCAATTGAACGGTTGAAAGTTGCTAAAGCAGCCGATGAATTAGAAAATATCCACCAAGTTTTTATTATTAATAATGATAAAGCATTAATTGCATCCATTTTATTAGAAGATTTAATTATCTTTGATTTTACTAAATCTTATGAACAAATACTACAAGAGCATGAAGAGAATAGATTTAAACCCTTTAAAGTTCAAGACGATGAGCACATTGATGAAGTGGCAAAACATGTTGAACAATACGACCTAAGCGTCGTTGCGGTTGTTGGTTATCAAGGTATACTAATGGGAAGAATTACATCTGATGATATTTTAGATGTAATTGAAGAGAATGCTACAGAACAAATCTACCAATTAGCAGGGGTAGATGAAGAGTATGAACATGATGATAATCTAGTAGCAACAGCTAAAAATAGAGCAATGTGGTTGTTTTTAAACTTAGGTACGGCAATCATGGCATCTCTTGTCATTGGTTTGTTTGATGAAACCATACAATCATACATCGCACTGGCTATTTTGATGCCTATAGTAGCTTCAATGGGTGGAAATGCAGGAACTCAAACCCTAACTGTAATGGTGAGACAATTAGCCCTAGGAGATATTGAATTAGAGAATGCAAGAGATGCTGTTAAAAAAGAAGTTATAATATCACTAATTAATGGATTTATATTTGCAATAACTATGGGACTAATCGCATATTTATGGTTTAATATTCCTCTTTTAGGTCTAGTAATAGGAATTTCTATGTTAGTAAATTTATTTTCAGCTGGTTTTTTCGGAGCGTCAATTCCATTATTATTAAAAAAGTTCGATATAGATCCAGCAGTTGGAAGTACAGTTTTATTAACAACAGTTACAGATATTGTTGGTTTTTTCTCATTTTTAATGTTAGCAAAATTAATTTTAATGTAAAAAAGCTAGATTATAAGTCTAGCTTTTTTATTAAGTATAATTATTTATTAAAAGATGAAGAAACTATTGCTAAAAATTCATCTTTTGTTTTTTTCTCTTTTTTAAAGAGTCCTCTTAAAGCAGAAGTAACAGTAGTGGAGCATATTTTTTCAACGCCTCTCATTTCCATACACATGTGTCTGGCATCAAGTACCACTGCAACACCTTTTGGTTGTAAGTGTTCATTTAACGCATCACAGATTTGTTCTGTCATTTGCTCTTGAATTTGTAAACGACGTGCGAATACATCTACAACTCTTGGGATTTTAGAAAGTCCAACTACTTTACCATTTGGGATATAAGCAATATGTGCTTTTCCAATGATAGGAAGCATATGATGTTCACACTGAGAGTAAAATTCAATATCTTTTAAAACGACCATTTCATCATTGGTACTTGTAAAAAGTGCTTTCTCTATTATCTCCTTTGGATCTTGTTTGTACCCACTACACATAAACTCATAGGCTTTTCTCACACGACTTGGAGTTTTTTCTAAACCTTCTCTTGTAACGTCTTCACCAATACATTCTAATATATCTGTTATTGCATTCTCAAATTTATCTTGCATCTGTTTTACCCTTATACTTTAATAACTTCACCAATTCCCCAAAGAGGAACAAGAACAGCCAACACAACCCAAACAATTAATAACATAATCATAACTATAAATATAGGTTCTATCAGTGAAGAAAAAAGTTTTATTCTTTCATCAAGTTTTTGTTTATATATTTTTTCACATTCACTAACACTTAAGCGCAGAGCATTACTTTTTTCACCCGTACTAATAAGTCTTAATGTCAGCTCATCAAATAAACCTGTCTCTTCAAAAGCAGATGAAATTGTATCTCCACTTTGTATACGTTTATTTAAAGTCGTAATTTTATCCAATAAATATTGATTGTTTAGTAAAATGGAAGAATTAATAATACTGCTTTGAAATTTATAGTTGGATTCAAGTAATATTTTCAAAGACAAAAAGAATCTGTGAAAACTGTTTATAAATATCAGTTTACTTAAAATAGGTACTTTTGTAATGAGTATTTTGTCAACTGCGTATTTAAAATAATTTGATTTTTTGTATTGTATGTAAATATATAAAAAAAATAATAGCAAAAATAAAATGATATAGATAAAATAACTCGTTACAAAATTTTTCAACCCCAAAAGTGCAACAGTAGCCATTGGCAAAGAGGTATTGTATTGTGCAAATATATACTCAAATTGAGGTATCACATAGTTAAAAATAATTGTCAGAGACATTATTAAAGAGAGTACTAAAACAAAAGGATAACTTAATTTTTTTTTGATTAGTTTTTTATTATCTTCAATATTTTTCAATAGTATGGATAAAGAATAAACACTGTCTTTCAAACTTCCATTTTCTTCCGCAATTTTAAAAAAAGAGATTACAATTTTATTGAGATACTTATCATACTTTTTCAAAGACTTATATATGGGCTTTCCATTTTTCAATGACTCTTTCATTTTATGTAAAATCTCTTTTAATAAACTGTTTTTACTGCTGTTTTCCAGTATTTCCAGAGCTTCATAAATAGGTATGTTAGCTTGTAAAATAATATTTAATTCAAAAAACAAATCAGAAACTTCTCTACTATTTAATTTTTTATTACGACTCACTTTAAAAGGATTTTTATTTATCTCTTTTATTTTTAAAATATTTTTGGGTAACGTTTCTTTTGTAATGTCTGTAGTGTTTATGAGTACAGTATTTAATTTCCCCTTATTCTGGAAAGTAACTCTGTATTTTTTCATCAATATGACGTCGCTTTGTATATCTCTTTTTGATTGACAATGCCCTCTTTTACTTTTTGCATTCCATTTTCAAAAAGTGTTGTAAACCCTTTTTCTTTACAGTATGAAACAATATCATTGATGTCATTTTTCCTACAAATCATAGAAGAGATGTTATCATCCATTACAAAGAGTTCCGATATGATTTCCCTGTTTTTAAACCCCGTTAAATTGCACTTGTGACAGCCTACTTCTTCAAAATAATCGTTATGGAAACTTGATTTTACTTTGCAATGTTGACACAGTTTTAATATCAATCGTTGGGAAACAATCGTTTTTAGCGTGGAAGCGACTAAAAAAGGTTCCGCTTCTAAATCCAGTAATCGATTGATGGTTGATATAGAATCATTGGTATGTAAAGTTGCTAATACCAAATGACCCGTCAGTGAAGCTTGAATGGCAATATCCAAAGACTCTTTATCTCTGATTTCCCCAATCATCACCACATCGGGATCTTGTCTTAAGACGTTTCTTAACACTTCACTAAAAGTTAAGCCTATTTCGTTGTTGATTGCCACTTGCTGGACATTGGGTATTTTGTATTCTATGGGATCCTCTATGGTTATAATCTTCTTAGCATCATAACTCAACTCTTTTAGAATCGAGTATAATGTAGTAGTTTTCCCACTACCAGTGGGTCCTGTAATTAAAATCATACCTTGGGAATAACTGATTTTGTCTTTAAGTGTTTGTAGGGTTACATTATCCAGTCCCAATTCGTCCAAATTTTTCTCAACACTGTTTTTATTTAGAATTCGTACAACTATTGATTCTCCACAGATAGTTGGCATAATGGAGACTCTAAAGTCATATTTGTGAGTATCAATAACTTTTGAAAACCTTCCATTCATCGGAATTCGTCTTTGTGTGATATCAAGTTTTGACAGCAGTTTTATCACAGAACTTACTATTGGATATAAATCCAACTCAAACTTAAAAAACTGTTGAAGTAATCCATCAACTCTATATCGAATAAGCAACGCATCCTCTGATGTCTCAAAATGAATATCACTGGCATCTTTTGAAATTGCAAATTCAAGGAGATACTTGAAAAAGAGATTGATATGATTCTGATTTAAATTACTTTTTATAGAGTTTTGAACCATGTCGTATATTTTATATCTTTGTGAAAATTCATTCAAATGAAATAAGATATCATTTTTATTGACTTTAATTATTTTTAATGGAGTATTAAAATTTGATTCTAAATATGAAATATCTAAGTCATCACCAATAGCCACCAATGTGTAAAAATCATATTTTACAAGAGGTAAAACGGCTAAATCTAACAGCTTCTTTAGTCCAAATTTATCCACCAAACTGTAATCGATAATATAATTATTTAAGATACTCATTATTGCAACTTTTCAGGTTTAAGATTATATTTGCAGTAATTATAACATAAAAAATTATGTTTTTATCTCTCTATTTTTCTTCGAAAAGCCCTATTTTAAACACATTTGTGTCACTTTTAAGTTCAACAAAATCAATATGTATTTTTAATACTTCATAGCCATCAAAAATATCACCCTCTTTTAACCATTTGTTATTTATGAGCACATAATCATTTACGATTGCATATAATTTAGGGTGGGGTTTGGTTATATTTATCATAAAAGGATTTTTTACATTGTAAATTTCATCTTTAATTTCAAAGTTGTTTTTTGTTCTAATTATTTTTGCAAAAGAGAGATTTATAAAGGCTTTTATCTTCTCTTTTGATGTATTGATAATTAGGTTTTCAACCTTTGTAAAACTGTTGTAGTTCTCACAAAAATTTATAAAAAGAAACAACTCTCTTAACTCACCTTCTATTTCCAAGGAGAGTTCATTTTTGGATACTTTTAAAGAGGTAATATTCAACCTATTTTTAACCGCATACTCTTCAATTTCTTTGGCTGTTTTAATGGTATGAACGCTGTTTAGTTTTTCTAGCATCTGCTCTTTTTTTATCACATAAAAGTTTTTATCTTCTACTTGTTTCTCTTTTTTATTTGGTTCACTTTGCAGATTTGGCAAGTTGTAAATTAGTAAGCCAGCACTGATTATTGGAATAAGATACATTTCTATTTTTTGAAAAGCTGAGAGCTTATCAAAATAGTTATTTATATAGTTTAATAGTTGCGACCATCTCATAACTTTGCTCTTTTTCCATGTATTTCATGTGGTTTATTGTTGAATTTTCATCATAATAATCTAAAAAATTTAATAAAGTATCTTTATTTTTTGCAATCATTATGATTTGACTCTTATTCTCAGTGATTTTTATACTTTTTAATTTGATTTCATTTTTATTCAGTAAATTAAACAGCTTCACCAAACTTGATGTAACTCTTTTATTATCAACGTACTTTTCAAGTAGACTTTTATACTCTTTTTTGATCTGTTCTAATTTTATATTTTTATTTTCATTGACTGTTTTACTTTTATCTTTTTCAATGGTGTTAAAATAATATGCAATAAATAATATACAAACCACTGATAAATAAGTTAAATAATAAACAGCATTTTTACTGTTTTGGGCTGTGATATAATTCACTTGTGGCAAATCTTTAAAATGTATAAGGTAATTCTTTTTATACTCTTGGAGTAAAGTATCATTGATATCATAGATATTATCAATTTGTTTTTTAAATGTCTGGTTGATATATTTTACAATATCATTTTTTAGGAAGCCTTTTTTTATATTTTGGAAATAGATTAATTTTTTGTTCTCATACAATGCAAAAAAGTCGGTACAAATAAATAGGTCCAGCATATGCTTGTTGTTTTCATTTTTTAAATAAAAATCTAAAAAAACAAAAGGCTGGTAAGCTAAATATTTACTCTTACTGCTTATCACTGATATTTGATATGATTGGATTGTTGGAATATAAAGATAAAAAATCTTTGAAGTAGGATCCAAAGTCAACCCTTGACTTTGGATCTGTGTATATATAAAATCTTTAATATGCAATGCATTGATTTCTTCACTAACTTCAGCTAAAAATGTTTGACCATCTTCAACGTTGATGAAATCAATCGACATCATATCCTAGATCTTTTAAACCAGCTTTGCTCTTCGTCCAGCCTTTTTTAACTGAAACAAAGAGTTCTAAATAAGCTTTTTTTCCTGTTAGTTTTTCGATTTTTTCACGTGCTGTTTTCCCTACTCTTTTAATAGCAGTTGCACCTTTTCCTATTATCATACCTTTTTGAGTTGACTTTTGAACAATAATGGTTGCTTTGATTACATCAATATTTGGTTTTTCTTCTACTTTATTTATTAAAACATCTGTTTCATATGGAATCTCATCTGAAATATTTTCAAAAATAGCTTCTCTAATAAACTCTTTGAATATATCTCGCATATGTTCAGTTGTAATAATCTCAGTATCAAATAGTGGTGGATGAACAGGTAAATACTTTGTTACAACATCAAGTATATCTGAACGCTCTGTTGAACGTTTTATAGATACAGGAATAACTGCCTCATATCTATCTTCATACTTTTTATACTCTTCCATTCTTGTTAAAACTTCTTCATTTGAAACAAAATCTATTTTTGTAAGAAGCAATATATGTTTTACATTTTTTTTATTCTTTTCTAAGAAGTCTTCATAGTGAGCTACCTTATCTGTAACTGGTGCTAAAAACAGAATTAAATCACAATCACCCATTGCTTTTAGTGCCTCATCTAACATAAATTGATTTAACAATTTTTCAGTTTGGTGAAGTCCAGGAGTATCTACAAAGATGATTTGATCATCTCCATTCATTACTATTATATTTGATCTTTTTCTTGTAGCATTTGCTTTATGAGAGACCATTGCAATCTTTTCATTTACAAGCCAATTTAGAAGTGAGCTTTTTCCAGCATTTGGTCTTCCAACTACAGAAACATATCCACATTTACTCATTAATTATTTCCTTTTATTTTGTACAATTTGTATTATACTGTTTTTTTATCTTTTTCTATAACTCAAAGCTTCTAATACATGAGATTTTTCAATGTTTTCACACATAGCTAAATCTGCAATTGTTCTTGAAACTTTTAATATTTTATTAATACCTCTAAATGATAAGGTATACGTTTGAATTGCTTTATTTAAAATCTCTTGAGACTCATCTTTTAAAATACAATATTTATTGATATCTTCATCATTTAATTTACCATTTAACTCAGATTGACCTCTTCTTTTTTGCATTGTAAATGCATTTAAAACTTTTTGATGTAATTCATAGGAACTTACATCCGTTTTATCATCAGAAGTTACTTCATTCATAACAACAAACAAATCCATTCTATCTAAAAATGGGTCAGATAGTCTATTTTTATATCGACTTACTTCCACATCATTACATCTACACTCTTTCTTAGTACTTAATAAGTTTCCACATGGACACGGATTAAGAGCTCCCACAAACATAAATTTTGTTGGATAATTCACTTTTGAGTTCACTCTTGAAATCAAAATCTTGTGATCTTCCAAGGGTTCCCTGAGCGCTTCTAAAATGGGTTTACCAAAATGAGGTAACTCATCAAAAAACAGCATTCCATTGTTAGAAAGGGCAATTTCTCCAATTTTTGCAATGGTACTTCCTCCACCAAAAATTGAAGCTTTTGTTGAACTGTGATGAGGACTTCGAAAAACTCTAGTGGGTGAAAAGTCAGGTTCAACTACATCAAGAGAATCCAACTTTGCTTTTTCTAAAATTTCTTCTAAGCTCATTGGTGGCAATATAAATCGCAACCTTTTAGTAATCATACTTTTGCCACAGCCAGGACTGCCTTCAAACATGATATTATGATTTCCAGCACTTGCAATCAAAGCAGCTTTTTTTGCCAACACTTGACCTTTTACATCACTAAAATCTAAAGCATAATGGGTATCGTAAAAATAGTTACGCTCTTTTACATTTATGCAATCATAGTTAAAATCTTCAATATCTTTTTTGAAGTTTTCTTTATTGGAAAACTTAAAAAAATCAATGGCGCCACTGAGTGTTTGAACCCCATACACATTTATATTGGGTATCTTCGAAATCTTTTTAACACTGTCATTGGGTACTAATACGTTCTTGATTAACCCAGCTTGAGCAAGAGATAATATAAGTACAAAAATTGACTTCGTATCTTTTAAGGCTCCATCAAGTCCTAATTCACCAAAAACAAAAAAATCTTTAAAGTCTACACTCTTCTCATTTTGCAATGCCACTAAAAGGGCAATAGGTAAATCAAAATGCGTACCTGATTTTGCAATATCAGAAGGGGATAGATTGATTGTTATTTTTAAAGGAGGAAATTTAAATTCGTTAACCAGTAGTGCAGATTTCACTCTGTCTTTTGACTCTTGTATCGAAGAATTGGCAAGTCCAACAATAGAAAAACTCGGAAGTCCTTTAGTAAATGTAGCTTCAACGTCAACACCAGTAGCATCAAGACCATCTAAACAAGCACATTTTAACTTTTTCAAGGTTTATTCCTTTTATTTTCTATTTTTTTCTTCTTTTAGCTTCTTCTTCCATTCTTTTTCAAATTTTTTTCTTTTTATAACAGATAATTTTTCAATAAAAAGATGTCCTTCTAAGTGATCTAATTCATGTTGCCAAACAACAGCTAAAAATTCTTCAGCTTCCATTTGATGTTTTTGTCCATGTCGGTCATAAAACTCAACACAAATTCTTTGTGCACGTTTAATTTCTTCATGTACTTCAGGTACACTCAAACACCCTTCAGTAAAAGTAATAACACCCTCTTTTTCAGTGATAACAGGATTTATTGCTTCTAATGCATTTTCATGTAATTGGATATTATTTTCATCGGGAAGACAAATTAATAGAACATTTAAAGCAACAGATATTTGAATAGCAGCTAAACCAACGCCGTCTTTCTCAATCATTGTTTCATACATATCATCTAAAAGTGCGTGAAGTTCAGCGTCGAACTTCTCCACATCTTTAGATTTTGTTCTTAATAATTTATTGGGATAAGTTATTATTTCTCTAATCATACAACTTTACTTATGATCAGTAATTACTTCATCAATTAAACCATATGTGCAAGCTTCAGCTGCACTCATAAAGTTATCTCGGTCTGTATCTTCTTCAATTACTTTAATATCTTGTCCTGTTTGAGATGCCAATAAACCATTTAGCATTTCTTTCATTCTAAGAATTTCTTTAGCTTGAATCGCAATATCAGTTGCCTGACCTTGTGCTCCACCTAAAGGTTGATGAATCATAATTCTTGAATGAGGAAGAGAGTATCTTTTCCCTTTTGCGCCACTGCTTAGTAAAAATGCACCCATAGATGCAGCTTGACCAATACAAATAGTACAAACATCAGGTTTAATATAATTCATAGTATCAAAGATAGACATTCCACTGGTAATTACTCCACCTGGAGAGTTTACATATAAATAGATATCTTTATCTGGATCTTCAGCTTCTAAGAAAAGTAATTGAGCAACAATAGTTGAAGCTACTTGATCATTTACTTCTCCACTCAACATAATAATTCTATCTTTTAAAAGACGAGAGTAGATGTCGTAACTTCTCTCTCCTCTTCCTGTTTTTTCTACTACATATGGAATATAGCTCATGGATTACTTCCCTGACTTCTCGTCTAATAATTTTGTCATTACTTTGTCTTCTACCATTGACATTTTAATCGCTGGTAAATAACCTTTTTCTTCATACATTTTGATTGCTTCTTGTGGATTTTGACCCATTTGCATTGCTTCATAGTAAATTACTTGTGAAACTTCTTGGTCTGTTACATCTACACCTTCAGCTTTTGCAAGAGCGTCAACAATAAAAGTTGCTTTTACAGCATCAGATGCATCACCTTTTAATTCGTCTCTTAATTTTTCTACTTCACTTGGGTTCTCTTGAAGTTTTTTAAGATCTTCTTCTGAGTATTCTCTTACTTTATTATTTAAAGCCATGTTCACTTCTTGATCAACTACTGACTGAGGAAGTGCAAAATTTAATTCTTTAATTAAAGCATCAATGTATGCAGGTTTTAATTCATCTCTATAGTATACAGATGTTTTTTCAGTTTTGATTTGTTCTTTGATTTTTTCTTTTAACGTTTCCATTGTTGCATTTTCTTCACCTTGAAGAACTTTTTTAGCAAATTCGTCATCTAATTCTTCTGCAACTTTTTCTTGAATTTCATGTAAAGTTACTTTAAAAGTAGCTTCTTTACCAGCTAAATCAGCTGATTGGTATTCTGCTGGGAATGTTACAACTACATCTTTAGACTCTTCATATTTCATACCAATGATTTGTTCTTCAAATCCTGGGATAAATGAACCTGAACCAATTTGTAAAGCGTATTTTTCAGCTTTTCCACCGTCAAATGCAACACCATCAACAAAACCTTCAAAATCAATTACTGCGTGATCTTGATCTTTAGCAGCTCTTTTTCTTTTGATTTTAGCAAGAGGTGCAGATTGTTTAGCCATAGTGTCTAATCTCTCATCAATGTCTTTTGCCATAACTTTTTTAGCTTTTACTTCTGGTAATAATGCTTTATAATCACCTAATTCAATACTTGGTTTAACAGCAAATTTTACTTCAACTTCAATTGAACCCTCTTCATTTTTATCAAATTTAGTAATTGATGGTTCACCAATAATATCTTCATTTGATAATTTAAGTTCTGCTAATGATTCTTGAAATAATGCTCTTAATGCATCACCTTCTGCGTCTTGTAAAATTTTATCACCATGTCTTTGTTTAACAACTGCAACAGGTACTTTACCTTTTCTAAAACCAGCAACATTCATCTCTTTTGATGCTTGAATAGCCATTTTGTTAAAACTCTTGTCAATAACTTCTTTTGCGATTGTACTTGTTACAACTGCGTTTGCTTCGTCTACTTTTTTTGCGTTAAATTCCATAGAAATTTCACTCCATATATATTAATTTGTGTGATTTTATCTAAGATTTACTAAAGCTTTAATAAAATACTTTTTTAACAAAGGGAGATTTTTTGGAATTTTTAAATCTTAACGCATTTTTTTTATTGATTTTGCCTTTAGGCTTACTTCTGTTTTTATTATTAAACAAGCAAAACAGTTTTAAAAACTACTTTTCAAAAGAAGTTTTGAACAAAATTACCATTTCAAATAATTTTAAAAGTCAAAATATAGTCAATACGCTTTTAATGTTTTCATTAATCTTATTTATTTTTGCACTGGCAAGGCCTGTTATGGACAAAAAAGAGCATAAGGTCAAAGAGGAATTAATACCCATCATTATTGCTATTGATGTTTCAAAATCAATGCTTGCAAATGATATATATCCAAACAGATTAGCACTAGCAAAACAAAAACTTCTCAAAGCAATTCAAATTTCCAAGCAAAGTGCCATTGGGGTTGTACTGTTTGCAAAATCTGCATTTGTACTTTCACCTGTCACACAAGACTTTACCTCTTTATCTTTTTTAGTCAATAACTTAGACAACAATTTAAATTTTGACAATGGCTCAAACGTTTTAGCCATGCTTGAAGCCAGTAATGATTTACTGGAAAACTATAACAGTAAAAATATTATTTTGTTAAGCGATGGTGGAAACAAAAAAAACTATGACAAAGAAATCGATTTTGCTGTTGAAAATAAGATTCGAATATATGCCATTGGAATTGCTAAAGATAAACAAACACCCATTCCGGTTAAAGATGGATACTTAACCGATAAAAATGGTAAAATTGTCACTGTTGGTTTAAATAAAAACATATCAACATTAGGTGTAGATAGCCAAGGAGGATATATCGACTTTTCATTAAATCAAACAGATATTCAAGCCATTTTAGACGATATTAATTCAAATGCAAAAAAAGAACATATGAACAGCACAAAAATAAAAACCTATACTGAATTGTTCTATTATCCGCTCTCTTTGGCTCTATTTTTACTGTTTCTAAATTTTTCTTCGTTGAGTTTCAAAAGAAATAATACCTTCGCTTTAATCCTCTTAGCGTCAATTTTAATCACTCAAGATATCAATGCGGGTATACTTGATTTTAAAATCATCAAAGATGCCAATGAAGCTTATGACAATAAAGATTTTAAAAAAGCAGAAAACTTATATAACAAATTAGATAAAAATGCGCAGTCAACCTACAATGTTGGAAACTCTTTATACAATCAAGCCAAATATAAAGAAGCCCAAGAAGCATACAAAAAAGTCAAAACTCAAGATAAAAATTTACAATACAAATCTTTACATAATTTAGGCAACTCATACGTCAAACAAAACAATTTAGAATATGCCAAAAAAGCCTATGAAGGCGCACTAAAACTCAATGAAGATGAGCAAACAAGACAGAATTTAGAAGCGGTTAAAAAAGCCTTAAAACAGCAGAAGAAAAAGAAAGATAAAAATAAAGACAGTAATAAAAAGAATAAAAATCAGAAGAAAAAAGATAAAAACAAAGACAAAGACAAAAAAGGTAATGATAAAAACAAAAAAGACAATAAAGAAAAAAAGAAAAAACAAGAAGGTAAAGACTCTAAAAAAGATCAAAAACAGAAGCAAAAAGAACAAAAAAATAAAAGCGGTAAATCAAACGAAAATAAGAAGAAAGAATCTGCTCAACAAAAAAAAGCCAGTGAACAAAAACAGAAAAAAACCATCTCAGACTTAGAAGAGAAAAAATGGTTAAATCAACTCAAAAACCAAAAGAATAAAACTTTTTTACGAAAATATGAAAGCAAAAGTAAGCAGGACAATATAAAAAGTCCTTGGTAATAGGTATTCACAGAAGGAACAATTCAAATGACTACAAAAGAGATAGTAAACCAATATTTAAAACAATTAGGCTTTGAGAATAATATTCATACCTTAAGTGATATCACAAAACTTATCCAAGCCCATGAACAAACTTTGGCTTTTTCAAGTATGAAAGTTCTGTTAAAAGATGAAATATCTTTGGAACTGAAAGATATTTATAAAAGTCTTGTTGTTCAAAAAAGAGGTGGTTATTGCTTTGAGCATAACAAACTGTTTTACGAAGTATTAAAAGAGTTGGGTTTTGATGTGGAATTTTATTTGGCAAGAGTTGTTAATAATACCCAGAATGAAGTCCCCCAAACACATCGATTCACTCTATTGCATTACCAAAACGAACGCTATGTAATTGATGTTGGTGTTGGCTTTCGCTCGCCAAGAGTGCCTGTAAAGTTTACAAAACAAAATACAAAAAGTCATCTGGATATCTCTTACAGCATTAAAGAGTATGAAGATAAAACTTTTGGTTTACAACTCATACAAAATAACAGTGGTTTTAGAGTAACAAAATTTGATTTGAATCCATGTTATGAAGCTGATTTTGAGATGGGACACTTTTATTCTCATAAACACCCTTGTGCATCCTTTGTCAATTACTTGGTCATTTCAACTATAACCAGTGACGCAATTCATTCCTTACGAAACAGTGATTACTTGATAATACGAAAAGATAAGCAAGAAGAGATAAAAATAGAAAATTTAGAACAGTTTGACTCTATTTTAAAAAATGATTTAAATTGTACTTTTGAAGAAGATGAAATTAAATTTATTTACGAGCATTATATAAAAGAGAACCCATAGTTCTCTTTTATACTTTTTAGGATTAGTAGTTTTGGTTCTTTCTCATCGATGACAACTCTTTTTGCACAGAGATATTTATTTTCTCATTTGGCGTAAAATTCATAGAGTAATTTCTTCCGTCATAATCAACAGAATTTAGTATGATTTTAATGGCTTCAAGTCTTGCTTTATGTTTATCATCACTTCGAATTACATGCCAAGGAGCACTTCGTGAACTTGTTCGTTTAAGCATTTCGTATTTTTTATCTGAAAAGTCTGACCATAAATCTTGTGCTTGCATATCAACTTCTGAAAACTTCCATTGTTTTAATGGATTGGTGGTTCTGTTTTCAAATCTTTTTTTCTGTTCATCTTTTGAAACCGAGAAATACAGTTTAACCAAAATCATATTTTGTCGAACCAAATCATGCTCAAAGTTCACCACATCTTCCATGAAGATTTCATGTTCTTCATCCGTACAAAATCCAAATATTGGTTCAACCATCGCTCTGTTGTACCACGATCTATCAAATAAAAGCACTTCTCCACCTGTTGGAAAATGCTCAATATATCGCTGGAAGAACCACTGGTTTTTTTGTGTATCATTGGGTTTACCAAGAGCAACGACTCGGTAATGTTTATTATTCATATATCTAGTGATTCGTCTGATCGCACCACCTTTTCCAGAAGCATCTCGTCCTTCAAATAAAATAATCATTTTTTTATTGGTTGTTTCTAAATACGCTTGCATCTTAATCAACTCAATTTGATAACTTTTAATTTCTTCAAGGTCATAAACTTTTTGGATACCTGTTTTTAAAGTCGATTTGTCAACACTTTTATAATCGCCTAAAATACCTTCAAGATATTTAATATGCTCTTTTAAATCAGTAATTTTATTGACAAGTTTTTCATCATTGGGTCTGCTTTGAGAAATGTTCTGTTCACTAATATTTTCTTCAACTTTAGTGACATGTATCTCTTGTTGATGAATAATTGAATCTTTAAATTTTTGGAATAGTCCTATCGAAGAATTTTGGGTTAAATTATCTTTTTTTGTATAACCAAGAACTTTTACATATCTTTTTTTATTATGTTGAAATCTGGCTATATATTTTCTTCCAAATGTAGGATGGGTTGTTTTTGATATGTATAAACCACTGAATTTGGTTTTCTCAAAATCACTTAAATTCATTCATTATGCCTTTGCAAATTTATTTTCTTTTTCCATATGTTCTATCTCTTCAGAACCTGATTTTATTATCTTTTTATCGGGTTTAAAATTTTCTTTATTTGTTTTCCCCGGATACTCTATTCTTCGTAAAATATGTTTGATGCACTCTACTCTTGCACTTTTTTTATTATCACTTTTAACAATTGTCCAAGGTGTTATATCACCATTTGATGCCATAAGCATAGAAAATTTAGCCACAGTGTATTTATCCCATAATTTTTGAGACTCCATATCAACAGGAGAGAGTTTATACTGTTTTAAAGGATCCACGGTTCTTTTTTCAAATCTTCTTTGTTGCTCACTTTTTGAAACTGAAAAATAAAACTTAAATAAAATAATGCCTGACTTTACCAGCATATTTTCAAACTCTGGAACTTCTTTTAAAAATTCATGGTGTTCATGGGGTTTACAAAATCCCATTACAGGCTCTACTCCCGCTCTGTTATACCAACTTCTATCAAACAATACCATTTCACCAGCCCCTGGTAAATATTGTGTGTATCGTTGAAAGTACCATTGTGTTTTTTCGACATCACTGGGTTTTTCCAAGGCAATAACTCGTGCACCCCTTGGATTTAAATGTTCAGTGATACGTTTTATCGTACCCCCTTTTCCAGCAGCATCTCGACCTTCAAATATCATAAGCATTTTTAAACCACATTCTTTAACATGATTTTGTAACTTTAAAAGCTCAATTTGAAGAGTAGTTAACTCTTTTTCATATTCTAACGTCTCTTTTCTAACCCAAATTTGAACTTTTCCATTCTCTTCTTTGAGTTCATTTCTTTTTCGTTGACTATCTTTTGACTTATGTTTTATAGACTCTTTGGTATCTATTTCTTCAGCGTCTTCAAATTCATCTTTAATAATATCTCGGTTTTGTCCCATTACTATTTCCTTATGAAAGTCTACATTTGTAGTCATTGTATCCAAATTTATTTACAATTTGATAACAATCATTTTTTTTCTTTATGACTATACTTGGAAGATTTATACCATTAAACGTGGTTGTTTTGACCATCGTATAATGAATCATATCCTCTAAAATAATTTTATCACCTATTTTTAAAACCTCATCAAAAGAGTAGTCTCCAATAATATCCCCTGCAAGACAAGTATTTCCTGCAAGCCTATAGGTATGATTTTTTATATTGGGTTCATCTGCATCTCTAATGTCAGCTTTATAAGGCATGGCAAGGGTATCAGGCATATGGGCTTCTGCTGAAGTATCCAAAATAGCAATATTGATTTCATTGTGAACAATATCCAAAACAGTGGCAACCAAATAACCTGTTTGCCATCCTATTGCTTCACCCGGTTCTAAATAAACTTCAAGATTGGGATATCTTTTTTTAAATGCTTTTAATACCTCAACCAATCTTTTGACATCATAATCTTTTCGTGTAATATGATGACCTCCACCAAAATTGACCCATTTGAGTTGGGTTAGATATTGAGCAAATTTTTCTTCAAATGACTTTAATACTGATTCAAGCACATCAACATTTTGTTCACAAAGAGCATGAAAATGGAAACCTTCAATTCCTTCTAAAAAATCACTTTTACTGACATGTTTTTCAAACTCTTTTTTGGTAATACCCAACCGTGAATTTAAACCACATGGATTATACAAATCAACTTCGACACTGCTTACTTCTGGATTGATTCTAAGTCCACAAGATGTTTTACCAATAGCGCTTTTTTTAAATTTATTCCATTGGTTAAATGAGTTGAAAACGACATGATTGGATAGAGACACAATTTGTTCAAACTCTTCTTCTTTGTAAGCTGGACTATATGTATGTACTTCTTTATTAAACTCTTGTTTTGCTAAAAGTGCCTCATTTAATCCACTGGCACAGCACCCATACAAATACTGTTTACATAAATCAAAGGTCGACCAAAGTGCAAAACCTTTTAATGCCAAAAGAATTTTCACATCTGCACTGTTTTGTACGTAATCTAACGTTTGAAGATTTTTTTCCAATAAGGATTCTTCACAAACAAATGAAGGAGAAGGAATATCTTCTATGCTGTTTACAATTTTATTAGTGTTATTCGTCTTCAAGTACTTCGAAGTCCTCTTTTCCTACTCCACAATCTGGACAGGTCCAATCATCTGGCAAATCTTCAAATGAAGTCCCAGGCGCAATTGCATTCTCTTCATCCCCTACTACACTATCATACACATATCCACATACTTGACATTCACATTTTTTCATAATAAATCCTTCAAAAATATATAAATTATTTTAATCAATCTCGATTATTTTCCAAGGTAAACCTTGAGTTGTCAACTCTTCCATAAATGGATCAGGGTCAAATTCTTCGATATTAAATACCCCTTTATTTTTCCATGTTCCATTGTATAAAAGTTTTGAACCAATCATTGCTGGAACTCCTGTAGTATAACTAACAGCTTGAGCTCCTGTTTCTTTGTAACACTCTTGATGGTCACAAATATTATAGATGTAAATTTTCTTTTTTACACCATCTTTGATACCTTCACAAATACATCCAATATTTGTTTTTCCAACGGTTCTCTCACCTAAGCTTGCAGGATCAGGAAGCAGCGTTGCTAAAAATTCAATAGGGATGATTTTTTGCCCTTTGTGTTCTACTTCTTTAATACCTAACATTCCCACATTTTGTAAACAATTCATATGCTGAATATAAGATTCTCCAAATGTCATAAAAAATCGAATTCTTTTAATACCTTTGATGTTTTTACATAAAGACTCTAACTCTTCATGATAAAGTAAATAAGAGGGTTTTACACCCACTTCTGGATAGTCATGATCAATCTTTATTTCTAAAGGTTTTGTTTCTATCCAAGAACCCTCTTCCCAATAACGTCCGTTTGAACTTACTTCTCGCAGGTTTATTTCTGGATTAAAATTAGTAGCAAAGGGATATCCATGATCTCCTGCGTTACAATCCATGATATCAATATAATGGATTTCATCAAAATAATGTTTGGCTGCATATGCACAAAATACACCCGTAACTCCTGGATCAAACCCACTTCCTAAAAGACCATTGATATTTGCTTTTTTAAAGTCTTCATGTTTAGCCCACTGTTCTTTATACTCAAACTTTGCCTCATCAGGATGTTCATAGTTGGCTGTATCCACATAATCAACCCCCGTAGCAATACACGCATCCATGATGGTTAAATCTTGGTATGGTAAAGCTACATTCAGTACTTGTTTTGGGTTGACTATTTGTATGAGTTTTATTAAAGATGGAATATCATCAGCATCTACACATGCTACATCTATATTTACGTTGTGTCTCTCTTTTATCTCTGTTTGAATCATTTCACACTTTGCTATTGTTCTACTTGCCAGTGTTATTTTTTCAAATGTTTCAATATTGATTGCACACTTATGAGTGGCAACACGACTGACTCCACCTGCACCAATAATCAAAATACCTTTTTTCATTTCTTACCTTTTTTATTACTATTAAAAATCATTATTTGTAATTATAGCAAACTCATTTTGATTTTAATCTTTGGTTTATGATTTATTTTAGATAAATTTGGTTAGAATTCAAATCTACTTTCTAATGGGGATGATTTGGTTTCGATTAGAGCAGTAAGGATTAGTTGCATGTCGGCCTGAACACGCCGTTATACGGTTCATTTTTTTTAGACGCAAATAATACAAATTACGCTCCGGCTTACGCTAAAATAGCATAAGTTTTTACAAGACTCCCCTTAATTGGGTCGAGACTTGGAGGCTTCCACTGTGCATTCTATCTATGCAGATTAATAGAAGTTCACCCTAGATAGATTATCTTTTTAGAGTTGATTTGACTATATAAGAGACATTTAGAATCTTAGCTTCAGAAATAGCCTTGCAGGTTGAGCTGCTTTGAAGTGAAATTAATCAATCTTTTACTAAACATGTAGACGCTGATAGTAGCTGTTTTAAGACTGGAGTTCAATTCTCCACATCTCCACCAATACACAATCCAAGATAGTCTAATATAATCCAACAAAGTCCGAATATACCGAGCTTTGTTGACATTCTTTGTCCAACACGATATAATTCCATATAACCAAATCTAATTACTTTAGGGGGTTTATAAGGGGTTTTTATCAAACTCACAATAATCCTATTTTTAAAACCCCCTAAACTTTTAAGGATATATGATGTCACGGCAAACTATACCACTTAGTGCAACTCAAATAAAAAATGCGAAACCAAAAGACAAAAAATATAAATTATCTGATGGTAGAGGACTATTTTTATTAGTAAATTCAAACGGCTCAAAACTCTGGAGATTTAAATATAGATTTAATGACAAAGAAAAAGAATATGCAATTGGTGTATATCCTGATATTACATTATTAAATGCCAGAGAAAAAAGAGAAGAATTTAGAAAGTTAATTGCCAATGGTACTGACATAAATGAATTAAAAAAACAAAATAAACAAATTCTTAAAACTATTGAAAATAAAAAAGAAAATACCTTTTATAAAGTTTCTCAAGAATGGTTAGATAACTATGAAAGTGAAGTATCTGAAAACTATCATATAAAACTTGGTCGTGCCTTAGAAAATTATGTTTATTCTTATATAAAAAATAAAGCCATTGATGAAATAAGCAGACTAGATATCATTGAAATATTACAAAATTTAAAAAAGAAAGACTTGCAAGAAACTGGAAAAAGAGTTTTTATGCTGTTAAATAAAATATTCAAATACGCAGTAACACTTGAATATGCTCCACACAATATTATCGCTGATATTGAACAAAAAATCATCTTAGGTAAAAGAGATAAAAAACACTACCCTACTTTTACAAAAGAAAAAGATATAAAAGCATTACTTCTAGCTA
>ENA-ORXI01001252-ORXI01001252.1-sediment-metagenome-genome-assembly--contig:-NODE-1252-length-19997-cov-6.321837_pt1 | contig 19997 bp, 17 predicted proteins | sample MGYA00237861_ERZ511468 | MGnify/ENA primary metagenome ERZ511468 (study PRJEB26299, sample SAMN06266213) | sediment metagenome | isolation source: Hudson Canyon methane seep mesocosm | place...
ACCTTCTATGCCTTGCACATGATATTGGATCTGCAACGGTTGTTTAGTTTTATTCAGTAATTTTAAGGTGTATTTATTTTGAATCGATCCATCACTCAAACGTACGAATACTGGCGAACGCTCGTGAATGACTTTAAATTCTGTTGGTGATAAATTCACAAAACCATAAACAACACCGGATAGGGCCATCAGTAAAATTAAGGTATAAATGATAACTCGCGGACGCTTGTACCAAACCATAATATCAACATTATGGTGTAGCTCTTTATAAGATGCGTATCGAATCAAACCACGTGGTTGATGTGTTTTATCCATAATACTGTCGCAGGCATCAATACACACGCCACACGTAATGCAACCTTCTTGCTGGCCTTGTCTGATATCTATGCCCGTCGGGCAAACAGCAACACACACCTTACAATCAATACAACTGCCTTTATTAGCATCTATTTGACCTTTTGTTACCTTGCCACGTGGTTCACCACGTTCAGCATCATACGAAGGCAATACAGTATCTTGGTCATACATAACACCTTGCAATCGAGCATAGGGACATAACCAAAAACAAACTTGTTCTCGCATAAAACCAGCAAAAACATAGGTACCTGCGGTAAACATACCCAATACAACCCATGCAGGCATTGCAGCCTGTAGTGTTAAATAATCATGCCAAAGTTGAAAGGCATCTGTGAACCATGCCGTAAACGATACCCCTGTCAGCACAGCAATAATCAGCCATAAACTGTGTTTTGAAACAACACGGAATGTTTTATTGAACGTCCAAGGTGCATTTTTAAACTTTAATGCTTTTTGAGGGGTATTACCTTCAAGCTTTGTTTCAATATAGGTATATACATCGGTCCATACCGTTTGAAAACAAAAATAACCACAAAAGACTCGACCAGCGACACTGGTCACCGCAGCCAATAAAATCGCAAAAAACAATAATGTCAGCGACAACATCCAGATATCTTGAGGAAAGACCGTGATATCTAAAAAATTAAACTGTTGATTGGGAATATCGAATAGGATCGCTTGATTACCATTCCAGCGTAGATATGGCCCTAAAAACAATACCAGCCAAACAGACATTCCAAACCATTTAAGCCGACGAAAACGTCCGGCCATACGTTTTGCTACGACTTTAATGCCACCGGTATTTACGTGCCAATCTGATGTTTCTTGATATATATCATCAACATTTCCAACCGGTATATTTTGCTTATCAGTCAACGTTAAAACCTCGTAGTGAAACAACGTCACAAAATTGTATCACTATCACAATATCAGCATTCCTTGCCGTAAGAATTAGTTACTATACCCAAGTTACTTGAACTGCCTGTTTCAGAGTTAAGGAGAGAAGTCAGAGCAAGGCACAAGGCGCAGTGAATGACTAGTCCTTCATAAGCATTGAAACGCAGCGCTGGCTTTTCTCCTTAGCTCCCATCGGGCGATTTTAATTCCCGCTGAAATCTCGCAGTTTCAAGTAACTTGGGTATACAAAAAAAGCCGACAATCATGCCGGCTTTTTTGGGTCAAGAAGCTAATGGTTTATTCACCGTCAGATTTCTTGTCCATATTTTTGATCACGTTATAACCAATCACAGCGCCAACCACAATAGTGATAACTACGCTAGCAATGGTTCCAATTACGACAGCATCAATTTGCATTATTCTACTCCTAACTGACTATCCCTCACCATTACAGCTTGGGATAAATCAATAATTATTGTCCACCACCAAACTGGTGAACATAAACAGCTAATTTTTTAATTTCTGTTTCTGTTAACCGTTCAGCTTCATCACCTTCAAGCTCATCATCCCAATCAATATCATTAGGATCTTCACCTTCTTCAATCGCGTATTGTCTCGCTTCGATCATGATGGCTGCTTTTTCGCTCCACTGAGGCATCACAGCAACACGAGTTAGAGGATCATTAGCTGCATTGACACCATGTAAGATCGTACGTCTGATCTCATCTTCAGCGCCTGAGAAACGCCAAATTTTATCAGCTAGGTTCGCTGAACCCATGGCTTTAATGCCTTTTGCGTCAGCACCATGACAAGCAACACAACCTTTAGAATTATACAAAGCCATGCCCGCTTCATTAGCAACACCGTTTGAGGCATTAAGAACAAGTTCAACTAACAAATCAACTTCATCATCTTTAAGCAATTCAGCATGGGCAGGCATCATACCCATACGGCCATTGGCGATACTCATCATGATTTCATTGATATTGCCGCCATATAACCAATCATCGTCTGCTAATACAGGATAACCAGATCCTTCCGTCGGATTACCACCCGTACCATGGCAAGCTGCACAATTATCACCAAAAAGTACCTTACTTGAACCAATGGCATAGTTAAGCATTTCTTGATCAGCGAGAATTTCTTCTGCCGTCATCTTCGCCAATTTATCTTCAAAAGGAGCACGCCTCGCTTCAACTTTTGCCAAGTCCTCTTTGTATTCCTTTATCTGAGTCCAACCTAATAGGCCTTTAGTACTATCATTTACTAACGGTAGTGATGGATACAAAACAAAATACACCACAACTAACAAACCACTTAAATAAAGTGAGTTTAACCACCAACGTGGGCAAGGGTTATTTAACTCCTTGATTCCATCCCATTCATGGCCAGTATCTTCCACTTGGTTTGGATTATTTTTATTATCTGCCATCTTCTTTCTCCGCGTTTTTATCATCATCATCCATCAACATGGTGCGATGTGATTCTAAATTGTCTTTGTTTTTTGGATTAAGTGCCCAAAAATATACAACAACCATTAATACAAAGATAACCACTGTCAAGATCAGTCCTAACCAGTCATTTCCAGTCATCGCACTCCAGTCAGTATGAAAATATTCCTGAATTTTAGTCACGATAATCTCTACCTGGTTCGAATTTAATCATGGTTCCTAATACTTGCAGGTATGCCACTAGCGCTTGCATTTCAGTTTTGCCTTCGACAGATGCTGCTGCGCTTTTAATCTCTTCATCGGTATAAGGAACACCCAATACTTTCATTGCTGATAGGCGTTTTTCCATACCTATACCGTCAACCGTTGCATTATCCAGCCATGGGTAATTAGGCATTACCGACTCAGGCACAACACTACGTGGAGCACGTAAATGTTGAATATGCCATGCATCAGAATATTTACCACCTAAACGAGCGATATCTGGCCCTGTACGCTTAGAGCCCCATTGGAATGGGTGATCATATTTTGACTCTACAGCCAATGAATAATGGCCATAACGATCTTTCTCATCTCGGAAAGGACGAATCATTTGTGAGTGACACAAATAACAACCTTCACGTTGATAAATGTCACGTCCAGCCAACTCTAAAGCGGTATAAGGTCGCACACCCGACAACTCTTCATATTCTGGATGGTTAACATCCTCAAAAGTTGTATCTAAATAGAACAACGGTACGATTTCCACGATACCACCAACAGAAACGATGATGGCGGTGGCTAATACCAATGCCCAAATGTTTTTTTCCAGTTTTTCCTGAAAGGATACTGGTTTGTTTGAATCATTATTAGACATTCCAGTCTCCTTTAAATATTAGCTGCAACAGCCATCTTTGCAGATGGGTTAGCAATGGCTCTACGAATGGTCACTGTAACGTTGAATAACATCACACAGGCACCTAAGAAGAAAATCAGACCACCCACTGCTCGCATCGCATAATAAGGATGCATTTGAGCCACAGATTCCACAAAGGTGTAAGCCAAGTTACCGTAATCGTCATAAGCACGCCACATCAGACCTTGCATAATGCCTGATACCCACATTGCAGTGATATATATAGCAGTACCAATGGTTGCCATCCAGAAATGCAAGTTAACTAATCTAACTGAATACATCGTGGTACCCCATAGGCGTTCTACCATATGGTAGATAGCACCGATAGATACCATTGCAACCCAGCCTAAAGCACCAGCGTGTACATGGCCGATAGTCCAATCAGTGTAATGCGACAAAGCATTTACTGTTTTTGCAGCCATAACAGGGCCTTCAAACGTTGACATCGCATAGAATGCTAAAGATACAATCAAGAAACGTAAAATGTAATCGGTCCGTAATTTATCCCATGCACCACTCAAGGTGAACATACCGTTAATGGCACCACCCCATGATGGAATAATCATCGCTAAAGAGATAGCCGCACCTAATGAACCTGTCCAATCGGGTAGAGCGGTATATTGCAAATGATGAGCACCTAACCAAACATAACCAAAGGTTAATGCCCAAAAATGGATTACTGATAAACGATATGAATAAACAGGACGGTTTGCTTGCTTAGGAACAAAGTAATACATGATTCCTAAGAAACCAGCTGTTAGGAAGAAACCTACCGCATTGTGTCCCCACCACCACTGAATCATCGCATCTTGCACGCCGGCAAAGATTGAATATGATTTCCACAAGCTCACTGGGATAGAAAGACTATTAACTACGTGTAAGTAGGTAATCATCACCATCATCGCCAAGAAGAACCAGTTCGCTACATAGATATGTGACACTTTGCGAATGGATAAGGTCATGATGAAGTTAAAGCTATATGCTAACCATACAACGGCAATCAAAATATCTAAAGGCCATTCTAATTCAGCATATTCTTTAGATTGAGTAATACCTAAAGGTAAAGTAATTACGGCGCCAAGAATTACTAAGTTCCAACCCCAAAAGGTGAACCAAGCCATTTTATCACTCCACAAACGTACACCTGAGGTACGTTGTACGATGTAATAGGCTGTTGCCATTAAGGTGGAACCACCGAAGGCAAAAATAACTGCGTTGGTATGTAATGGGCGTAGACGACCAAAACTAATATACGGGTTGTCAAAGTTCAATACGGGCCAAGCTAACTCAGATGCGATATAGACACCTATTCCCGTACCAACGACTAAGTAAACGACTGCCATATAGGCAAACCATTTAACTATATCAAAATTATATTGCTGCTGTTGCGCTTGCATAGCAATCTCACCTTCTCTCAATGAAAAACATTTTATTAACCTCGTACGAGGTGTTGACCCATTCCATCACGCTTAAAACTTAAGCACTGCCGAATTTTACAGCAAATTAATCTTCCGCTCCCACCCTACAATTGATCTAGATCAAGCGTTCTTGATCTAGATCAATTGTAGGGTGCAAAACTAAAACTATGAAATATTAACTTTATTTATATGCGTAACAAACAATTTTCGCCCATTTTTGCAACTACGGTCAAGCGACATGCTTCGTGTGAGCAATAGCCACTTCAGATAAAACCACTAAAATTCATGAACTTAAAATCACTCTTATCATCTCAAGTTACGCACAAATAATCTCATGATTTTTGTAAGTGATTTAGAGTTGCGAGCTTTAGTGAATTTCATTAAATATTTATCACTAAGACCACTCGTCGACCTTCGGTGACTAATAAGTTATAGGTTCTGCACGCTGCAGCTAAAACCATGCATTCAACACCAATCCCATCGGCATTAAAAGCGACCACTATTTCGGGGGGGAAAGATGAAATAGTGGGATCCAAAACAAAAATTAATAGTTCTGGTTCTAGGCTTTTTAATAGAAAAATATCACTTTTGCTAAGCTCTGGATAAGTTAGAGCTGGTCTATCAGTAATAATTTGGTCTGGACTCAGAATGACACTTTTAGTTAATTGAAGCGTTTCTGAATGACTATCTGATGTAACAACAATATAGTCAGGACCATATGATTGAATGTAATTCTTGTCTGTTGTTGTTTCCAGACTAAACTTCATTTGCTAATTATTTTAAAAACCAGCGGCTTCATTGACACGGTCACGAAGTTCTTTGCCAGGTTTAAAGTGAGGTACATATTTCTCATCCAACTCGACTGATTTACCACTTTTTGGGTTACGGCCAACTCTTGGTGGACGGTGATGCAAAGTGAAACTACCAAATCCGCGAATTTCAATACGGTCTCCAGTAGACAAACTTTCACTCATTTGTTCAAGAATTTGCTTAACTGCAAGTTCAACATCTCTATAGTTTAATAGAGGTTGTTTTTCAGATAATATTTCAATCAAATCCGACTTGGTCATATCTTCAAGTTCCTTACTATTAATGTATCAACACTAATTTTATATTCAGTTAACTTTTCATATCACATAAAAAAACAAGCACCTGAACATGCATTCAGGTGCTTATCATTCATTAAGATCAATTAGCTATCTTTCTGATCCATTTGCTCTTTCAACAAGTCACCCAATGTTGTGGCGCCACTTGCAACGTTTGAGTATTCTTTTACTGCTTCAGATTCTTCTTGATCATCTTTCGCTTTAATCGATAGGGTCAAACTACGATCTTTACGTGACATACCAGTGAATTTTGCTTCTACATCATCACCGACTGAGAATACTTTACTAGCATCTTCAGTACGTTCACGTGAAATATCAGCAACACGGATATAACCATCAACACCTTCAGCTAATGATACTGTTGCACCACGAGCATCAACTTCAGTTACTTTACCATTAACGATCGTGCCACGTGGGTGCTCAGCAAGATATTCTGAGAACGGATCATCTTGTAATTGTTTGATACCTAAAGAGATACGCTCACGTTCAGGATCAATTGCTAAAACAACGGCTTCTAACTCATCACCTTTTTTGTGGTCACGAATTAACTCTTCGTTATCTTCTTCCCATGAAAGATCAGATAAGTGAATCAAACCGTCAATACCACCATCAAGACCGATGAACACACCAAAGTCAGTGATAGATTTGATTGCGCCAGCTACTTTGTCACCCTTGTTGTGAGTCATTGCAAACTCTTCCCAAGGATTAACTTTACACTGCTTGACACCTAATGAGATACGACGACGTTCAGCATCGATATCCAATACCATGACTTCAACTTCATCACCAAGTTGAACCATCTTAGATGGGTGTACGTTTTTGTTAGTCCAGTCCATTTCAGACATGTGAACTAAACCTTCAACGCCATCTTCGATTTCAACAAAACAACCGTAATCAGCGATGTTAGTAACTTTACCACTTAGGCGGCTGCTGTTTGGATAACGACGTGCGATATCTTTCCAAGGATCATCACCCATTTGTTTCAAGCCAAGTGAAACACGTTCACGTTCTTTATCAAATTTAAGAACTTGAACTGAAATCTCATCACCAATGTTGACAACTTCAGATGGATGTTTGACACGTTTCCATGCCATATCAGTGATATGAAGAAGACCATCAATACCACCAAGATCAACAAACGCACCGTAATCAGTAAGATTTTTAACGATACCTTTAACTGTTTTGCCTTCTTCTAATGTTTCTAATAAGGCTTCGCGTTCAACACTGTTTTCTGCTTCCATAATGGCGCGGCGAGAAACCACAATGTTGTTGCGTGGACGATCAAGTTTAATTAATTTGAACTCTAACTCTTTACCTTCAATGTGTGATGTATCACGAATTGGACGAACATCAACCAAAGAACCTGGTAAGAAGGCACGAACGTTTTCTAATTCAACTGTAAAACCACCTTTGACTTTACCTGAAATAACACCAACAACAGTTTCGTTGGATTCAAATGCGTGTTCTAAAGTGATCCATGCTTCTGCAGCTTTGGCTTTTTCACGTGACAACTGAGTTGCACCAAAACCATCTTCTAGTTTTTCTAAAGAAACATCGACCAAATCACCAACAGCAATAGTGATTTCACCTTTTTCGTTAAAAAATTCTTCTACTGGAATCGCACCTTCCGATTTAAGACCAGCATTAACTAGTACAACATCAGAACCGACATTAACAACTGTACCGGTTACAATTTTTCCCGGTGTCATTGGAGTTGAATTTAGACTCTCTTCAAAGAGTTCAGCAAAGCTTTCGCTCATTATTTATTATCCTTGACTCTGTCGTCAAAAGTGACAGAATCGCCCAAAATACCTGCTATGGCAGGTGTTAAAAAAGCTTAATTATCAATAGTGATAAATAAGCAGCTAAGTTGCATCAGAACATAAGGTTCTAACACGTTTAAAAACTGTTTCAATTCCCATCGCTGTAGAATCGAGGATAAGAGCATCATCTGCCGGCCTTAATGGCGCAACAGCACGATCACTATCTCGAACATCCCGCTCGGAAATTTCTGTAACAAGATCGGCAAGGTTACTCCCAATTCCTTTTTCTTTCAACTGCTTATATCTTCTCTGTGCACGTTCTTGCGCGCTTGCAGTAAGAAAAACCTTATAAATAGCATCTGGAAACACAACCGTGCCCATATCTCTACCATCCGTCACTAATCCAGGAGGCTGACAAAAATCACGTTGTCGTTGCAATAATGCGGCGCGAACAGCAGGAAGAGCCGCAACTTTTGAAGCTGCATTGCCCGCTTGTTCTGATCGAATTAAGGTGCTCACATCTTCTTTTTCTAATAACACGACTAATTGATCTTTTTCTACGGCAAATACCACATCTAAATCAGCGGCTAATATTGCTAATTTTTGTTCATCGTTTAATTCAATATGATGTTTAATTGCCGCTTGCGCTAATACTCGGTAAATCGCACCACTATCTAAATAATGCCAACCTAAGTCTTTTGCCATAAGTTGTGCAATTGTGCCCTTGCCTGATCCACTCGGCCCATCAATGGTTAATACTGGAATATTAATCATCGAGTTCATCTACATCTAAACCAGCCTTGCTCGCTAATCCAACAAAATCAGGGAAAGAGGTTGCTACATTGGCACAGTCATTAATTTGAATCGTGCCGCCAGCTTGCAAACCGGCCATTGCAAATGCCATTGCAATGCGATGATCACCATGACTTTCTACTTCACCTGAACCAATTAGGCCACCGTGGATAATAATTCCATCTTGTGTTGCTTTGGCATCGACACCTAAAATCTCAAGTCCATCTGCCATTGCTTGGATACGATCGCTTTCTTTAACGCGTAATTCTTCAGCTCCGGTTAATACTGTTTTGCCATCGGCACAAGCAGCAGCAACAAAAATAGCTGGGAACTCATCAATGGCTAATGGTACTTGATCTTCAGGAATATCAATTCCTTTCAATGGCGCATAACGAACTCGGATATCAGCAACCGGTTCACCACCCGTCACCCCTTCATTCGATAAGGTAATATCAGCGCCCATTAAACGAAGAATATTAATCACACCAACTCGGGTTGGATTAATACCTACATGTGTCAATGTAATATCTGAACCTTCAGAAATTGCAGCACCAACCATAAAAAAAGTAGCAGATGAAATATCAGAAGGCACATCAATAGTAGTTGCTGTTAATTTACCACCACCTTCGATCGTAACAGTATCACCGTCGACATCAACCTTATATCCCATGCCTTTTAACATACGTTCAGTATGATCACGTGTAGGTGCAGGTTCTTTTACTACGGTAGTACCTTCAGCATACAATCCTGCTAACAATACACAGGATTTAACTTGTGCACTGGCCATTGGCAAAGTGTAATTAATCCCCTTTAACTGACTACTACCATTAATTTTCAAAGGTGGTTTACCTTCATCACTATCAATGGATGCACCCATCTCAGCCAGCGGATCCGTCACGCGTCGCATAGGTCGACCAGATAAAGAAGTATCGCCAGTTAAGGTGCTTGCAAAATTTTGGCCTGCCAGTAAGCCACTTAACAAGCGAATTGAAGTCCCTGAGTTACCTAAATAAATGTCTTTATCACTCGTCTTCAATCCATGCATACCAACACCATGAATGGTGACATTTCCTGCATCAGGACCTTCGATTTCAACACCCATAGCACGAAAAGCAGCTAGGGTAGCCAATGCATCTTCACCCTCTAAAAAGCCGCTAACTTTAGTAACACCTTCAGCAAGTGAGCCCAACATAATGGAACGATGAGAAATTGATTTGTCGCCAGGCACGCGCAACTGACCTGTTAAATTTCCTCCTGGCTGAACAATATATTTTTTCTTAAGCTCACTACTCACGCTTTCAACTCCACTACTAACTCTAATTTCACTAGATTAAATTTCACTATTATCAATTAAACCCGGTTCATTAAACCGAGAATCACGTGCTTGTTTAGCACGCTCAAATACATCAACCAAATAATCGCCATCTTGGTTCTCTATCGCGGCTTCTATCTTATTTAGATCCTGTTGATATTGGTGCAATAAACCTAAAATCGCTTGTTTATTTGTTAAACAAATATCTCGCCACATCACTGCATCGCTTGATGCAATACGTGAAAAATCTCTAAAACCACCGGCGGCATATCGCAAAACTTCATCACAATCATCACGCTCAGCCAACATGCCCACTAAATTAAACGCCAGCACATGAGGTAAATGACTGGTTGCGGCCAACACCACATCATGATGTTCAACTTCCATATCAATGACTTCAGCACCTGTTTGTTGCCACATATGTCTAACCGTAGCCAAAGCATCACTATTTGTTTCTGCAACCGGTGTTAAGACCACACGATGTTGTTGATAAAGTGTGGCAAATGCGGCTTCTGGTCCACTGCGCTCAGTGCCTGCAATTGGGTGTCCTGGAACAAACTGGCTGAAATTTTCAGCTAATGTTGTTCTTGCAGCGTTAACTACTTGTGCTTTAGCACTACCACCATCAGTAATGATCGCATTCGGTTTCACATGTCCGGCAAGCTCAGCTAAAACGGGTTCCATTGCTGCCATGGGTACTGCCAAAAAGATCACGTCGGCATTTTTTACTGCATCAGCAATGCTATTAGCTGCTATATCAATCACACCTAAATCTAAAGCTTGCTGACGTACTTCGGCAGTCCGTGAATAACCAATCACCTCTTGAACCATGCCCGCTTTTTTCAAAGCCAAAGATAATGACCCACCGATAAGGCCCACACCAATGATTGCTAATTGATTGATCATAATTTCCGCCCTAATACATCAGCTAATGCTGTTAAGAAACGTTGATTTTCACTTTCTAAACCTATGCTGACTCGAATGTGATTTGGCAAACCATAATTTGTTACCGGCCTGACAATTACACCTTGACGTAATAATGCTTCAAAAACATCATCGCCTTTTTGTTCAACATCAACGGTAATAAAATTACCTTTCGAAGGAATAGCACTAAGTCCTAATTTTTTAAACCCAGCTGATAATTGGACCATACCAGCATCGTTTTTTTGTTTGGTTTTAGCTAGATAATCATTATCATTCACCGCCACCGTTGCGGCAGCTAAAGATAAACTATTTACATTAAACGGCTGACGTATACGATTCAATAAATCAGCAACTTCAGGATGAGATAAAGCATAACCCACCCTCAACCCAGCTAAACCATAAGCTTTAGAAAAGGTACGTGTGATAATGACATTAGAATAGTTTGCCAGCCAATCGATAGAATTTTCAGTTTGCTCACCATATTCAACATATGCTTCATCAATCACCACTAAGGTTTTTGTTGGCACTTTGGCAATAAAAGCTTCTATGTCTTTATTGGCGATATAGCTGCCCGTCGGATTATTGGGGTTAGCAATAAAGATAAGCTTTGTTTTATCGCTAATCATGCTCAACATTACATCTAAGTCATGCCCATAATCTTTAGCGGGTGCAATAACTGCTTGAGCACCAATAGCTTGTGTTACCAAGGGATAGACCGCAAATGCATATTGCGAAAACATGACTTCATCTGTTGGTGAAACAAAAGCACGTGCAATCATTTCTAATACATCATTAGATCCATTGCCTAAGGTGATTTGCTTTGCATCAAGATGATATTTTTCTGCTAACGCGGTTTTTAAAGTAAAGCCATTGCCATCGGGATAGCGTGTTATTTCTTTACTCACTTCATTTATTGCTTTTAAAACTGCCGGTGACGGTCCTAATGGATTTTCATTAGACGCCAGTTTAACGATATCAGTCAGGCCATATTCACGTTGCAGCTCTTCAATTGGTTTGCCTGGCACATAAGGGTGAAGTTTTGTCACACAATCTAAAGCTAGATCACAAAAGTTCATGACGGTTCCGGCTTGTTTTTAAATGTATCAATAATAAGCAAGGTCACACCGATGCAAAGTGCCGAATCCGCAATATTAAAAGCCGGAAAATGATAGGTACCAAAGTAATTATAGAGATCAATAAAATCAATCACATAACCATACATTAGACGATCAATTAGATTTCCTATTGCCCCGCCTAACATTAAGCTAATAGCAATGGCCTCTAGTCGAGCGTTCGCTGTTAAGCGTTTTAACCAAACCACCATCACAATGCTGACCACAATCGCAATTATTGTAAAAAACCAACGCTGCCAACCACCAGCATTGGCCAGCAGACTAAACGCAGCACCCGTATTATGTGCCATGGTGAAATTAAAAAACGGCATGACTGCCACGGTTTCATATAACGATAACCATGACACCATAAACCACTTTGATGCTTGATCTAAGACCAATACCACAGCACTTAACCATATCCATTTCAACATATTCAGTCGCTTTTAACCTTATGCAAACAAACGTTGTTCGCCGTCACCATCGACATTGTCAATGCAGCGGTTACACAATTCTGGATGAGTAGCATCTTGGCCAACGTCTGCTGTTTGATGCCAACAACGATCACAACGGCCATGTTCAGAAGGTGAAAGTACTAGAGATAAACCATCAACAGAGGTCGCAATAGCATCGGCTGGTTTATCTGCAGCTTTTAATAATGTCGCCCGTGAGGTAATCAAAATAAATTTCAATTCTTCGCCTAGCTTTTCTAGTTGACTGAATAATTCAGGCTCTGCATAAAGACTTACTTCAGCCGTTAAACCACCTTTGATTTGGCCATCGTTACGTAACGTTTCGAGTTCTTTTGACGTCGCATCACGCACTTCAAATATTTGGTTCCAGAAAGCCAAGTCCAAAGTAGTATCACTCGCTAAAGGCGTTAATGCTTCATACCAGGTATTTAAAAATACCGATTCATTTCGTTCGCCCGGTAAATATTCCCATAATTCGTCTGCCGTAAAAGACAAAATCGGTGACATCCATCGTGTTAGAGATTCTAAAATATGATACATCGCCGTCTGCGCAGAACGATGACCCACACTGTCTTCCTGCATGGTGTATTGACGATCTTTTGTAATGTCTAAATATAAACTACCCATTTCCTGAGCACAGAAGTTATGAATTTTCTGATAAATCGTATGGAATTGATATTTATCATAAGCCTCAACAATATCTTGCTGACAGACATAGGCGCGATCAACGGCCCATTGATCCAATGCCAACATATCTTCATTAGCTACTAAATCTGTTGCTGGATTAAAGTCAGATAAATTAGATAATAAATAACGTGCCGTATTACGAATCCGACGATATGAATCTGCAGTGCGTTTTAAGATCTCGTCTGACACACTCATTTCGGCACTATAGTCAGAAGAAGCTGCCCACAAGCGAATGATATCCGCCCCTAAGTTATTAGCTACCTTTTGAGGTGCAATAACATTGCCTAATGACTTCGACATTTTTTTACCGTCGGCATCTACAACAAAACCGTGTGTTAAGACTGATTTATAGGGTGCGTTTCCTGTTGAAGCTATCGATGTAAGCAATGATGATTGGAACCAACCTCGATGTTGGTCACTGCCTTCTAAATATAGATCCGCAGGGCGATTTAAATAATCACGACGCGCTAAAACACACGCATGTGACACACCAGAATCAAACCATACATCTAAGGTATCGCTTACTTTTTCATATTCTGCTGCATCATCGCCTAACCAATCCCCTATCTCGGATTCAAACCATGCATCTATACCTTGCTGTTCAACTTTCAAAGCAACCTCTTCCATTAGTTGCATACTGCGTGGGTGTAAATCGCCTGTTTGTTGATGTACAAATAATGGAATCGGCACACCCCAAGTGCGCTGGCGAGAAATACACCAGTCTGGCCTGCCTTCCACCATGCTTTCAATTCGTTTTTGGCCCCAATCAGGCATCCATTGAGTATCAGAGATAGCAGCCATGGCTGCTTGTCGTAGACCATTTTGATCCATGCTGATAAACCACTGTGGTGTTGCACGGAAAATGATTGGACTCTTATGACGCCAGCAATGTGGGTAACTATGTTGAATATCAACATGATTGAGTAATGCTGCTTTTTCTTTTAGTAACTCAATCACATTTGGGTTAGCTTTAAAGACAGATTGCCCAGCAAATACTTCGGTATCAGGTAAAAAACAACCATTGGCAGCAACAGGGTTATCAACTTCTAAATTGTATTTCAGGCCAACCGTAAAATCGTCTTGACCATGGCCTGGCGCTGTATGTACGGCACCAGTACCAGCTTCGGCTGTTACATGGTCACCTAAAATAACCGGCACTTGGCGATCATAGAACGGATGTTGCAATAACAAACCTTCTAATACTTCACCTTTACATGTGGCAATTACGTCACCGCTCATGCCATAACGTTCTAATGCTGACTCATACAAAGCCTCAGCTAATAGTAACCGTTCGTCACCACACTGAACTAAAACATAATCATAGTTTGGGTTTAGAGACACAGCTTGGTTTGCTGGCAATGTCCACGGTGTCGTTGTCCAAATAGGCACACTGATATCACCATGACCGGAACCAGCACAGGCTTTAACAAAAGCAGCTTCATCAAGCACCTTAAAACGTACATCGATAGCTGGTGATGTTTTGTCTTCGTATTCCACTTCAGCTTCCGCCAAAGCACTGCCACAATCAACACACCAATGAACGGGTTTTACACCTTTGTGCAAATGGTCATTTTTTACGATCTCACCTAAGGTACGAATAATGTCAGCTTCAAAGCTAAAATCCATCGTCAGATAAGGATTATCCCACTCAGCAGTTACACCCAAGCGTTTAAAATCTTCTCGCTGGCCGTCCACTTGTTTTTGAGCATAAGTTCGACATGCTTTTCGAAATTCGGCCGCTGTTACTTTTTTACCTGGCTTGCCAACTTTCTTTTCAACATTAAGTTCAATAGGCAGGCCATGACAGTCCCAACCGGGCACATACGGTGTATCAAAACCACTTAAGGTTTTTGATTTTAGAATAATATCTTTGAGAATTTTGTTAACTGCATGACCAATATGAATATCGCCATTTGCATAAGGAGGACCATCATGCAAGATAAAAGCAGGGCGACCTTTGGCGTTATCACGCATTTTTTGATACAGATCAATATCCTGCCAACGCTTTAAAATCAAAGGTTCGCGGTTAGGCAAGCCGGCCTTCATAGGGAACTTAGTTGCTGGTAGGTTTAGGGTCTGTTTATAATCGGCCACTGGGTTACTCGTAGTTCAAAATCGACAAACGGCTAATTATACGGGTTTTTCTTGCTGACCTAAATCACTGAAACAAGTTTATTTTTCTAATTATGATTACGGTATCTGTCTGATTTGCAGTAAAATGTTCTGCTGTTAAGGAAATTATACTTTTGGACACATCAATAATGGCATCAAGCGGTAAGGTTATCATCCAAGGCATCACTGAAAAAGGTGGCAAGTTCCGCCCTAGTGATTGGGCTGAACGTCTGTGTGGAGCAGTTGCTACTTACGGCCCTGGCCGCCGAATTATTTTTCACCCAAATGTAAAGCTAGCGGCAATTGAAGGGGTGAAATGCGTAGTCATTGATGCCGCGCTTGAAGAGAGTGATGAAATGTTATTTGAATTTCTGACTGACTTTGCCGCTGAAAATAAACTTCAAATCATGAAAACAGATACCTTTCCACTGGAACCTTAAGCTATATAAACAACTCGTCTTTAATTAAACCTAGTTACTCTAAAATATAATTACTCTTCAGCTTCTTGCTGTTCATCAGGCCAGTTTTGAATATAGTTTTTCAATAATTTGTTTTCGTATTGTGCTTTTTTAAGCAATTCTTCAACAATATCTGTGATTGAAAGCATACCTTCCAATACACCTTCATAAACCACTGGCAAGTGACGGATATTGTGTTCAACCATCATCTTCATCACTTCTTCCAATGTATTATCGGGATGGCAAGTAATAGGGTCTTTAGTCATTGCATGTGCCGCAGTCATCGGTACCCACATCGGATTTTTTTCATGCAATATTGTGAGTAAATCGCGCTCTGATAGAATGCCTATAAGATGACCGCCTTCTGTGACCACAAGTGAACCTATTCGGTGCTCCATCATAAGAGTTACCGCTTGGTCGAGCGAATCATTAGGTCCTAGGCCGATCACAGCCTTACCTTTATTTTTTGTAATCGTCCTTACTTTCATCCCGCTTACCCTCTTCTGTTGATTACAGTCTTTATTGCCATTCTGCTTGAGAAAGTAACATAAAGGCAAGTTTGATCTAAGTATGCTCTCTTGTTGCTTTAAACTCTATCTCTGGCCAACGCTCAATTGTTAAATCAAGGTTCACTCTTGTTGGGGCAATATAGGTCAATCCACCAGCGCCATCTATGGCTAGATTAAGTTCTGCTTTTTTCCTGAATTCTGCTAACTTTTTATCATCATCGCAGTAAATCCAACGTGCGGTGTGGACTTGTACTGGTTCATAAGCACAATCAACACCATATTCACCTTTAAGGCGATGCACAACAACATCAAACTGCAATACACCCACCGCACCAAGAATTAAATCATTATTTGCCAATGGACGGAATAACTGTGTTGCACCTTCTTCACTTAATTGTTGCAAACCTTTTAATAGGGCTTTCATTTTTAGCGGATCTTTTAAACGAACACGGCGAAATAATTCAGGGGCGAAATAAGGAATACCGGTAAATTGAACATCTTCGCCTTGGGTAAAAGTATCACCAATCTGAATAGTGCCATGGTTGTGTAAGCCCATAATATCGCCAGGCCATGCTTCTTCAGCTTGAGCACGTTCAGCAGCCATAAAAGTTACTGCATTTGCAATAACAACATCTTTGCCTGTTCTGACATGGCGTATCTTCATACCTTTTTTATATTGCCCGGAACAAACACGTAAAAATGCAATGCGATCTCGATGTTTAGGATCCATATTGGCTTGGATCTTAAATACAAAACCACTAAAGGGCTCTTCATCGGCAGCAACATGACGTGTTTTAGTATCACGGCCTTGTGGCAGTGGTGCGATTTCGACAAACGAATCCATTAATTCAGTAATACCAAAATTATTCATCGCACTACCAAAAAACACAGGCGATAATTCTCCGGCCAAAAATGCATCATGATCATATTCATGACTAGCACCACGAACTAAATCAATTTCTTCACGCAATTCTTCAGCTAAATCACCAAACAATTCATCTAAGCGTGGGTTATCTAAACCTTGAATGATTTCACCCACTTGATCGCTGTGAGGTTCAAATAAATGAACGCTATCTTTTGCTAAATGAAATATTCCCTTAAATCCTTTGCCCATACCAATAGGCCAAGTAATCGGCGCACACTGAATATTAAGAATAGATTCAACTTCATCTAGAATATCAATCGGTTCACGACCTTCACGATCCATCTTATTGATAAACGTTAAAATCGGTGTATCACGTAAGCGACACACTTCCATGAGTTTAATGGTACGTTGCTCTACACCCTTAGCAATATCAATCACCATCAAGGCTGAATCAACAGCCGTTAATGTTCGATAAGTATCTTCAGAAAAGTCGGCATGACCCGGAGTATCTAATAGGTTAACAACACGATCATTATGCTCAAACTGCATCACTGATGAAGTAACAGAAATACCACGTTCCTTTTCCATTTCCATCCAATCGGACGTTGCATGACGATCGGTTTTACGAGATTTCACACTACCCGCCGTTTGAATCGTACCACTCAAAAACAATAGTTTTTCAGTCAGCGTAGTTTTACCGGCATCGGGATGCGAGATGATAGCAAATGTTCTTCGCTTGTTGATTTCATAAGATAAATTGCTATCTGCCATTTTTTCTCTGTCCTGCTTTGTACAAGTCTTTGTACAAATAAATAAAGTTAACTCTAAACTCTGATCCCAGGATCCCGCTAAAGCCCTAAACCCTCGCAAAACCACTATCAAAGCAATAAAATAGCCCGCCAGTATACTCTGCTGAAGCCCAAAATATTAAACTTAAAATGTGCTTAATATTTAATCGAGACCTAATACAGTTTTTAATTTCTCAATTTGCTGCTCATTTAACAGCCCTTCATCACCACTATCAAAGCAAACCCTGTCTGGCAATAAGTGCTTAGCTTTAATTTAATGAGCTTGCCAAAACTTCGTTCAGCTGGACTTAAGCTGTTTATGTTTTAACATCATGTTCTGTCTACAAAAACTAGTTAAACCCATACATTAATAAAACTATTGAATAACTAGAAAAACAGGTCTATTATCAATACTGCTGTTTCCTATAATTCGGGGAAAGATAATGACTAAATATGCATTATTACTGACGTCAATTTTTATTCTGGCTATTTCAACGAATACACTCCACGCAGAACAAGAAGAAGAGAATATAGACTTTCTTGTAGGACTAAGTCTTGAACAGCTCTTAAGTGTCAAGGTTAATGTCGGCTCTCTGTTTGAGGAAAACAGATTTACATCAGGTGCCACCACCGAATTATTCACCAAAAAAGAATGGCAAAAAACAACTTCTAAGGATGTCTGGGAAGTTATGAATCATCAGGCGGGAATGATAATGCCTACTAACTCCGTCGGTTGGAAAGGCATCTCTGTGCGAGGAATTCTGTTAGATCCCGGTGTGCGCGGTGTGGCCACATTGATTGATGGCATCCCGATTAATAATCTTTCTTATAGTACTGGCCTTTATCATCTTGAAAATCCTGGTCTTGGCATTTTAGACCAAGTAGAGATGCTTCGTGGTCCCGGCTCGTCCATTTACGGTGCAGATGCCTTTCAAGGTGTTGTGTCTTTTTCCACATCAAAATACAACGGAGACAAAACAGAGGTTCAAGGTACTGCAGGTCACGATGACTACTATCAGCAATCCTTTAATTATGGCAAAAGATTAAGTGATAAAGTCACATTGAGCCTTGCTGCTGATAATTCCAGCAAAGAAGAAGAAATCGATTATGAGCATGGCACCGGTTCAGGTCGACTAGACCCAGCACTAACAGAAAAAGGTAGCCTTGATGAGCCTATCAGAACAACCTCCTTTGCAGGCACATTAAATGTCCAATTAACAAATAAGCTCAATGTTGAAACTGGGGTGATTGGCAATGTTTCATCAAGGAAAACCCTTAGGTATGCCCAATCTAATAAGTTGAGCATTGTTGATCAGGATGGAGAGTTTGCCCTTCTTAGAGCTAAAGCTCAATACGATTTATCTGAGAGTACAACATTCAACACACATGCTTACCATTGGCGTGGTGAACATAGGTGGTTTTTTTCTGACTCTAACTTTATTATTGATCATACCAACTCTAGTAGCGGTTTTGATGCCAATATAAAACAAGAAAATGAAAAATATAATACCAAATGGGCACTTGGTTATACCTACTCTCATACCGAAGTAGATGAAGCTGAAACGGGCAGAGAGCCCAGCTTAAACACGGATTTTGTAGAAGACTACCGGCGCATAACAAATAGTGTGTACTTAGATTCAAGAACCTCTTTTTTTGATGGCAGTGTTGACGTGCTCTACGGCGCACGATTTGATAGCTTTTCAGACTTTGGCGATCATACCTCGCCACGATTTGGGCTGATTTTTTATCCTGATGAATCATCTGCCGTAAAACTGACATACAGTAATGCTTTTCGTTCACCCGCAGCGAACGAAATTGGTACCAATCCAACAGCATCGTCATCAGCAACGTTCGGGAATTCTGGTATAGAGCCTGAAGAGCTAGATACTTATGAACTTGTCTTCATGAAAAGTAGTGGCCAAAGCCACTATGAGGCTACCTTTTTCTATACTGAACTCACTGATGGAATAGTCTCTGCCCCAATGCCAACAAGTGATCCACAATATTCTCCGGGAAGAAACCAGTACCAAAATGTTGGTAGTGTGAGATCCAAGGGTATTGAAGCAAAATACAGTACG
>ENA-ORXI01001256-ORXI01001256.1-sediment-metagenome-genome-assembly--contig:-NODE-1256-length-19962-cov-8.128288_pt1 | contig 19962 bp, 19 predicted proteins | sample MGYA00237861_ERZ511468 | MGnify/ENA primary metagenome ERZ511468 (study PRJEB26299, sample SAMN06266213) | sediment metagenome | isolation source: Hudson Canyon methane seep mesocosm | place...
GAAGCCAATTGGGTGAACCTTTTGTCCCATAAGTATTCTCTCTTACTTTTCGTCTACAACCACAGTAATGTGGCTGGTGCGTTTAAGGATACGATTACCACGCCCTTTAGCGCGTGGTGACATACGTTTCTGAGTTGGGCCGGCATCAACCATTACTACTGAAACATACAATTCATCAATATCTGAACCATCGTTATGTTCCGCATTAGCAATAGCAGAGTTCAACACATCTTTCATAAGTGAAGCTGCTTTCTTAGGACTATATGCAAGTAGATTTATTGCTTTTTCTACTGGCAAGCCCCTAATTTGATCTGCCACCAAACGAACTTTCTGTGCAGAAATTCGAGCGTGACTGTATTTTGCTTTCGTAGCCATATCTTAACCTTATCGCTTAGCTTTCTTGTCTACGGCATGACCTTTAAAGGTACGCGTTGGAGAAAACTCTCCCAACTTATGCCCAACCATATCCTCTGTAATAAATACAGGCATATGTTGTCTGCCGTTATGAACGGCAATTGTTAAACCAATCATTTCAGGCGAAATCATCGAACGTCGTGACCAAGTTTTGATCGGACGTTTGTTATCAGTTTCAATCGCTTCCAAGACCTTATTTTCAAGGTGCTGGTCAATAAATGGACCTTTTTTAATTGAACGCGGCATTATCTATTCCTAAATCTTATTTCCGGTTACGACGACGTACAATCATGCTATCTGTACGTTTATTCTTACGAGTCTTATACCCTTTAGTCGGCATACCCCAAGGTGATACTGGATGACGACCACCTGATGTGCGACCTTCACCACCACCATGTGGATGGTCAACTGGGTTCATAACAACACCACGAACTGTTGGTCGAACACCGCGCCAGCGAGTTGCACCCGCTTTACCCAATGAACGAAGTGCATGTTCGCCGTTACTTACTTCACCAAGTGTTGCTTTACAGTCCAAATGAATCTTACGCATTTCACCTGAACGCAAACGTAATGTTGCATAACCGTTTTCACGAGCAACATACTGAGCACTGCTACCAGCACTACGTGCGATTTGAGCACCTTTACCAGGTTTCATTTCGACACAGTGAATTGTGCTACCCACTGGGATTACAGACAATTTCAAACAGTTACCTGCACGAATTGCTGCTTCATCACCCGACTCAAGACGGTCACCCGCTTTGATGCCTTTAGGAGCAATAATGTATGTTTTTTCACCATCGGCATAACTTAATAAAGCGATATGCGCTGTGCGATTTGGATCATATTCAATACGTTCAACAACAGCAGGGATACCCTCTTTGTTGCGTTTAAAATCAATTAAACGGTAACGTTGTTTATGACCACCACCACGATGCCTTACAGTAATGCGACCATGATTATTACGACCACCTGATTTAGATTTCTTTTCAATCAGCGGTGCATATGGTGCGCCTTTATGTAGATCTGGTGTATGAACTGATACAACAAATCTGCGTCCTGCCGACGTAGGTTTAGCTTTCTTTAGTGCCATGCCTGTTTCCTCACCCGTATTTCTATTTATTCGCCAAGGAAGTTCAGATCAGAACCATCCACAAGTGTGACATAAGCTTTTTTCCAATCACTACGTTTACCGAGGGTACGGCCTGTACGTTTGACTTTGCCTTTCACATTTGTTGTGGTTACTGCCGAAACTTTGACATCAAACAACTTTTCAACTGCATGTTTGATTTCTAATTTATTGGCACTAGGTAGCACTTTAAGTACTACTTGGTTGTTATTTTCAGCTACTCGTGTTGCTTTTTCAGCAACAACAGGACCTACAATAATCTTCGTTAAGCGTTCAGAGTTCATGCTAATGACTCCTCTAATTTGCGAATTGAATCTTCGCTCATTACAACTTTCTCAAACTTAAGCAATGCAACAGGATTAACATGTGCAGCATCAGTCGCTGAAATACCATATACGTTGCGAGACGCTAAATCTATATTGCCAGCTGCATTTTCTGTCACGATAAGTGCATTTGACACACCTAAAGCTTTCGTTTTAGCTAGCAAGTCTTTTGTTTTAGCTGTTTTCAGATCAACTTTATCGACAACGATAAGTGCATCATTACGGCGTAACTCAGACAAGATTGAGCAAACCGCATGACGATACATCTTACGATTAACTTTTTGACTATAATCTCTGTTTTTTGCAGCAAACGTGACACCACCAGAACGCCATAAAGGACTTCTGATTGTTCCTGCACGAGCGCGGCCACTACCTTTTTGAGCATGTGGCTTTCTACCACCGCCACGAACTTCAGAGCGTGTTTTTTGTGCATGTGTACCGCTACGTGCACCAGCTAAATACGCTGTTACAACTTGGTGTACTAATGCTTCATTATATTCACGGTCAAACAAGGCTTCAGAAACAGTGATGTTTCCAGCTTTTTTGCCGTCAAATGATTGTAATTGAAGATCCACAATTATTCCCCTAAGAATCTTTCTAAGCTTTCACAGCCGGGCGGATGACAACATTGCTACCTTTTGCACCAGGTATAGAACCTTTTACAAGTAACAAGTTTCTTTCAGCATCCACACGTACGACTGATAAGTTTTGAAGTGTACGTTTCACATCACCCATGTGGCCGGCCATCTTTTTCTCTTTAAAGACGCGACCAGGTGTTTGACACTGACCAATTGAGCCAGGTGCTCTATGTGAAATAGAGTTACCATGTGTAGCGTCACCACCGGCAAAACCGTAGCGTTTCATTACACCAGCAAAACCTTTACCTTTGGTAATACCAGAAACATCAATTGCTTGACCTTCTTCAAAGATATCAACTTTCAGTTCAGAACCTAATTCGTATCCATCTACAGAATCAACTGTAAACTCACTAACACTACGACCTGCTGCAGATTCAGCTTTTGCAAAGTGACCAGCTTGAGGTTTAGACACACGAGATGCCTTACGCTCACCAATAGTCACTTGAATTGCATTATAACCATCCGTTTCAGCAGTTTTAAGCTGGCTAATACGATTTGGTTCTACTTCTATAACAGTCACAGGTGTTGATACGCCATCTTCTGTGAAGATGCGTGTCATACCACTTTTACGACCGACGAGTCCGATAGTCATTGACCCAGCCCCTTTAGTTCAACTTGATCTGGACATCTACGCCTGCGGCAAGATCCAGCTTCATTAAAGCGTCTACTGTTTTATCAGTAGGCTCTACAATATCCATAAGACGTTTGTGCGTACGAATTTCGTACTGGTCACGTGCATCTTTATTGACGTGTGGTGAAATCAGAATAGTAAAACGTTCTTTTTTGGTAGGTAATGGAATAGGTCCATTAATACGCGCACCAGTACGTTTTGCAGTTTCTACGATTTCTTTTGCTGATTGATCGATCAATCGGTGATCGAAAGATTTCAGCCTAATTCTAATTGTTTGAGTTGCAGCCATTATTATTACTCAGTGATTTTACTAACAACGCCCGCACCTACTGTGCGACCACCTTCACGAATAGCAAAACGTAACCCATCTTCCATCGCAATCGGTGCGATTAAAGTTACGTCCATCTTAACGTTATCACCAGGCATAACCATCTCTATTCCAGATGGTAATTCACATGCACCAGTTACGTCTGTTGTACGGAAGTAGAATTGTGGACGGTAGCCATTAAAGAATGGTGTGTGACGACCACCTTCATCTTTCGACAATATGTACACTTCTGCTTCAAATTTTGTATGCGGATTGATTGTGCCCGGGTGTGCTAATACTTGACCACGGTCTACATCTTCACGCTTAGTACCACGTAATAAAACACCTACGTTATCGCCAGCTTGACCTTCGTCTAAAAGCTTACGGAACATTTCAACACCTGTACAGGTAGTGACTTGTGTTTCTTTAATACCTACGATTTCTAATTCTTCACCAACTTTTACGATTCCGCGCTCTACACGACCAGTAACTACTGTACCGCGACCTGAGATTGAGAATACGTCTTCAATCGGCATTAGGAAGGCACCATCAACAGCACGTTCTGGTTGCGGGAAGTAGCTATCCATAACTTCGCCCAACTTAATAATAGAGGGAACACCAATCTCGCTTGTGTCGCCTTCTAATGCTTTTAAAGCACTACCAACAACGATTGGTGTATCGTCGCCTGGGAAATCATATTTGTCTAATAACTCACGCACTTCCATTTCAACTAGTTCAACTAGTTCTTCATCATCAACCATGTCTGCTTTATTTAAGAAGACAACGATGTAGGGAACACCTACTTGACGTGATAATAGGATGTGCTCACGTGTTTGTGGCATCGGACCATCAGCTGCGTTAACAACTAAGATAGCGCCATCCATTTGCGCAGCACCGGTAATCATGTTTTTAACATAATCAGCATGGCCTGGGCAGTCTACGTGAGCGTAGTGGCGGTTGTTTGTTTCATATTCTACGTGTGATGTAGCAATTGTAATACCGCGCTCTCTTTCTTCTGGCGCGTTATCGATATCCGCAAAAGATTTAGCTTCGCCACCTTGGGCTTCTGCCATTACTTTTGTGATTGCCGCTGTTAACGTGGTCTTACCATGATCTACGTGACCAATCGTACCTACGTTTACGTGCGGTTTCGTTCTTTCAAATTTTTCCTTGGACATCTCGTCTACCTCACTTAACTATATTTTATTTTTACTTAAACTTATTAATAACTGCATCTGCTACATTGTTTGGAGTCTCAGCATATTTCGCGAACTCCATTGAGTAGGTTGCGCGCCCTTGAGTTGCACTACGCAAATCGGTCGCATAACCAAACATCTCTGCTAGCGGAACATCGGCTTTAATCACCTTGCCACTTGCCGTATCTTCCATACCACCTACTATTCCGCGACGACGGTTTAAATCCCCCATCACATCACCCATGTAATTTTCTGGGGTGACCACTTCAATCTTCATAACAGGCTCTAGCAATACAGGATCTGCATCTAGCGCACCATTTCTAAACCCCATTGATCCGGCAACTTTAAACGCCATCTCATTTGAGTCCACATCGTGGTAGGAACCATCAAACAATGTAACTTTGACATCTTCAACTGGATAGCCGGCTATTACACCATTTTTCATCTGCTCTTGTATACCCTTATCTACAGAAGAAATATATTCTTTTGGAACAGACCCGCCAACAATCCCATTTTCAAAGGCATAACCAGCCCCTGACTCTTGAGGTTCAATTCGTAACCAAACATGTCCATACTGACCGCGGCCGCCACTTTGGCGCACAAACTTTCCTTCTGATTCGACTGTTTTTCGGATAGTTTCACGATAGGCAACCTGAGGAGCTCCAACGTTTGCACCGACTGTAAATTCTCTCTTTAGACGATCAATAATAATGTCTAAATGTAGCTCCCCCATACCTGCAATGATAGTTTGAGCTGACTCTTCATCAGTTGACACTTGGAATGATGGATCTTCTTTTGCTAATTTACCTAAAGCAATGCTCATCTTTTCTTGATCAGCTAGTGTCTTAGGTTCAATTGCTACAGAGATAACGGGTTCCGGAAATTCCATTCTCTCTAAAGTAATGACATGATCTGGATTACACAGAGTATCGCCTGTCGTTGTATCTTTTAATCCGATCGCAGCAGCTATATCGCCAGCTCTTACTTCAGTAATCTCTTCACGACTATTACTATGCATTTGCACAATTCGACCAATGCGTTCTTTTTTACCTTTAACAGGATTAAAGACGGCATCACCAGATTTTAAAACGCCGGAATAAACTCTAAAGAACGTTAATGTTCCTACAAAAGGATCAGTGGCAATCTTGAATGCTAATGAAGCAAACGGTTGTTCATCACCGGCTTCACGAAAAGCTGGAGAGTTATTAGCATCATCTAAAATACCGGTAATTGCAGGCACTTCTGTTGGAGAAGGCATATATTCAATCACAGCATCAAGCATGGCTTGCACGCCTTTGTTCTTGAATGCCGAACCACAAAATGCAGGTACGATTTGATTTGCGAGCGTTTGTAGGCGAATGCCTAGCTTTATTTCTTCTTCTGAAAGCTCACCGTCTTCCAGATATTTATCCATTAATTCTTCGTTAGCTTCAGCTGCTGCTTCAATCATTAATTCACGATAGTGTTTGCAGTCGTCTATCATCTCTGGTGCTATGTCGCGGGCTTCGTAACTTGCGCCTTTGTCATCTTCATTCCAGTAGATTGCTTTCATCCGAACAAGATCAATCACGCCTTCAAAACCTTCTTCAGCACCGATAGGTAACTGCATAGGTACAGGAGTTGCGCCGAGGCGCTCTTTAATTTGTTCTATTACTCGGAGAAAATTGGCCCCTGAACGATCCATCTTATTGATGAATGCTAAGCGAGGCACATGATATTTGTTGGCTTGACGCCAGACAGTTTCAGATTGTGGTTCTACACCACCTACAGCGCAAAAGACTGCAACTGCGCCATCTAAAACTCTTAAAGATCGTTCAACTTCAATAGTAAAATCAACGTGGCCAGGGGTATCAATAATATTGATACGGTGCTGATCAAATTGTTTATCCATTCCTGACCAAAAACAGGTTGTTGCAGCAGAAGTAATGGTTATACCACGTTCTTGTTCCTGCTCCATCCAATCCATAGTAGCAGCACCATCGTGAACCTCACCAATCTTGTGAGATATACCTGTATAAAACAACACTCGCTCAGTTGTCGTGGTTTTACCCGCGTCAATGTGAGCCATAATGCCGATATTACGGTATCGATTTATAGGTGTACTTCGTGCCACTATCGGTACTCTTAAAGTTAAATGATTTTTAAAGAACAGGTTTTACTGTGTAACTAAATTATAACTAGGGTCGAATACTTGATTCGACCCTAGGGTAAAGCTTAAAAACGGAAGTGAGAAAACGCCTTGTTTGCTTCTGCCATACGGTGTGTATCTTCTTTTTTCTTAACCGCTGAACCTTTTCCGTCAAATGCATCAGTGATTTCACCAGCTAGACGCATACCCATGGATTTTTCTCCACGTTTACGTGCAGCTTCAACTAACCAACGCATGCCTAAAGCAACGCGACGTTCTGCGCGAACTTCAACTGGCACTTGATATGTTGCACCACCTACACGGCGAGATTTAACCTCAACCATTGGGCTAATATTTTCAATTGCTTTTTGGAAAATTTCAAGACCATCAGCACCTTTAGTCTCAGCAGCAGCAGCAAGTGCGCCGTAAGTAATACTTTCAGCAACTGATTTTTTACCATCTTTCATGATGATATTTATGAACTTTGCCAATCCGATATTTGAAAATTTCGGATCTGGTAATACTTCACGTTTGGCAACAACCCTTCTTCTTGGCATGTCTCTTTCCTAAATTCTTATATATAACGTTGTAAAGCTAATCTTAGCTCTTTGGACGCTTAGCACCGTACTTAGAACGGCCTTGGCGACGTTCAGAAACACCTGAAGTATCAAGTGCACCACGAACTGTGTGGTAACGAACACCCGGTAAATCTTTAACACGACCACCACGGATAAGTACAACTGAATGCTCTTGAAGGTTATGACCTTCACCACCAATGTACGATGTCACTTCAAAACCATTCGTCAAACGAACACGAGCTACTTTACGCATCGCTGAGTTAGGTTTTTTCGGTGTGGTTGTATAAACACGTGTACATACACCACGACGTTGTGGGCATGCCTGCAGTGCAGGTACGTTGTTCTTTTTCTTTTGTTTCAATCTTGGTTTGCGAACCAATTGATTTATTGTTGCCATTAATACAGCCTTAAACAAATATTCAACGATGGTAGCCTGCGATACTATTGTTCTCGCATTACCAGCAAAAAATTGGGCGCCCTATACACAGGACGCCCGATAAAGAAGAGGGATTCTACAGCTCAATCATGTATTGAGTCAAGATCTCTTTTCTCCTTAAGATACTTTTTCTAAGTCATCACTACTTTTTTCTGTTTTCTTAGTAGCAGGTTTTGTTTTTTCTACTTCAACATCACCTTCATGACGTTTACGATAGCGCTCTTTGTGATAAGCCAAACCAGTACCAGCAGGTATTAGTCGACCTACAATTACATTTTCTTTCAAGCCTCGTAAGCTATCACGTTTACCTGTCACAGCAGCATCTGTTAAGACACGTGTTGTTTCTTGGAACGAAGCAGCAGAAATAAATGACTCTGTTGCTAGTGACGCTTTAGTAATACCCAATAACATCGGAGTAAATGTCGCTTCTAGTTTTTCTTGCTCACGAACAGCATCATTCTTATCTAAGATACGATCATATTCAACTTGTTCGCCTCTTAGGAAGCCACTGTCGCCACCAGATTGAATCTCAACTTTACGTAACATTTGGCGAACAATTACTTCGATATGTTTATCGTTAATTTTTACACCTTGTAGACGATAAACTTCTTGAACTTCGCTCACCATATAGTTCGCTAAAGCCAAGATACCTTTCAAACGTAAAATATCATGCGGATCTTCTGGACCATCAACAATCATTTCACCTTTTTCGATATGTTCACCTTCAAATACTGAAACGTGACGCCATTTTGGAATAAGCTCCTCATGAACATCACCTTCTTTCGGTGTAATAACTAGACGTTGTTTACCTTTAGTTTCTTTACCAAAACTAATTGTTCCGCTGATTTCCGCCATCAGTGCTGGATCTTTTGGTTTACGTGCTTCAAATAAATCAGCAACACGTGGTAGACCACCGGTAATATCACGAGTCTTACTACTTTCTTGTGGAATACGCGCTAAAACATCACCAATACCAACTTGTGAACCATCACCAACACGAACTATCGCACCACCTGGCAAGAAATACTGAGCAGGGATATCCGTACCGACGATAAGCAAATCATCACCATTATCGTCAACCAATCTAACCATAGGACGCATGTCTTTCGATGCAGTACTACGTTGTTTTGGATCACGTACGATCATGCTGGTTAAACCAGTCACTTCATCCACTTGTTTATCAACCGTAACACCTTCAACCAAGTCTTTCAGTTGAACATTACCCGCTACTTCAGTAACAACTGGATGGGTATGCGGATCCCAAGTTGCAATGACTTGACCTGAATCTACCGCTTCATTATCAGCAACGCTGATCTCAGAACCATAAGGTACTTTATAACGTTCACGTTCACGACCATTTTCATCAATCAAATGTAATTCACCTGAACGAGAGACGGCAATGAACTTACCGCTTTCATGCTGAACCGATTTAATGTTGTGGAAACGTATCGTTCCTTTATATTTCAAGGTAACCGCGTTATCAGCAGCTGTACGAGAAGCCGCACCACCAATGTGGAAAGTACGCATTGTTAACTGTGTACCAGGCTCACCAATTGATTGAGCAGCAATAACACCGACGGCTTCACCAGGATTGATTATATGACCACGGCCAAGGTCACGACCATAACAAGCCGCACACACACCATAACGTGATTCACAGTTAATAGCCGAGCGAACTAATACTTCATCGATACCTTCTTGTTCCAATTCAGTCACAAGAGCTTCATCAATCATAATACCAGCTGCGATGACCACATCACTACTGTCTACTTTCATCACATCAACAGCCGTTACACGACCTAAGACACGTTCACCTAATGGTTCAACAACATCACCACCTTCAATGATAGGTGACATCATAAGACCATCTTCAGTACCACAATCCGCTTCAATAACAACAAGATCTTGTGCCACATCAACTAAACGACGAGTCAAATAACCCGAGTTCGCAGTTTTAAGCGCGGTATCAGCAAGACCTTTACGCGCACCATGAGTAGAGATAAAGTACTGAAGTACATCAAGTCCTTCACGGAAGTTCGCTGTGATTGGCGTTTCGATGATTGAACCATCTGGTTTTGCCATCAGACCACGCATACCCGCTAATTGACGAATCTGAGCAGCCGAACCCCTCGCACCAGAATCAGCCATCATATAGATAGAGTTCATTGACGATTGTTTGACTTCATTACCTTCAGCATCAATAACTGTATCAGTGCCAAGGCCATCCATCATCGCGTTAGCTACTTGATCATTGGTACGAGACCAAATATCGATAATTTTGTTATATCGTTCACCGTCGGTAACTAAACCTGATGCATATTGCGTTGCAATTTCTTCAACTTCAGCTTCGGCTACAGCTAGAATTTCTGCTTTTTCCTTAGGGATAGCCATATCGTCGATACCTACAGAGGCACCAGACATGGTTGCATGTGTAAACCCTAGGTACATTAATTGGTCAGCAAAAATAACCGTGTCTTTCAGACCCAAAGCTCGATACGATGTATTAATCAATGCCCCGAGTGCTTTTTTAGTCATCTCACGATCAACAACTGAGAAAGGCAGACCTTTAGGTACGATACCAAATAAGATTGCACGACCTACTGTGGTTTCTACTCGAATCGTTCTATTTTGTTCCGGTTCAGGCAGGCTGACATCAGTCTCTTCTAAACGCACTGTAACCTTAGCGTGTAGAGCCACCTCTTTATTATCAAAAGCACGTTTTAGTTCGGCCAAATTAGCAAACTTGCTGCCTTCGCCTTTAACATTAACCAATTCACGTGTCATGTAATACAAACCCAAAACAACGTCTTGTGAAGGAATAATGACTGGCTCGCCATTAGCGGGCGACAAAATATTATTTGTTGCCATCATTAATGAGCGTGTTTCAAGTTGTGCTTCGATTGACAATGGCACGTGTACCGCCATTTGGTCACCATCAAAGTCAGCATTAAATGCGCCACACACTAATGGGTGTAATTGAATCGCTTTACCTTCAATCAATAGTGGTTCGAAGGCTTGAATACCTAATCTATGCAATGTTGGTGCACGGTTAAGCATAACTGGATGTTCACGGATAACATCTTCAAGAATATCCCAAACTTCTGGGCCTTCACGTTCAACCATTTTTTTAGCTGCTTTAATGGTTGTTGCTAATCCAGAACGTTCCAATTTACCGTAAACAAATGGTTTGAATAATTCCAAAGCCATTTTTTTAGGCAGACCACATTGGTGTAACTTCAAGTATGGACCAACAACGATTACTGAACGACCCGAGTAATCAACACGCTTACCTAATAAGTTTTGACGGAAACGACCTTGCTTACCTTTGATCATATCTGCCAAAGATTTTAATGGCATACGATTGGTACCAGTAATAGCTCGTCCACGACGACCATTATCAAGCAAAGCATCCACTGACTCTTGCAGCATACGTTTTTCGTTACGTACAATAATGTCAGGTGCATTTAGATCTAATAAACGTTTCAAACGATTATTACGATTGATTACACGACGGTATAAATCATTAAGATCAGACGTTGCAAAACGGCCACCATCTAGTGGTACTAAAGGACGTAAATCAGGTGGTAAAACGGGTAATACTTCCATTACCATCCACTCTGGTTTGTTGCCAGATTCATTAAACGCTTCCATTAATTTCAAGCGTTTTGTCAATTTCTTGATCTTAGTTTCTGAATTGGTGGCTTCGATGCTTTCACGAATAACATCCATTTCTTTCACTACATCGATATTACGCAATAATTGTTGTACCGCTTCAGCACCCATGCGAGCATCAAAATCATCACCATATTCTTCAACAGCTTGTAATAGCGTGTCATCTGACAATAACTGACCTTTTTCTAAAGGTGTCATGCCTGCGTCAACCACGATAAATGCTTCGAAATACAATACTCGTTCAATATCACGCAATGTCATATCTAAGAATAAAGAGATACGTGATGGCAGTGATTTCAAAAACCAAATATGAGCAACTGGGCTAGCAAGCTCAATATGCCCCATACGCTCACGACGTACTTTAGCAACGGTGACTTCAACGCCACATTTTTCACAGATAACACCACGATGTTTTAAGCGTTTGTATTTACCACAAAGACATTCGTAATCTTTCACCGGTCCAAACAATTTGCAACAAAACAAACCTTCACGTTCAGGTTTGAATGTACGGTAGTTAATAGTTTCTGGTTTTTTAACTTCACCAAAAGACCATGATCTCACCATTTTTGGTGATGCCAGACCAATGCGTATCGCATCAAACTCTTCCGGTTGAGATTGCTGCTTTAACAGGTTAAGCAAATCTTTCATGTTTTTTTCTCCGCTGCCGTTTAAACGGCCAATATATTATCGTTAAGTATCTTTTAATTTTGTTTAGTCACTGACTAAATCAATATCGATACCTAGAGAACGAATCTCACGTGTTAATACTTTGAAGGATTCAGGCATACCTGCATCCATACGATAATCACCATCTACAATGTTTTTGTAGATACGAGTACGACCTTGAACATCATCTGATTTCACAGTCAACATTTCTTGTAATGTGTAAGCAGCACCATATGCTTCTAATGCCCAAACTTCCATCTCACCAAAGCGCTGACCACCAAACTGTGCTTTACCACCAAGAGGTTGTTGTGTAACCAAACTATATGGCCCCGTTGAACGTGCATGCATTTTGTCATCAACCAAGTGATTCAATTTCAACATATGCATATAACCTACGGTCACTGGGCGGTCGAAGAAGTCACCTGTGCGACCATCTATCAACTTAGCCTGCCCACTGCGAGGTAAGCCAGCTAATTCAAGCATGTCTTTAATTTCACTTTCTTGGGCGCCATCAAACACGGGGGTTGCCATTGGCACACCTTGTTTCAAGTTACCCGCCATTTCAATGATTTCTTCATCAGAAAATGAATCAAGATCTTCTTGTCTGCCGCTAGTGTTATAAACTTTGCCTAAGAACTCACGTAACTCTGCAATGTCTCGTTGCTGATCTAACATTTCAGCAATCTTATAACCCAAACCTTTCGCAGCCCAACCCAAATGAATCTCAAGAACCTGACCGATATTCATACGAGACGGTACACCTAATGGGTTCAATACAATATCGACCGGACGACCATCTTCGGTATAAGGCATATCTTCAACAGGAACAATGTTTGAAATAACACCTTTGTTACCGTGACGACCCGCCATTTTATCACCAGGCTGAATACGTCGTCTTACCGCTAGGAATACCTTAACCATGCGTTGCACACCAGGTGCAAGATCATGGCCAGAAATTAATTTATTTTTCTTAATTTCAAAGGCATCATCCATATCTTGACGATATTGAACTATTTGTGTTGACGCTTGTTCCAGTTGTGCATTTAGAGCTTCTGTTTCCATTCGAATATCAAACCATTTCGAATGTTCTAGGCCTTTTAAATATGCCTTAGTAACTTTGTCGCCTTTTTTCAATTCTGGCGCTTTTTCAACAACCTTACCTGTTAGTGCTTTTTCTAAACGAGCAAATACATCATCAACAATAATGCGGTGTTGGTCTTTAAGATCGGCACGGATACGTTCTAATTCTGACTTTTCAATATCTAAGGTACGTTCGTCTTTTTCAACACCATCACGGGTGAAGACTTGTACATCAATGACAGTACCGAAAGTACCAGTAGGAACGCGTAAAGAAGAATCTTTTACATCGGCCGCTTTTTCACCAAAGATAGCACGGAGTAATTTTTCTTCCGGCGTTAACTGAGTTTCACCTTTAGGTGTCACTTTACCAACTAAGATATCACCCGGCTTAACTTCAGCACCAACATAAACAATACCTGACTCATCTAATTTAGATAAGGCACTTTCACTGACATTTGGAATATCACTAGTGATTTCCTCTGTACCCAGTTTCGTGTCACGAGCCAAACAGTTAGATTCTTGGATATGAATCGTGGTGAAACGATCTTCTTGTACAACACGTTCAGATACTAAAATCGAATCTTCAAAGTTGTAACCATTCCACGGCATGAATGCCACTAAGATATTTTGGCCTAAAGCCAACTCACCTTTATCGGTAGATGGACCATCAGCTAACACATCGTCTTTAGCAATCACATCACCTGGTTTAACAATCGGACGTTGATTGATACAGGTACTTTGATTAGAACGTGCGTATTTGATCAAGTTGTAAATATCTACACCAGAATCAGCATCGTCAGCTTCGTTATCATTTACTCGAATAACAATACGGCTTGCATCAACAGAATCAACGACACCACCACGGCGAGCAGAAACCATTACACCAGAATCTTGTGCAACAACACGCTCCATACCGGTACCAACAATTGGTTTCTCGGCACGTAATGTTGGTACAGCTTGACGTTGCATGTTCGAACCCATCAAGGCACGGTTAGCATCATCATGTTCCAAAAATGGAATCAATGAAGCCGCAACCGATACCACTTGACGTGGTGATACATCCATCAATTGCACTTGATCTGCAGGCATTAATGAAAATTCATTGCGATAACGACAAGGCACCATATTATCTTGAATTTGATTCTCATCATTTAAGGTGATCGTTGCCTGAGCAATTTTATATTCACCCTCATCGATAGCAGAAAGGTATTCAATTTCTGTTGTTGCTTTACCATCGATAACTTTACGATATGGTGTTTCAATAAAACCATATTCGTTAGTACGAGCATAAACAGCTAGAGAGTTGATCAAACCAATGTTTGGACCCTCTGGTGTTTCGATAGGACATACACGACCGTAATGTGTTGGATGTACGTCACGTACTTCAAAACCAGCTCGTTCACGTGTCAAACCACCGGGGCCTAATGCTGAAACACGACGTTTATGTGTTACTTCAGATAATGGATTATTTTGATCCATAAACTGAGATAGTTGGCTAGAACCGAAGAATTCTTTAATGGCTGCTGCAACAGGTTTTGCATTGATCAATTGTTGTGGCATTAAACCTTCAGACTCAGCAATGCTCAAACGTTCTCTAACAGCACGTTCAACACGAACTAAACCAATACGGAATTGATTTTCAGCCATTTCACCAACGCTACGTACACGACGGTTACCAAGATGATCAATATCATCAACGATACCATGACCATTACGAATTGAAATGAGTTCACTTACAACATCGAGGACATCTTGTTTAGATAAAACACCCTCGCCTTCCATTTCTTCGCGACCTAAACGACGGTTGAATTTCATTCGACCAACGCTAGAAAGATCGTAGCGATCCGTGCTAAAGAATAAGTTTTTAAACAAATTCATTGCTGCGTCTTCTGTCGGTGGTTCACCTGGACGCATCATACGATAGATTTCAACTTTTGCTTCTAAAGCAGACGTTGTTTCATCCAAACGCATGGTATCTGATATATAAGAACCTTTGTCTAAATCGTTTGAATAGATCGTTTCAACATTTACCACATCAAAACGTTCAAATGTTTCTAAGGTTTCTTCAGTGATTTCATCATTTGCAGAGATAATGACTTCGCCACTATCTGTATCGATCATATCATTAGCAATGACCCTACCGATAAGGTAATTCGCAGGAACAAGCAAGGTTTTAATCTCAGCTTTTTCCATCTGTCTAATATGACGAGCCGTTATTTGCTGCTCAGCTTCTACAATAAGTTTGCCATCTGCTGCAATAATATCAATCGGTACCGATTGACCACGAAGACGCTGAGGCTCAAGTGCTAATTCAAACTCACTGCCTTTTTTGGTGTAGATGTCTCGCTCAAAGAACAAGTCAAGAATTTCTTCATTTGAAAGTTCTAAGGCACGTAATAATACAGTCGCAGGTAGTTTACGGCGACGATCAATACGAACAAAGACTGAATCTTTAGGATCAAACTCGAAATCCAACCATGAACCACGGTAAGGAATAACTCGAGCATTAAATAAAATCTTACCTGATGAATGCGTTTTACCTTTATCACTATCAAAGAACACACCTGGTGAACGATGTAATTGAGACACAATTACACGCTCTGTACCGTTGATAACAAAGTTACCTTTTTCGGTCATCAGTGGGATTTCTCCCATATATACTTCCTGCTCTTTAATATCTTTAACGATTTTTTGTTTCGCAGGGGCTTCTTTGTCATAAATGACAAGACGCATTTTAACTCTTAATGGTGCAGCATACGTAATACCACGCAATTGACATTCTTTTACCTCAAATGCGGGAGTACCAAGGCGATAGCTAACATACTGTAGCTCAGCCATGCCTGTATGGCTTTTAATTGGAAATACTGAATCAAACGCTGTATGCAAACCTTTTGCAGCGCGATCATCAGCGGGTATGCCTTGTTGTAAAAAATCCTGGTAAGAATTTACTTGTGTTGCAAGTAAATTAGGAACAGTCAAGACACTTGGCCACTTGCCAAAATCTTTACGAATCCGCTTTTTCTCGGTAAACGTATAAGCCATTTATTACACCTCGAAGTCGTCCTGCTTTCACATAATGCAAAAGCTAGGAATTGTAATATTGTATTTAGTGGTCAAGTAATCTTTACTCGACCAGTAACGGAAAAAGGCCGGTGATTAAAATCACCAGCCATTTTCTATATCGTGGCGATTAAGCTGCCACGATAAAAACTAAACTTATTTAAGTTCAGCAGTTGCACCAGCTTCAGTAAGTTGTTTAACAACATCTTCACCTTCAGCTTTATCAACAGCTTCTTTAATAGTTGCAGGTATACCTTCAACCATTCCTTTAGCTTCTTTCAGACCTAGGCCTGTGATTGCACGAACTGCTTTGATAACGCCAACTTTGTTTTCGCCGAAGCTAGACATTACAACATTAAATTCAGTTTGTTCAGCAGCGGCTGCGCCACCTGCATCACCAGCAGCAGCTACAGCTACAGGAGCAGCAGCAGTTACGCCAAATTTTTCTTCCATTGCTTCGATCAAATCAACGACCTCAACAACTGTCATATTGGAAATCGCTTCCAAGATATCATCTTTAGATACAGACATGTTTCTTTCCTATTTCAAGCTTACAGAATATAAATACAGCAATAGTTTTAATTAAACTATGCCGCTTCTTTTGCATCGCGAACTGCCGCGAGCGTACGAACCATCTTGCTAGTCGGAGCGACCAAAGTACGAACAAATTTCTCAATCGGTGCTTTCATTGTACCCATAAGAATACCAATCGCTTGGTCCTTAGTAGGCATTTTAGCTAGTTTCTCAATATCGCCAGCAGGTAATAATTTACCGCCAAGAGAAACCATTTTGATTTCAAGTTTGTCGTTTTCTTTAGCAAAGTCACTCATGACGCGTGCTACTGCACCTGGATCTTCAGTTGAAAATCCAAATACTAAAGGTCCTGTCATTCCTTCCTGCATGCAGGCGAAATCAGTTCCTTCAACGGCACGTTTGGCTAATGTGTTACGAACAACACGCAAATAAACATTCTCTTTGCGAGCTGCAACACGTAGCGCAGTCATATCTGAAACGGTTAATCCATGATATTCAGCTGCAACAGCAGAATATGCAGTAGATGCCACTTCAGCGACCTCAGCAACGACGGCCTTTTTTCCTTCAAGATTTAAAGCCACCTAAAGTTCTCCTTAGGTTCACTACGATAAATCGTAGCGTGTTGCTAAAAGAAGAGTTGCCTCTTCCACCATTACGGTGTTCAACATCAGAAATTCTGTAGCTGAACCCGTCTGCGTAGGTTGTTCCCATGGGTTATTAACCAATGGGTTCAATTAAATTTTCATGCCTACGGTCTTAGACGACTCAGCCTAACGGCTGAGCGGTCCAATTCTTTCAAATCTATTCCTAAGCTAGGAAAGATTTATCAACAGTGATACCGGCACCCATGGTGCTAGAAACACTAATACGTTGTATATATATGCCTTTTGCTGAGCTTGGTTTTAACTTATTTAAGTCTTCAAGCAAAGCTTCTAGATTTTGTTGCAAAGCTTCAACTTCAAAGCTCGCATTACCAATTGGGCAGTGAATGATACCAGCTTTGTCAGTACGGTAACGAACTTGACCTGCTTTAGCATTTTTAACTGCTTCAGCAACATTTGGCGTTACAGTACCAACTTTAGGGTTAGGCATTAAACCACGTGGGCCTAAAACTTGACCTAAAGTACCTACAACACGCATTGCATCTGGTGAAGCGATAACAACATCAAAATCCATGTTGCCCGCTTTAATTGATTCAGCAAGATCTTCAAAACCAACAATATCAGCACCGGCAGCTGTAGCAGCTTCAGCATTTGCACCTTGAGCGAATACTGCAACACGTACAGTTTTACCTGTGCCGTTTGGCAATACAGTAGAGCTACGAACAACTTGATCAGATTTACGAGAATCTACACCAAGATTAATCGCAACATCAATTGATTCGACAAATTTTGCTGAAGCATTATCTTTAACAAGAGTTAAAGCTTCTTCAACAAGATATTGTTTGCCCACTTCCAATTTTTCATGAATTGCGCGAGTTCTTTTACCTAGAGCAGCCATTATTCAACACCCTCTGTATTCAAGCCCATGCTACGAGCAGTACCCGCGATAATTTTTACCGCAGCGTCCATATCGTTAGCATTAAGATCAGCCATTTTTGTTGTCGCAATCTCTTCTAACTGAGCACGGTTGACGGTACCAACCTTCTCAGTGTTTGGAGTACCACTACCACTTGAAATACCTGCTGCTTTTTTCAATAAAATAGCTGCCGGTGGTGTTTTAGTGATGAATGTGAAACTTTTATCATTAAAAACTGAAATCACAACAGGAATAGGAAGACCTTGTTCCATACCCTGTGTTTTAGCATTAAATGCTTTACAGAATTCCATGATATTTACACCATGTTGACCTAAAGCAGGACCAACAGGAGGACTTGGGTTAGCCTTACCAGCTGGCACTTGCAGCTTGATATAGGCACTAATTTTTTTAGCCATAATTTACTCCAAAACGGGTTCAAACGCCTCGCGGCTCCCCAACAACAAACTAGCCTAAGCTAGATAATTAAGCTTTCGCTACCTGACTGAACTCAAGTTCAACAGGCGTAGAACGTCCGAAGATAAGCACTTCAACACGTAACTTGCTCTTCTCGTAATTAACTTCTTCAACCACACCGGTAAAGTCATTAAAGGGTCCATCGGTAACGCGTACCACTTCACCTGGTTCAAATAGAACTTTAGGACGTGGGCTTTCAGTTCCATCTTGCACACGTTGTAAGATCTGATTAGCTTCCGCTTCAGAAATCGGAGCAGGACGATCACCAGTACCACCAATAAATCGTAATACTCGTGGAATATCGTTAACGACATGCCAAGTATCATCGTCCATTTCCATATTGACTAATACATAGCCAGGAAAGAATTTCCGCTCACTTCTTCGCTGTTGACCTTCGCGCATTTCAACAACTTCTTCAGTAGGCACAAGAATTTCTTCAAACTTGTCCTCCATGCCAAAACGTTCAATACGTTCTTCTAAAGAGCGTTTCACCTGAGCTTCATAACCAGAATAAGCTTGAATTACATACCAATGTTTACTCATTTCAAACCTTTTCCTATAGCGTTAAAGAACGAACTGCCCAACCTAATACAGAATCAACACCCCATAACAACAATGCCATTACCGTAACCATTAAGATTACAATCATTGTTGTTTGTAGTGTTTCCTGCCTAGTAGGCCAAACGACTTTACGTACTTCTGTTTGGGTATCACCCACATACGCCAACATAGCTGAACCAACTTGTGTGCGTGTAGCAATAAACAAAGAAAGCCCGGCTGCAGCAAGCAAACCAAGCACTCTTAGCAATGTTGAATACTCACTATAGGTATAAAACAAAGCAATCGCAGACATCATAACGATAACTGCGACTATTAATTTGATATTATCTGCCATTATTTTCGTTTTCTCAATTAACTTGATTAAAACAAAATGGCAGGCCAGGAGGGAATCGAACCCCCAACCTACGGTTTTGGAGACCGTCGCTCTGCCAATTGAGCTACTGGCCTAACATAAACTTGAAACAGGTCGAAGACTCCAAATCTTCATCCCGCCTTTAACCCTTTAACTATTCAGTGATCTTACTTACAACGCCGGCACCAACGGTACGGCCACCTTCACGAATAGCAAAACGTAAACCTTCTTCCATCGCAATCGGTGCGATTAAAGTTACGTCCATTTT
>ENA-ORXI01001257-ORXI01001257.1-sediment-metagenome-genome-assembly--contig:-NODE-1257-length-19957-cov-5.315795_pt1 | contig 19957 bp, 20 predicted proteins | sample MGYA00237861_ERZ511468 | MGnify/ENA primary metagenome ERZ511468 (study PRJEB26299, sample SAMN06266213) | sediment metagenome | isolation source: Hudson Canyon methane seep mesocosm | place...
TTATCTGCTGCACGTAGTCGAATTCGTGATGCTGACTTTGCAGCAGAAACTGCAAACTTAACACGAGCTCAAATCTTACAACAAGCAGGTACTGCAATGTTGTCACAAGCGAACTCTTTACCACAAAACGTATTGAGTTTGTTAGGATAAAGTAAGGCAAGTGGTGAGCTCTAGAGTAGAGCTCACCCTAACTTACCTTGACGACTGAATGGGAGAAATGAGATGGAAATTTCAAGTAACCAAGTTAAGATACAAGCTTTGGATGGCGTAACGCCTACCAAGGCTTCTTCCGTTGTGGCGAAAGAAGAAGTGAGTGTTGATGCTGTTATTATTGAAAGCCAACAAGCTAGACAAGAAGTAGCCGAGAGTAAAGAACCTCAGCAAGAGAAAAATGTACAAGAAGCCGTTAGCCAAATTAATGACTATGTACAGAATTTACAACGTAATCTGCAATTTACCGTTGATGATGTGACCGGGAAAGATGTGGTCACCGTGATTGATAGTGAAAGTAAAGAGGTTATTCGCCAGCTGCCAAGTGAAGAAGCATTAGAGTTGGCTCGACGTTTGCAAGAAAACAGAGATGAAGGTGTACCGTTATTTAGTACACTTGTTTAGATCTGGAGGAGACTGAAAATGGCTATTACAGCAGGTGGGATTGGTTCAGGACTTGATATTGAAGGTCTTGTATCTCAGTTGGTCGCAGCTGAAGGTGCACCTGCAACATTTCGTCTTGATAATAAAGAAGCACGATTACAATCTGATTTTTCAGCAATGGGGGCATTGAAAGGGGCATTAAGTGCCTTTCAAGCAAGTGTTGGAGGCTTGAAAGATGAAGCTGATTTTCAGGCGCGTAAAACATCAGTAAGTAATTCTGACTTTTTTACTGCCAGTGCTGATAATACGGCTGTCGCTGGAAGTTATGATATTGAAGTATTTCAATTAGCTGAAGCAGCCAAAATGCGTTCAGGTGATTTCACTTCTGAAACAGAAGTAGTGGGAACAGGTACTCTCGATATTAGTTTGGGTGCAGAGACCTTCCAAATCACAGTTGATAATAGCAACCAAACATTAGCTGGTATCCGTGATGCAATTAATGCAGCAACGGATAATCCTGGCATTACCGCATCGATTATTAATGTTGATAGTGGGTCTCAGCTTGTATTCACCTCGGATAAAATTGGTGCGGCCAATACGATAGATGTCGCAGCATTTGATGATGACGTTTTAGATGGTTTTGATTTAACACGTTTAGCAACGGTCAATTTAATATCAATTCAACCCGCTCAAGATGCCATTATCTATGTCGATGCACAGAAAGTCACCCGAGATAGCAATAGTTTTTCTGATGTGATTAGTGGAGTGACGTTTAATCTTAAACAAGAAGAAGTCGGCACAATTGAAACACTGACAGTTGAATTAAACAAAGACAGCGTTAAATCCAAAGTAAATAGTTTTGTTAGTGCTTATAACTCCTTAGCAGATACAATGAATTCACTATCAGCTTTTGATGCAGACACTGGAGCGAAGGGAGCTCTTCTAGGCGACTCTCTCTTACGTGGCGTGCAAAGTCAGCTTCGCCAGACCATGACAAATGCTATTTCAGGCTTAGAATTTGGTACTTTATCTGAGATAGGGGTGACAACAGATGATAAGGGCCACTTAGTTGTTGATTCAGCTGATTTGGATAAAGTATTGGATAGTGACTTTACTGCAGTATCGCAATTATTTGCCTCTGAAAATGGCTTGGCCAATTCATTAGATACATTATTAGACCGCTATGTCGCCTCAGATGGCGTGATGTCGTCGCGAACAGACAGTATAAAAACAAGCATCGATTCCATTGGTGATGATCGTGTTCAATTAAACAAGCGTTTAGCCTCTTTAGAGGCGCGTTACCGTGCCCAGTTTACTGCGATGGACATGTTGGTTGGGCAATTACAATCAACAGGGAGCTTTTTATCGGCTCAGCTGGCTAACTTACCTAAACCAAATTCAATAAATAGTAACTAGAGTCACAAATGAAGGTCTATAATGAAAAGCCACGAATGTTAACGTGGCTTTTTTGTTTTAGTATTAGATTATATATTTAACATTTTAGCTAAAGATTTATTTTATTCTGACGATATAAGAGGTGAAGGCAATATCATTATGATGTTGTAAAAATATGGAAAAGGATACAGATATGAATGCCAGTGTAGCCATGAAACAATACCGTCAAAACCATGTTCAGGGCGGCGTTGAAACAGCTTCGCCTCATCGTTTAGTGCAAATGTTGATGGAAGGTGCATTGGAGAAGATATTAGCAGCTAAAGGCTTTATGGCTGCAAAGAATATCGCAGCTAAGGGTGAAAACATTAGCTGGGCTATTTCTATCATAGATAGTTTACGTTCATGTTTGAATGTAGAAGTAGGTGGTGAGTTTGCTCAAAATTTGGCTTCTTTATATGACTATATGGAGCAGCAACTACTACAAGCTAACATCAAAAATGATCCAGCACTTCTTGATGAAGTGGGTAAATTGATGATTCAGATCAAATCAGGTTGGGATGCGATTCCACAAGAACATCACCACACCAGTTCTGAATAAACAATATGCATCCTATTTTTTCACAAGTGACTGATGCCATAACAAAGAGTAAGGCTTTACTCTTACTAGCTGAGTCGGAAAAGTGGGATGAATTTACCGAGTTAGCAACACAGCGTCAGCAAGAGATAAGTTCAATTAATCTTGAAAACCTGAATTTATCCGATAGTGATAATGAACAATTGCACAGTTTAATAACTGAGTTAATAGCACTCAATGAGCAGTTAGAAAAGAGTTGTATTAATCAGCGTTCTGAGGCCGCCGATGCCTTGCAGAAAATCAGAAAAGGCAATAAAGTGAGCCAAGCCTACTCACAGTAATTGTCCAATTAAAGTATGACCTCAATAATAATAGTGTCATTTTTTTGACAATCATCATTCAACATGTTTAAATCCATCTTACTGAATAACTTACATCGTTTTTGTCGATGTAACATTAAGTGTTCTGGTCTTAATAAAACAGAGTTTGGATGCATCATTTTACTCGTTTTTTAAAGCGGAATTTATAGTGTGAAATATAGATTTCCTGTTAAAAAGTGAGGGTGATGAGATTATTTCTATTAACTCTTATATTTTGTACTCAGACTGAACTTGCTTGGAGAGATAATGAGTGCAAATAATGTATTGTTGATAGATGTTGATACGGATCGCCGTGAGCTTTTATCAACCTTGGTTGAGTTTATTAATTGTCAGCCCATTATTGTACAAGATCCTGATATTTGGTTTGAAGACGCGGGTGATTTAGCAGATGTGGTGATGGCCATTGTCGGCGACTGTGGTGATAAACACCAAACCAAACAAGTATTACGTGACTTAGTCAATAATGAAGCACGCGTACCTGTTTTCCAGCTTGATTTCCCAGAATCTGAAGTGGCTGATTTCCCTGGTACATTAGGTTCAATGCGTTTCCCTGTTAAATACCCTCAATTGAGCAATGCCTTGCAACAAGCTACGGTTTATCGTGGCCAACATGCATCGTCTGAAAAGCAGGAAGGTTATGATTTCCGCCGCCTAGTAGGCAATAGCCGTCCTATGAAAGCGGTGCAGCAGATGATTGATCAGGTATCTGATTCTGAAGCAAATGTATTGATATTGGGTGAGTCAGGTACAGGTAAAGAAGTCGTTGCACGTAACTTGCATCACTTATCTTCTCGTCGTGAAAAGCCTTTTGTCCCTATTAACTGTGGTGCTATTCCTGCTGAACTATTAGAAAGTGAGTTATTTGGTCATGAAAAAGGGTCATTTACCGGTGCTATTACAGCCCGTAAAGGTCGCTTTGAAATGGCTGAGGGTGGTACGTTATTTCTCGATGAGATTGGTGATATGCCTTTGCCAATGCAGGTTAAATTATTACGTGTATTACAAGAGCGTACTTATGAGCGCGTAGGTGGTAATAAACCATTAACAACTAATGTACGTGTTATTGCTGCAACCCATCGTAATTTGGAAGATCATATTGCTGAAGGCCGTTTCCGAGAAGATTTATTTTATCGTCTAAATGTCTTTCCTATTGAGATGCCATCCTTACGTGAACGCCCTGAAGATATTCCCTTATTGATTAATGAACTCGTTACACGAATTGAACATGAGAACCGTGGCACAGTCCGCCTTACACCTGCCGCCATCATTTCTTTATGCCAATATCAATGGCCAGGTAATGTACGTGAATTAGCTAATGTTGTTGAACGTTTAGTTATTCTGTTCCCATATGGCACGGTGGATTATGATGATCTACCTGAGAAATTCCAGTTAGAGGGTGGTGAGTTACCTGAAGCCGTTATCACAGTAATGGAAGATACACCTCAACCGGCAGCAATTAAAGTTGTAGAAGAGGTTGCTGTAGAAGCGGCTACTGCAGCGGTGACAGTATCATCAGAACCCGATGAGCTACCTGAAGAAGGTTTAGATCTGAAAGAACATTTAGCCAATCTTGAATACCTATTAATCAAACAAGCGCTGGATGAATCTACTGGCGTGGTTGCCCATGCTGCGAATAAACTTAAGATGCGCCGTACAACGCTGGTTGAAAAAATGCGTAAATACGGTATCCAACGAGATGGCGATTAATTAGCACCTTCATCCCGCCATTCCCGAGACAAAACCTCAGTCACTCCCGAGACAAAGCTCCATTTCCCCCGAGATAAAGCTCCGTTTCCCCCGAGACAAAGCTCCGTTTCCCCCGAGACAAATCTTCGTCATCCCCGAGATAAGCCTGGTCATCCCCGAGATCTTTTATCGGGGATCTATTGGCAGTATTACGGATGAGTTGAATAGGCACATGTATGATCTAGATTCCCACTAACAGCATGTGGGAATGACGGTGAAAGGAACATATGGGAATGATGATGGATAAACACGTGGCAATGACGATGGAAAAAAAGGGGAGTGATGGTGAATCGAAAATAGCTTCCTATACCTGCCATAGAGTTGACGTTTTCAATGCAAGTGGCTGAATATTAAGGGTAAAATAATATAGGCATATTTCTTGCTCATACGATAATACTTAAATAGAAATCATTTTATGAGGCGAGCAATGAATGTGAAACACTCAGCACAACCGTCGTTATTAGAAGCAAGTGTTAGTGAAGCAGCTGCTTTTAACAATACAGCTGTGCCTGCTCATACAAAGTTGAAGCGCCGCTCTGATTATCTAACCAACAAGTTGCTTGATCGACACGATGAGTCAGCGCCAAGTTTTGATCAAGCGATTTGTTTAGCTAGCCGAATGACACAGCTATTAGAAGTATTGCCTGGCGGTGTTGTGGTGCTTAATGGTAATGGTATTGTTCAGCAGTGCAATTCAGCTGCAATTAGTTTATTAGGCGAGCCGATTGAGGGTGAACCTTGGGTGAGCATTATTGAACGCTCATTTCGTCCGCAGGAAAATGATGGCCATGATATTTCCTTGACTGATGGTCGCTTAGTTCATATTTCGACTAGCCCTTTACAAGGTGAGCCAGGACAAATCATCTTATTACAAGATGTCACTGAAACACGACAATTGCAGCAAAAGGTCTCACATCTACAACGCTTATCAGCGATGGGTGAAATGGCGGCACGCTTAGCACATCAAATTAGAACGCCGCTATCATCGGCCTTATTGTATGTGGCTCCATTACTTAAAGAAGATACGGACAGCAAATTAAAATTACGCTTTGCAAGACGCTTACATAATAGTATTAGTCATATGGAACGTTTAGTGAAAGATATGTTAGCTTTTTCACGTGGCGATATGGCTGAAACGGAACCTGTTTTATTAGCCGAGCTATTAAGCATTGTTGAACAGCAGTTTAGGTCTCACCATGAAGCTGATAAATATAATCTAGAAACACAAAATAATGTTGATGACGCTTATGTCTACGGTAGTAAAGATGCACTCAGCAGTGCATTGAATAATCTAATTAATAATGCACGCACAGCCTGTGGCGACAAGGGTGAGATTAGTATTTTTGCAGATCATATACAGGAAGATGATGGTGATTATATTGAAATTAGTATTGAAGATAATGGCGAGGGCATTGCTGAACAAGACCAAGATAAAATCTTAGCGCCTTTTTATACCACACGTTCTTCAGGTACAGGTCTAGGGTTAGCCGTTGTGCAATCAATTGCTAAGGCTCATAAAGGCGAATTATGGTTTGACAGTGACGAAGGTGAAGGCAGTACGTTCTGCTTACGACTTCCCATGTATCAACCTGCCGAAAATTTTACACTTACAGCACAACAGAAGTAAGGAACAATGAATATGAATAAATCAACTATTTTAGTGGTCGAAGATGATGCTGAGTTACGCGGTGCACTATGTGATACCTTGGAGCTGGCCGGATATGACGTTTCCTCGACAGACCAAGGTCAAGGTGCCTTAGATAAAATGGCCAATGAAGAGTTCGGTTTGTTGTTGACTGATTTACAAATGAAGCCAATGAATGGTCATACCTTGTTGAAAAAAGCGAAAAAACTGACACCTGATCTCCCCGTCTTGTTAATGACTGCCTATGGCACCGTGCAAGGTGCAGTTGAAGCGATGCATGAAGGGGCAAGTGATTATTTGATCAAGCCATTTGAAGCGGATGATTTATTAGATCGCGTGCAACGTTATATAAGAACGACATCAGTTAGTGATGATATGGTCGCGGTGGATAAAAGTTCTCGTGACTTATTGACCTTGTCTAGACGTGTTGCCGATGCCGATGCCACTGTATTGATCAGTGGTGAAAGTGGTACAGGTAAAGAGGTCTTAGCGCGATTTTTACATCAAAATTCGATTAGAAATGATGGTCCTTTTGTCGCGATCAACTGTGCTGCGATTCCTGAAAACATGCTTGAAGCCACCTTATTTGGTTATGAAAAAGGTGCTTTTACGGGTGCACTTCAGGCGTATGCAGGTAAATTTGAACAAGCACATCAAGGCACTATCCTATTAGATGAAATATCTGAAATGGATTTAGGTTTACAAGCAAAACTACTACGCGTATTACAAGAAAGAGAAGTCGAGCGTATTGGTGGCCGTAAATTAATCTCTTTAGATGTGCGAGTATTAGCTACAACCAATAGATTATTACGTGAAGAAGTGACCGCGGGACGGTTCCGTGAAGATCTATTTTATCGCCTTAATGTTTTCCCATTACACCTGTTACCATTAAGAGAACGTACCGGTGATATATTGCCTTTATCAGATCAACTTATTGGTCGCCATTGTCGCCAGTCAGAACGATTAACACCTGCGTTCAGTAGCTGTGCACAGAAAGCACTGTTAGGACATCAATGGCATGGCAATGTACGTGAACTTGATAATGTTTTGCAACGTGCACTGATTTTACAATCTGGCAATACCATTACAGAAAGTGATTTAGCGTTTGAATCGATGGCTGGAACACCATTAAAAAGTAGCCAAAATATTGGCGTAGACACAACTGAAGCACAATTAAGTGATGATTTACGCAGCCATGAACAACGCCATATTCTTGATGCCTTAGCTAAGAATAATTGCAGTAGACGAGCTACAGCAAGCGAATTAGGCATAAGTGAGCGCACACTTAGATATAAATTATCACGCTTTAGAGAAGAAGGTGTAGAAATTCCAGAGAAGGTTGGCAAGAAGTCTGCATAAGCTAAGTTAACGAGACTTATTGATGGAGATGACCATGATTAATGCAATAGACCCAAACCAGTTATTAACCCAGATGAGAGCGGCGCAAGCGCAAGCTTCTCAGCAGGCAAATATTACTCCACCGACACAAAATCAAGGTACTGATGGTGTCAATTTTTCAGGTCTAATGAAGTCAGCTGTTAATCAAGTTAATGAAACTCAGCAAGCAGCAGGCAAGTTAAAAACTGCATTTGAAATGGGTGATCCCAATGTAAGTTTAGCTGATGCCATGATTGCATCACAAAAAGCATCGGTTGCTTTCCAAGCCACACTTCAAGTTCGCAATAAATTAGTTCAGGCCTACGAAGAAGTCATGAGAATGAGCGTTTAACATGTTAGCGAAGTCATCTTTTTCTCCATCACAGCGTTGTTTTTGTACTCAAATGGTCACATTTTCCGTGCAAAAACGCCTTGTTATGAAGAAAAATATAAACATGTTAAATACAGCTATTTCTGCTCAACGATAAGAAGAAAATATTATGGAAAACGTACCTGCAACAATCAACCCAGCCACTGGTCTACCATTACCGACAACACCATTAGGTGCAATGCAATCTAATATGTCGAGTCAACCGGTAATGAAACAAGTGGGTTTTTTATTGGCTATTGCAGCCAGTATTGTTTTAGGGGGTTATGTACTGAATTGGTCGCAAACACCCAATTACCAAGTGTTATTTTCAGGCATGCAACCAATGGAATCATCAGAGGTTGTCGCGATTTTACAGCAGTCTGATATTGCGTATAAATTAGATCCAAATACGGGTGCTTTATTGGTCCCTGCATCAAAGGTTCAAGGCCTACGCTTGAAATTAGCTGGACAGGGCTTGCCTCGTAGTGCTTCACAAGGTATGGAAATGCTGAATGAAGAGCAGGGTTTTGGCACCAGTCAATTTGTGGAACGAGCGCGATACCAACGGGCAATGGAAGAAGAGTTGGCACGTTCTGTTTCTGAAATCTATAGTGTGCATAGTGCACGAGTTCATTTAGCGACACCTAAACAGTCTGTTTTTGTTAGAGAGCGTAAAAACCCAACTGCATCTGTTGTGGTCAATCTATATGCCGGACGTAACTTAGACCGAGGTCAAGTGTCAGCGATTACCCATATGGTGTCATCATCTGTACCCAATATGGCCAGTAAAGATGTCACTGTTGTGGATCAAAAAGGTAAACTTTTGACACTGGGCGATCGTGAAGCAGGTGTTGCGATGAGTGACAGTCAAATGCAATATTCGCAAAAACTAGAACAGCGTTATATCCGACGTATTGAAGATATTTTATCGCCAATCGTAGGTTTAGATGGGGTTCGAGCTCAAGTCGTAGCTGAAGTGGACTTCACCGTCACAGAGCAAACACAAGAACGTTATAACCCTGACTTAGCGGCAGTACGTAGCGAGCAAATCCAAGAAGATAATCGAGTGGGTGCCAATGGAGCGATTGGCGTACCAGGCGCATTGGCTAATCAACCTCCTGGTGGTGGCGTAGCACCAGAAGATTTTGTCGGTGATGGTGAGACAGCAACAGTAGCTGCTCGACCAGGAAGCAGCCATAAAAGTAGCACACGTAATTTTGAACTGGACCGCACTATCAGTCATACACGTTTAGCGCCAGGATCTGTCAGACGCTTAAGTGTTGCTGTATTAGTGGATGAACGTCGTTCATTAGATGAAGAAGGTGCGGTGACATCAACGGCACTGACGGAAGCTGAAATGACGCGTATTAATGCACTGGTTATGGATGCCATTGGTTTTAATAAAGCACGAGGCGATAGCTTAAACATTGTTAATGCCCCGTTTGTTGTGCCCGCTGCTATAGAGGCATTACCAGAGCTATCTCTTATGGAGCAAGCATGGGTATGGGATCTTGCGAAACAAAGCTTAGGTGGTCTATTAGTGTTATTCTTAGTGTTCGGAGTGATTCGTCCCGCATTTAAAGATATGAATAAAGTGCCTGTTGTCGAGGGTGGCCAAGCAGCTGGCGGTATGACGCCAGCACAAGCACTCGCATCTGGGGGCGCAGATGGAGATGACATCACCAAAATAACAACGGGTTCTGAATCAATGGAAGAGCAAATGAATAATGTTCGTAGCTTAGTGCAACAAGATCCAGCTTTAGTTGCTCAAGTAGTTAAAAATTGGACAGCGAGTGACGCATAATGGCTGAAGAAGCTAGAAAATTAACGGGTACTGAAAAAGCAGCAGTTTTTTTACGCTCACTAGGTGAAGCTGAAGCGGCAGAAGTCCTCAAACATATGAACCCGAAAGAAGTTCAAAAAGTGGGCCAGGCAATGGCGACACTAGCCAATGTCACCCGTGAAGAAGTGCAGGAAGTCTTAGATATTTTTGTCGGTACAGTGGAAGAAGAAACGGGCCTTGGTATTGGTTCTCATGACTATGTGCGTAATATGTTGGTCGGCGCCTTGGGTGAAGATAAAGCCGGCGGCATACTTGACCGTATTTTATCGGGTGGTAATACCAGCGGTCTGGAACAATTAAAATGGATGGATCCTCGAGGTATCTATGAGATTATTCGCCTAGAACATCCACAAATTATTGCGATTGTGTGTTCGTTTCTAGAGCCAGATCAATCTGCGGCCGTTTTAGGGCATTTCCCAGAACGAGATCAAGCGAATGTGATACTGAGGATTTCTACCTTAGATGGTGTTCAGCCAGCTGCATTGACAGAATTAAACGAAATTCTTGAAAAACAATTCAGTGGTAGTGCGGGTACTCAAACGATGACGGTCGGCGGTATGAAAACTGCTGCAGATATTCTCAACTTTGTTGAGGGTACTGTTGAAGCCTCGATTATGGAATCAATTAAAGAAACTGAACCTGATTTAGGTCAAGGTATTGAAGATCTTATGTTTGTCTTTGATAACCTGATTGATGTGGATGATCGGGGTATTCAAACAATTATGCGTGAAATCCAGTCTGATCAGCTGCAAAATGCTTTGAAAGGGGCGGATGAAGCGCTACGTGAAAAATTCCTTAGCAATATGTCACAGCGTGCTGCTGAAATGCTACGTGATGATCTTGAAGCTATGGCACCGATTCGAGTAAGTGATGTTGAATCAGCACAGAAAGGTATTCTAACTGCTGCTCGAACACTCTCTGATAAAGGTGAGATCCAATTAGGTGGAGGTGGTGGAGATGACTTCGTCTAAAGATGAGTTAGTCACTGAGCAGTCTGATGTTATTTCATCAGAGGAAATAACATCAGCGTATCAGCGTTGGGAAGCACCCTCGATGGTCTCTGTCACTGATATTGAAGCAGGCCAAGAAGGGCCGCTGACAGTAAAAGATTTTGAAAAACTACAAAAAGCAGCAGAACAAGAAGGCTACCAGGCGGGATTTGAAAAAGGGCAAGAAGCTGGTTATCAAGCTGGTCAGCAAGACATAAAACAGCAAGTCGCCAAGTTACAGCAAATAATGACCACACTTCATACACCCTTATTAGAGTTAGATCAGCAAGTTGAAGATGATTTAATTTCTTTAGTGATGACGATGACACGGCAATTGGTTCGACGTGAATTAAAAACCCAACCTGAACATGTAATTGGTGCTGTTCGTGCGGCAATGGCTGTTCTGCCAATTAATGATAGAAAATTAAAAATATTCCTTCACCCTCAAGATGTTGAGCTAGTCAAAACAGGCTTATCTATCGAGGATGAAGGTGCCAATTGGCAGTGGATTGAAGATCCCTTATTAACCCGTGGTGGCGTAAAATTATCCACCGCTAATACCACCATTGATGCAACCGTTGAAGCCCGAATTAGCAGTGTTATTAATAAGCTGCTAGGCGAGGAACGCAGTGATGACAGCGCCGAGTAAAATGACTAATCGCAGCGATATGCTGCGAGAAAATTTAAAAGAATATCAACAGCGCTTAGATAATGACCCGACAGAAGTGCTTATTGTAGAAGGTCGGTTAACACGGATGGTTGGCTTAACGCTCGAAGCGGTTGGTTTTCAGGCGCCTATTGGTAGCCGATGTGAAGTCCAAGGTGTTGGTGGCAAACCAGTAGAAGCTGAAGTAGTCGGTTTCTCAGGTGAGACACTTTATCTAATGCCCACCGCTGATACTCGTGGCCTTGTTCCTAATGCACGTGTTCGCCCGCTTAGAAGTGATTCTCAAGTCCCTGTTGGTGAACAATTATTAGGACGTGTTGTTGATGGTGCATGTAGACCACTTGATGGTAAAGGTCCTCTTAATGTAAAAGATCGTGTGCCGCTACATGGCGTACCCGTTAATCCCTTAGCTCGCTCTCCTGTACGCCAACATTTAGATGTGGGTGTAGAAGCGATTAATGCCTTACTGAGTGTTGGTCGCGGCCAACGCATGGGTTTATTTGCTGGTAGTGGTGTGGGTAAAAGTGTTTTACTCGGCATGATGACACGCTTTACGGAAGCAGATGTGATTGTGGTGGGTCTGATTGGTGAGCGTGGACGTGAAGTTAAAGAATTTATTGAAGACATTTTAGGTGAAGAAGGATTACGGCGAGCTGTGGTGGTGGCATCACCTGCCGATCATTCTCCTTTAATGCGTTTACATGGTGCGATGTTGTCTACGAGTATTGCTGAATATTTCCGCGATCAAGGCAAACAAGTACTGTTGTTAATGGATTCACTAACACGCTATGCTCAAGCACAACGTGAAATTGCATTAGCGATTGGTGAACCGCCGGCAACAAAAGGTTATCCGCCCTCTGTATTTTCTCTATTACCTCAGCTGGTTGAACGAGCGGGTAATGGTCCGGAAGGTGGGGGTGCTATTACTGCGATCTATACTGTATTGACCGAAGGCGATGATCAGCAAGATCCCGTTGCAGATGCAGCCAGGGCAATTTTAGATGGGCATATTGTTCTGTCTCGTAGGCTTGCAGAGTCAGGTCAATACCCTGCTATTGATGTTGAAGCTTCAATAAGTCGTGTTATGCCACAAATTGTGACAGAAGAGCATTTACACCTTAGTCAAAGCTTTAAACAGGTATTTTCAACCTATCGACAAAATCAAGATTTAATTAATATTGGTGCTTATGCCCCAGGGACAGATTCTAATATTGATGAAGCGATTAGTTTATATCCAAGTTTACAGACACTAATCCAACAAGGTATGAACGAAGCGGTCAATTGGCAACAGAGTGTTGCTGATTTACAGCAGACAATGCAACAACCCGTACAGCCAAATAACACTATGTTACAAACAATGCCTATTTCTGGACAAAGCACGTTCTAATATGCCCTGTTTAAGGGTGAGGGCTGTTGGTTTCAGATATCTGAAACCAAAATCTGCTAATCTAAACATATGAAACGATCAAAAAGACTCACACCAGTTGTTGATATTGCTGCCAAAGAAACTGAAGCTGCATTAACTCGAGTAGGGCAAGCAAATAACGCTTGGTTGCAAGGCAAAAATCAACTTGATGAGCTTCAGCGTTATAAAGGTGAATACTTAGCCAAGTTCCGTCAAGGTGACACGCTGATAATGAGCGCACAAAAAGTGTTGGAATTACGTGGTTTTCTAGTACAATTGGACCAAGCTATTCAGGCACAAGAGTTTCAAGTAAATGATTTGTATATGCAGTTGGAACGGCAACGTGCGCTGTGGCAGCAAGCGCGGAGAAAAGAGCAAGCGATGGAAACATTAGTTGATCGTTACCTAGAGGAAGAGTTGCAGCAAGAGTCACGACAAGAGCAATTAGAAAACGATGAGCACAATACGTCTCAATGGGTTCGTCGGCCCCGATAATCACTTATAAAAGTCTGTTTCAATAGAAGCCTAAAACTCTAATGATGACGACATTGAATAAAAGTATTTAACTGGCATGGTCTCTGCATTATTGTAATGAAACAAGATGTCAAAACTCATTACTTAATAACGAGAAATGTGCGGGGAGACAAGCTATGATAAGGGTTGAGGTAGAAAGTGTTAAACAATCTTATCGGCAATATAAGCATATTAATGTGGTAAGAGGAAGTCATAAAGCGGCAAGAATAGCCGGTTCATTTTTGACTGAGACGCAACACGTATTGACCGAAAGGTGGAGTCATACACTTGCGAGATATTGTGATTACTTTATACGTTATTAATAACGTATTCAGATTTTGTGTGGAGTAGCTGATGGAAGGTGTGAGTGTAATTGAATGTGGTGATGCAATAGGAGTTGCCGATGTGGGTGATTTATATGCAAAGTTATTGACAGAATTAGCGGAAGGCAATGCGGTAAGTTTCGATGTGAGTGAAATCGAACGTATTGATGCTGCTGCACTACAAATGGTGTATGCCTACTCTAAAGAGGCGTCAAAACAAGGCCAACAGTTGACTTGGATAACACCAAGTGATGCCTTTATGCGAGGCGCAACGCTTTTAGGTTTGGCAGAACGGTTGAATATAGAAGACAATATTGTTGACAAGTCTCAATAGGGTTTTCTTTATGTCCATATAAATTTGGGTGCAAAGTAGAAATAAATGTATGTATTTGACACGAAAAAGTGTCAGTAATTAGAGGAAATAGAAGCCATGGCAAAAATTTTGGCAGTAGATGATTCAGCTTCAATGCGTCAGATGGTTGCGTTTACATTAAAAGCTGCTGGTCACACGGTGACCGATGCTGCAGATGGACAGCAAGCGTTGAATATTGCAAAAACACAGTCGTTTGATCTTGTGTTGACCGATGTGAATATGCCGATCATGGACGGACTGACATTAACCAAAGAATTGCGTGCTTTACCGGCTTATCGATTTACGCCGATATTGGTCTTGACGACAGAAGCAGGTATGGATAAAAAACAAGCAGGTCGTTCTGCAGGTGCAACGGGGTGGTTAGTAAAACCATTTAACCCTGACCAGTTGTTAGCAACGATTAAGAAAGTGCTGGGCTAAGCCTCTTTCCTTAGTAAACAATGACTTACGTAATGTTTGCAGGAAAGTTTCGCTCTAAATTTAGTAGGAAGAAGCTATGAGTATTGATATTTCACAATTTCACGATGTATTTTTCGAGGAAAGTTTCGAAGGCCTTGATGCAATGGAAAGCGGTCTACTTAATTTAGATGTCGGGGCCGCTGACGTTGAAGCTATTAATACTATTTTCAGAGCCGCACACTCCATAAAAGGTGGCGCGGGTACCTTTGGTTTCATGGCTGTGTCTGAGTTCACCCATGTGATGGAAACCATGTTAGATGAAATGCGTAATGGTGAGCGTGAAGTAACATCAGAGTCAACCAATCTATTATTAGAATCGGTTGATGTATTACGTGAAATGCTGACCGCCGTACAGCAAAAAACAGAAACTGATGATGAACGTATTGGGGACATTCGTACTCAGCTAGAAGCTATGATGGATGGTGAAACAGTCCCAGATGAGGCTGATAGTACTGACAGCAGTACTGAAGCAGAAGCCGTGAGTGAAGAGAAAAAACCTCAAGGCTGGAAAATTTATTTCAAGCCGCATCAACATTTATTCCAAACAGGTAATGATCCTGTACGTATGTTGCGTGAATTGGCAAGCTTAGGTGAGCTGACTGCTGAAGTAAGTGATGACAAATTACCGCCTTTCTCCGATTTAGAGCCAGAAGACAGTTATTTATCATGGCAGTTGACCTTACTCGGTAATATTCCAGAAGAGGATGTTATCGAAATATTTGAATGGGTTGATGATGATTGTGATCTGAAAATTGAAGCAATAGCATCCCCCGAGGCGCAAATAACGCGAGTTGAATCTTTAGAACAAGATGATGTGACGACGAATGACATCGTTGAGGCTGTAGAGCCTACGAGTATTCAAGAGCCTGTAGTTACTGACATTGAAGAGCCCACGCCTGTTGCACCATCGGCAGTAGAAACAGTAGCTGAAAAACCTAAAGCTGCGGCAAAAGCTAAAGCTGCTGCTCCAGCAGCTAGTTCGATTCGTGTTGGCACGGATAAAGTTGATTCACTGATTAATTTAGTCGGTGAATTGGTTATTACCCAATCAATGTTGAGTCAGATCGGTGATAACTTTACACCGGAAATGTTACCTCAATTAATTGATGGCTTAGCTCAGTTAGAACGAAATTCTCGTGAAATGCAAGAAGGCATTATGCGAATTCGGATGTTACCGATCAGTTTTGCATTTAACCGTTTCCCGAGATTGGTTCATGATATGACCGATAAGATGGGCAAAAAAGTTGAATTAAAACTTACTGGAGAGCAAACCGAACTTGATAAAACGGTGATGGAAAAAATTGGTGATCCACTGGTTCATTTGGTACGGAATTCACTCGACCATGGTTTAGAAACACCTGAAGTTCGATTAGCATCAGGCAAAGATGAAACAGGTTTGTTACAGCTTAAAGCTTTCCATCAAGGTGGCAATATTGTTATCGAAATTCATGATGATGGCGCGGGTCTAAACGAAGATAAAATATTGGGCAAAGCCGTGGAAAAAGGGCTGGTCGATGCTAGCGAAGTATTAAGCCCCGAAAAAATTCATGATCTTATTTTCTTACCAGGATTCTCAACAGCTGATGTTGTTACCGATGTGTCGGGTCGTGGCGTGGGAATGGATGTGGTTAGAAAGAATATCAATAGCCTTGGTGGCACAGTCGAGGTGGTATCAAAACGAGGTGAAGGCTCAGTCTTTACAATTCGTCTACCGCTCACCTTAGCCATTATGGATGGCCAAACTATTCGTGTTGCGAATGAAAACTTCATTATTCCACTGATCTCAATTATTGAAACCTTGGAAGTGAAATCAAGCGATATTAAACAAGTGTCAGGTAAAGGTGAGTTATACCCATTACGTGATGAATATGTACCGGTTATACGAATGTATGACGTGTTTAATTTAGAACCACACACCACCGATTTAGAAGAAGGTTTACTCGTCATTGTTGAGGGTGAAGGTCAAAAAGTAGGCTTATTTATTGATGATCTATTAGGTCAACAACAAGTGGTCATAAAAAGCTTAGAAACAAATTACCGTAAAGTTGTAGGCGTCTCAGGTGCCACAATATTAGGTGATGGTACCGTTGCTTTGATACTCGATGTGCCAGGCTTAATGGCCTTGTACCGTGAGCCATCACTGGCCTTGGTTGTTAATAATGACCAAGCGGCCTGAGGAGAAAGATAATGAGTGAAGTACAACAGGTGAATGAAGCATTAGAATCCATTACATCAGTGGATGATGGTTCTGAACAATACTTAACCTTTTTATTGGGTGATGAAGAATATGGCGTTGAAATTCTTCGGGTGCAAGAAATTAAAGGCTGGGATCAAGTCACGCATATTCCTAACTCGCCACATTATTTATGTGGCGTATTAAATCTACGTGGAACGATTGTACCGATTGTTGATTTACGTTTGCGTTTCGAAATGCCACCTAAACAATATACACCCACAACAGTTGTTGTGGTGCTTAAGGTGGAAGGCGTAACACAGCGTACCGTAGGTATTGTGGTTGATGGTGTATCTGATGCACATAATATTGTACCTGAAGATATCAAACCCACACCTGATTTTGGTTCAAATGTCAGTACAGAGTTCATAAAAGGCCTAGTGTCTTTAGAGGATGACACGATGATGATGATTTTAAATATCGACCAATTATTAAGTGTTGAGGCCTTGGGTTAAATCCAGGAGTCTAAACAAAATGACACGAATCATAGCAATCATGAATCAAAAAGGAGGCGTTGGTAAAACAACGACGACGGTTAACTTGGGTCATGCCTTAGCGCGTGAGGGGAAAACAGTCACCTTATTGGATATGGATCCACAGGGGCAAGTGGCTATCGGCTATGGGATAGATAATGAGCTAGGTGGTTTAGATCAGGTTTTGCTTGATGATACCCCTCTAGATGACAAATTACTTATGGCTAGAGACAATTTAAATATAGTGCCGGCAGGGACACGCTTGAATGATTTAGAACATCTTGCCTCAGGGGGCTCTTCGCGAGGTCATAAACTCAGACTGGCGATAGAAAATTCATCATTGAATGAATGTGATTATGTATTAATTGATTGTCCACCCTCATCAGGCTTATTAGGTATTAATGCCATATTTGCAGCGGATGAATTATTAATTCCTGTATCCGGTGATTATCTTTCTTTACAAGGTTTATCTCGCATGATGCAGATTTTAAAACGTGCAGAAGGCTTGGCGGGTAAAGAAAACCCCATTAAATTATGGCTAGTGACAACAAGAATGCAAATGAGACGACGACTCACAAAAGAAGTCAGAAATAAAGTATTGAAATATTTCCCAAAACGGGTGTTTCAAACAGTTATTCGAGAAAATGTAGCTTTGGCAGAATGCCCTAGCTTCGGAAAAACAATCTTTGATTACAAAAAGTCTAGTGCAGGTGCTGAAGATTATCAGTCATTAGCACTCGATTTATTACAGGGGAGAACCAGCTAATGGCAGAGAAGAAAACACCAATGGGCGATGACCCATTAGCGTGGTTAGCAGAAGGGGATGATGGTGGCGAAGATTCTCCTCCTCCCGCCAAAAAAACGCGAACACGACGAACTAATACACGACGACAGGTGGCAAAAGTGAAAACAGAAACAGAATTGTTAGAGGAAAGTTTTGCCGCTTTGGCACCTCAGGGTGCAGAGTTAGCCAAACAATTTTATGAGCGTTTATTTGATGACTACCCACAGTTGACCCCACTGTTTGAAGGGATTTCAGTTAAAGGGCAGGAGAAAAAACTATTAGCGTCATTAGTGCTGTTGGTACAAAACCTGCATAAACCTGAAGTATTAAAAGATTATTTAATGGGCTTGGGTGCAAGACACGTCCATTATGGTGTTACTAAAGAACATTACCCCATGGTGGCGGAAACATTACTAACTGTAATGGAAGAGTTTGCAGGTGAACTCTGGACCGATGAAGTCGCACAGGCATGGGCTAATATTTTAAATACAGTTGCAACGATTATGTTAGAAACATACGAGTCGACGGAGACAGATGAAATGGCGATTACTAAACAAGCAGTAGAACAAGAGTTAGCTGTAATGAGAGCAGCAGTAGATGGTTCAAGTACAGCTTTAATGATGTGTGATAAAGATCTTGTCATTACTTATGCTAACCCAGCTGTTATGAGTTTATTAACAAACCGTATCGCTGAATTACGGAAAGTATTCCCGGCATTAGACTTAAATAAAGTCGTTGGCACTTGTATTGATGATTTCCATAAAGATCCTTCTTTACAGAGAGGCATTTTAGCTGACATACGAAACTTACCGTATAACAACCAAATTCAATTGCTCAATATTCATTTTGATTTAACGGCAACAGCTATTCTTGATGCTGACGGCAATTACAACGGTAATATGGTTGAGTGGAAAGATATTACAGATAGAGTGGCCTCTGAAGCTGAAGCAGTGAAAAAAGCGGAAGAAGTAACTCGCTTACAATCGGCGATTGATGGTGCGACATCAGCCTTAATGATGTGTGATGAGAATCGTGTGATTACGTATGCCAACCCGGCAGTGATGAGCATGTTATCTAATCGTTTAGCAGATTTACGTAAGCTTTTCCCAGGCTTAGACTTAAGTAAAATCATCGGTACGTGTATTGATGATTTCCATAAGGATCCTTCTTTACAGGCCGGTATTTTAGGGGATGTGAATAGACTTCCATACCGAAATCAGATTCAAGTATTAGATTTACATTTTGATTTGAATGCCACGGCTATTGTTAATAACGCCGGTGAGATGATTGGTAATATGGTCGAATGGAAAGATATTACGGATCAGAAAACAGCTGAAGATGATGTTGAGCGAGTCATTGGCGCAGCAGTACAAGGTCAATTAGATGAGCGAATTAATATTGATAATACCGCAGGTTTTACTAAAACAATATCTGAAGGTGTAAACAGTATTATGTTCGAATTTGAGCGGGCTGTAGGTGAATGTTTACGTCTCGCTCAAAATCTAGAAAAAGGTAACTTAACGGTCGAAGTCGAGGGTGAGTGGTCGGGTCAAGTGAATGACCTTGCTGAAGCATTATCAGGCACGATTACAGCACTATCAACTACGATGGGAGACATTAATGAGTCAGCAGCAAATGTCGGTACGGCTGCGAGTGAAATCTCTGAAGGTAATATTGATTTAAGCCAGCGTACTGAGCAACAAGCATCTTCACTTGAAGAAACAGCATCAAGTATGGAAGAGTTAACCAGTACTGTTCGTCAAAACTCTGATAATGCACGCCAAGCAAATCAATTGGCAGCATCTAGTCGTGAA
>ENA-ORXI01001258-ORXI01001258.1-sediment-metagenome-genome-assembly--contig:-NODE-1258-length-19946-cov-12.839096_pt1 | contig 19946 bp, 14 predicted proteins | sample MGYA00237861_ERZ511468 | MGnify/ENA primary metagenome ERZ511468 (study PRJEB26299, sample SAMN06266213) | sediment metagenome | isolation source: Hudson Canyon methane seep mesocosm | place...
CGCCCAGCCCCCAGTATGGGACGGAGTTTTGTTTTTCCATGATAGCGGGCCGCGCCTCCAAGTTTGATTCTCAGAGCGCCGGCTCCTGCAGACATGATAACGCCGCCGTTGGGGCTTTCGTAGTTCGCTGCTTGCTGATGCCAGCACTGCAACGCTGAGCGGGTTTGACCGATTAGCGCGAAGCTCAAAGCTCCGAGTCTCGCTGGAATCCAGTTAAGCAGGTCATCCAGTCGAGCTGCAGCCCAGCCGAAGTGAAGATAACGTTGCGTGCGATAGCCCCACATTGCATCGAGCGTATTGCTGAACCGGTGTAACAAAACGGCAGGCAAACCACCAACCAAAAACCAAAAAATACTGGCGAAACAAGCGTCGTTGGCATTTTCGAGAACCGATTCCGTTGTGGCTTTGGTGATGTCGTTGGCATCCATTGCACTGGTGTCGCGGCTGACGATCAGCGCGACTTTCTGTCGCGCAGTTGAGAGATCACCCTGGCTCAGGGGGATGGCGATGGCGCGGGCATGCTCAACCAGGCTTCTGCGACCAATACAAAAATAAAGCCCCGCGATCTCCAGCGCCATCATCGGAAGAGGTGCAATTACATTGCTGCTCAGTAACAGATAGGTGAGCAGGCCCGGTAACAGGGTCAGCAGTATGACTGCTACCAGGCCTTTAGCGCGGGATAGCCACTTGCTGTCAAACGAGTGTTGATTCAGTCGTTTTTCAAGGGCAATAGCCAGTGTGCCAAATCCAATCAGCGGGTGTGCCCGGCGAGGCTCTCCGCAAAGCTGATCGAGTAACAGAGCCAGCAGAATAATAGCGAGTGTGAGCATTTCTTCCCATTGAGCTTTTGTGTAGAGTGCGCGGGACGATCAGCCGAGCAATAACGTTATCGCTATGCGTCGGTTACTGATTTGTTCCTGAGAGCCGGCAATAATACTATCTTTTTTAACCAACAACTCCATAATAACCTCACCATTCGGCGTGATATGCGGCGTTACATTTAACTCCAAAACCACATCAATAAAACGTTGCGTTGCCGGATTATTCGCACTGGCCGGCACTGTAATCTGTTTTTTAACCCCTTGCTTTATAATGGCCTTAACCCGATCTGAAGTCATTACTCGCGGATTAGCAATAATATCGCCTCTACCTTCATTTTCCAAGGCTGACAACTCTAAATTAAGCACATAATTAGCCCCTCTTGCCAAGGTCATCCCTAGGGCTCCAGCAGGATGTGCATTCATTGCATCAATTCCAAGACCAACTAATGCATTCGTTGTCTTAGAATCATCCACGGGATCACCACCAATACCAATTTCAGGATTGCCCAGACCCAAAGTACCCCCATGCAGCCTACCACTTTTAGCAACCCCAAACTTAATACCCATTTCTTGCGCAAACGACTTATCCGCAACCACGATTCGCGCTTCCACCATCACTTGTTGCACCGGCTTATCTAACAGCGCAACCAACCGCGTAATCTCTGTTAACTTTGCGGGCAGGTCTTGTATTATTAAAGTATTAGTCCTTTCATCAATAACTACTGTGCCGCGCTCAGAAACCAACATTGTATTTTGCCTCGCATCAGTAGCTCCCCCACCATTTCCCGAAGTCAATAGATCCCTAATCTCTGCTGCCTTAGCATAATTAATTTGCACAAATTTTGTCTTTAAGATCTCTAAATAAGACGCGACCTTTTGGGATGCTAACTCATCCTGCTCTATTTTTTTAATCTCAGCAGCCGGAGCGACCAACACAATATTATCATTCTGTCTCATGGCCAATCCTTTAGCTTTTAAAACCAGTGATAACACTTGATCCCAAGGCACATCATTGAGTTTTAATGTAACCGCACCTGAAACTGAATCGGTTGCCACAATGTTTAACCCGGTAAAATCTGACAGCACCTGCAAAACGGCACGCACTTCAATTTCCTTAAAATTAAGTGACAGCCTTTCTCCTTTATTAACCACTTCTTTTTTCTGCCTACCACCCATTGATCTCTTAGTCACCGGAGTGAAATCAATAGCTAGCGTCTTATCAGCTTGCCTACTGTTGTAATGAAACCGCTCGGCATTTAGCTTAATAACAACTCTAGCCTCAGCCGCTAATTGTTTAAAATCAATAAAATCAACCAGCGTCCCTTGCGACTTAACCTTCATTCTCTTCATGAATCGCTTCGTTAACACCGTATTTAATAAAGAGACCGTAACCTGCCCCGCCTCCTCTTTAAAATTAACAAAAGCATTCGAGTTATTAAAGGTAATCAATAAACGTCCTTTCCCGCGTAACCCACCCGTAAAACTAATATCCGTAACAACACGCTGAGGAATTAATTCAGCAATATCAACCGCCTTAATCGTTGTACTTTTAGACTCGTTTATACGCTTTGGTTCTAAAGGCAACTTATCGACAGCGCCAACAGATGTCGGAACAATTACGTTAACTATAAATAAAAGCCAAATACCTTTATAAAAACTTCTCATTGTAGAGCCTCCAAAATCGCCTTACGCTTTACCCATATCCCCTTTTGAGTAGCCGGAACAATTTCTTGCAACTCAATACTTGCCTCATTAATCGCAATAACCTCACCGTGATCCAGCCCCATATGATCTCCTACCTTGACGCGATAAATCTGCCCATTAAACGCTTCCACTAAACCCCACAATTCCAACTGAAAAAATACGGTACCTACCATCCTAAATGTATCAAGTGGTATAAATTCCATAGCATCTTTAACACGCGAATAATCAGGCTGTAGTGCACCCGATAAAACATCTGATCCTTGCATCTCAGACACCATTTTCTCTAGCGGCATAAAAGGGTCTCGCACACTGTCTGAATCAAATTCAAATGAATCAACCGCCCCCACCTCAGGCAGTGGCGCTAACTGACTAGGCGGCATCGATTTGACTTGCTCAATATAGTGCTTCAACTGACTATTCTGATCGCTGCAACCCACGACTAACATCGCCAATAAACAACTCCACAAACCATTTCCTATACGCTGTCTCATTGCTTTTTCTGATTCCGTACTTTATTTTTTACTTCCGGCTCACTGTAGGTTTTAAGCATGGCACTCATGGTTAAAAACTGTTCTTTTGAAGACTGTATCGCTATATTGTGTATCGTCACAATTCTTGATAGTTTCGCTAACCCACTTATAAAGGCAGCAAACTGTTTATACTGTCCGACCACCTGAATTTGAATAGGCAATTCTTTATAAAAATCTTTTCCCTTCCCCTGCATAGGCTTAAACAATTTAAATTTAAGACCGCTATTAAGCCCCACTTGCGACACCTCGACTAACAAGTCTGCAACTTCTGATTTTTTTGGCAATTTCTTCAACATACTAACCAGCATCTGTTCAACCTCAGCATACTGGTTTTTATAACCGCCAAAATTCACTATTTTTTTCTGCCCCTTCTCAAATGTTGCTTTTAACTGCTGCTCTTTTTTCTCTAACTTTTCCAAGTCTTTCAATTGAGGTTCAATATCCAGAAAAAATCCCGCGACCAAAACAACCACACAAACCAACGCTCCCACCAAAAGCTTGATTTTAAATGGCCATGTTGCTATGGCTGTAAGTTCACTATTTGTTGAAATAAAGGCCACTTATCAATTCACTAAATTATAAAAATGTTTTAAATTCACCTTAAAATCATCCAAGTAATCTTTTCTTTCCTTATTTACCGCTTGGATGATTTGTAACTGAGGACTTTTCAACCACAAAGAATTTTCAATTGATCGCATTAATCTTGATATTTGTACGTTAGAGCGCGACTTACCTTTTATTTCCAAGGCATTCCCGGTCTGCGTTAATTGTGTCAAATAAATACCATCAGGAACCACTTTAGCTAAACCATCAACAACATGAACCACTCCAAACCGGTACCGCTCTAACCCTTTTATTATTTTTATTTTATTCAATAATTTCTTTTTCTTAGCATCTAGGTCCGCTATCTTGGCAAGCTTCACAGCTTGAAAATCAATTTCATTTTTAAGCAAAATATTCCTTTGTGTCTGATCATTTTGAAAACTCACAATAAAAAGATGTATACCCAATAACACCACTACCATTGCACCGACAGAAACACCCATGCCAACAAAAAAATCCCGCTGTTTCTGTTTCTTTTCTTGCTCACGCCAAGGTAATAAATTAATGTGCGCCATTACCTCACTCCTCTAAGCGCTAACCCACTAGCAACCATAAACAATGACGGCGACTTATCCATCATGTCGAGTTGTTCCGAGAAAACCATTTCTTGAAAAGGATTTGCAATGAGTACCGCCACCCCTACTTGTTGCCTTATAACCTCTTCGATACCATTATGAACGTCGATATCACCCGCTAAAACAATATACCCAATCCCATCATTGATATTTGCAGACTCATAAAACTGCAGACCTCTTAGAACCTGTTGAACAACCATTGCATTATTAATAATAACGACGGGATCTTCTAATGGAATGGTATTGCTCAACGACTCTTCTTCTAGCGATACTGTTTCAGCACCATAAAAATGATGAGACTCTTTTTGTTTCTGTGATTGCTGCCCGCCTAAACTCTGTTCTCGAGTGTAAATAGTACGCCCACCGTACATGACATACTGCACAACCGACTTTTCAGAAAAATCAAAAACCGCTATGGGTTTTTCAACAACCCCTTCTGGAAACTGATGAACCAATAATGCAAATGCACGCTCCATTGCATACACATCAACATCCAAAACAACCGGCTTTAACCCTGCAGTTGATAATACCTCAACCTGATCCTCGACATTCTCTCTACGAGAAGCTACCAACAACACCTGAATTTGTTCTGGATTACTCCCTAAATCTTGCTGAACCTCATAGTCAAAACTGATGTCTTCGATAGGGTAAGGCACAAACTGGTCAATCTCTAACATGACCTCATGTTCTATTTCAACGGCTGTTAACGATGAAGATAATTCGATAACTTTACTCATCACAAGTACATTCGAAACACTACTACACGCCTCTCTCCCCATTAACCCCAACTCATCTACAATCTTTTTAAGCGCTATAGATTTTTCATCCATGCCGCCTGATTCTCCCTCTTCAGTTGCCTCTTTACGAACACGGCAACTCAACAAATTCTCAACGGTATATTGATCACCTTTCTTAGATAGCTCCACTACTCTGACCGCTTCTCCACTAATAGCAACAGCAACTAATGAACCACCCCTAGAAAAAATATATTGCTTTATTTGATCAACTAGCTTTTTCAGAAAAATCATTACCTTTAAACTCTGATGACTTATTTAATTTTTCTTAAAATATAGTCTGTTATGACATTTACCCAAATTTTTTTAAAAAAACCTTACTGAGCAACACGCCATACGCAAATGCTTATTACTTACTTTAGTAACAAACTTTGGTAAACTTAATGATCAAAATAACCCACGCCATCACTCAATGAGCAAAACTGCCCTACTTGTCACGACTCTCATCGCAGGACTTACTTTATTAAGTATATTGATCTATTCCACTATAATTACCGACCTACCCAACACTGCCGCTTTAAAAAACATTAACTACCAAACACCCCTCAAAATCTACAGTCAAAACAATATTCTCATTGCCCAATTTGGTGAAAAAAAACGCAACCCCGTTTCCTACAATAAAGTTCCTCAGAAACTCATTAACGCCTTTATTGCTTCCGAAGACCAACGTTTCTATAGCCATAATGGTGTTGATTTACGCGGCCTATTACGCGCCATCGTTAAACTCGTCGCTTCCGGTAAAAAGAAACAAGGTGGCAGCACAATCACTATGCAAGTGGCCCGAAATTTTTTACTTACGCGTGAAAAAACATACACTCGCAAGATAAAAGAAATTATCTTGGCGTTAAAAATTGAAAATGAATTAACTAAAAACGAAATTCTAGAACTTTATATCAACAAAATATTTTTAGGTCGTAAAGCTTATGGTGTTGTTGCTGCTGCTGAGGTTTACTATGGCAAACCCCTTGCGAAGTTATCTCTTGCTCAATTGGCCATGATTGCTGGTTTACCTAAAGCACCCTCAAGCCTAAATCCTATCAATGACCCTGACCGCGCCTTAATACGGCGTAACTATGTCTTAAATAGAATGCTATCTTTAGGGTATGTTACCCCTGTTGAATTTGCTGAAGCCTCTGCCCAACCGATTACCGCCAGCAAACAAAAACAACTTAGCACTGTCGCTGCCGCCTATTTTTCTGACATGGTCAGATCAGAAGTTATTGAGTTACTCGGTGATAAAGCTTATGAGTCAGGACTAAAAGTCTACACCACTTTAAATTTTAAGCTCCAACAAACAGCCACCCGTGCCCTACAAAAAACCTTACACAATTATGATGAACGTCACGGTTACCGCGGCAACCCCATCGACCCAACAGTCAGCCCAGAGCATATCGGCGATACCCTCCTTGCTACCGTAAAAACAGTAACTGAAAACCAAATCACGGCTCAATTATCTAATACAGACTCTATTACTATCTCTCGGGAAAATTTTAAATGGGCACTACCTTCCCAGCGTACGGCCGAAAACAATAGCTTTGCACAAAACGTCCAACCCAATACTCTGATTAGAGTAAGACGATCTCCACAGGGTCAATGGCGGTTAAGTCAAGAACCTGAAGTTGAAGGCGCCCTCATCTCTATCAGCCCTCAAACAGGCGCTATTATTTCGCTCGTGGGTGGCTTTGATTTTCACCGCAGTAAATTTAATCGAGCCACTCAACTCAAACGCCAGCCCGGATCTGGTTTCAAACCCATACTCTACGCTACTGCCTTAGAAAATGGTTATACCGCGGCCAGCATCATTAATGACGCGCCTATCGTTTATGAAGGCACATCCAACAAAGCTGAATGGCGCCCTGAAAACTACAGCGGCAAGTTCTTTGGCCCCACGCGATTAAGAACAGCATTAAGAAAATCAAGAAACCTAATTTCAATACGATTACTACGGGAAATTGGTCTGAGTAAAATAATTTCAACGGCCAAACGTTTTGGTCTTTCAGAAACTCAACTCCCCAAAAACTTAACGCTAGCCCTAGGAAGTGGCACCGCATCTCCGTTAGAAATGTCTCGAATCTTTTCTGTTTTTGCGAATGGGGGGTTTTTGATAGAACCCTATGCCATTGAGCGCATAGAAAATAACCAAGGTGACATTATTTTTAAAACCCAGAAAAAAATAGCATGCCCAAGTTGCGCTACGACCCAGCAACATAATAATAACTATGCCCCTAGAATCATCTCACCTGAAGTTAGCTTCTTAATGAATAGCTTATTGCAAGATGTCGTTAATCGAGGCACGGCAAGACGAGCAAAAGCACTGGGAAGAAAAGATCTGGCAGGAAAAACAGGCACAACTAATCAACAACGCGATGCGTGGTTTAATGGCTTTTCCCCTGAAATAACAACGATCACCTGGGTTGGTTACGATGACTCTAAACCGTTGGGAAAAAAAGAAACCGGCGGACGAGCATCACTTCCTATGTGGATAGACTATATGAAAACCGCATTACAAAAATCGCCTGAAGTACCCTTAACTCCGCCTAAAGGCATCGTTAAAAGCTACATCAACCCAACAACAGGACTACCTGAGAAACCAACGAATAGGGGGGTTTGGGAATATTTCCGACAAGAACTGGTACCCACCCAAACAACTGAAGAGCACCATCAAAAAACACCCGTTAATGATAATATTACGCCCATAGAAAGCCTTTTCTAAACGCGCAAAACACCAAAAATAAAAGGGTTGCCCAGTGTTTACTAAGCAACCCTTTAAAAAACAGCCACCGCCAACTAGAGGGGTGTCTATTTTCCGTATTTCTCGTGGAATTTATTGACTCGGCCAGCCGTATCTACAATTCTTTGCTTACCCGTATAAAAAGGATGACATGCTGAACAAACTTCCACATGAAGGTCCTTTCCTAATACCGACCCTGTTTGAAAATTATTACCGCAACCGCAGGTTACCGTAATTTGATTATACTCTGGATGAATTTCTTGTTTCATTTAAACTACGCACCGATTAAATTAGTTACAACACTTATAGTTAACTGCATATAATACCTACCTTATTCAATTCTAGCAATATACTTTTCACTAATGCGCATAATAACACTCAACGCAAATGGCATCCGTGCTGCTGCCCGAAAGGGTTTCTTCGAATGGTTACCGCATCAAAATGCCGATGCTATCTGTATTCAAGAAACCAAAGCCCAAGTAGAACAACTCAGTGCCGAGATATTTTGGCCTAAACCCTACCATTGCTATTACCACGACGCGGTCAAAAAAGGCTACAGTGGCGTGGCTATTTATAGTAAAAAGGAACCGTCCAAAATCATTAAAAACCTCGGTTGGTCAACTGCCGACACTGAAGGTCGTTACCTTGAGGCTCAGTTCGGAAATCTTAGTATTATTTCTTTATATCTTCCTTCTGGCTCCTCTAGCGAAGAAAGACAATTAATAAAATTTGAATTCCTAGAGCGCTTTATGCCTTTATTAAATGAGTTCTCAAACAATGGTCGTCACTATATCATTTGTGGTGACTGGAATATCGCCCATAAAGAAATAGACTTAAAAAATTGGCGCGGTAATAAAAAGAATTCGGGATTCCTCCCCGAAGAACGCGCCTGGATGGATCAACTTATCGAAAAAAATCTTTGGAATGATACTTTTCGTACACTCAACGCTGACCCTGAACAATACACTTGGTGGTCAAACCGTGGCCAATCATGGTCAAAGAATGTTGGCTGGCGTATCGACTACCAACTATCTAGCCCAAACCTTAAAGATAAAGCACAATCAGCTACTATCTACAAAGACGAGCGGTTCTCTGATCACGCCCCCTTAATTATTGATTATGCACTGGATCTTTAAAAACACACCCATCATAAGGCAGTCTTAGAACGCCAGAAAACGATAACGGCTAAAATAATAGCCGGAAGCCCCAACCCGGCCGCAAAAAGAAAAAAATGATAATACCCGTAACTATCAACAATCACGCCTGAAAAGCCACTGATAAATTTAGCCGGCAACGTCATCAAAGAGCTGAACAAGGCATATTGCGTTGCCGTATGCGCACTACTGGTTAAGCTGGATAAATAGGCAATAAAAACAGCTGTTGCCAACCCGCCGCTTAAATTATCCATACTCACAACAACCGCCAACCATTGTAAATCAGGCTCAGTGACCGCTAAAAATGAAAACAACAAGTTAGTCGTTGCAATCAAAACCGCCCCTAAAACCAACGGCCGCATGACCCCATGACGAACCACCATCACGCCGCCGACAAAAGCACCCAACAGCGTCATAAAAAAACCAAAAACCTTCGTGACTTGCGCTATCTCCTGTTTTGTAAACCCTAAATCAAGATAGAAAGGATTTGCCATCATCCCCATCGTAATATCACTCAGCTTATAAACTGCAACCAAGGCAAGAACCGTAAAGCCAAAACGACCAAAACGCCTAAAGAAATCACTAAAAGGACTGATCACTGCCTCGACAAACCAAGCCAGTGCTTTCTTTGACGGTTTCAAACCGCCTGCTAGCGAATGAGCCTCCTTGGTTAAGGTTGTCGCTGCCGGCTCTTTTAACAATAGTGTTGTCACTATACCGACCCCCATCAAAGTCGCCATAACACGGTAAGCCATTTGCCAACTATAAAAATCTGCAATATACAATGCGCCAGCACCGGCCATCAACAATGCTACCCGATACCCAAACACGTAGGCCGCTGCCATAGCCCCTTGAAACTTCACCGCTGCAGTTTCAATACGAAAGGCATCAATCACAATATCTTGCGTTGCTGAACAAAAAGCAATAAAGACGGCACAAATCGCCACCCGTTCAAGCTCAGTTTCGACATTTAACTGCGCTAGATAATACAAACCTAAAGCAATTCCCAGTTGCGCAGAAAGCAACCAACTACGCCTTCGGCCTAGCCACTGTGTTAACCCTAATAACGGTACTTTATCAACGATCGGTGCCCAAAGAACTTTCACCGAATAGGTCATACCGACCCAACCGAAATAACCAATAATGGAACGGGCAACCCCCTCATCGCGTAACCACGCCGACAACGTAGAAAACACCAACAAAAAAGGGAGTCCCGCCGAGAACCCCAGGAAGATCATTGCAATCACCCGAGGTTGACGATAAACCCGCAATGCATTCAGCCAGCCTTGAGAAGGCATATCAGCCATACATCATTGCCTCATTCGCTAAGAATGAAGCAAACGTAAACTACCCATTAATCAAATAATGGACAAAAATACTGGCGATGTAACCTAAGGCAATATGCGGCGTCCATTTAACATGACTAAAAAAGGTATACATCTGCTTGGATTGCCCCATTAAGGCAACACCTGCCGCAGAACCAATTGAAAGCAATGAACCACCCACACCGGCAGTTAGCGTCACTAGCAACCACTGATATAAATCCATATCAAGATTCATACTTAATACGGCAAACATCACCGGTATGTTATCAATAATTGCAGACAAAACACCGACCAAAATATTAGCGGTGGTCGCGCCTAACGTGTCATACATCGCGCCCGAAAGTAACTCCAGATAACCGATATAACCTAGCCCACCTACAGCAAAAACAACCCCAAAGAAGAAAAAGAGCGTATCCCACTCAGCATCGCGTATTTTGCGAAAAATATCGAACCGATAATCACCTTTATGTTCCGTACACGTTGTCTTTAGGTAGTAGCCATACAACATTAAAATAGACAACCCCAACATCATCCCCATAAATGGAGGTAAATGAACAACCTGCTTGAAACTCACCGCTAACCCAATAGTTAAGCCAAATAAAGCACAAACAGTAAGTGCCCCTTTTTTCAGGCCAACAACCGCCTCATCTGCAGATTGTTCCGGCTGTTCGTTTGGAACTGCAAAATACATAAATGCCGCTGGAACAGCGTAATTAACGACCGACGGAACAAATAATTTAAAGAAATCAAAAAACTCAGCATAACCTGCCTGCCAAACCATGAGCGTAGTAATGTCGCCAAACGGACTAAAAGCGCCCCCTGCATTAGCGGCTACAACTAAGTTAACAAATCCTATACTGACAAAACGTTTATTTCCTTGACCCACCGCTAATACAACGGCACCCACCAATAACGCTGAAGTCAAATTATCAGCAACCGCCGATAAGAAAAAGGTAATAACACCGGTAATGACAAATAACTGGCGGTAATTAAAATGTTTTCTCACTAACCAAGACCGCAAAGCATTAAACACATTACGCTCAGCCAATACATTCACATAAGTCATTGCCACAATCAAAAACAACATTAGCTCAGCAAATTCAACCAAGTTACGTTCGAAAACTTGGTGTGTTTGCTCAACTGCCACCCCAGCTTCTGAAGCCAGATAAGCCGCATGCGCCCAAATCACTGCTCCTGCGAAAATAACGGGTTTTGATTTCCGTAAATGGGTGAATTCTTCAGCCATCACAAAACCATAAGCAATTATAAAAATAAGAACCGTAAAAATACCCGTTTCCGTACCGGTTAGCCCCAAGTTATTAACTTCCGCCGCTAACGCCAACTCTGGCACCAAAAACAACGGCAATAACAGCATTAAACGTCTAAAAGACACACTAGCCCCCTTCAATTAAAACAAAAATTCAAATTTCAGAATGATTTTCCAACCTACTCTGATTAACCTTAGAATTTTAACATCTTTTATTAAACTTTTCATTTTCTCTATAGAGGTATATCATTATCAGCTGAAACTCTTTCCCTAATAAACGTTAGCCTTGTAAAATATGTACCAATACAACGATATTGACCAAAAAATTGTTGACGATCGCGTTATACAATACCGTGATCAGACTGAGCGATTTCTGAACGGCGAGATCCCTGATGATGAATTCAGGGCCCTGCGACTCATGAATGGACTCTATATCCAAACCCACGCGCCCATGTTGCGGGTAGCTGGACCGTATGGTTTGTTTTCTGCCACCCAATTTCGAAAACTGGCGAGCATTGCCCGTGATTACGATAAAGGGTTCGCGCACTTCACGACTCGCCAAAACATACAATACAACTGGCCAGAACTAGAAAGAGTGCCCGATTTATTGGAAGAATTAGCAAGCGTTCAAATGCACGCGATCCAAACCAGCGGAAACTGCCTAAGAAATACAACCAGTGATCCTTTAGCGGGTGTCTGCATTGATGAAATTGAAGACCCGAGACCTTATTGCGAAATTATTAGACAATGGACGACACTACATCCTGAGTTTGCCTATCTCCCGCGTAAATTTAAAATTGCCGTAAGCGCATCAACACAAGACCGTGCCGCCACACAACTTCACGACATTGGCCTACACCTGGTTGAAGATGAAACAGGCACCATTGGTTTTAAAGTTCTTGTGGGCGGCGGCTTAGGACGCACACCGGTTATCGGTCAAGTGATACGCCCTTATCTTGAGAAAAAACATTTACTCTCTTATTTAGAAGCGATTGTACGCGTCTACAACTTAAATGGCCGTCGAGACAACAAATATAAAGCCCGTATTAAAATATTAGTGAGAGAAACCGGGGTTGAAGCCTTTGCCCAAATGGTTGAAACCGAGTGGCAAGCGATTAAAAACGGCATGGAGTTAACCGAAGATCGGATCAATGACGTTAAAAGTCATTTTTCAGAACCCGCTTACTCAACAACGGCCAAATCTGATCTCAGTCACGAGCAACACTTGGCAAACGATACTGCTTTTGCACTCTGGTATAAACATAATACTGTTGCGCATAAAAAATCCGGCTACCGCATCGCTTACGTTTCATTAAAAGCACCCGATACCCCGCCGGGTGACGTTACCCATCAACAACTGGATGCACTTGCTGATCTGGCTGACCAATTCAGTTTTGGGTTTATCCGTAGCACGCACAGACAAAATCTTGTTTTAGCCGATATTGAACAGGCTAACTTATATCCCTTATGGCAACAACTTGACGCGTTAAACCTAGCCACACCTAACATTAACTGCATCACAGATATGATTTGCTGCCCCGGACTTGATTACTGTGCACTAGCAAATGCCGGTTCAATCGGTATCGCCCAAGACATCAATAACTTATTTGACAACATGGATTACATCCATGACTTAGGCGACCTAAAAATAAATCTTTCCGGTTGTATGAATGGTTGTGCCCACCAAAGTGTGGGTAACATAGGTATCTTAGGTGTCGACAAAAAAGGTGTCGAATGGTATCAAATCACTCTTGGGGGATCTTCTGACGAAAACGCTGCACTCGGTCGCCGTTTAGGACCCGCTGTCAGCAAAGATGAAATCACTCCAACCATTAAAACTATTCTTGAGGTTTACCTTGGAAAACGGCTTGAGGATGAAAATTTCTTAGCCACTGTAAACCGTATTGGTATTAGCCCTTTTAAAGATAAAGTATATGCGCTTAATTAAGAACAGAGAAATTATCACCGACTCATGGACCCAGATTGCAGATGACACCATCATTCCCAATGGGGATATTATCGTCACCTACAACCGTTGGCTAACTGACAAAGAAACATTATTAAATCACGCCGGGAGCATAGGTGTTTCCATAAACATCGAAGATGATCTCGACGCACTTCTAAGCGACCTTGAGCACTTCAGTTTAATTGCCTTAAATTTCGCTGTTTTTACCGATGGAAGAAACTTCTCAAGAGCGCAATTGCTACGAGATCGCTATCAATTTAAAGGCGAAATCAGAGCCGTGGGCGGTTTTCACCGCGACCAAGTCTATTACCTGAGTCGAGTCGGCTTTAATGCTTTCGTACTCACAGACCAGGACGACTCACAGGCCGAAGGGCTGTTGTCAGCACTCGATGAGTTCACCGTTTACTACCAGTAATCGTTTTATCTACAACACCCACCTATTTATAGCTAACACTCCCATCGCCTGACGATTGCAACGACTCAGGTATGGGGGCTTTTCTTACCCACCGTTGAGAAATCGGTACTAAAACAACACCGTAATCAGCCAACTGATTTAACACCTCAACTAAGACTTTCAGCGTTTTGCTTTTTGGATGCCCAATACCAATAGCAAAACCTTGCTCTTTTGCTAAACTGACCAATGATTGAAACTGCTCTTTGATAGCCTGCTCATCGTCTGTATGGTCAAAAAAAACATCTCGTCTCGCGGTCGCCAGACCTGACTCAAAAGCCACCCGTTCTGCAACGGTATACTTTGTCGTTCGGCTATCTAGGAAAAACAGCCCTTCTGTCGTTGAACCTTGCAAGGCTGCTACGACCCATTGCATAGCTTCTCTGTCTTGCGTTAACAAACTCCCCATATGATTATTCATTCCTATCGCATGAGGAACCTTAGCGATTTGGGTGATTAACTTCTGCGTAAACTCATTTTTACCCATCGCCCACGTCAACCCATCTTTACCTAGCTTTTTAGGCTCAAAAGATTGCATGGGAATATGCGCCAAAACTTCTTTGCCGTGAGAAAATGCATTTTCTGCTAATTCGGTAGTAAAGGGCGCGTAAGGCAAAAAAGAGAACGTGAGTGCACCGGGCAAGTCAATAGCCCGCTGACCTAAGGCTTTATCATACCCCATGTCATCAATAATAATAGCGATTGCTGGTTTGTCTTGCGCCCAAACACCGGCGTTAAAAATGATCATGCCGAGGCATAAAAAACAATGAACAAACCGCCTCAATACCGACATACCCATAACCCCTAACTTAAAGAATCTATTTTAGAATATTCATTCCTTTAAGTAAGGTTAATGCCTGATTCAACGGGTAATCCTTTACCGTTGGCGTCGCTTTTTTTGCTTGATCAGTATCGTCTTTGGACTGCTTATCTTTTTCCTCGCCTTGGGTTAAATGCCTAGACAAATCTGATTCTTTAACCGGTGCAAAGGCAGGCTCCTCGAGAGACTCCAACTTAACTCGCCCTAAAACAATATCAGGATCAATCCCTTCCGCCTGAATCGACCGACCCGAAGGCGTGTAGTATCGTGCCGTAGTCAGTTTTACTGCCCCGCCATTACTGGTCGGCATAATGGTCTGAACCGACCCTTTACCAAAAGATTTGCTACCCATAATCACGGCGCGCTTATGGTCTTGAAGCGCTCCGGCGACAATCTCAGAGGCCGATGCTGACCCTGAATTAATCAACACCACGATGGGTGCACCGTCTAACAATTCTCCAGGTGCTGCATTAAACTTAAGCGCTGAATTTTCTATACGTCCTTGGGTATAGACAATTAACCCTTTCTCCAGAAAACTGTCACTCACTTCAACAGCCGCATTCAAAACCCCGCCGGGGTTATTGCGAAGGTCTAACACTAAGCCTTTCAAACCCTCTTTGTTTTCGCTCTTTAAGGCTTCAATCGCTTCTTTTAAATTAGCACCGGTTTTCATTTGGAAGTTACTGATTCGAACATAACCAAAGCCTTCTTCCAGTGTTCTGAATTTAACACTTTTAACGCTGATGATTGCGCGCACAATTGTTTTCTTCAGCGGCGTACTTTCGCCTTCCCGAATAATGGTCAATAAAAGACTACTACCCGGTTTGCCGCGCATAATTTTAACCGCATCATTAAGCGTCATGCCTTTAACCGGCTTTTCATCAAGACGTACAATAACATCCCCTGACAATAAACCTGCTTTTTGGGCCGGGGTATCATCAATGGGCGAGACCACTTTGACAAAACCATCTTCCATGGTGACTTCTATACCGAGCCCGCCAAATTCACCCGACGTACCCACTTTTAAATCTTGGTATTCTTCTTCATCAAGATAAGCAGAATGAGGATCTAAGCCAACCAACATCCCTCTGACAGCATCTTCCAATAACTGCTCATCTGATACCGTTTCGACATAGTCTTGTTTAATACGCGCAAAAATTTCAGTAAATGTTTGTAAGTTTTCATAAGGCAAGCCTGAGGGTTCTTGAGTCTCCTGCTCTGCAGAAACGACTATTGAACTGCCTAAAAGAGAACTAACACAAACAATTAAAAAGAAGAAAAACCTGAACCTAGACATATTTTTTTCATCCCAAGAAAATTATATTTTTTATCTGGGCACTATTTTATCGACTTTTATACCGGAATAAATAGTTTATCTGAATGAATCTTATTTTTTAAAGCATATAAACAATGTAAATCGGCCCTTTTAAAAGGGGTTACAAATTAAACTATGGCCGATGAATCGATACCCGTAGAAAAAATAAAATCAGATGCACTCAGATCATCTAGCGCTATTTTTGCTAAGGTAACACTCCCATCTGCCTCATCACCAAAACCAATTTGGGCATGCTTTTTCCCAACCACCTCGAATACTAAATCATCAAAAGTAAGCGTTGAGAAGTCCCTTATATCAAGAATATCTTCTCCCAACTTAAAATCAGTAATACGGTCATCACCCAGACCATCTAATCTAAAAATATCGGCGCCCCCGTGGCCAACTAAAACATCATCGCCTTCGCCACCGGCTAAAATATCATTCCCACCGCCGCCAAAAATCTTGTCATTGCCTGCACCGCCAAAAAGCGTGTCATCGCCATTGTGACCTTTTAGAATATCATTGCCACCGTCGCCGTATAACTCATCTAAACCTTTACCGCCGTATAACTTATCTTTACCGTCACCGCCATGAATCTCGTCATTATCATTAGCCCCAAAAATACGGTCATCGCCTGCACCGCCATAGAAGGTGTCATCACCATTCGAGCCTTTCAGAAAATCATTGCCATCACCGCCTGAAATGGTGTCGTTACCATTACCGCCAAAAAGTGTATCGCGGCCCTCTCCGCCATCAAGGGTATCATTGTCAGCGCCGCCATAAAGCTTGTCATCACCCTCTCCACCCTCGAGCGTATCATTACCGCCATCACCTTTCAGGGTATCCTTACCGGTTCCGCCCTTTAAGGTATCACCACCATTACCGCCCCAAAGCATGTCATTATCAGCACCGCCATCAAGGGTATCATTGTCCGCACCGCCATAGAGCTTGTCTGCACCCGCATCGCCATTGAGGGTATCCTTACCGCCTTCACCTTTCAGGGTATCCTTACCGGTTCCGCCATTTAAGGTATCTTCGCCATTACCGCCCCAAAGCATGTCATTATCGGCATCGCCATTTAAGGTGTCCTCACCAAGGCCGCCATACAGTTTGTCGTTGTCTGCACCCCCATGAAGGGTATCATCGCCGCTATCACCTTTTAGCGTGTCCAACCCCTCACCGCCGTGAAGTTCATCACCCCCCACACCGCCATGAAGTTGATCGTTGCCGGCCTCACCCCAGATCTGATCAAAACCGGCTCCGCCATAAACAGTATCGGCACCGCCACCGGCATAAATGGTATCGTCATTAAACCCTCGCTCCTCTACAGTAGGTTGCACCTGTTCGCTAGGGCTTGTCTGTGTCGTTGCGGTACTTGTCGTTGTCGAGTCTGTACTCGTCTCCAATACTGTATCTGTTGACTCGGTATTTTCTGTTGACGGTGAATTGGTTGTCGTCTCGTTAGTCGCTGCGGCTTCAGTTGTTGCCGTCGACTCTGACTCTGTCGCTGAAGCACTCGTTGTGGTCGAATCCGCTGCCGGCTCATTCGATATGGTCAATACTGTACTGTCGGTTGACGGCACACTGCTTGTCGTATCGTTAGCCGCTGCGGCTTCGGTTGTTACCGCCGCTTCTGTCTCTGCCGACGACGTAGTCGTTGTGGTCGAATCCGTTGCCGGCTCGTTCGATGTGCTCAATGCTATACTATCGGTTGACGGCGCACTGGCTGTCGTCTCAGTATCATTCGCTTCAGCCGCCGAGGCTTCAGTTGTTGCCGTCGACTCTGACTCTGCCAGCGACGTAGTCGTTGTTTCCGCTGTAAGTTCTGTGCTACTCGTTGTGGTCGAATCCGTTGCCGGTTCTTCGGCTGTCTGTGTGGGAGCGGTATCCGTGGCTGCTTGCGTCGTGGCGTCATCTGATTCTGAATCCCCCCAAATGATATCGCTGCCATCGCCTGAACGGATCACATCGTTACCTCGGCCGCCGGAAACACTGTTGTTCCCGGTACCGGCGTCAATTAAGTCATCGGCGCCGCGCCCGTTGATGGCATCATCACCGCCGCCTGCTTGAATATCATCGGCCTCGTCGGTCCCGTCTAACACGTCATTATTGTCTGTGCCGAACATTTTTGCTTTCTTAATTTCAACACTACTGGTATCAGTACCCGACCCATCGCTTTCTGTGACTACCGGTTTTCCTTTAGTTGACTTTGCCATTTGACTTACCCTTTAAAATTTCTGATCACCTTATTAAGGATGCATTTTTTATGCCTAAAGCGCTGTTGTTTTACAATTCATACTCAAGCCCTAGCTAGACTGGCTTTTTGGGCCTTCCCCTGATCTACAGCTGTTTTTATACGGGGAAAATATTCTATTTTTTTGCAGAGTCGTTCACCTTTTGCAAACCGTGCATTGCACAATAAAAATAACGCACCTTAACCCAGTTAATAAAAGGCACCCGTCTTAGGGTTACACCACACTGGACAGATCGTGGAGTTGAAAATGGGCTGCGGTTAAATTTGCCATCTCGACACCTTCCAGCGTGACACTGCCGCCGGTTGCCTGAAAATCGATAACGGCATCGTTATTTTCATTACTGTCAATCACCAACGTTTCAAGCCCTAAATCGGTTGCCGGGGTAATCGCTACACTCACCTCGGCTACCGCTGAACCATCGGTTAACCCTTGAAAAGTCAGCACCCCTTGCTCGGCGCTGACTGCACTGAAAAGATCGCTATAAGTTGCCAGGGAACTGGCTAGATTTTCAAGTGCCTGATCGAGCCCTTCGCTGCCCAACACTGCTTCCAAGGAATTACCGCCTTCAATGTTCAGCGTTAGGCTATCCCCTGCGATTAGGTTCAGGTGATTAAAATCCAAACTTTGCACCCCGATCACAGCAGGCTCTTCTATCACCTTCTGCCCCTCGCTATCAAAGCGCTGACCATAAATACCGTAGTAGCCTGAGCCGTCCTGGCCATCAGAACTCCAGGTCACTACAAAGCCGCCATCATTGAGGGCGGTGACGCTAGGGATTTGTTGACCATTAGGGGTATACGTACTAACCTGAAATTCAGCCCCTACCGTAGCCCCAGCACTGTCATACCGCTGGCCGTAGATGCCATAATAAGAGCCATCTTGGCCTTCGGATTGCCAAGTGACAACAAAATCTCCACCTGAAAGGGAAGTTACGGACGGGTCAGATTGGTATGAAGACTCGTACGAGTTGACATGGAATTCACTCCCCACCTTACCGTTGCTGTCAAAACGCTGGCCGTAAATACCAGAGTTAGCTTCCTGTCCATATGAGTTCCAAACCACGACAAAACCTCCACTAGATAGAGAAGTAATTTCAGGATAGGATTGTTGGTTGCTCGTATGGGTATTAATCAGAAATTCTGACCCAACGGTGTTTCCCGAAGAATCGTAACGCTGACCATAAACACCTCTCGTATCATAAGTGTATGATCCAGCGGTATCATCTTGTCCTTCAGAGTGCCACGTGATGACAAAACCGCCGTCAGAAAGGCTGGTGATTCTGGAAGCGTTCTGGTTTCCATTAACAAAAGTGTTAACCTGAAATTCTGATCCTAATGTGTTCCCAGAAGCGTCATATCTCTGCCCGTAGACGCCTTTATCACTAGTGTCTTGACCGCTCCAAGTTACAACAAAACTACCATCTACTAGGGTCGTGACAGATGAATCATATTGATCGCCACTGGTAGTGGTATTGACTTGAAACTCACCCCCCACAACAGCAGAAGCTGCGGGTGTAACGACTACCGCAGATGGTGGGGTAGAGGCGTGGGTAGAATAGCCGGAGGTCGATGCAGCGTTAAAACTCAGGGTTATCGTCTCACCGGCCTGATGACCAATCTGGAAGGTGCCGGAGTA
>ENA-ORXI01001260-ORXI01001260.1-sediment-metagenome-genome-assembly--contig:-NODE-1260-length-19932-cov-74.295996_pt1 | contig 19932 bp, 24 predicted proteins | sample MGYA00237861_ERZ511468 | MGnify/ENA primary metagenome ERZ511468 (study PRJEB26299, sample SAMN06266213) | sediment metagenome | isolation source: Hudson Canyon methane seep mesocosm | place...
GAAAAAATCACCCTTAAACCGCTTAACTTAATGGCAGTGACCCATCCCTCCCCAGCAAGGGAGGGCTTTTTTATGCCAAAGTTGTGTAGATAGCTATGCCCTTTGGAGAGAGCTCTTAAGAACAAAAGTAATTAAAAAATCCACATGTAACGGTGACATAGCCCTTTTAAAGCAACAGACTAAGTCACTTTAAAATAACGTACACCAAATTCAATGAAGTCATGATCTAGTACTCGATTCACCCAAACAACCGAGGCAACAGTTTTTATCTTCATTGCAGGAATAGATAACTTCAATACATCCCCATGCTCTAACACTTGCTCTGCATCACAACTAAAACGCATCCCCTTCGCTGATACATTAATTGTCTGCACCTTAAACTCTAAGTCGTGCAATTGCACACTGGCATCGGTAACTTTATCCTTACGATAACAAGATCGCTGCATCCATAACTTCTCGGCATTATGTCGAACATGACCAAACTCTAAGCCCACAAAAATTTTACCCTGCTCTTCCCGTACCCATACTACATGAGCTTCAGCACTTAACTTTAAATCCTGAACGAAAACTTGAGCATTATATGTGTCATTTAGAATATCTCTAACATCACTCACCGTATGAATAAACTCACCTGGCAATAATTCAACTTGAACGCCATTAACAGAAACGTCATAACTAATGAACGTCAGCAATTCACCCGCTAAAAAAAGTTCGCCCGTTGATGTAAACTTTTTTCGATAATCTTTTCTATTTTGCTGCATACGATTTTCCTCTACCTTTACATGTACTTATTAGAATAGTCTGTTTTAAGTAAATTGATAGCTTAATTAAAACAAGCGCCATTCTTGACGAAACCAATATTTTCAGATACTTTAGATAGATTTTTTATTAATTATAAGCCTAGTTATTACCTGCCTATTATCAATTAGAGTAGGTGTCAAATAATTAACTAGCATGTAATCTTAGATATTTAAGAGGGTTTATAGAGTGGAACTCAGTGGCGGACAAATAGTCGTTCAGTGCCTTAAAGATGAAGGTGTAGAGTATCTTTTTGGGTATCCTGGTGGCGCAGTATTACATTTATATGATGCGATTTTTCATCAGGACGATGTAAAACACATTTTAGTCAGACATGAGCAGGCAGCAACTCATGCTGCTGATGCTTATGCACGTGCAACGGGAAAACCTGGCGTTGTCTTAGTCACTTCAGGACCCGGTGCGACTAACGCAGTAACAGGCATTGCAACAGCTTATCTAGATTCAATCCCTATGGTGGTTATTTCTGGCCAAGTTCCTACTGCAGTCATTGGTAGCGATGCATTTCAGGAAGTGGATATGGTGGGTATTACCCGCCCTTGCGTTAAACACAACTTTTTAGTAAAAGATGTAAACGATATTGCTGAGACCATGAAAAAGGCATTTTATGTTGCTACAACGGGTCGCCCTGGTCCTGTTGTTGTCGACATACCTAAGGATATCACTGACCCTAATGTCATCATCCCTTATATCTACCCTAAAAGTGTCAACATGCGCTCTTATAGTCCTGCGACTAAAGGACATCCAAGGCAAATTAAAAAAGCGGTTGAATTAATACTCGCAGCGCAACGCCCTGTTATTTATTCAGGTGGCGGGGTTGTGCTTGGCGAAGGCAGTGAAGAACTAAGGGAACTAACAAGATCACTTAACTTCCCTATCACTCAAACACTAATGGGCTTAGGTGCTTATCCAGCAACCGACAAACAGTTTATCGGCATGTTAGGCATGCATGGTACTTATGAAGCCAACTTAGCAATGCATGAAAGCGATGTTATCCTAGCGATAGGCGTGCGTTTTGATGACCGTGTGACGGGTAAGTTAGCTGAATTCTGTCCACACTCAACCATTATTCATATTGATATAGACCCAGCCTCTATATCGAAAACTGTAAAAGTTGATGTGCCTATTGTTGGCGAAGTAAAACTTGTTCTTCAACAAATGCTTGAAGAAATAAAAGAACAAAATAAAAACGCGTCTAAAAAAGCTCTGGAAGCCTGGTGGACTAGAATTGAATCCTGGCGCTCAATTAACTGCTTAGAATTTGATCGCGACTCTGAGCAGATTAAGCCACAAGCTGTTGTTGAAATGGTTTATGAAGTCACTAAAGGCAATGCTTATGTCACTTCAGATGTAGGTCAGCACCAAATGTATGCTGCACAATTTTATCATTTTGATAAACCACGCCGCTGGATTAACTCTGGTGGGCTGGGCACGATGGGCTTTGGCTTACCTGCCGCGATTGGTGTTAAATTAGCTCACCCAGATGAAGAGGTTGTTTGCATTACTGGTGAAGCAAGCATTCAAATGTGTATTCAAGAGCTTGCAACGGCTTTACAGTACGACACTCCGGTTAAAATTATTAATTTAAATAACCGCTATATGGGCATGGTACGTCAATGGCAAGAGTTTAACTACGAAAGTCGCTATTCTCAATCCTACATGGATACGCTTCCTGATTTTGTTAAACTAGCTGAAGCTTATGGTCATGTTGGTATGCGCGTAGACAAGCCAGAAGATGTCATGCCTGCATTAGAAAAAGCCTTTGCTATGAAAGATCGCACGGTTTTCATTGATATCATCACCGATAGAACGGAAAACGTTTACCCAATGATTGAAGCCGGTAAAGGTCATCAAGAAATGACTTTACGTGTTGCTCCAGGAACACCTATTAACAGGGAGTTGGCATAATGAGACATATTATTTCGATTCTAATTGAAAATGAGGCAGGCGCCTTATCTCGTGTTTCAGGGCTTTTTTCTGCTCGTGGCTATAACATTGAATCTTTAACGGTTGCGCCCACTGAGGACCCTACCTTATCCCGCATGACTTTAGTCACACGTGGTACTGATGAGATCATTGAACAAATCACTAAACAACTGAACAAGCTACTCGACGTCGTTAAGCTTATTGATTTAGCTGAGGCTAGTCATGTTGAGCGTGAACTTATGCTAGTTAAAGTAAGAACCTGCAAAGAAACACGCGAAGAAATCCAACGTTTAGCTGGAATTTTCCGAGGCAAGATTATTGATGTTTCTAGCAACAGCTACGTTATTGAAATGACAGGCCCTTCTGATAAACTTGATGCCTTCATCGCGACGCTCGATGAAAAAAATATTATCGAGACAGTACGTTCCGGCCCAACTGGCCTTTCGCGTGGTGAAAAAGGTTTACACCTATAAAGCTCACTTAATACCAAGATATGCAAGCAAGCTTAGATACTTCAAAATAAAGTACTCTGCTTGCTTCACTATTATTTAATCTACAATCCTACAGGAAATCACATGCAAGTTTATTACGACAAAGACGCTGACCTTAATATCATCAAAGGTAAAAAAGTCGCTATTATTGGTTACGGTTCACAAGGCCATGCACACGCAAACAACCTACAAGATTCTGGCGTTGATGTTGTTGTTGGTTTACGCGCAAACTCTAGCTCTGTTGCTAAAGCAGAAGCACACGGTTTAAAAGTAACAGATGTTGCTGCAGCCGTTGCAAGTGCTGATGTTGTTATGATTTTAACGCCTGATGAATTTCAAGCTCAACTTTATAAAGAAGAAATTGAGCCTAACATTAAGCAAGGCGCTGCTTTAGCCTTTGCTCATGGTTTCGCAATTCTTTACAACCAAGTAAGCCCTCGCGCTGATTTAGATGTGATCATGATCGCACCTAAAGCACCAGGACATACAGTACGTTCTGAGTTTACTCGTGGCGGCGGTATTCCTGATTTAATCGCTGTTCACCAAGACGCTTCTGGTACAGCAAAAGAAATTTGCTTATCTTATGCTTCTGCTATTGGTGGTGGGCGTTCAGGCATTATTGAAACAACTTTCCGTGATGAGTGTGAAACAGACTTATTCGGTGAGCAAGCTGTTTTATGTGGCGGTGCAGTTGAGCTAGTTAAAATGGGCTTCGAAACTTTAGTAGAAGCGGGCTACGAGCCTGAAATGGCTTATTTCGAATGTATGCACGAATTAAAATTGATCGTAGATTTAATGTTTGAAGGCGGTATCGCAAACATGAACTACTCAATTTCTAACAATGCAGAATACGGTGAGTACGTTACTGGCCCACAAGTTATCAACGAAGAAAGTCGTTTTGCAATGCGTGAAGCATTACAAAACATCCAAAATGGTGATTACGCGAAGAAATTCATTTTAGAAGGGTTGACTAACTACCCTGAAATGACGGCTCGTCGTCGTATCAATGCTGAGCACCCAATTGAAGTAACTGGCGCTAAACTACGTGCCATGATGCCTTGGATCGCTGCAAACAAAATTGTTGACCAAGATAAAAACTAAGACCTAGTTTTTTTATTGTTCAATATAGAAGAGCCCATCATTGATGGGCTTTTTTATGCGTGCTTGAAATTAAGTACACCCGCTTCAAGCATTAAATTTGACTCTGCTTAATATCATTTACCTTTACGATATTAGGGCTACCATTTTAAGATGGGACAGCTTGTAAATCGTAGGGTGGGCAATCTTTTGCATGAATATTTATCCCGCTTTAAGTTGGTAGCCGACATTAGCTATCAACTCTGACCATTAATAAGGGTTTTATTATTTGTACATCACTTAAACTACCCGACCTAGGTTTTATTTATTGGTGCTTTAATCACCGCCTAACTTTCATTTCAACCACCCGTTCAAAAATTGCTTACCCTAGAAGCTTCGCCTCCCTTCATCTATTTCTGAACCGAATTAATCACTAATTCCAGCTCATTTTTAGAGCTCACCTTGACCTGCACCTGCTGAGCATATAAATCCCCCGCTTGTGGTTTTGGTGTGCCACTAAAAGATACACGAGCAACAATTTCTACCCGCTCAACCGTTGAAATCGTGGCGGTTGGCATAGCGGCTTTGCTGTCATCTAAAACAATACGCTTAGGCAAGTCTTTAACCTGTATACGCTCGATCGCTAACGGCATACGTCCACCGACTGCACGCGCAAAAACAAAGACTGTATCATCTGGCTTTACTTGAGCTTGTAGTTCCGGCGCTAATGATAAATTAACGATAACTTGTGCCGATTGATTAGTCACGGCTTGTTTCGTTGCTACTTCTGGAGATATTCCCGCTTTAGCTTGCGCTTCAGCGATAGCTGGCTCTATAAAACGCTCTGTTTGAACTTTACTAGATTTAATTTTCGCTTGCTGCCAATATTCGATCGCTTGCTTAAAGTCATTCTGCATATAGGCTTGTATGCCTACCATCATCAAGGCTGTACTTTCTTGGCCATCGGCAGCTAACGCTTGCTTTATGGCTGCATTCACTTCTGCAGTAAACTTCTCACCTTGCGCTTGAAATAATGCTTGTGCGTAGGATCCTTTTACTGATGCATAATCAGGATTATCAACCCCAAGACGCTCTGCTAAAGTTTTATAAACGCCTGCAGATTTAGAAAAATTGCCAATTGCGGCATAGCTATTAGCCAACAAAATATACTTATCAAAATCATCTGGATTTTCCGCAAGCTTTTGCTCTAACATAACAATCGCTTTTGCAAAATCAGGGGCTTGTTGCTTGGGTGAATTAGCACTAACCTGCACCTGCTCACCTTGTTCTTTTAAAGCTAGGTATTGTGCATAATCATCACTACGTCCTAAATGAAGATATAAGGCCACACTTGAAATCATTAGTACCATAACAAGAGTAAAAACAAGAACTGCCTGATTAACACTGACAGGTTCACTTTTATATTCAATCTGCTGCTTTCCTGCAACATCTTGTAATAATGATTTTTCTAACTCTGCTTTAAGTGCCTGATAAGCACCTTCTTCCAATGTACCTTGGCTTTTCTCAGTCTCTAGCTCAGCTAACCTCTCACGAAAAATAATAACATTATCTTGCTGAGCATCTGAATGATGACTCTCACTAGCTTGTCTTTGCTTTAACAAAGGCAATAATAAAAACAACATGGCCACTAATAACAAAACAGCGAACCCTATCCATAAACTACTCATACCTTGTTATCCTTATTTAATACGTCCTGTAATTGCTGCTGCTGTTTAGCATCTAATTCAGGAATACTTTTATTATCTTGCTTAGCTTTATTACGGCTACGAGTTAACCAAATAACCATCAACAAGCCGAGCACTAATAATACAATAGGCCCTAACCATAACACCGCATTTTGTGCATTAAACCGTGGCTCGTATAAAACAAAATCGCCATACCGTGCGACCATATAATCAACAATCTCTGTGTCTGTTTTATCCGCCTCAAGCATTAAATAAATTTTCTGTTTTAAATCCTGAGCAATTGCGGCATTAGAGTCTGCCAAGTTTTGATTTTGGCATTTAGGGCAACGCATATCTGCACTCAAATCATGAAAGCGGTGTTCTTTACTTTTATCTTTAAACTCATAAGTATCAATGGCAGCATAAGCATTGCTTATCAAAACAAGGAAAACAACAAAAAAACGAACCATTATTTATTGACTCCCAAACTCTCAATCAAAAGTTGTATATCAAGCCATGTTTGTTCAGTAATTACGCCGATATGACGATGACGAACGACGCCCTGCGCATCAAGTAAATAGGTTTCGGGCGCGCCATAAACACCAAGATCCAAGCCCAACATACCTGCTTCATCATAGATATTGAAAGCATAAGGATTGCCTAGTTGCTGCAACCACTGTGTTGCTGCTTGACGCTCATCTTTATAATTTAGGCCAATAATTTTGATTTTACTTTCTTGAGCCATACGTAATAACTGCTCATGCTCCTGGCGACATGAAGGACACCAAGTCGCCCAAACATTGACCAATACAGGTCTACCAACAATATCCGCTTTAGTTAAAAACCGCTCTGACTGTAATAACGCTTCAACCTTAAAATCTGGGAAAGGCTTATCTATTAAAGCCGAAGGTAGTGCACGCGGATCAATACTGAGTCCTTTCCATAAGAAAAAAGAAAGCGTGATAAATAAAACTAACGGAATAAACAATAATACTCTAGGCATGGGCCACCTCGTTGGTTGATTTTCTACGGTAACGCTTATCAAATACAGTTAAGATTCCACCTAAAGACATCAATAAACCACCTAGCCATAACCAGCGCACATAAGGCTTGTAATGCACTCGAACAGCCCAAGCGCCATCATCACCTAATGGCTCGCCCATCGCTAAATACAAATCTCTAAATAAGCCTGCATCAATGGATGCTTCCGTCATCATTGAGCGCTTAACATTGTAATGTCGTTTTTGAGGATGCAAAGTCACTACTGACTCACCATCTAAAGTCACTACAATAGTCCCTTCGTCTGCCGTAAAGTTTGCACCTTTGACACGCTTAGCGCCTTTAAATTCAAATTGATACCCTGCTAATTCAACCTTATCTCCGAGGGCCATACGCATATCGCGCTCTTCACTGTATACCGACACTAAGGTGATACCAATAGCGGTTACTGCAACGCCAATATGGGCCAAGACCATGCCGTAGTAGCTGGGTGATAATTGACCTAATTTAGTCATCATCGAGTCCGCATTACGGAATTTTCCTTTAAACTCCTGAAGCGCTGTCGCAATCACCCAAGTACTTATTGTGATACCGAGAAAAACCCGAAAATTAAAACCATCACCATAGGTAAATGGAAAGATGACACCGACAACAACACTAATAATAGCGGGCATTAATAATTGCTGTTTCATGCCTACGACTGTGGTTTGTCGCCATCGAGACGCACCTGACACACCCATTGATATAGCCAGTAAACTCATAATAGGCACAAACAAAGCATTAAAATAAGGAGGACCAACTGAAATCTTACCCCCGCCTAATGCATCTATTAATAATGGATATAAAGTCCCTAATAAAACAGTCACCGCCATGACCACTAAAAAGACATTATTAATGAGTAATAACATTTCCCGTGATAACCAGCCAAAACTTGATTCACTTTTAACGCTGGGCGCTTTAAACGCATACAACGTTAAAGAGCCACCAATCGTTAGTAACAATAAAACTAGAATAAAAAAGCCACGCTCAGGATCACTTGCAAAGGCATGCACCGACGTTAAAACACCTGACCGTACTAAAAAAGTACCTAGTAAGCTTAATGAAAAAGCAAAGATCGCTAATAATAAAGTCCAACTTTTAAACACTCCGCGTTTTTCAGTCACGGCTAAAGAGTGTAATAATGCCGTTCCTACTAACCAAGGCATTAAAGATGCATTTTCTACAGGGTCCCAGAACCACCAACCGCCCCAACCTAATTCATAATAAGCCCACCAGCTTCCTAATGTAATTCCAGCCCCTAAAAAAGCCCATGCAATATTTGTCCACGGACGAGACCAGCGCGCCCAAGCTGCATCTAATCGGCCTGACAATAACGCTGCAATAGCAAAAGAAAAAGCGACAGAAAAACCCACATAGCCCATATACAACATCGGGGGATGTACGATTAAGCCGAAATCTTGTAACAAAGGATTTAAATCAGCACCATCAGCAGGAAACCGTGGTAAATAACGTAAAAATGGGCTTGAAGTCCAAAGTAAAAAAGAAATAAACCCAGTGGCAATAATACCCATTACCCCTAAAACACGCGCAAGCATATCTAAAGGTAAATCACGACTGAACAAGCTCACCGCTAAAGTCCAACCACTTAGAATAAACGCCCAAAGCAATAATGAACCTTCATGTCCGCCCCAAATTGCACTGAGTTTAAATTGCATGGGTAATTGGCTATTGGAATGATTAGCCACGTACTGCACGGAGAAATCATCCACTGCAAAAGCATACCCTAAGCAAATAAAACTAATTAACATAAATGTGAATTGAGCTTTTGCTAAGGGTCTCGCATACTCCATCCATAAGCTGTTTAAGCTTGCTGCGCCATATAATGGAATCACCGCTAAAATTAACGAAAAACCTAGGGCTAAAATTAATGCAAATTCACCTAACTCTGGAATCATTTCATAGCCTCAGGTTTTGCTTTCATCGTTTCTGAAATCTCAGGAGGCATATAGTTCTCATCATGCTTGGCCAATACTTCATCTGCCTGAAAAATACCTTGGGCATCCATTTTACCTTGCGCAATAATACCCTGCCCTTCACGAAATAAATCTGGCAAAATCCCGGTAAAAACCACTTTGACCTTATGCTCATAATCTGTCAGCTCAAAACTCACACGCAATGAATCTGTTGACCGCTCCAGACTACCATCAACCACCATACCACCAACACGCATTCGCGCTCCTGTTGGCGCTTCACCCTTTGCAATTTGAGAGGCTGAATAAAATAGATTAATATTCTGATTGAGTGCATACATCGTTAAGCCCACGGCTAATGATGTACCGAAGACAATCGCTAAAATAATATAGAGACGTTTTTTGCGTTTTGGAGTCATGATACGTTTTCTTCTCGTCTTAATTGACGTTTTGCTTTATTAAAAAATTGGCGCTTAGCAAGTGCAACCGACACTATATTATAAGCAAAGATAGTAAAAGCTAAGCCATAGCTCAGCCAAACATACAGCCCGTGTTTACCCATTTGTAAAAAATCGGCAAAAGTAGCGAAATGTCCCATAAATATTTTTCCAAAGTAATGTATTAAATGTCGATCTAAAATTACAACCGCGACAAGAAGAGAATTCACCTCCCTTCAGTTTTTTTCAACAACCAGGTGGTCGTTTACCCTGCTCTACCATTTCATCATCGGCACTGGATTCAAAGGGTGCTTTATAAACCACTTCAATGCCCTTTTTCCTAAGTTCTTATGAAAATCAGCATTTGGATACGTCGCTTTAACCTGACTTATATAATCTTTAGAAATTCCAAACTTAAATAGGCCGAAAGAGAAATCAACTAAATCGCCTTTACGAAATATCTCAACTAAAGGATAAGTAGCCTCTTGATACTCTCTTACTTTATGGTGCTCAGTAATCATTAGCTCAATTTCATTGCTCCATGCTTCTAGCTTTCTCTTTTTCAAATACGCCATAGCTGGAGGTAAAGAAGGAGGAATATAATCAACTGTATCCTCAACCCAGATGCCAATATCATGAAAAGCCGCAGCAATAATAATCTTTTCTTTTTGCTCCTTATTGCAGTCTTTAATAAGCGCTAAGCAAAAAAGAGCCATACGACAAGCATGATTCCTATACCCTTCAAATTGGTCTCCGATTACGTCTTGCCACTCTGCCAAAATTTCATCTAACAAAGGAATCTGTTCTTCAACTAGCACGATAACCTCTCTGGTATTTCAAATACTGTTTTAAATCTAATCAGCCTGCTGCAAAAAAATGATACTTTTGACTTAAGAATAAGCCCCTTCTCCAGCATAGCTATCTACACAATTTTTTACAATTCAAATACAATGAGTTATAGCACTCAATGACTCCCTCTCCTGCTGGAGAGGGCTGGGGTGAGGAGAATAAAATCAGGCACTTATCTATTTCCCCTCATCCAACCTTCTCCCTCTGGAGAAGGCTTTAAGACTTGTGTAGATACCTATGCGCCTTAGGTGGGTAGCCGAGATTTCAGGTCAAGCGCGGTATTGAATTGGTGAGAGGGTATCTACAGTGCGTTATGAATACATATACTATCAACCTTTCTTGGTTTGACGCTTCTTATACCACTGCATAAAATAACCCATAGGCATATAACTTCCAGTACGCAAGTAATACAAGGTGTATTCGCTGTTAATAGAAGACTTTAACAAATGCTTTGCAGATAGCGTTCCGCAAAATAAGAATTGATCACCTTCTAATATTTTATAGTCTTTAGGCGGTAAAACGATTTCTTCGCCCTGAGACTTAATAACGAAAGGCACTAAATCAAGCTCAACATCTCTATTACGTGGATCGGCAATCACATGACGCAATAAGACCTCTTCACCTTGCTTCAAACAATCAATAACCGCACTACTTTTTTCAGCCGTAAAATCTATCGTGACTAATAGCGGCTTTTTATTACCAATTTTATCTCTTAATAAGATTAATAATTCCTTTAAGATTACTGCTCTTCCAGGCTCTCTTTGCAATAAGTACCTAAAAAATGGCTTTAATAATGGCGCTATTAATATTAACAATATTTTTCTCGCCGTTACTAACGTTGGCTGCATCACCATATCCGCCTTTGCAGCTGTATAGACCTTCTCATTTTCATGATTATTCTGACGTACAATGGTAAACAAATCAGGGTTCATACGACGAGCATTTAATAAAGCGCCTAAATTATGGCCGTCATCTGCATCTGCAGCCAAAATACCAACAGCCTCTTGAATTCCTGCGTGATTTAATGTTTTTTCATTCGCGTGACCAACAATATAGGTATCTATCTCTTCATCTTTTCTACGTGAGTGCGGATCAATAACTGCGGTCTTTATTCCATTTTTAGCCAATACGCGATTCGCCTCTAGCCCCATTCGCCCATAACCACAAATAATCCATCCACCAACAGGAGGGTGAATATATTTATCTAAACTTGCCCCCTTATCGCCCACCAGCCAATTATTTAATGCGTAAAAAGCTGGGTTATTAATGCATGCATTTAAAACTCTAGCAAAAGTTTTAAATGGATCAACAATATGCACTTCCCCGCCTAAAGTCACTAGACTTTCTTCGTAATCATCCACTTTAGACATCGTAATAATGCCAGCTTTAGGGTTCAATAAACGTACCATTGACGAAATTTTAAAATTTATTTCTTCACTACTGGTAATACATACAACCGCTTTACAATGCTTACTCTCAACCCCGGCTTCTACTAGATGCTTAGGGATACTTGCATTCGCACACAAGCCTGGAACAGCAAGCTTATAATTACGTAATTTTAAGGCCTGAATACGCTCTTCACTTTGGTCAATAACAATTGCACGTAACCCTGATTCATTCATACCTCTGACTAAAACACTGCCCGTATCACCAAAACCACAAACAATATAAAACGGCCCTGTAACACCATTCACTTTTTTTGAAAAACGCCATTCTTCCACTGCTCGTAGGAAAAAAGTATTTTGAAATAAACGAATAATACTACCTAGTGCATAGAACCAGGTCACCACGCTAATATATAGACAAATAATGGCCCAGAGCCGCTGAGCATTACTATATTCAAAGGGAATTTCACCAAAACCCGTCGTCGTTGCGGTATAGGTCATAAAATAAAATGCATGAAAAATACTTAGGTATTGTATTTCCCCATCTAGCTCCGGCCCTGGAATAAATATCATTCCAGAAATAGCCACCGAATAAACAATTAATACTGCCATTAACGGCCGGCGCATCTCACGCATGACAATAAAACTAACGCGGCTTAAATCCTGACTTGCATTCATATATTTATAAGGAATAAATTTCTATTTAATAGTCTGCCTTTACAACCTAGACATCAGTGTTTCAGATACAAAGATAATAACGGATATAATATTTGCCACTAATGCGCCCCCCGCTAAAGCAACAACATTTGCCATGACATCAGGCGTCATACCCGTTCCAATAATATGTACAGCGTAAGTCCAATGTAATGCAGCCGCAATTAACTCAAAATCTGCGACTAAACTCGTTGCGAGTAAAAGTGCACCAATTTGCGAGCGATCACCTAACTTCAAACCGGTTGCGACCAAATTAACCACCACAACCATAAATAACTCATAAACACTATGATGAGCAGGATTATTGTATTCACCTAAGAAAAACCCCATATTCAAGGTTAGTGATAAAACAATAAAAAAACCAAAAATAACTTTCTCAAAATTCACGAAAGATCCTCAACAAAAAAATCAGAAATAAACGAGCATTTTACCTTAAAATATTAACTACTCATGAAAAAAGTAGACTCATAATATTAATAATTGCTAATATATAGCATTAATAACTAAACCAAGAGATAGATTATGAATATGACAGCAATGGAACTCGTAGCAAATGCAAAACAAAATATTTCTGAAGTAACAGTTGCCGAAGCAAAGCAATCATTAGCTGACCACCTTATCCTAGATGTTCGTGAGCCTGCTGAATTTGCTGCCGGCCAATTGCCTAATGCAGTCAATATTCCTCGCGGCGTGCTGGAATTCCAAATCGGGAACCACCCAAGTTTTACAGGACAAAGCGATGCTAAAATCATTGTTTATTGCCAGTCTGGCGGGCGCTCAGCTCTAGCAACAGAATCTTTACATAAACTAGGTTATAGCAATGCTATTAGCTTAGCTGGTGGATACAAAGCTTGGTCTGAAAGCTAAGTTATGGAACAACTCGAATCCATTCGAATCGATAAGTGGCTTTGGGCTGCGCGTTTTTTTAAAACGCGCAAACTTGCCTCTGAAGCAGTTTCCGGCGGTAAAGTTCATTTGAATGGACAACGCATAAAACCCAGCAAAGATGTAAAAATCAATAACACAATAACGATTAGTAAAGACCAGTTTAGTTGGGAAATAACGGTCTTAGGTATCAATGCTCATAGACGCCCCGCCTCAGAAGCTATTTTATTGTATTCAGAATCAGAAGAGAGCAGCCAAAAACGCGCAAAAGACGTAGCGCAAAGACGTACCGAACGCTTACTGATGTCTGGTGAACCTGCACAACGGCCTAACAAAAAACAACGCCGTCAAATCCATCGATTTAAACAAAGCTAACACTACAAACAGCTTGGGGGCTTAGGCAGTCCTGCAATTTTACAGGCATACTTTAATGGCCCCTTGGGGAATAACTTTAATAAATACCGGCTATCTCCCTTTTCTACACTTAATGATTTCTTAATTGCTTTAGCAAACACCCGCGCATTCGGTAGGTATTTATAGTCTTGATAAAACTGACGAATAAATAATAAAATTTCCCAATGTTGTTCGCTTAGTTCCAGCTGCTCCTGTTCAGCTAAAAAAACAGCAACATCCTCATTCCATTGAGCCTTATCACATAAAAAGCCTTGGTCATTGACTGTGATTAAATGCCCTTTTATTGCTAACTCCATGTTTTTGTCACTTTATTGTCTACGGTTAAATTTACAAAACCTGAATAACTGACCACTGTGATCTGTTCTGAAATTTCATCATGCCTTAATCCTCGCGCCAAAAAATCAGGTTCTAGTGCATAGCATTGATAGCTCTCAGTATAGGTTTCTAATTCAGCTGCATATTTAGAGTTTTTATGTAAACCTAGCACCGCACTACCAATAAAAAGGACGCAATCACCCTCAGCAATACGCTGAAAAAAAACATCTAGCTCAATGCACTTATTAACAATATGCAGCATTATTCACTCGCAAACAATTTAAGCCCAACTACACCGAGAATAATACAAGAAATTGATAATAAACGATAAATATCCATTGATTCCTTAAATAAGAAAATACCAGCAATCGCAATCCCTGCTGCCCCTACCCCTGTCCATATTGCATACGCGGTCCCTAATGGTAATGTTTTAATTGATAGCATTAATAAACCAAAACTACCCGCCCCTGCAACAGCAGTTACAATGGAAGGAATTAATTTAGTAAAACCTTCGTTGTATTTAAGGCTTAATGCAAAAAAAATCTCCGCAATACTCGCCCCTAACAAATACAGCCAACCCATCTTCTCTCCTGAACAAATATACAGATAAAAAAGTTTATTTTACAATACTCTATTATTTGCTTAATTATTTATTTTGCCATGCCCTCAGACTCTAGCTTTGCCGTCAATAACAGCGCAGAAATTATAAAAAAACTGACTTTAATGTGGAACCAGGGATGCTTACTCACCGTTAATTTTGGTGATGCTAATGAATCATTTATTACTGCTATAACTCATGTAGATAAACACAAACAAACGCTAACGATTGATTGCCCACCCAAAGAGCAGCAAACCAAACAATTACTCAGTGCCAGTGAAGCCACTTTCAAAAGCGTTCTTTCTGGTATACAAGTTCAATTTTCTCATACTAAAATCACTAAAACGGGTAAAGATGATTTATTACTGTCTATACCTGAATCGCTCTATTGGCTTGAACATCGTGATTTCTACCGAATCCGCTCGCCCATCTCTCACCCTGCATTTTGCACTGTTAAACTAAATACAATCATTGATGAACAGGAACAAATGATAGAGCTACCCTTCCCTATTCACGATATAAGCCTTACTGGCTTATGCTTACAAGTCGAGCCTAGCGATTTACCGCAGCCCTTTAAAAGAAATCAAACGTTAGATGATTGCCTAATTGTACTGCCAAACATTGGTGAGTTTTATTGCACCATTCTAATTCGTAACAGACGCCCTTTAATAAAAAATAGAACCGATAAAACTCAACTTTTTGGCGTCAAGTTCATTGACCATACCTCTGCTATAGAAACAAAGATACAACGCTATATGCAACTCATCGCACGTGAAATTAGAAAAAAAACCTAAATAAATGGATTCATTTACTCCTATAGAAAACAAAATTTTCAGTGTTTCTCAACTTAATCGTCACGTTAAATCACTGCTAGAACAAAACTTCTTTGCCATTCAAATTAGTGGAGAAATTTCTAACTTAAGCCGCCCTTCATCAGGTCATATTTACTTTTCTTTAAAAGATGAACGCGCTCAAGTACGTTGTGCCATGTTTCGTAGCCAAGTGCAACGGCTCAAATTCCCTTTAGAAAATGGCTTACAAATTCAAGCCAGCGCAAATGTTAGCCTATATGAAGCCCGTGGAGACTATCAGTTAATTGTTAATCAAATGCAGGAAGCGGGTGATGGTGCATTACGTCGTGCTTTTGAGCTGCTTAAAGAAAAATTATCTACAAAAGGTTTTTTTGATGATGAGCATAAAAAATCGCTCCCGCTAATCCCTAACGCTATTGGTATCATCACTTCGTCTTCAGGGGCGGCTATACGCGATATACTTTCGGTATTAAAGCGCCGATTCCCTACCATTCCCATTATTATTTACCCTGTTTTAGTTCAAGGTAATGAAGCCAAATACGCGATCAGCCAAGCCATTGTTAATGCGAATCGACGCAAAGAATGTGATGTCTTAATTTTAGCTCGTGGCGGTGGGTCTTTAGAGGACTTATGGGCATTTAATGAAGAGATGGTTGCTAAAGCCATCTTTAAAAGTCGCCTCCCTATTATTAGTGGGATTGGTCATGAAACAGATACCACCATTGCTGATTATGTTAGTGATTTACGTGCGGCTACTCCCACTGCTGCCGCAGAACACTGTACACCTGACCAGCAGCAATGGCTAGGTCAGTTTATAGCGTATGAAAGTCATTTACTGCAACTAATTCAAAGAAAATTATTAAATTATGAGCAACGTTTAACTTGGCTTACTAAAAATCTGAACCAACAACACCCGGGCAAACAATTAGAACGACAAGCGCAACGTTTGGACGAACTAGAGCTACGCTTAAAATCTAATATTCAAAATAAATTAATTCATGCCAAATCAGAGTTAAAATCACATCATGCCCAGCTCTGGCAGTTCAACCCGAAGCATAAAATTGAGCAGCTTAAAAATCATTATATTTCCCTCAATAAGCAGCTCAGCATCAACATAAACATAACATTACAAACAAAGCAGCAACAACTTGCTCTGCTTAGTCAAACACTTAATATAGTCAGCCCTCTCGCTACTTTACAGCGAGGCTACACCTTAACCAGTAACGAACAAAACTCAGTAGTCACTTCTAGTAAACAGCTTGAAGTCGGACAAACCATTAAATCGCGCTTTGCTAGTGGCGCAATTACCAGCACCATTCAGGAAATCACTCATGAATAAACTTTTCTTAGCCTGCTTATTATTTATCTCGCAACTTTCAATAGTACATGCTTTACCCAAACAATTAGCCGTTCCCGGCGGTGTTGTTAATATTGATGTAGGTGCGATTGATACGCCTGCTCCAAAAGTTTTATTTCAAAAGAAACGTGTATTAGTCATAGAAAACAATCATAGGTGGTTTGCGGTAGTGGGTATCCCACTTAAAACTAAAGCGGGAAATCATGCTATTTTAGTTAATTCACAAGAACAAGAGTCGCTCATTGGCTTTGAAGTTATCGATAAAGAATACCCTGCTCAATATATTACAATTAAAAATAAGCGCATGGTTAATCCTAACCCTGTTGATATTAAACGCATTACCAGTGAGCGCCCTGCTATTAATAAAGCACTCAACACTTGGACTGAGCAGCCTGTCGATAGCTTAACCTTTAGCCTACCTGTTCAAGGTCGCCTTAGTAGTCCCTTTGGCTTAAAACGATTTTTTAATAACCAACCTAAAAACCCTCATAGTGGTTTAGATATTGCCGCTACTACCGGCACAGCTATTACTGCACCAGCCGCTGGTTTAGTCATTAATACTGGCGGATATTATTATAATGGCAATACTGTTTTTTTAGATCATGGCCAAGGCTTAGTAACAGGCTATTTTCATCTCTCAAAAATAACGGTAAAAACAGGCCAATTAGTTGAGTCTGGTACTAAGCTTGGTGAAGTCGGCTCAACGGGTCGCGTTACCGGGCCTCATTTACATTGGAATGTTTATTTAAATAAAACTAAAGTGGACCCCGCTTTATTTGTCCCTGAATTAAACCAAACGACTGAAACAACAGAAACAATTCAATAACTCTGAATAAAGGAAAAAATCATGCAATTCTCTACTACTCCAGACATCCCAGGACAATTAACCATTGAAAACTTAGGCATTGTTGCTGGAAATGTTGTCCAATCCAAACATGTAGGCCGTGACATGATGGCTGGCCTAAAAAGTATCATTGGTGGTGAAATTGCGGGCTATACTGAAATGCTTGCAGATGCTCGTGATACCGCGATCGAAAGAATGGTTGATGAAGCTAAAAAGCGCGGAGCTGATGGAATTGTAAATGTCCGCTTCACGACCAGTGCTATTATGGCAAATGCTTCTGAAATTTTAGCTTATGGAACTGCCGTGAAATTACAGGATCAAGGCTAATACTATCTTGAAAAACACCGGGTATCTAGCAAATATTTACCTACATAATTTTTTCAATGAGTTGCGAAACCCATTACTTTGCCCTCTGAACTGATGGGTTTCCCTACGCACCTAAAAAGACAGACACTTCGTTCTACCCATCCTGCGGGATATTAAGCTATTTTATAGGCTGTCCAGGAGAGATAATGCTGTCGAGTTAAGAAAGTAGCCTGTATGGAGCTTACGCAATACAGGGAGTTCAACGCACTACTCCCCGTACACCATTCCTCCATACGGACTACAAAACACTTAAGTCAACAGCATTACCCAGGAGAGGGAGCACCACAACAAGTTATGTACTTGAAAGGCGTAGGGGTTCCATTTTCCGTCACTCTCGCATGTTTTTAGCGGGAGTCTATTTTAAGTAGCCCCCCGCTAAAAGCACGCTGGGATGACGATTGAAAAAACTGCATCGTCAAGTCTAACGAGTATAACTGATTGTATTTGTTTACAAACATTATGTAGTACCTATAAAAAACACCCAGCCACTCAATGTAAAAGCTAATTTTATTCATGAACTAGTTCTCTTTACTTATTGTTTTTTATACATATAATAAGCACTCCTTCAATCCATGAGTGCCCAATGAACTTTTCGCTAAACCTCAATCCTCCTGCTGTTACTCGGTCGATTAGGCGCTTACATTTTATTAATGGCAAACATAAAACATTCGTTCCTGTTTCAAGCACTTATGTGCCTGGTCATGATAAACATGAAGAAGACTCAAAAATTACTCAGTTAATTACGCTTATCAATAAGCTCTACGCCTTAACGGATGCAGAAAAAATAGAATTTGAAAAAGAACCCAGTAAATTTGTTAACACCCCATCTATCATTGGCATTCGCCATAATAAAAACACACCTTATCGAATCGTAAGGTTTGAGCGTTATAAAGATTACACAACCTTTCGTGCCCAGATGAACAAAATAGGTTTTAGATTTTGCATCTTAAAAAGTATTAAATTAGACGGAATGTTTATTAAAGACTCTAATGTTGAAGAACATACGAGCTGGTAATATAAGAAATATTGTTTAGGGCAGTTAATATCATAGAGGGATTGCCCCTCCATGATAAATCCAATGATATTTTGTGGCTCTTTTGTTAATTAAACAAAATAAAATGCGGCTCCCATAGCACCACCAAAAAAACCACCCCAAACAACTAACCACCCTAGGTGCTCACGAATAATTGCTTGCACCATTTCTTTAACAATTTGCGGTGTTAATTCAGCTAAACGCTTATCGATGACGGTTTCAATCTTAGTTAGTATATCCTCACCAATTTGATGAGCATTTAAACCTTGCTTTAAAGCCTCTTTAAACTTATCTGACTCTACCATCTCTGTTAAAGTCACTTTCATTTTTTCTGTAAATGGTTCTTTTAACGGAATTAAGGCTTCTTGCCCCCCCATCATTTGTAACATGCTACCAAATGATGATTCCATAATTGAAGAAATCAAACCTTCAAAAATGCGATCATAATCGACTACCGCTAGTAAAGGATCAAGATTTAAAACCTTTTCACCTTCCTGCTCTTCAGTTTCAATAAACTGCTCTACATTTTCTAGAGTAAAAAACTGATGCATCATTAAGTGCTTAATTGAGTCTTTAAATTCTTCAAATCGGTTGGGAATAATACCCGAGCCATATAAAAAAGGAACCTTTTCAAACAACATGTGAATGGCTATCCAATTCGTCAACGCACCTGATAATGCAAAAAAACCAATCGCTTTAATTAGTTCTGCATAGAACGGAGAGAAATACCCTGCTCCAATTAAACAAACGGCTAAAAAATTAGTGATAAAACTTTTATTAAATATCTTCTTCATTACTTTTATTTTAAGGGTTAAAAAAGGGGGAAAACTCAAACAATAATTCGGTACACTTTAAATTTCCTGCAAAAATCTAGTAAAATCTGGGCACCCTTCATTACTCGGTTTACACTTTTAATTTCATTAACTCGTCATTCCCGAAGTCTTTTATCGGGAATCTAT
>ENA-ORXI01001262-ORXI01001262.1-sediment-metagenome-genome-assembly--contig:-NODE-1262-length-19897-cov-11.171443_pt1 | contig 19897 bp, 16 predicted proteins | sample MGYA00237861_ERZ511468 | MGnify/ENA primary metagenome ERZ511468 (study PRJEB26299, sample SAMN06266213) | sediment metagenome | isolation source: Hudson Canyon methane seep mesocosm | place...
GACAGTCATCAAATCGATCAAAACAAGCCTATTGAAGTGGTTGATGCGGGTTTAACAACCTTGGTTTTACCAATCAAAACCTTAGACGCTATTTTGTCAGTATCACCTAATTTAGCGTCGCTCAATGATTTTTGTCTAACGATAGGTGTTGATATTATTACCCTATTTAGTGCACAAACATATGATAAAAGTAATGCTTATCGTACTCGGGTATTTACACCTACATTTGGTTATTTAGAAGATCCAGCCACAGGTGCTGGAAATGCAGCATTTGGTCACTACTTATTAAAGAATAATCTCTGGCAAATAGGTGCTATGACAATTGAGCAAAATGGCATAGTTGATCAAGCCAATATTATTAAATTAGTTGCGTGCCAAGTTGATGACTCAAACATTCAAGTTGCTTTTGGTGGTGCTGCGGTTGTTCGACTATCAGGTCAATATTTTTTGCAGTAATACTATCTAGTAAAATTAGATTAACTGGTTCAAAACATGAGCTAAGGAAATATTTTGAAAGTAAGAGAAAGCGGTATGCCTGAGCAAGATTTATGGGAAAGTTTTTTTGATCCCAGCGTTATTTTGCAACAATTAGACTTAAATGCTCATTGTTGCGATGTGCTTGATTTTGGTTGTGGCTATGGTACGTTTGCAACTGCGGCAGCACAGCTAATTTCAGGTAATGTTGTCGCATTAGATATTGATGATTCAATGTTAGCCATGGCACAAATACAGACCTTTGAAAAACATGTAAACAACATTATTTTTCAGCAAAGAGACTTTATCAATGATGGTAGTGGCCTTGATGATGAAAGCGTTGATTATGCTATGTTATTTAATATTCTCCATGTTGAAAATCCTGTCTCCTTATTAATGGAAGCTTATCGAAATTTACGTAATGGCGGCAAACTAGGCATTATTCATTGGAATGTAGATGCTGATACTCCTCGAGGACCACCATTATCTATCCGTCCCAGTGCCAAGCAATGTTTAAAGTGGGCAAAAGAGGCTGGATTTAAAAGTGATAATGTATCTATAAAAAACCTGCCTCCATATCATTTCGGTTTAGTTGTTAGTAAATAATAATATTCTATCTTACTGTCACTGAACCTTTATTCTTTAAGAGTATTTACGAGAAAAATTTATTAGTAATAAACCTCAACCTAAATACATTCCGCATAGAAATTTTGGAGTGAGTACCTGTTCGTATAGCATTTTTTGATTTTAACGAATTGATAAGAAAGGATTTTAGCAAACTGCTTGACTATTTATTAGATAATCAAGCGGTTACTAAAATTGGTGAGTTGACACATAAGCCGGGTTTTGTATCTTTTCCGAAGAAAAGTGACAATCATTCGTCTAGGCCTTAAATCGCTCTAAGGCTCAAGCAACCTACCCGGTTTCCACGCGAACCACGCTTATACTATGTAAACTTGCGTTTATATAGTCATGAAACCCTATTTGGTCTTGCTCCGGGTGGAGTTTACCCTGCAATTACTGTTACCAGCAATCCGGTGCGCTCTTACCGCACCCTTTCAGCCTTACCTGTTCTTCCGAAGAAGTCATCGGCGGTCTTCTCTCTGCTGCACTTGTCGTCGGCTTGCGCCGCCCAGGCGTTACCTGGCACCCTGCTCATTGGAGCCCGGACTTTCCTCCCCTCTATCCGTATACCTTCTGTTTACACATCCGATACAACGATAAAGCAGCGATTGTCTGGTCAACTCGACGCGCATTCTACCTGTAGAGTTTGTTTTGGGCAAGTAGAAGCTTGACTCGTGAGCAATGTTCTTGAAAATAGCATGAATAACAAGAAGAAAAATATTGATTATTTTAATAACTCTGGATAAGGGTTTAAATCTACTCCAATTGCTCGTGCTTTTATAAATGCAGGTCTTGCTTGCAACCGCTTTAAATATTCTTTAACAGCAGGTTTATAACGATCTGATAGACCAATCACTTCACCAAAATGTAAAGCCATTCCTATGGCAATATCTGCAATAGTAAAACGCTCATCACAAAGATAGTTTCGGTGTTCAAGGTGAGTAGTAATGTCCCTTAGTTTTGCATGATAAAAACGACTATAATCTTCCACTAATTGAGGTAAGCGCCGCGGTTCACTTTCGATATGGTTATATCTCAACACTAAGGCTTGTGGGAAAGTAAAAGTGCTATCACTTTGATAAAGAAAATTGAGGAAGTTACCATATTCAGGATGATCTTTAGCAATCATTAATTCATGCTTATGGTACTTTTCTGCTAGGTAATGGCATATGGCGGTTGATTCCGTCATGGTGACTTCATTATCAACAAAATAGGGTATCGTGCCTTGAGGATTTATTTCGAGAAATTCAGGTTGCAAAGTTCTTGGTGGAAACTTTAATGTTTCAACATCATACTCCAGAGCCATTTCTTCCAATGCCCACAATGGACGTAGTGAACGAGTATCATAACAATGCCAAAGTTTCATTATAGTTACTTGCCTTTAGTTTAGTGTTCTTCATAAAGTTATCTTATTTTAAATTTAGACTTTAAACTTTTTGTAACTCTTCTAAATAAGCATCCAAAATAAGGTGACTGCGTGCACCTTTGCTGGTGATTACAGAAAAATTAGTATAAAAACCACGATGCTGAAAATCAACTGTCCGTAGTTTATCTTGTGCCGTCCAACGTTGGGCGAAATGTAATGGTAGAAAACCAATGAAACGTCCTGTTAATATCAAAAAAGCAATACCTTCTCGATCTGTTGAACTGGCTGTTGCCTTTAGTTTTTTCTGCTGCTGTTTTATCTCTGGCGATTGAGGGTAGCTTGGTACAACAGCGTCGTATCGCGCCAAAGCATCATCACTTATGGTGTGAAGGTCTTGTTTAAATAATGGATGTTGCTCGCTGCAATATAATAGGGATTGCTCTTTATAAAGCGGTGAATAAGTTAACCCTGGCAAGGTTCGTAATTCAGGCACAACACCAATATGTAATTGTCCATTTAATACCGCAGTTTCAATGTCATTAGGTGGCATCATTCGAATATTAATGATGACTTCAGGCGCACGATGTTTTAGCGCGCTTAATGCCCGAGTAATACTCATTTGTTCAATAGTAACTAAATTATCAGTGATGCCAATATTAAACTCACCTACCAAATCTGTATTGATGGCATTTATTTCAGCTCTAAAATTCTCAATACTCCCCAATAACTGCATGGCTGACTGATAAACTTCTTCGCCTTGAGGGGTAATTGAAAACCCTGAACGACCGCGATGGCAAAGCTTCATATTCAATAAAGATTCCAGCTCTGAAATCGCTAAACTAATGGCGGGGCGACTAATATTTAATTCCACTTCAGCTGCGGCAAAACCACCGGATTCAATTACCACTTTATAAACACGTAATAACCGAATATGAGCATCACCCAGTTGCCTTGGTAGTAAGTTCTTATTTTTTGCCACGTTAGTCCTCAGATTTTCAAAATCACTTCACTAAAACTTAGTTAACTATTTACTTAACTTAACTTTAAAAACATTAACTTTAATAACCTATTAAATCATTGATAATGAACTCAAGCAATCGCATTTACCAACTGAATTAATGAAATGGGCAATTATAAGTTAGGATAAATTTTTAATAACAAGGCGCTTTCAATCCCAATAGCAAGCTATTGGGATTGAAAGCAACGTAGGTATTAATTCTTTAAACCGCTTTAGAATGCTCAGATTTTTATTTCACTTGGTATCTAGCGAGAAAAGCAAATTGAATAAATTGTTGAGGCAACAAAATGACTAACAACAAAACAAACAACCATGGCATTAGCCAAGCACAACTAGATGCCCATTGGATGGCATTTACTGGTAACCGTGAGTTTAAAAAAGATCCACGTATTATCGTCTCCGCTAAAGGTAATTATTATACCGACAGTGATGGTCGACAAATCTTTGATGGCCTTTCAGGTTTATGGACTTGTGGTGCTGGTCATGCACGTCCAGAGATCACCGAAGCGGTAAGTAAACAAGTTGCCACTTTAGATTACTCACCGGCGTTTCAATTTGGTCACCCTAAATCATTTGAACTTGCTCATCGCATAACTGAGTTAATGCCAGAGGGTTTAAATCGAGTATTTTTTACTGGTTCTGGTTCTGAATCGGTAGAGACCGCGTTAAAAATTGCTCGTGGTTACTGGCGTAAAAAAGGTATGGCAAGTAAAACTCGTTTTATCGGCCGAGCAAAAGGTTATCACGGCGTTAACTTTGGTGGCATAAGTGTTGGTGGCATTGGCCCTAACCGCGCTATTTATGGCCAAGGTATAGAGGCAGGTCATTTACCGCATACGATGATCAGTGAAAATAAATTTACTAAAGGCATGCCAACACAAGGGGCAAATTTAGCGGACGAGTTAGAAGAAATGGTTGCCTTGTACGACGCATCTAATATCGCGGCAGTAATTGTTGAACCTTTAGCAGGTTCAGCCGGTGTTATTCCACCTCCGGTAGGTTACTTAAAACGGTTACGTGAGCTTTGTACTAAACATAATATTTTACTCATTTTTGATGAAGTAATCACCGCTTTTGGCCGTATGGGATCAAATACTGGCGCAGAAGAATTTGGTGTTACGCCTGATTTAATGACAGTAGCTAAACAACTTACCAATGGCGTAATACCAATGGGTGCCGTTATTGCCAAACAAGAAATTTACGATACCTTTATGGACACTGCTGGCCCTGAATACATGTTAGAGCTACCACACGGCTATACTTATTCAGCACACCCTGTTGCTTGTGCCGCAGGATTAGCTTCGCTTGATATTTTAGCTAAAGATAATTTACCAGAGCGTGTTAAATCTATTGCGCCATATTTTCAAGAAGCGTTGCATGGATTAAAAGGCTCAAGCCATATTACTGACATTCGAAACTACGGTTTAGCTGGCGCATTAAGTATTGGTGCATTTGGCGCAGACCAAGGTAAGGCAGAACCAGGTAAACGCCCTTATGAAATCGCCATGAAAATGTGGCAAAAAGGTTTTTACGTACGTTATGGCGGCGATACCATTCAACTTGGCTTGCCATTTACTAGTGAGTTATCTGAAATTGATAGTTTGGTTAACGCACTGGGCGAGACTCTGGGCGAAGTGAAATAAAAAAGCGAAGTAAGCATCATCATATAACTACGTCATTCTCGAAGTGTCTAGTCGGGAATCCATAGTGTTTAACAGCTAGGTCCCCGACTAGACACTTCGGGGATGACGGTTTTTAAATAGCTTCTATTAATAACAATCATCCTCGACTAAACCTCGAGAGATAAAATCGATTTTTACAGATTTAAGGAATAACACATGACAACTATTGGCCACCTAATTAACGGTGAAATGATCAATAATGATACCCGTACTCAAGACGTATTTAATCCAGCCACAGGCGAAGCAACTAGAAAAGTAGCCCTTGCAAGCAAGCAAACCGTTGAGCAAGCTATAATTGCTGCCGAAGCTGCTTTTCCAGCATGGCGCAATACACCGCCAATTAAACGTGCCCGTGTTATGTTTCGTTTTAAAGAATTATTAGAAAAAAATGCTGATAAAATTTGCCAGTTAATTGGTCAAGAGCACGGTAAAATTTCTCACGATGCAGCGGGTGAATTACAACGTGGTATTGAAAACGTAGAATATGCCTGCGGAGCACCAGAGTTATTAAAAGGTGAGCACAGTAAAAATGTAGGACCTAATATTGATTCTTGGAGCGAGTTTCAACCACTAGGCGTAGTTGCTGGTATCACACCTTTTAACTTTCCTGCCATGGTGCCAATGTGGATGTTTCCGCTTGCCATAGTTTGCGGTAATACCTTTGTTCTTAAACCATCTGAGCGCGATCCAAGCTCAACTTTATTCATTGCTCAGTTACTTAAAGAAGCCGGTTTACCTGATGGTGTAATGAATGTTGTTAATGGCGATAAAGAAGCGGTTGATACACTGCTTAATGATCAACGCATTAAAGCTGTGAGCTTTGTTGGTTCAACCCCCATTGCAGAATATATTTATGCCACAGCAAATGCTAATGGCAAGCGCTGCCAAGCTTTAGGTGGCGCTAAGAACCACGCAATTATCATGCCTGACGCTGATATGGACAATGCAGTAAATCAATTATTAGGTGCTGCTTTTGGTTCATCAGGTGAACGTTGCATGGCACTTTCTGTAGCTGTTGCCGTTGGTGATGAAGCCGCTGATGCTTTGATTGCTAAAATGACAGAAGGAATGAAGGGTTTAAGTGTTGGCGATTATAGCAATGCTAATAACGACTTTGGCCCAGTGATCACTCAAGCTCATCGCGATAAAGTTAATGGCTTTATTGAAAGTGCACAAGAAGAAGGCGCTACTGTTGTGGTTGATGGCCGTAATCCAGAAGTTGCCGGTTTTGAAAATGGTTTCTTTGTTGGTGCAACGTTAATTGACCACGTTACTCAAGACATGTTCAGTTATCAAGCAGAAATCTTTGGCCCTGTACTGCAAGTGGTTCGTGTTAAAACGATGCAAGAAGCAATGCAGTTAATTAACGATCACGAATACGGTAACGGTACTTGTATTTTTACCCGTGATGGTGAGGCAGCACGTTATTTTTCTGATAATATTCAAGTAGGTATGGTTGGCATCAATGTACCATTACCTGTGCCAGTGGCTTATCATAGTTTTGGTGGCTGGAAACGTTCATTGTTTGGTGATTTACACGCCTACGGCCCAGATGGCGTACGTTTTTATACTAAACGTAAAACCATTACTCAACGCTGGCCTTCAAGTGGTGTACGTGAAGGTGTTAGTTTCGCTTTTCCCAGCTAGCTAATTCGAGTTTCGAGAAAATAGTTATAAAGAACATTTGGTGCACTAAATTTCCACTATGGCGATAGGATATTTAGTGTACTTGCTAAAATCAATAAATGAGTAAGTAATGTCAGATAAAAAAATCATCCGATTAAGCCCTACGCCAAAAAACTTTGGCCAAGTCAGTGACGAGCTAGAACAAGAGGTGTTTGAGTCAGCACTACCGACCCAGCATACTCATAGTTATTATGAAGATGATGAGTTAGGTCTTTATATTGGTGTATGGGATACCACGGATATGGTTGAAAGTGCAGCTCCTTATGCTTGTGATGAGTTTATGGTATTGCTTGAAGGCCAAGCAACCATTAAAAACATTAAAACGGGCGAGCTTGAAACCGTAAGCGCTGGCGAGACTTTTGTTATCCCTAAAGGTTACGACTGCCAATGGCAACAAACGGGTTACTTACGCAAATTTTATGTGATCTCTGAACACCCGGATGAAATTGTACCGGTTGTGCCAACTTTTGAAGGCATCATCAACATTAGTAAAGCTCATCAAAGTGCGTCAACAAACAGTATCGATGTCAAAGTGTCAGGCGGTTCTAGCAATAGCTTTGTGATGAAATCGGGCAAACCAGTAAAAAAAGGCCAACACCTTTATCAGGACCATACCGGCAATTTTTTATCAGGCATTTGGCAGAGCGAGCACTTTGAAACTGAGCAACAGACCTTTCCCCGTAACGAGTTTATTTATATTCAGTCAGGTGAATTGGTGTGTATTGATGAAAAAAATCAAGAACATAAATTCAGTCAAGGTGATGCATTATTTATTCCCCAAGGAACAATTTGTCATTGGCGAGTAAATGAAAATGTAGCCACTTTTTATGCTGTTCTTCAATCAGCTAACTAAACTAATTAAAGCAAATTTAATAAGAGGTCAGACTTATGATTACCGTTAAAGGCCATTACATCAATGGTCAATGGCAAGCGCCAAGTAACAATGAAACTTTTGCCACCATTAATCCGGCAACAGAACAAATTATCACTGACATTCCTGCTGGTAATCAAGATGATGTTAATGCTGCAGTAGCCGCTGCCCGTCGATCATTTGATCTCGGTCCCTGGCCCAAAATGACCGGTAAAGAACGTGGTGGTTATTTACGAAAAATTGCAGAAATTATCACTCGCCGTTTAGATGAATTATCAAAATTAGAAGTATTAGATAATGGCAAGCCTTACCCCGAAGCAAAATGGGATATAGAAGATACCGCAGGAACGTTTGAGTTTTACGCCAAGCTTGCTGAAGAAATGGATGAAACACCAGAGCAAAACATTCAATTACCAGAACCAGACTTTTCTTCAACCGTATCAAAAGAGCCTATTGGTGTAGCGGGCGCTATTATTCCGTGGAATTTTCCGATGCTAATGGCTGCTTGGAAAGTTGCTCCTGCCCTTGCCGCAGGCTGTACCATGGTATTAAAACCTTCTGAAATCACCCCACTTACCGCTCTTGCTTTAGCTGAAATTATTGAAGAAGCAGGATTACCTGCAGGGGTATTTAATCTTGTTAATGGCCTAGGTAAAGATGCCGGACAAGCGCTAGTTGAACATCAAGACATCGACAAACTTGCTTTCACTGGCTCTGTGCCTACTGGTTCAAAAATCATGGCAATGGCAGCTCGTGATATCAAAAATATTAGTTTAGAGCTTGGCGGGAAATCACCCTTTGTTATTTTTGCTGACTCAGATATTGAAAAAGCCGTTGAGTGGATCATGTTTGGCATTTTTTGGAATCAAGGCCAAGTATGTTCAGCGACCTCACGGGTATTGGTAGAAGAGTCACTTTACCCTGCACTTCTTGAACGTTTAGTCAGTGAAGCGAAAAAAATCACTATTGGTGAAGGTAATCAATACGGGACATTATTAGGCCCTTTGGTTAATAAAGACCAATACCAAAAAGTACTTGCTGCAATTGAAAAAGGTGTGGAACAGGGCGCCAACATTGCCACTGGCGGTCAACGTCCTCAAGGCTTTGATAAAGGTTATTACCTTGAACCGACCGTACTCACCGATATGGATGAAGACAGCTGGGTTTGGCAAGAAGAGATATTTGGTCCTGTGGTTTGTATCAAAACTTTTAAAACAGAGCAACAAGCCATTGCCATGGCAAACAACTCAAAATTTGGTTTAGCTGCCGCGGTGATGTCTAAAGATGAAGGCAGATGTGATCGTGTAGCCAAAGCTTTTAGAGCGGGCATTGTTTGGGTTAATTGTTCACAACCTACTTTTGTTGAAGCGCCTTGGGGTGGTTACAAACAATCAGGTATCGGTCGTGAATTAGGTGAATGGGGCTTAAATAATTATCTTGAAACCAAACAGATCACTCGTTTTAACGCTACCGAACCTTGGGGTTGGTATATTAAGTAAATTCGGGAGATTAGTTTCGAGTTTCGAATAATTTGTATCGTCATTCCAGTGAGTTTATGGGCCGGAATCCAGCTCATGCTTTTAAAAACGAGATCCTCGACTAATACACCTCGAGGATGACGTTATCAATAATAGAGTAATTTATGCAACAACATTTAGCCGCCATTAAAGATTCAAAATATTGTCCACTTTGGCATGATCAGCCAGATGTACGTCCAGAAGTACTTCCTGCTTTATCAGAAGATATCAACTGTGAACTATTGATTGTTGGTGGTGGTTTTACGGGTCTTTGGGCTGCTCTTCAAGCTAAAGAACGTCAAACCAATGCCGATATTGTATTAATTGAAAAAACCTTTATTGCTGACGGTGCATCTGGCCGTAATGGTGGTTTTCTAAATTCAAGCTTAGCCCATGGTGAAACAAATACTGACCATCATTTTCCTGGTGAAGCCGACCGTTTGCATGAACTTGGCCAACAAAATATGGCTGAGCTACTGGAAACACTTGGGCGTTACAATATAGATGCTCGCTATGAAAAAGTAGGCGAAACCGAAGTTGCCACTAATCAAGGCTCAGTTGAAGAAATGCGCAAGCACTTTGAAGAAGAAAAAGCAGCTGGTGATGATGTGGTTTGGTTTAATAAAGAAGCCATGCAAGCACAAGTGAATTCGCCAACTTACCTCGCTGGAATTTGGCGACGTGATGGTCAAGATGGCATCATTGATCCCGCTCGCGTTTGTTGGGGACTTAAAAGAGTTCTACTTGAATTAGGTGTTCGGATTTTTGAAAACTCACCAATTGATACTTGCAAACCGTTAGGTAATAAACAAATGCGGTCAACTGCACTTAGTTTTACCATTACTAGCGATAAAGTATTGATGGCAACAAATGCTTATCATAATCCTGTTTCAGCCGTTAGCCGTACCACCATTCCGGTATGGGATTACCAAATGGCCACTGAACCACTAAATGATGAACAGCTTAACGCTATTGGCTGGCACAAAACTCGTCATGCGCTGGGTAATCACGCTAACATGTTTCATTATTACCGCATGACCAAAGACAATCGCATAACCTGGGGCGGCGGTGGAGCCGTTCGCTATTACTTTAATAAAGGTACTGACATCGCTAATTTCGCTGATATTCCCGAGCGTTTTGAGCAATTATCAAAAGAGTTTTTTGAAACTTTCCCACAACTTGCCGGACTAAAGTTCAGCCATAGATGGAGTGGGATTATTGCGACATCAACTCGTTTTTGTATGGTGCCAGGGGCAACATTCAATGGCCGTTTAGCTTGGGCTGTTGGTTATACTGGCTTAGGTGTTGGGGCAACTAGATTTGGTGCAAGAATAGGTATTGAATTATTAGGCTATCAGCCCTCAGATATTTTAACTATGCAATTTGTCACCAAAAAACCTATGCCCTGGGCCCCTGAGCCTTTCCGCTGGTTCGGTGTTAAATTTACTCAAAATGCATTAGTTAAAGCCGACGCTAATAATGGTAAACGTGGTTTATGGTTGAAGTTGCTTGATGCGATGAACCTTGGTTTTACTTGTTAATTAAAAGTTGAGCTTAGTCCTATTTAATAAAAGTGAGAATAAAATGTCATCCCCGAATTATCTGCGTCGGGGATCTCGTTTAACATGCAAGGCAGTGGTTAGTAGTTAAAAATGATATTTAACCAATAAATTGGCATTTTTCTCATCAACACCGTCAATACCAAACTTGTTTTGCCAATAAACATATTCCATGCCTAGATATAATTTTGAGCTTAAATTTAACAATGGTGCTAGGTCATATTTTAATTGAGAGGTGAAATTTATGCTGGTCGCTTTATTATCATTACTGGTGGCATAATCGATAAAACCATCATAATACAAAGGACCTAAAGGCAGCGCCCACACTAACGTAGTTTGATAATTATTATCACCATGTTCATTATTACGATGATAAACATTCACTTTAAAGAAGTTAAAATACGGTATTTTGACATCCATACCTAGGCCAATAAGATAATTAGTCAAATTAGATGTATACCCTGAAGCTCCTGAAAAAACACCCATTTCCATAGTCGTTGCAATATATAGCTTGGTAACTACATCAAAGTCTAGTTCCATCAATTTAAATCTTGGGGAAAATTCACCGTAAATTTCAGCATCACCATTATCAGACTGAAGATTGTCAATAAACATGAAATTATCTCCCCAGCTTGTGCCACTCGCATATTCAAAAGTAACCACTTTGCGGTTTTCATCCCCGACTTCATAATGACCGCCTTGTAGATAACTAACACTGTAGTCAGACCAAACTGTTTCAGCATAAACGCTTTGTGAAAACACCGCTAATAACAAATAATAAACAATTCTCATCTCCCCCCCTAACTAGTTTTAAATTGAGCTACAAGCTGTTCTAATCGTACCTTTTGTTCATCAAGCTCAGAGAGAACTGACTTGGTGTCTTGTGATAAATCAGCCACCTTGGTCGACATATCAGCAATACGAGTGATATTGACATTAAGCTCACCAATAACATTAGATTGTTCATTAGTTGCTGTTGCCACAGAGGTGTTCATATTGGCAATTTCACTGATCTCCACCACAACGTCATTTAACGCACTGGTGGCAACATTGGTTTTTTCTAAACCATCTTTAGCTAGCTGGCCATTTTCAGCCATAGCCAATACAGTTTCTTGAGCTTGTTTTTGAAGCTTTTCAATCACCTCATTAATTTCGCCAGTGGAATTTTTTGTTCTTCCAGCAAGTGAGCGCACTTCATCAGCAACAACAGCAAAGCCACGACCTTGTTCGCCGGCACGTGCAGCTTCTATCGCCGCATTTAAAGCTAATAGGTTAGTTTGTTCAGAGATGCTACTAATAGTTTCAACTACCGAACTTATCATTTGGGTTTGATCGGCTAGCGCTTGTATTTTTTCTTGAGTTGCAGCATTACTGACATCAAGCTGCTGCATAACATTACTGGTCTCTAATACTTGCTGATTAATATCTTCAACTTGCGTTTGGGTCACTTCTGTTTTATTTGCAGTACTGCCAGCTAAGTTACTGACTTCTTGAATACTGTGGTTCATTTCGGTGGTGGCTGTAGCAACTGAGTCTGACTCTAGTTGCTGAGATTTAGCATTTTTATCAACATCATCGGCCATGCTATTGAGTAATTCAAAAGATGAAGCCATTACATTTTCAGTGGCTTTAATATCAATCATAATATTACGCACTTTTTCAATAATGGCATTAAAGCCTTTTGCCAACAAACCTAATTCGTCATTGCGGTTTTCATCTAACTTTTGCGTTAAATCACCGCCATGTTGAGCCATTTCAAGTAGGCGATCTCCTATATCGATAATTGGTCTGGTTATTCGATTCGCCACTGCGATCATTAATAAAATAAAGGCGATAGCAATAACAAGATTGAGTATTGCCGTTTGTGTAAGTGCAGAACGAACAGCCGACATCGGTTCATCTACCGGTAACATGGCAAGTATCTTCCAATTAAACTCTGGTAAACCAATGCTGGCAACATAATAATCAACATTGTTATGGGTGACTAAATCAAAAACATAGCTTGAATTTGAAGTCAGTAATTTACTCGATACGGTTGAAAAACCATTAAACTGGTTAAGTTTTTTACTTTCACTCGAAGATATATTTGGATGAACAATTACATTACCCTCGTTACCTGTAACGAACACATACCCTGTTTCTCCCACTTTATTGCTTAAAATATCTTCACTAACCTGACTGACTCGATAGCCTAGGCCAACAACAGCAAGATCACGACCTTCAAAACTTACTCTATAGTTAACAAATGCGGTAAGACCAGCTTTACCTTCTGCCTCATCAAATGCTATTTCAAAAGGTTTATCACTGGCTAAAAAATTATAAAACCAAGCATCTTTTTGTTCATCTAACGTCTTAATTACACCTTCTTGAGTAATATAATCTTTCGATACATTAGATACCCAATAAACAGTCAAGGCATTATTTTCTTTTTGCATTAAAGTCAAAAAATCAATAATTTGTTGCTGACCTTCAACTGGCTCGCCAGCTAAAGCCCAATCAATTAAGAATTTATTTTGGCTCATGCTTTGAGACAATACTAAAGGGGTACTTAATTGATGCCTCACTTGAGCGGCTACTTTAGCAAGCTGATTCGGCAATAAACCTGACTCAATACTCTGCTCTGACACTTTGGTGAAGGCATTGTTAGATAACAAAGTGCCCGCTATAGAAAGGGTTAATAAAGAAACGGCTATAATTGCAATTAGCGCATGTCTTATTTTTATTTTTTTTAGCCATTCACTCATTTTCAATGCCTCTATGTTAATGTTATTAAAGAGTATAGATGCAAATGAAATATTTATTTTAAATAACTAACTTAAGGCTGACTATTAGGTATACTTTACCCATAAATTTTATGTTTGATTGCTTAGAGCCATCCTTTGAAATATTTTTTTTCCTTACTGTTATATCGCTCTTTATTGTTAGCAATTTTACCGTTTATTCTCATCTTCTTTTTATTGCGTTCTAGAACAAACAAAGCTTTTCGTCATCGATTAACCGAACGTTTTGCCATATTGCCAAAGTCATTAAAAGCTGGAGGAATAGTTGTTCATGCTGCTAGTGTTGGTGAAGTTATAGCACTTAGGCCTTTTATAGAAAAATTATTAATCGCTTATCCTGCTTTACCAATCACCCTAACGACTTTTACCCCTACGGGCTCTGCACAAGTTATCAAATTATTTTCTGATAGAGTTCAGCATTGTTATTTACCATTAGATATTTATCCCTGCACTTGGTTATTTCTGAAAAAACTTAAGCCCAAAGCAATGGTTTTTATGGAAACAGAACTTTGGCCTAATATCATTGCTCAAACCGTTAATAGAGATATTAAGTTATTACTGGTGAATGCTCGTTTATCAACACATTCAATGAAAAGCTACCAAAAATTAAAGTGGCTCATCCAACCCAGCCTAAATCACTTCAATAAAATATTGCCTCAGTCTCAAGAGAATATTCAAAACTTTATGAAACTAGGTGCTGACAAATCCCGTTGCCATTGCCTTGGTAACTTAAAGTTTGATATTAGCAATAATAGTAAAATCGATGAAAAGAAGATTGAATTAGCTGAATTTTTTTCTAAAAAACGAAAACTATGGTTAGTGGCCAGCACCCATCAAGGCGATGAATTACTAGCATTAAAAGTATTCAAAAGATTACAACCTGTGTATCCAGAGTTATTACTTGTACTTGTTCCTAGGCATCCAGAACGTTTTAAAGTCGTTGCCGAGCTATGTTCTACCCAAGAGGTCAGTTTTGTTCAACGCAGCACAAACTCACACGTTATAGACTCGACCCAAGTGTGGCTATTAGATTCATTGGGAGAATTAATGGCAGCCTATGCCTTAGCCGACATTGTCACCATGGGTGGTAGCTTTAGTGAGATAAATGGCCACAATCCGTTAGAGCCAGCACTCTTTAAAAAACCCATTATTGTTGGTCCACACATGGGGAATTTTACCGAGATCAATCAACAACTCAATGAAGTACAAGGCATTGTGCAATTAAAATCAAAAGACATTCAAGAATTAACTCAAGCGGTGAAATCTTTACTTATTGATGAAAACAAACAACACATGCTGGGCAATAACGCTTACCAAGTGATTATTGAAAACCAAGGGGCAAGCCAACGAAGTCTCGAACAGCTGCAATTATTATTGCCAACGGCAGATCGAATGGTAACGATAAAGAACAATCACGAATTTTTCCAATACGATGGCGATTTATTCTCCGAGTTTAGCTCTGGGTTTAACTCTGAAATGTTATCCTCGTCTTATTGGCAGCAACAAGAAGCAATTACCGGTTCAGCACAAGGTAGGGGGACAACTTGGTTTATTCAGCATCAGAAAAAACACTGGGTTTTACGACATTATTATCGTGGTGGATTAATAGGAAAATTTAATAAAGATCACTATATATTTACTTCGCAAGCATCTACCAGAGCAGCAAAAGAGTTTGCCCTACTTAGCTTAATGCAAACCTGGAAATTACCCGCGCCTAAACCCGTAGCTTATAGAGTGATCCGCAACGGCTTATTCTATCAGGCCGACTTGCTAAGCTCTCGAATTGAAAACGCTCAAGATTTAGTGGCAGTATTAACGCAACAAGCACTATCAGATGAACTTTGGTTTAGTATTGGTGAAACCATTAAAAGGTTTCATGAAAAAGGAATTTATCACCATGATCTCAATGCGCATAACATTTTAGTTGATGATAACAACAAAGTTTGGTTAATCGACTTTGACCAAGGTGAACAAAGAAAAATCCAACAAAGTTGGCAGCATAGTAATATGCAAAGGTTACTTCGCTCATTTCGAAAAGAGCACAATAAACTCTCTACATTTTCTTGGTTAGAAGAAAACTGGAACATGTTATTAGAGGGTTATCAACAATAGAGACTATTGTCATTCCGGTTAGCTTTGGCTGCAATCTAGCTCTTTAATCATCAAATTCCCGACAATACACTTCGGGAATGACGAGTAATCTATTTATTAAGCAGAAGTTTGCTCAATTACTTTGTTGATTTTTTTCCGGAAAGTCGCATCAGCAATAGCAGAATTGATTTTATCCATACCCATTTTTTTGATGCTTTCTTGAGTATAATAAAAATCTACTTCGCCCAACGCCTCAAAGCTCACCTCACCTAACGTTGAGATGTCTCTAACATCGCCAAATGCAACTAAATCGCCTAATCGACATGACAGATAGCATATTAAAATATGCCTTAATTGTTCATTTGATAGCTCTTTATCTACAGTACCATTAGTAAGCGGCAATATACTGTAATCTATTCCAGATTCAATCGATTGGGGTAATTGCCATTGCTGAGCTAAATATTTACCGACTACTGCCGCATTAGTGCCAATTGTATTTTGAAAAACCTTAGTGCGTTCATAAAGGGTGTAATCATCAAGATAAAAAACAGCAACCGATGGTTTATAAGAGAGAATAGCTAGGTCACCCAGGTATGAGAGCAGGCAATGGGTTGATAATTCTGCTGCATTATCTTCACCCATTTCTTTAGCAAAGAGTAAACAAAACGCACTTGCTAAATAGCTCGCTTTCCAAAGTTTATTATAAGCATCATTCTGAGCCTTATCTATAAACTCCATATTACTTTGTACTGCAAATTGTAAAGCAATATTTTTAACTTGCGTAATACCTAAGAAAATAATGGCATGATTGATGTTGGTGATAGGTTGGCGCAAGGCAAATAATGGTGAATTAACAGCATTTAAAATTTTTGCTGTCATTTCCGCATCAGTTTTGATCAAATCAAATAACTCATTAGGCTCAAACGAACTTTGCGTTAATGGCAATAATAATGGATGGGGCTTTCGAAAAGATTGACTAATAATAGTCACCGCTTTCTGCTGCTCATCATCAAGTTTTTCTGAAGGGATCAACTTAAAATCTAAAAAATCAGCGGGGACTTTATATTCATGCTTGTCTTGATTGAGCTCATCAGAGTTGTCTAAAGCATTCGTTTGCGAGAATTGATTAATTTTAGGAGCTAGTTTACTAACACTGCCGTTTTGGGTGACATTTCCATTATTTTTTGTAGCATTTTTTGTGCGATTCAATCGCCATACAATATAAATTAAAACCACCAGTACACTAACTGGTACCACAATATCAACCGACATTTAAACATCCTAATTAAATAGTTAGGTAGCTAGCTTACAACATATCGATTGAAGCAACAAATGTATATCTGCTACCCAGTTCTTAAAAGGTAACATGTTGAATTTATGCAGCTTCTAGTGCACTTTCACACCGTTTCATATACATTTCTCGCGCTTTCATAAATTCAGGTAACCCAACATCAGTAGTATAAGGGCGAATGATAACTAAAATCTTTAAGACCCCTTGATAAAAAACAGCATCGTTGATTTCTACGTTATTGTTTTGAGTTTGATAAAAGCTTAACCAGAAAGTATTAACTAAACGCAGCAAGCTAACAATATCGGCTAACTCATCATTCTCAAAGTTAATCACGCCTGCTTCTTTCAAAGAAATCATCATATCACTCACTCTGTCGGTAATAATATGCTGAACTTCAACATATTTATCATGCAAAGAAGGATTTTTGGCTAATAAAACCGGTAGGTTACTGTAGAAAAAACGAAACTTCATCATCGCTTGAAACACAGCATCCATGTATAAAATAATAGCATCAAGGGGTTTTACATCAGGGGTAACTTGTGGAAAAGTATCTAGGACAATATTACGCGCATACTCTTCATAAATAGAAAGAATAATGTCTTCTTTATTACGAAAATGATAATACAAATTACCAGGGCTAATACTAAGGTGGGCAGCGATATGGTTCGTTGTTACATTTCGCTCTCCTTGGTCATTAAATAGTTCAATGCTCGCCTGTATTATTTTATCGCGTGTCTTCATGAATTATCGCTATTCTACTTAAAATTGAATTTTTCCATCATACTATCAAAAAGCCTCTAACGGGAAGTCTTTCGAGTAAATACTTTAATAAAACTTGTTTTGTTTGTTGTCATTTGGTAAAAATGCATTTTACAATAGCCTTATCGGCAGACACATTAACAACGAACTATGACAATAAAAGCAATTTATCCAGGGACTTTTGATCCAGTAACTAATGGCCATACTGATTTAATTGAACGCGCGAGTCGTTTATTTAATCAAGTAATTGTTGGTATCGCTGCGAGCCCAAGCAAAAAACCACTTTTTGATTTAGCCCATCGTGTTGAAATGTTAGAACAAGTTACTCAACATTTACCGAATGTTACTGTTATTGGTTTTAGTGGTTTACTAGTTGACTTTGCAGAAGATAATAACGCAAAAGTACTAATACGTGGTTTACGTGCGGTATCTGACTTTGAATATGAATTTCAGTTAGCCAATATGAATCGTCGATTATCACCTGACTTAGAAAGTGTTTTTTTAACTCCTGCCGAAGAGAATTCGTTTATTTCATCGACTTTAGTAAAAGAAGTTGCTTTACACCGAGGAGATGTAAGCCAATTTGTACATCCTGTTGTAGAGTCAGCTTTATTAAGTGTGCTTAAAAAGTAAATCAACTTTGCTAATTTGATTGACAGCTTGGGCAAAATACTGAGCTGCGGTTAGATTGCCTAATTTCTTCTAATATTGTCTGGCAATGCAAACACTTTTCACCTGCTCGCCCATAAACAAATAACGACTGAGCAAAGTATCCTGGACGGCCATCTACTTGGGTAAAGTCTTTTAACGTTGTGCCTCCCTGTTTTATTGCATCACTTAATACTTTTTTAATAATATCCGTGAGCTGGTCTAACCTTTCTTCAGCTATATTAGCAACTAAAGAATTAGGTAATATACCCGACAAAAAAAGAGCTTCATTTGCATAAATATTACCTACGCCAACAACAATATGGTTATTCATAATAAAGCTTTTAATGGGCACTTTTCGTTTGTTAGCTTTAGCAAACAAGTAACCTGACGAAAACTCATCACTTAATGGCTCCGGCCCCATTTTATCTAACAAACCTTGCTCATCAATGTGTTTATCAAGCCACAATACTGCACCAAAACGCCTTGGGTCGTTAAGTCGTAGAGTTTTATTATGTCCAAAAATCAAATCAAAATGGTCATGTTTTACGATAGGGGTAGAACTATCAATAATACGTATAGTTCCAGACATGCCTAAATGTAATACCAGAGTGCCGGTGGAAAACTTTATTAATAAATACTTTGCTCTTCGCTCTACCTGCTCAACTTTTTGTCCCGTTAGCAACTTAACTTCATCAGGTATAGGCCAACGAAGTTGAGCAATACGCACCACAACATCCGCTACTACTTGATCAATAATATGAGGGCTAATACCTAATCGACAAACTTCTACTTCTGGTAGTTCCGGCATAGTTTTTCTTCGCTATTTATTGAAAAGGGTAAAGTTCTATGGGTATTAACTGTCGATAAAGTTGTGGCGGCAATGAGAGCCACCGGTTGAGCTCTTTATCATTAATCAGTAACTGATCAGCTAAAGGATATAAAGTGAATACTTGAGTGTCTGTTGCTCCTGCGATATTTATAAATACATTGATACCTTCTTGTCCAGAAACCTCAATATTGTCCGCTTGTATTAAACCCGAACCCTGTTGCCAAGCCTTAACCATTTGATCAATTACTTGGTGAGCTCCTTGCCCTTGCTGGCTTTCAATACGCCAAGTTTTTCCTGAACGTTCTACAAGAAATTGCTCTCGAACTTCTAAAGTCAATATAACCGCATGAGCCGATAAGATTAACTGTTCACCTTTGACGCCACTTACTCTTTCTTCATTATCAGGAAAAAGTCGATGATTCATCAAATTAATTAATAAAATTAATATCATAACGCTGAAAATAATAACGTTATTCCAAGCAGTACGGGATAGTTTCATCAGGGTCATATGTTAAAGGAGTATAAATACATCATACTGAATTTTTGGCAATAAAAAACCCGGTAAACCGGGTTTTTGAAAATCCTAGAGGCAAAATTATTTAATTTTAGCTTCTTTATAGACTACGTGTTTACGTACTCTTGGATCGAATTTTTTTATTTCCATTTTTTCAGGCATGGTTTTTTTATTTTTATCTGTAG
>ENA-ORXI01001265-ORXI01001265.1-sediment-metagenome-genome-assembly--contig:-NODE-1265-length-19870-cov-4.073460_pt1 | contig 19870 bp, 17 predicted proteins | sample MGYA00237861_ERZ511468 | MGnify/ENA primary metagenome ERZ511468 (study PRJEB26299, sample SAMN06266213) | sediment metagenome | isolation source: Hudson Canyon methane seep mesocosm | place...
ATCTCCAATATTATTGATGCTGTAGGTCTAAGTCCAAATACAGACTTAGAGTATGCCTTAATAAAACGTTATTTATCTCCAAGTGGTGAGCTAAAAGTTATCTCGTTTTCACTTTCTGAGGTAATTGAACACCCCGGCTCAGATAAAGACCTTCCGTTAATGGAGCAGGATGAACTGATTTTATTTGAATTGTTTGGTTCAAATCGAAATCAAACAATTGAAGGCTTAATTAATGAACTCCGTGTTCATGCTGATGTTTTACAAGCTTCACAAGAAGTGACGGTGGGTGGTAATGTTCGTTACCCTGGCACTTATCCTCTAGTAGAAAATATGCAAGTAGAAGGTTTGATTCGTGCGGCGGGCGGGTTAAGTGAAAAAGCATTTCAGTTGCGGGCAGAGTTGAGTCGGACCGAATTTGACAAGCAACAAGAACGAAAGCAATATCGTGTAGATTTAAACCTGTCTCAAAAGGATTCATTAAATTTCACGCTTAAGTCTCGAGATGTACTGCAAATTAAAACTATTCCAGATTGGGCAGAGTCGAAACAGGTGACTTTAAGTGGTGAAGTTAAGTTTCCTGGTGTATACCCTATTTATAAAAATGATACATTGGCCGCACTATTGGGACGTGCAGGAGGCTTAACGGAGCATGCTTACGCACCTGGAGCCTTGTTTACTCGTGTAGACCTTAAAAAACAACAAGCCCAGCAACTTAAACAAATGCAAGACCGCTTAGCTGAAGATATTGCCAAAGCAGAGTTGTTAGCAGCAAACCAGAATAGTGACGTTAAAGGTTCGGCTGATGTGGCCGAAGCGCAAAAATTACTATCGCAACTAAAAAGTACCGCCGCTATCGGCCGATTAGTTATCGACTTGCAAAAAATATTGGACGAGAAATCAACTCACTCTATATCTCTGCAAGCGGGAGATGCTTTAGTTGTTCCAACTATAAAGAACTCAGTTACGATTATAGGAGAAGTGCAGTTACCCATCTCCCAAGTATTCGAAACAGAGCTAGGCTACTGGGACTACATTAATCGTAGTGGAGGTACGACTGATAAAGCTGATGAAGACCGTATTTATATTATCAAAGCAAATGGTGCAGTTAAAATGCCTGAAAGTTCAAGCTGGTTTGCTAGTAAAGGTACCCAAATAGCTCCAGGTGACACTGTTGTTGTACCGTTGGATGCGGATAGACTTGACCAGATTGTTCTTTGGCGTGATATGAGCCAAATTCTTTATCAGATTGCTCTGGGTGCTGCTGCTGTGAGTAGTTTGTAATTATTGTTGAAGTATATGACGTTGTAATAAATGAATAGCTTGGGTCTTGCATGAACAGCAAATTACGAAACAGGCTCCGTTCGAAATATAAAAATCAAAAGCCTTGTTTAATCTGGCATACAGGTTTGACTAGATAAGGTAAATCAATGGTAGCTAATGATGCTTAGGCAGAGTGCCTTTTTGGTAATGGCTATCATGAATACTTATTAGGCGGCGATAATGTACGTCATGGTTTATATAAAGAACTTGGTTTCTCTGGCGCTAATCGAGTGGAAAATATACGCCGGGTTGGCAGGTTTCAAACTTGTATGTTGATGCTTGCTTGCCTTGACTGCATTTCTTTCTCTTTCCACGATTGTAAGCTTTCAAAAACTAATAGCGTGTTGAGTATCTCCTAGGAGTGTATAAGTGTTGCATGGATATATAATATTACAGTCATTTATGACCTAAAATTATTTACTTAAAATATTAAACTTTATTTATAATATTAATGAATACTATGAGCTGAAACGTGTCAAAAACTCAAATACCACAATTGCAAACCTCTGTTCAATCTCAAACTCATTCTCAAGATGACGCAATAGACTTGCGAGAACTTGCCAATGCAATCTGGAAAGGAAAACTTTTAATTTTGGGTGTCACGCTTGTCTTTGTTCTGGGCTCGGTTTTCTACGCACTCCTTATTCCTAATGAATACAAATCAACAGCAATTCTATCACCAGCTTCTACTTCAAGTTCGTCTTCATTGTCAAACCTAGCAGGGCGATTTGGAGGCTTAGCATCTCTGGCAGGAGTTAATTTAGGTGGAGCAAGTGGTGGTAATAAAACCACTATAGCGATTGCGCTAATTAAAACGTGGGGTTTTCTAGAAACATTCATCAAAAATAATCAACTTGAAGTGGAGGTTTTTGCTACCAAAGGTTGGAGTAAAACTAATAATAAGTTACTTATAGATAAAACACTTTATGATGAAGAAAATACTAAATGGGTACTAGGCGGAGGGGGGGAGGCAGGTGTATTAGGTCCAACAAGCTGGGAATTATTTGGGCATATTAAAGATAGAATCAACATTAGTCAGAATTTGAATACAGGGCTTATAACTTTAAGTGTTGAACACTACTCTCCATTTGTTGCAAAAAAATGGGTTGATCTGCTAATAATAGCAATTAACCAGCATATGCAATTACAGGATAGGGTTGAAGCACTGAATAGCATTGAATACCTTAAAGAACAAATCAATAAAACTAATATCTCTGAGATGAGAACTATTTTCTATCAGCTTATTGAGGAACAAACTAAAACATTGATGCTGGCTGAAATAAGTAGTGAATATGTTTTCAAAACCTTGAGCCCTTCTAAAATCGCCGAACAAAAATCTAAACCGAAACGAGCCTTGATCGTTGTTTTGGGACTTATATTTGGTCTGGTATTTTCGATGGTGGTTGTATTGGTTAGATTTTTTATAAAATAAATCTAACCAATAATTTTTAAAAATACTGATAATTTATTTGGAGGAATAATGAATTCAATTTTGTCTCTTATTGGTCGAGATCAAGCGCTTTTTTCGAATGACATTGATTTCCTTAGCAAGCAATTAGTTCATCTAATTAGTACGTCTCGCTTTTTGGTGTTAGGTGCTGCTGGTTCAATTGGTCAAGCTGTTACAAAAGAAATATTTAAACGCAAACCAAAGGCTTTGCATATTGTGGATATTAGCGAAAACAACATGGTGGAGCTAGTTCGTGATATTAGAAGCTCATTTGGTTATATAGAAGGAGACTTTCAAACCTTTGCTTTAGACATAGGTTCTGTTGAATATGATGCTTTTATTAAAGCAGACGGGCAATATGATTATGTTCTTAATTTATCGGCGCTGAAGCATGTCCGTAGTGAAAAAGACCCCTTTACGCTTATGAGAATGATAGATGTTAATATTTTTAATACAGATAAAACCATTCAGCAATCGATAGATAATAATGTAAAAAAATACTTCTGTGTTTCGACTGACAAAGCTGCAAATCCAGTAAATATGATGGGGGCCTCAAAGCGTATAATGGAAATGTTTTTAATGAAGCGGAGTAAAGAAATTGCTATTTCTACAGCACGCTTTGCAAATGTTGCATTTTCTGATGGGTCATTGCTACATGGTTTTAATCAACGCATTCAAAAAAACCAGCCTATAGTAGCCCCAAACGATATTAAACGATATTTCGTGACACCTCAGGAGTCGGGAGAGCTTTGTTTATTGTCTTGTATCTTTGGTGAAAACCGAGATGTTTTTTTCCCTAAATTGAGTGAAGCTCTACATCTGATTTCTTTTGCTGATATTGCAGTAAAGTATCTTAAGGGGCAAGGTTATGAACCTTATTTATGTAAAGATGAAGATGAGGCTCGAGAGTTGGTGAAAACTTTACCTGCTCAAGGGCAGTGGCCGTGTTTGTTTACTTCTAGTGACACTACTGGAGAAAAAGATTTTGAAGAATTCTTTACAGAAAATGAAGTGTTGGATTTGAATCGTTTTGAAAATCTAGGTGTAATTAAAAATGAAGCCTTGTATGAGCAAAACTTGTTAACCGTGTTTGAAGATGATATTGGTAAAATGAAACAAGAAAAATCTTGGTCGAAAGAGCAGATAGTCACATTGTTTTTTAAGATGATTCCGGATTTTGGCCATAAAGAGACCGGAAAGTATCTTGATAGTAAAATGTAAAGGCTAAGTGGGAGATTATGAATAAAAAGATAGTAGAATTTGTTCGTGATATTTATCAGACAAAGGAGTTTATTCCTCTTCATGCTCCAACTTTTGTTGGTAATGAACTTGATTATGTTTCGCAGACGATTAACAGCACCTTTGTGTCTAGTGTTGGGAAGTTTGTTGATGATTTTGAACATAAAATTGAAAAATATACTGAAACATCCAAAGCCGTCGCAACTGTAAATGGTACTGCGGCACTTCATACTGCTTTGTATATGGCAGGAGTTGAACGTGGTGACTTGGTTATTACTCAGGCATTGACGTTCGTAGCAACCTGTAATGCACTATATCACATGGGGGCTGAACCCATTTTTGTCGATGTATCTAAAATCAGTCTAGGTCTTTGCCCTAAAGCTACAGAAGAGTACTTGGCTGAACATGCGGAATTGCGTGAAGACGGTTGTTACCATAAAGGTACTAACCAACGTATTCGTGCAGTTGTACCAATGCATACCTTTGGTCACCCGGTAGAATTGGATGAGTTGCTTGATGTTTGTATGAAATGGCAGCTTATGTTGGTAGAAGATGCTGCGGAAAGCTTAGGTTCTTTTTATAAAGGGAAGCATACAGGTACTTTAGGTGAGTTTGGGGCTGTAAGTTTTAATGGCAATAAAATTATTACTACGGGTGGTGGTGGTATGGTGCTTTGTCGTAATGAGCGGGATGGTAAGCATGCTAAACATGTTACTACAACAGCAAAAATATCACACCCATATGAGTTTTTTCACGATGAAGCTGGTTTCAATTATAGACTGCCTAACTTAAATGCAGCATTGGGTTGTGCCCAAATGGAAATGTTACCAAGCTTTCTAAAGCAAAAGAGAGCATTAGCTCAACAGTATCGGGAGTTTTTTCAAGGTTCAGAATTTACATTTGTTTCACAGCCTCAATACGCACAGTCCAACTATTGGTTAAATTCAGTCATTTGCCCGGATAGTGAGACACGTGAGGTGTTGATAAAAGAAACCAATACTCAGAACGTAATGACTAGGCCTGTATGGAAGCTAATGCATCGTTTGCCTATGTTTGAAAAAGCGCCACGTGGAGACTTGAGCGTATCAAAGTGGCTGGAAACTAATCTGGTTAATCTACCTAGTTCACCGGTCGATTTGTCTAAATGAGCATTATCATGTGGCAAAATTTATGAACAATAAAATCGCAGTTTTTACTGGCGCACGAGCTGAGTACGGCCTGCTATATTGGCTTTTAAAGGATATACAAAATGATCCTGAGCTAGTGTTGCAGTTACTTGTTTCTGGTATGCATCTGTCACCAGAGTTTGGCTGCACCTTTACTGAAATTGAAAAAGATGGTTTCTTCATTGATGAGAAAATTGAAATCTTGCTCTCATCGGATTCTACCGTTGGAACAGCCAAAAGTATTGGGTTGGGTGTACTAGGCTTTGCTGATGCGCTGTCCCGTTTGTCACCTGATGTGCTGGTCATTTTGGGGGATCGCTTTGAAGCTTTGGCTGCTGCACAAACCGCAATGATCTTGCGCATACCCGTAATTCATCTGCATGGTGGGGAAATCACCGAAGGTGCGTATGATGATGCCATTCGTCATGCCATTACCAAGCTTAGTTATTTGCATGCTACATCAACGGAAGAATACCGCCAGCGTGTGATTCAATTGGGTGAATCGCCAGAGCGAGTTAGAAATGTGGGAGCGATTGGTTTAGATCACTTTAAACGTGGTAGCTTTATGTCGCTGTCTGAACTGTCACTATCTCTCGATTTTAAGCTGAATTCTCCTTTTTTCGTGGTTACTTATCATCCCGTTACATTGGCAGATGAAGTGCCAGAAACCAGTTTTCAAGAATTGTTGATTGCACTTGATGCCTTCCCAGAATATCAAGTTATTCTGACTTTTCCCAATGCAGATGATGGAGGGCGGCGTATTATTCCTATGCTTAATAATTATGCCGCCAAACAACCTAAACGAGTTCTTTCTATTTCATCATTAGGTCAAATACGTTACTTAAGTGCGGTTAAGTATGCTGCTGCAGTGATTGGTAACTCATCAAGTGGTATTATTGAGGCTCCTGCGTTTGATGTGCCTACAGTTAATATAGGTATGCGACAAAAAGGACGCCTGTCAGCAAAAAGTGTACTGGATTGTGAGCCAAATCATGTTGATATTCAAAAAACTGTGAAGGTAGCGATTGATCGAAGTTACAAGCAGCTTGATGAAATAATACAAAATCCATATGGTCAAGGGGACACAAGCCAGCAGGTTATCGATATGATCAAGTCAATGAAGTTTACGCCAAATAAAGTCTTTTATAATTTAAACCACAGTAATGATTTTAAGGTAGGTGAGTAATATGACAGTGATTATAGCCGAAGCGGGCGTGAACCATAACGGAGATGTTAAACTCGCTTTAGAGCTTGTAGATGCTGCTTACCAGGCAGGTGCAGATATCGTTAAATTCCAAACTTTTAAAGCAAAAAAATTAGTAACTACTAATGCTGCTCAGGCTGATTATCAAGTAACTAACACACAAAGAAAAGAGTCACAATTAGCAATGCTTAGCCGATTAGAACTAAGTTTTGAGGCGCACTATCAGTTGGTAGCGCATTGCGAAAAACTGGGTATAGAGTTTCTTTCGACGGCATTTGATTTTGAAAGCTTAGAGTTCCTAGTTAATGACTTAGGGCTTACTCGTCTTAAAATTCCATCAGGTGATATAACAAATGCTCCTTTAGTCCTAGACCACGCAAGAACTGGTTGTGATCTGATTGTATCAACCGGAATGGCAACCTTGTCTGAAGTCGAAGCTGTGTTGGGTGTTATAGCATTTGGCTATATTTCAGATAAAGAAATTCACCCAAGTATTGCGTTATTTGAACAGGCTTATGCTTCGGAGGAGGGGCAGAGAGCCTTACGAGAGAAAGTAACATTATTACACTGCACTACAGAATACCCCGCGCCAATGAATGAAATTAATCTCAAAGCGATGGATACATTGTCCAGTGCTTTTAATTTGCCAGCAGGTTATTCAGATCATAGTGAAGGTATCACTGTTCCTATTGCGGCAGTGGCGCGAGGAGCCATTATGATTGAAAAACATTTCACGCTAGATCAAAGCATGGAAGGTCCTGATCATAAAGCTTCATTGGAACCTGATGAGTTGAAAAAAATGGTCGAGTCTATTCGTTGTGTAGAAAGTGCATTGGGTGATGGTATAAAAGTACCAAAGCCTTCAGAAATAAAGAATAAAGATGTCGCTCGTAAAAGCTTGGTAGCAATGACTCCTATAATGGCTGGAGATGTTTTTAATATAGATAATCTAACCATGAAAAGACCAGGAGTAGGTATAAGTCCTTTTCACTATTGGGAGACGTTAGGGGCTAAAGCAGTTCAGAATTTTAGTGAAGGAGATATAATAATTGTCTAAGCCAGTTTTGGTTATTGGGGGGGGCGGACACGCTTCTGTTTTAGTCGAGATGCTAAAACAGTTAAAGTATCCTATTGCTGCAATTATCAGCCCAGAAATTGATGAGACACGAAAAGTACTGCAAGGAATTAAACATCAGCTTAAAGATGATGCAGTTTTATCTTACGACTGCAAGGAGGTTGTGCTGATAAATGGAATTGGATCTCTACCTGGCAATTCTCTGCTGAGGATTGATGTTTTTAAACGCTTTAAGAAATTGGGATATACTTTTCTGACTTTAGTATCACCTCATGCAATTGTTAGCCAATATGCAGAATTGGGTGAAGGGGTTCAAGTAATGCCCAGTGCTGTGATACAACCAGGAACTATAGTAGGTGCAAATAGCATAATAAATACAGCTGTATCAATCGAGCATGACTGTACAATTGGTATGCACAATCATATTGCGCCTGGTGCAGTGATCTGTGGTGAAGTTGTCACTGCTGAAAAAGTGCACATAGGCCCCGGGGCGGTTGTAATTCAGTCAGTAAAAATTGCTGAGAACTCTGTTGTAGGTGCAGGTGCTTACTTAACAAAAAATATTGAAGAAAATAATATAGTTTATCCTTGTAAAGTTATTATTAAAAAGTTTAATGGAAAATTTACATGAGTCAACGTTGGCAAAATATATTAATCCAGCAAGAGAGTACAATTCGAAATGCTATGCAAATTATTGATAGAGAAGCATTAAGGGTTGGGCTTGTTGTTAATAGCGAGAAAAAGTTATTGGGTGTGATTACAGATGGTGATGTGAGGCGAGGAATATTACTAGGCTTGTCACTGGAAGCGCCTGTTACTGAAGTAATGAATAGCAAGCCTAAGGTGGCATCCGCTTCTAGTTCGAAAGATGATTTGCTCAAATTAATGGAGAGATTAGACATACTTTCAATTCCACTTCTAGATGAAGATGGGGGTGTCGTTGGTTTGCAAACCCTGCGCGAAAGTTTAATGCCAGTAGCTTATGATAATCCCGTATTCATAATGGCAGGAGGGTTTGGCACCCGTTTACGTCCGCTTACTGATGATTGCCCAAAACCTATGTTAAAAGTAGGTGATAAGCCTATGTTAGAAACTCTGATTTTAAATTTTAAAAAAGCGGGTTTCCATAATTTTTATATATCAACACACTATTTACCCTCAGTGATACATGATTATTTTTCAGATGGCAGTAAGTACGGTGTGACAATAACTTATGTTCATGAAGAAAAGCCTCTAGGTACCGGTGGGGCGCTAGGTTTATTACCTGATGACTTACCAGATTTGCCAATTATTTTAATGAATGGTGACGTATTAACATCTATTGACTTTACAAAAATGTTGGAGTTCCATAATGAATATGACCCTGCCGCTACTATGTGCGTGCGTGAGTACGAATACCAAGTACCATATGGTGTCATTGAGGGGGATGGGCATAAAATCATAAGTATGGTCGAAAAACCTACTCAGCGATTTCATATTAATGCAGGTATCTATGTGGTTAGTCAACAAATGCTAAAGAGTGTAAGTGAAAATGAAGAAATAGATATGCCTACTCTTCTGGAGCGTTATATTGCGCTAGGAAGAGACGTGTTAAAATTTCCTGTGCATGAGTATTGGTTAGATGTTGGGCGTATGGATGATTTCAATCGGGCGCAAATAGATTTCCAAGCACTAGGTTTTTAGAATGATAAATAATAAAAGAGTTTTGGCAATTATCCCCGCTCGTGGGGGGAGTAAAGGTCTCCCTAGAAAAAATATCAAAATGTTAAATGGTAAACCACTTATTGGTTGGACTATTGAGCAAGGGTTGAGTACTACTGAAATTGATACAGTTGTTGTGTCAACTGATTCTGAAGAGATAGCTGAAATTTCAAGGTCTCTAGGGGCTGAGGTTCCTTTTTTGCGTCCATCAGTATTGGCTACTGATACAGCTACAAGTATAAGTGTTGTTGAACACTGTATTGAGTTTTACAAAAATGAACTAAATCAAGAGTTTGACATAATTGTATTGTTAGAGGCAACGTCACCGTTACGGGAAGTGAATGATTTGTCAAGAATGTTAATCAAGTTTGTAGATCAATATGACCAGTGTGATGCCGTAATTAGTGTAGGCGAGGTATCTGAACACCCTTCTATTGTGAAGAAAATAAATAATAATGGTTTTCTAGTAAGCATTTTATCAGAAACAGAGAGTGTTACTCGAAGACAGGATAACTCTGTAGTGTACTTTCCCTATTGTGTTGCTTATATAGTGAAGCGAGAAGTGTTACTTGAGACACAATCTTTCTACCCTGTTAAAGCTCTGCCTTATCTTATTAATCGTTATCAGTGTTATGAAATTGATGATATATACGACTTCTTGGCAATAGAGAATATTATGAAATTTGAGTGGAAATTATAATGAAAGCGCTTGTTATTGGTCTTGGTTCAATGGGAAAACGAAGAGTTAGGAATTTGCTCTCCTTGGGGGATATTACAGTGTATGGGTTTGATACTCGAGAAGATAGGGTTGTCGAATCACGTGATAAATATTCTATCACTGTCTTTGATGATGTAGATGTTGCTTTTGAGGAAGTGCAACCTGATTTAGTTGTATTATCAGTACCTCCAAAATTACACATGCAATATGCAAATCAGTGTCTTGAAAAAATGATTCCTTGCTTTATTGAGGCATCAGTAACTGATCGTATAGAAATTGAAAAGTTATCGAAGCGTGCAATAGATAAGGGGCTTGTTTTTGCTCCGTCTTGTACAATGCGTTTCTACCCTGGCCCGCAAAAAATCAAATCGTTACTTTCAGAGGGTAAGATAGGTAAACCTCTCTCGGTGAATTATCAGACGGGACAATATTTACCGGATTGGCATCCTTGGGAACCTATTCAAGAGTTTTATGTTTCTTGTCGTGAAACCGGTGGTGCCAGAGAAATAGTTCCATTTGAACTTACTTGGATTAACGATCTTCTTGGGCCACCGACTAGAGTATTGGCTTGTGCAGCAACAAAGCTTACTGATTTAGATGTCGATATTGATGATATCTACCATTGCATGCTGCAATACCCAGGAAATATTATCTTAAATATGACGGTAGAAGTAGTTTCTCGACCAATAGCTACTCGAGAAATGTTAATAATTGGCACAACCGGCAAAATTAAATTCAGTGCAGATAGTAACTCTGTGAGTTACTGCAATTTAGAGAGTAAAGGGTGGATTAATACTAAATTTGAGACGGGTACGGTCGAAGCAGAATATATTAACCCAGAAGAGCCATACATTAATGAAATGAAGTTATTTGTAAATGCTGCAATTAAGGGGAAACAGGCTGAGTACCCGAATACCCTAGCTGCTGATGCTCTTGTATTAAAGACCTTGGAAGAACTTGAAGCAATAAATTCACTGGATGGATAACTAATGACCGATTACAGAAGCAGGTTGCTAAAAGCGATACCTGGCGGCGCGCATACATATTCTCGTGGTTATGATCAATATCCTGAAAATTCGCCTGAGATTATGGTTAAAGGTAAAGGGGCGTACACCTTTGATGACCAAGGAAATAAATTTTTGGATTATGGTATGGCATTGCGAGCAGTCAATTTAGGTTATGCTGAAGATCAGATAGATCTGGCAGCATTTGAACAAATTCGTAATGGTAACAACCTAACTCGCCCTTCAACAATAGAGTTGGAAGCTGCTGAGCTATTGATCGATTTAATTGATTCGGTTGATATGGTTAAATTCACTAAAAATGGCTCTACTGCAGTATCTGCTGCAGTCAAACTTGCAAGAGCATATACGAATCGTTCGATAGTTGCTCGTTGTGCAGATCACCCATTTTTTTCATATGACGATTGGTTTATTGCATCAACGCCTATTACAAAAGGTATCCCAGAAAATATCATTAATGATACTAAGCTATTTGATTACAATGATATTGAATCTCTTGAGAGACTAATTGAACAATATCCTGATAAAATTGCTTGTGTAATTCTAGAACCAAGTAGTGTCGAGCATCCTAAAGCATCACTAACTCATGAAAATGAAACCTACCTTCACGATGTGCAGCGTTTATGCAAAAAGCACGATATTGTATTTATTCTTGACGAGATGATTACTGGCTTTAGGTGGGACTTGAAAGGCGCTCAACATTATTACAATATCGAGGCCGATCTATGTACCTTTGGCAAGGCTATGGCTAATGGTTTTGCTGTTGCAGCTGTTGCAGGTAAACGTGAAATAATGGAGTTGGGTTCAATTGAATTTGAAGGACGTGAACGATTATTTCTACTTTCTACCACTCATGGCGCAGAAATGTGCGGCTTGGGTGCTTTTGTCAAAACGGTTGAATTTCTGAAAAGTGAAAACGTAATTGAACATTTGTGGGAGTACGGTCGAAATCTAATTGAATTAATCAACCGTAAGGCAGAAGAAGCTGGAATTAGTGAGTATTTTATTGCCGGAGGCGTAGAATGTTCTCCGTGGTATGCAACTTATGATAGTCAAGGGAAAATGTCTTTAGCTATGCGTACGTTATTTTCTCAAGAGATGATTCGCCATGGTGTGTTGATACCATGGATTGCGCTGAGTTATCGTCATGGCCAACAAGAACTTGCACTTACTGCAGCAGCACTTGAAAAAACTTTTGTTATCTATAAACAGGCAATTGACGCAGGTACTCCTAACGGTCTGTTGGTGGGGGATGTTATTCGACCAGTGTTTCGGAGTCACAATTGATGTGTATACTGCTGAGTTCCATTAATCTGAAATGGTAAAATGGATCGCAGAATGTCGCTCAATCTTTTGGCTTTATCATATCTATATTTTGTCAATGATTTTTTGTATAAGAATTAGAGCTTAAGCAGGTTCTGAGCAAGTATAATAAATAAGGTTTACTAATGAAAATTGCAGTTGTTCAGTTCACTATAGATGCAGTGAATCTTGAGGAAAATTGTCAAAAGGTAAGCAATTTAATCGATAGTGAACCAAACTGCGATTTATATCTGTTACCTGAGCTATGGACATGTGGGTATATCCAAGAGCAGTGGCTAAGTATCGCAGAAAACGAAACGCCTAAAGCATTAACCTGGATGTCTCGTGAAGCTCTTCGTCGAAATATCTTAATTGGTGGTTCCATTATTTTTAAGGAATCTGATGGTGGATTAGTAAATAGGTTCATGCTTTTTGACCGTGTAGGTTCACTGATTTGTAGTTATGACAAAGCACATTTATTTAAGCCTTTATCAGAACATGAATACTTGGTTGGTGGGTTAAAATTACCACCAGTTGTAGTGGTTGATGGGCTTAGAATATCTCCCGCTATTTGCTATGACCTTAGGTTTCCTGAAATGTTTAGGCGAGTTGCTCTTAAAGGCGTTGATGTTTATCTAGTTAGTAGTCAATGGCCTAAACCGCGAAGGAAAATTCTGGAAGTGCTAGCTCAAGCACGAGCGATTGAGAATCAAGCGTTATTGGTTTTATCGAATAGTATCGGGGTTGATTCCAGTGGAAATGATTTTTGTGGTGGATCCGGATTTTTTGATCCCTATGGCGACTCGATTCAAGTTTCTGATATTGAGGGAGTAGTTGTTCAAGAGGTTTGTATTGATGATCTCTCGAAAGCTCGAGTTCAGTTGCGGGTAATTGATGATAGAGAAATTGGAGTTGATTTTGACTAATCTACATGATCTAAAAGGAAAAACGGTTGTTGTTATCGGTGGTGCAGGGCTTCTGGGTTATGCATTTTGTGATGCTCTTTTTAAGTCTGGGGCAAATGTCGCGATAGCAGATTTTGATGGGGAACTAGCGAGTAAGAAGTGTAAAGCCTTAAGTGAAGTTGATCATGGACGGGCTATTTCTATTGTAGTTGATGTAACCAGTGAAGACTCCATTCAAGCATTGATTAACAAAGTTAAAGATAAATTTGGCCAAGTTCATGCGGTTGTAAATTGTGCATATCCAAGAAATGAAAACTACGGTAAGAAGTTTGAAGATGTGACTTATAATTCGTTTTGTGAAAATGTAAGCATGAATTTAGGAGGCTCATTTTTACTGACAAAACTATTTTCAGAACTATTTTGTCTGCAGTCTTTTGGACATTTTATAAATATTTCTTCCATATACGGGGTGATTGCTCCTCGTTTTGAAATTTATGGCCAGACTGAAATGACTATGCCTGTAGAGTATGCAGCTATAAAATCAGGAGTAATACATCTGACAAAATATTTCTCGCGTGTATATAAGGGGTCGAATTTACGTTTTAATTGTATTTCCCCTGGAGGAATATTAGATGGGCAATCAGAAGAGTTTATATCAAAATATAATCAATTTGGTAGTTCAAAAGGAATGTTGGATGTTGAAGATATTGCCGGGACAGTAGTTTTTCTTGTTTCAGATTCGTCGCAATTTATTAACGGACAAAATTTAATTGTTGATGACGGTTGGACTTTGTAAATTCAATGTTTTATTTGCTATGTATGTCAAACATGTCATATAGGGAGGGAACAAACGTGTTCATTATTAATTTAAAAATGGAATGTATGAAATGAATAAACAAAGATTAGATGAGTGGGATGAAAAGAACTTTAAGGAACATGAGAGAAATTATCATGCAAAACAATGGAGAGAACCAAAACAAAGCACCATTAGATTTAACGAATATATTACTCCATTGATGGAGACTGCTAGCCAAGTTATTGATTTAGCCTGTGGGGAGGGTGGGTCAACATTTTATTTGTCTGAAAAAAATACAAACTGTAATTTCTTAGGGCTTGATATATCTAAGCCTTTGATTGAATCTGGAAATAATATACTAAAAGCGGAAGATTCAAAAAATCTGGTTTTAGAGGACGCAGACTGGTTTAACTTAAAGCAATATGACGAGATAGATGGGGTTGTTTCATTGCAGTCGCTGTCATGGTTGCCTAACTTTGAGAACCCACTAGAACAAATTTTCACAAAAATCCAACCCAAATGGCTTTGCTTTTCTAGTCTTTTTTATGAAGGTGATATCTCAGTTATATCTGAGGTGAAGGAACATGAAAGCGGAAGAAGTTCATTTTATAATACATATTCTATTCCTGAAGTAAGTCGATTTTGCGAACGGTTTGGTTATACGCTAACAGATGCTACAAAATTTGATATTGATATTGATATTCCTAAGCCTAAGAATAAAAATATTTTAGGAACCTATACAGAACTAACCGCAGATGGGCAACGACGGCAAATTACTGGGCCATTACTATTGAACTGGCATTTTATTACAATAACTCGAACCTGATGTGATTTGAAAATATATAGTTATACGTGGGGTCGTTTGAGCTATGAATAAGAAAGATAGTTGGGTTGACGTATGCCTTAGATGTATATTATCTGCAATCTTACTGAGATTTTTAAATGTTTAATAAGTCTTTGTTTAAGAATATAGCCACTCTTGCTGGCGGTACAGCAATAGGACAAGCTCTTGTCCTATTGTCTAGCCCTATACTGACAAGACTTTACACACCGGAGGAATTTGGTTTTTATGCAATTCTTATTTCAATTGTATCAATATTTACACCAGCAGTTTGTGGTAAATATGATGTAAGTATATTAATACCTTCGTCTGAAAAAGAAGCGAGTCGGTTGTTTGCAGTTTCAATATATTTTGCGCTGTCGTTGTCAGTATTTTTGTTATTAACATCATTTATTATTATTTCTGCTTTTCAACTTCCATATAGTTATGAGGTTGTTGGTTGTTGGTTGTTGATGTTTCCTATTATTTTATTTCAGTATGGGGTTACGTCTGCGGCTAGTTATTATTTAAATAAATTTGAGAAATATTCTGAAATTGCTACAGGGAAAATAATTCAGGCAGGGTTAGTGGCCGTCTTTTCAATAATATTCGGTTTGATGAACTTAGGTTACCAGGGCTTGATTCTTGGCCATGTTTTGGGAATGGTTTTTAGTACTGTATATTTCCTTCATAAATGTCGTCCATGGCTTAATATTAGAGTATTTACTTTGAATAAGGAGCTGTTTGAACTAACTGCTTCTTATAAGGATTATCCAATCTATAATGCAAGCACTAGCCTTCTTAATGGTCTGCAGACTGCTGCGCCGACTTTGTTTATGTCGTACTATTATGGTGGTGCAATAGCAGGTTTATATTCTATTTCAAACAAGGTTGTAAATGCCCCGTTATCATTCATTTCATCGGCGGTGTCCCAGGTGAATTTAAAGACCGTAATCGAACGTAGGGGCTCCTCTATTGAAGTTACCCCTTTTTTTTTTAAATCAGTTCTGAATTTAATGTTGGTTGCTATTTTACCTGTATCGATATTGTTTTTTTATGGTGAGGTTCTATTTTCTTTTATTTTTGGTGAAGAATGGGGAGTTGCTGGGCGCTATGCTTCTGTTCTTGCTCCCGCACTTGGAGTTAGGTTTGTGGCTTCGTCACTAGTAAGTACACTAAATGCTTTTCAGTTAAATAAAGTAATAGCCATAATTAATATATCAATAACAGTTACCGTGCTATCAGTCTTTTACATGCCAGAGATTATAATTAGTGATGTTGAGTTGATCGGTAAATACTCTTTGGTTTTATCTGTATTTTATTTAGCTCTTCTGTTTGTGGTTTACTCGTTTTGTATTGCAAATGACCGGAAATATGAATATGCAAAAAAATCGAGCTAATATCACTGCTCCTGCTTTATTTCTTAATGCTGTATTCGGTGTTTTTTTTACAGTATTTATTTTCGCAGAGTTCTCCTCTTTAGCTGATTCGGCTAGATATCTAGGTGGTGAATATGACCCAGAAAAGCTCTACAGCCGGACTCATGCATTAATATGGGTCGGTTATTTTTTAAATAAAATATTTATGTTTGATATCCTTGTTAATTTTTTTCTATCATTTTGTGTGGCATTCTCAATTTATAAACTTTTTAAAGGAATTTATTTTACACAGCTTGAAAGGTTAGCAATTTATGTTGTGCTATATAGCCCTACTTTTTTAGTGTATTCATCGATTATTGGAAAAGAATTAGTAGTTATTGTTGCCGCAGTTGGTTATTTTCATGCACTTTTTGTACAAAAAAATAGTATGTTTGCAGTGTTCTTTTTGCTGGTCATTGTTTTTTTTCGCCCTCACTTATCATTGGCATATGCTTTTTTTGGTTTATTGTTTTACCGCTTAAGTCGTTCAAAGATTTTTTTTATTGAAATGTTAGGTGTTTTTCTTGCTTTCATTGTTTTATGTTTTATTTTTTATTCGGATGTTTTGTCTGTGATAGAAACCGTAATTATGCCTGTTAGTCAAAGGCATTTCAGTCTTTCATCAAATACGACTAGAGTTATTGAAGAATGGAATACTGTTTATGATTTTATTTTTAATATGTATTGGGGCATACCGGTACAATTATTAGGGCCGACTTTCTTTGAATCTTTTAATAGACCGATGTTTTTTGTGTACTTCTTTTATGGGATTTTATTATGGGTAGTTTCTGTTTGCTTTACCATTCGTATATTATTTGAAAAGAATATATTAAAACGTTATAGAGCTTTTTTTGTAGCTGTTGTAGTGTTGATAATTGCTCTTATACTAAATTACCCCTTGTCCTTGTTTAATTCAGGCTCTTCACTTCGATATGTGGTCAATATTTACCCTATTATATTCTTTATGCCATTGCTTTTTTTGAAACTTCATAAAAGTGAGTCAAATTAATACAGGGGCAGCTTGTGTGTAGGGGGATATTTATTTTGTGTTGGATGGAAAGTTTGTTTTGCCTTAAGAGTACATGGGTTTAGTTTTTACCTAGTCGGTTATCTCATGGTGTAAACAATTTTAAAAAAGTGCAATTGTGCGTCTTTTTTTTGAGAAATAATTTTTGCGAAAACACAAGTAATTAAGTTTGGAGTTATAGTGGTTTTAGAAGTATTAACTGTGAGCTATTTCGAATTGAATTTCTAAGTTGAATGTGTCGTTTAAATGTTTTTTTTAATATCAAAAGTTTTGAGAGTTAATATACATGCTTAAATTAATGGTTATGGCCAAAGAGGGGCAGTCCTGGGCGGCTGGTCACTTAGCTAATTTATATAAAGGTGAAGGACATGATGTTTTCTTGTATTACTTTATGCCACATGAAGAACACTTTAAACATTCGGATTTTAAAACAGTACCAAAAGAATTCGGTGTAAGAGGCGAGGGTTGTGGTGATGTTGCTAGGGCTTTTCTAGCTTCAAGAGATAGCGCTTACGAACTGATTGACTGGGACTATATTAAACATATAGAAGATAACTATTGTACCGATTACCTGATTGGTGAGCAGGTTTATTCATCTCAGATATTTTCATCTTTTTGGCATTATAGAGATTACCATAAAAGAATTGATTGGTATGAGTCTCTATTGATACTACAAATATATTACCAATATGTAGAGGCATTGCTTGATAGAGAACAACCTGATTTTATACTCGATACGGCGACTGAGGAGTATGGTAGAAGTATTGTGTATCAGGTAGCTAAAAACCGAAACATACCATATATAGTGCCTGAACATACAAAGCTAGGTGAATATCATATTCCTAGTTTTTCATTTGGTATGACAACCGACCCTTGGTTTGAAGAGGCTTATCAGAAAATATTGAATTCTGAATACTCGGAAAAATATGAAGAAGCGACCAATTTTTTGATTCAATATAGAAATAAAGATTCAGTATTAAATGAAGATGAAAAACAGTATATAAAAGATAATGCTCACAGCTTTTTGGGGGTGGTATCTAGATTTTTAAAACACATTTATGGTTTTTGTCGAAACAATGGTGTGCTTTCTTATTTAACACCGAATAGAAATCGTGGAATTGTGAGTAATCCTTGGAAAAAACTGACTTTTGAATTTAAGTATTGGATGCGGTTATATTTCAGACCCAAAATGAAAAATATATTTAGTGTGTATGATAAATCGGAGAAATTTATATTAGTACCGCTTCATTATCTTCCTGAATCATCGACTTTCTTAAAGTCGTTAGACTATTTTAAAGAAGATATACTGCTTGAGTGGCTGGTTAAAAAAATACCGTCAAATTATGTCGTTTTCGCTAAAGAGCATCGTTCAATGATTGCGGAACGGCCTGCTGAATATTATAAACGCTTAAAATCAAATGGAAGAATAAGAGTAATTTCACCCTACGAAAAAACTCTCAATCCTGAATATTTCATTAAAAAAACAAAAGCAGTTATTACGCTTACTGGAACTACTGCTCTTGAAGCTGCTATGCTTGGTAAGCCTGCTGCGACTTTGGGTGTAGCGCCTTTCTCAGTTATAGATTCAATTGCTAAATTAAAAAGCCCTGGTGATGTAGAGGAATTTGTGAATAATTTAGAGAAACATTTTCCAGACGAAAAACAGGTGATTGCTTATATTGCAGCAGTTATGGAATATGGAGTTAAAATCAAAATATATAATATTTCACGGTGGTATAAGTTTTATAACACTTCATCATCGAGTGATATAATTCCACTTAAGAGACTTTTTGATTTGTGTATTGAAGGCAAACATTATGCTTGTACTACTATTGAAAAGTAGTATGTTTTATATCTAGATACAGTAGACATGAGTTTTGATACATATGTAAGGTTATAATATAACTGTAGATCTTGGTATTCTCTTAATCAGTTGGTCACAATATCCTTATAGGCTATTGTGACTACATACCTCCGATATTATATTTTCAAGTTTTTTTGCTGCGACATCTATTGATCTATTTTCATTTAACCAATGTTTAATGTTTAAGCGCCATTGATCATTGTATTTTCCTGACTCGAAATTCTCTAATATCATTTGGATTGCATCAATGTATGATTGTACAGAGTTATCTACTGTGTAACCCGAGTGTGTTTTTGAGATTACATGCGTCTGATCAGGGATATCACTTCCTACTACGGGTATACCAGCACATAAGTAATTAAGCAGCTTTACTGGTGAGTTGTAATTTAACGTAAAATTTTTCTCATAGAAATATGGGCTAATGCCAATGTCCATCAACTGTAAGGCTGGTGTTAATGAGTCCTCGCTAATGGGTTTTTCTAATGCAATGTTTTTGTGGAGTGATCTGATTTTTACTTCTGCTTGTAAAGCTTTTAGGTCTGAATCAGACCCTATACCTAGGACCATAAGGTTAAAGTTTTGGTTTGTTTCTTCATTTAATTTTTGTAGTAGATCAAGTATAAATGTTAGATGCCTCTTACCACTTATTGTCCCTATGTAACAGAGCCATATGCCTGGAGCATAGCTCGTAATTGTGTTTTTTATTCGCTTAACATCAATATCAGCGTTAGAGAATATATTCAAAAAAGGTCTTTTCGGGGATTATGAAGATAAAAATGAAAATCAATTAATAAAAATTCAAGAAAGAAAAAATTTGTTAATTGTTCAAATAGTTCAATATAA
>ENA-ORXI01001266-ORXI01001266.1-sediment-metagenome-genome-assembly--contig:-NODE-1266-length-19867-cov-4.579889_pt1 | contig 19867 bp, 19 predicted proteins | sample MGYA00237861_ERZ511468 | MGnify/ENA primary metagenome ERZ511468 (study PRJEB26299, sample SAMN06266213) | sediment metagenome | isolation source: Hudson Canyon methane seep mesocosm | place...
TTGCGTTTTAAAGTTATAAGGCTGAAGAGAAGGGCTGCTCATTATTGTGTTTGTCCTGGTTGTTCTGATAGTCCTGAAAGTGCGGCGGGCATAAATAACTCGCTTACCAGCAAAGGTTTACCGTGAAGAAAGAATAGCGAGCGTCGCCCCCAAAGAGGGTCTCGCAAGGTTTGGCCTGCTTGCATTGAAAGGAATTCAGGTGAGGTTTTGCTTACTTGTAACGGGCCTCGCTTCATTGCATGTGATTTAAACAAGAATGCACCTAGCGGACGATTTCCCAATACGCTTAGCTGGCGTTCAGCACCTGTTAATGTAGTACTGGGTATAACACTGCGAGCAACAACCCATACTTCGCCATGGCAGAGAAGTTCTACTTCACGAATTAGTGCAACTGACTGGATTGGGCAGCCTAATAATAATGCTTCATCTCTGTTTGGTTGAAGCCATTGTTGGCGAACAACGTTAACAGAAAAGTGTCCATTGCTTGCATGAATTAACCGCTGTGTCAGAGAGCCTCTATCTAGTACCCAGTCACGCCACTCATGGGGAAGATAAAAAGACGGAACACGCCTGAATGTATGCCAACGTTGGTTAAGGCTCATATTGATATATTGTTGTGAGCATGAATGGCGTTAGTCATGAAAATTTACCTGAATGAATGACGCGGGTTGTTAGTTATAGCGTTTTTAGTTCTTTTTAGTTCTTCTTTAGTAGTACAGGGCGGCATTATAGCCCAGTTTAGGCTTATGTCGTAAAAAATTGAAAACAGCTGAGCTGCATCAAAGCGAGGCTCGTTTTGGGTGCTATATTTAATGTATATATCGTTGTTTATCTAAAAAGGTGCTACTGCTATGAAAAAGTATTCTGAAATTCGCTCACAACTTTTAGATCGGCGTTCTGAGTTGGAGGTTCGCTTAGGGAGTATTAAAAAAGATATTTCCAAGCCCCTTGATCATGATTTTGCAGAGCAAGCAGTGGAGTTGGAAAATGGAGAGGTCCTTGATGCTTTGGGCTCTGGCACTGAGACGGAAATACATAAAATTAACAGTGCGTTAGTTCGAATGGATGAAGGGCGGTATGGTGACTGTGTCGCTTGCGGGGTTAGTATTCCTGCTGAAAGACTGGAAATAAGGCCTTTTTCATCTCGTTGCGTGGGCTGTGCAGAAAAAGAAGAGGCTCACTAGCTAAGTCTGAAATATAAAAAAGTGTTAAATGTTATGTAAATCTCTGTAAGTCTTTGTTGTGATTTGTAATAATAGACATTCTTCGAAACAAGAAAACTTTAGCAAGGCGTTTTCTTAGAATGTCTATTCAGAGAGAAAGTATGACCCGTTTTTTGATGCCTGCCAAAGCAAAATTATTATCTGATAAAAAGCCTTCGAAAGACCATAAAAGTGACGTCGAGAAAAGCGGAACGTCAATGGGCTCGTGGGAAATGAGCGCTAGAGACGCATTACGAGTAAACTTTCTAACATCTGAAGCACGCTAGCTAAAAAGAGTACTCTGCCTCAACTGTAATTCGGTAGTTATCACTATTGAGTGGGTTTTCATCGTAGTTTTTTCCATTTCTTTCCGCTTCATTAAACCACCTTTTCTCTTCTGATATTCTGACTGCTTCACGCTCATCGGTAATATAAGGTGTTTTATCCGATGAAATAACCGGCGCTTTAACGCTCCAGCCTTCATCCGTTGGTGTGTGTCGTTTTTCGTTGGTCAATGCTTTGACTGGTTGTTTTTCAACTACACTTACAGACTGTTTAGGCGTGATTCCTGGCTCAGTATGTGTTGCTGTTGGGGCATCAAGGTCTGGGTCATAGCGGAGATCAATTGCTCCCACTATTCCAGGTACGGAAAACAGAACAATAGCCACAATATTGAAGGCTTGTCGTTTATGTTTGTTTTTCATAATTAACTCCCTCTGTTCTGTTTAACATAATATATGTCATTCATAATAGTCGCTATAGGGGTTTACCGAAATGCTAGGGTTTATGTAAGAATTAGCAATTGAATTATCTTATTTACTCTTGTTACCCTTATTTGCTTGTTATTCGATGAATAAATAGAGCTATGTCCAAGTAGAACTATGCTGAAACAGAGAGCAGGGAAAAATGCATGACAGAAGTACTTGAAAAGTTAATAGAGCTGTTACAGTTAGAGCCCGTTGATGAATTGAATTTTAGAGGTTCCAGCGAAGATTTGGGTTTTAGAAATGTATTTGGTGGGCAAGTGCTTGGGCAGGCCATAATGGCCGCTAGCAAAACTGTTGAAGGCAAACTCGCTCATTCCATGCACGGTTATTTTTTACGTCCAGGTGACCACTCATGCCCCATTGACTATGAGGTTCAGGTTATTCGAAATGGCTCAGGATTTTCTACACGGCGCGTTATTGGGCGACAGCATAGCAAGGAAATATTTACGCTTAATGCGTCTTTTCAGGTAGAAGAAGAAGGTTATGATCACCAGTTTGATATGCCTGATACCCGTGGACCTGAAGAGATTACGTCTGAGCTTGAAATGAGGCGTAAATACAGTGATTTTATTCCGGAAAAAGTAAGAGATCAGTACACCCGTGACCGCCCCATTGAGATCCGCCCTGTTAATCCAATTAATTACCTAAAGCCAGCAGTCTGTGAACCTTACAAGCAAAACTGGTTTCGTGCTGTAGCGCCTCTTCCTGATGACCCTGTTCTTCATCGATGTATTTTAGCCTATGCGTCAGACTTTGGCCTGCTCGGGACATCTATGCACCCTCATGGGGTTTCATTTATGCAGAAGGGAATGCAGGTAGCGAGCCTTGATCATGCTATTTGGTTTCATCGTGACTTTAGAGTGGATGACTGGTTGCTATATGATATGGACAGCCCTAGTGCATCTCAGGGGAGAGGTTTAAACAGGGGGAATATTTATAACCAGCAAGGCATTCTTGTAGCCTCTGTGTGCCAAGAGGCATTAATCCGTAACCGAAAAAGAGGCGAAATGTCTTAAGGTTGCCTCTTTAGGCTAGTGCTGCATAGTCATCAATTTCTGTTAGCCATAGCTTCAGCTTATTGAGAGGGAGAGGAGGAGATATAAAGTAGCCTTGTATTAAGTCGCAATTAAGTTGTCGTAGAATATCAACAATGTGCTGACTCTCTACTCCCTCTGCTACAACGGTAAACCCAAGACGGTGACACATTTCAATCGTTGTTTTAATAATAACCTGGTCATCCTGATTGTTAGTCAGGTCAAAGACTAGAGATTTATCTATTTTGATTTCGTCTGCGGGTAATTTCTTAATGTAAGCAAGCGAAGAATACCCCGTCCCGAAATCATCAATAGATAACTTAACCCCCGACTGACTCAGTTCATCTAGTACCTGAAGCGCTTTGAGCGGATCTTCCATCATCGATGTTTCTGTCAGTTCAATTGTGATTTTGTCGATATGATCAGGGTTGCTCTTCAGTGCTTCGGCAATGAATGGAATAAAATCATCTTCCCTGAGGTTTTTGGCTGAGATATTAATTGAGATATCCAGGTCATGCCCTTCGGCTAATAATTCTTTTTGAACTTGTAGCGAGCGTTTAACTACCCAGCGAGTAAGGGGTTTTATGATGCCTGTTTGCTCTGCAATAGGAATAAACTCATCAGGACGAACAAAACCAAAACGATGGTGATTCCAGCGTATCAATGCTTCAAGTCCTACAACCATATTAGTATTAAGGTTGATCTTTGGTTGGAAGTATAGAGTCAGCTGGTCATTGCTAATAGCTTGTTTGAGTTCTGACATGAGTGTTAAGCGACGGGCATTATATTTATCTTGCTCGGGTTGGTAATAGGCTAGTTTTCGGTCATTTGTTTCTGCTGACTCTAGAGCGACGTTGGCATGACGGATTAAAGTAGATGCTTCGCGGCCATTATCGGGAAAAAGAGAGACCCCAATAGCTGGAGCTAGCTCCATTAGCATGCCTTTGAATTCAACAGGGTGATAAAGCTCATCAATAACTGAGGCAACAATTTCTTTTGCTTGCTCTGCATTATCTATATCAAGCAAAACACCAAAAGTAGCCCCTTCAAAAGAGAATGCATAGAATGGATTGTTATCTTCATTCTCCGCAATTTGAATGCCCGGCAATATTTTCACTATTTTGTTAATTAACTTGGCCGCTTCTTGTATTAACAAATCTGCGTTGTTGTGTCCCAAGGTTTTATTGATCTCATGGAAACGTGTCAAGTTAAGCAGACAAACGGCAAATCGGCTATTTTTTCTGCGACGAACACTGTCGTTGATTAGCATTTCAAAGCAGGCTCTATTAGGCAGTTTCGTGATGGGGTGATGCAAAGCCTGATGCACTAACTTCATTTCTGTTTGCAGGCGTTCTTTATGCTCATGAATAGTTGATTCTTGAGCCGTTAGTTTATCTTCTCTTTCACGGTAGAGCCTTGCAGCAAGGGCAACAGTCAGTAGGATAGCTTCGAGAGCAGAACCAATTTGCATGCCATATTCGCTAATAAAGCTATTAGGTATAGCTCCTGCTTTGTTAAGCGCGGTCATTGCAGTTCCTGCGGTCAATAGGCTCCAGGCGACAGTGTAATAGCGTGCCGCTTGCCCACTTTTGCTCCACATCAGAGGGCCTACTGCAAGTAGGAATAGATAGCTGGGAAGGGCAAGTAATACCGAGGCTCTGACCGAGTAAGCATACTCAACAAAAAACGAAGCGATAATGCAGCCGAACGCCAGCATCGATATTACTTTGGTGGTGTTATCCAGTATTTTGCTATGTTCTTTCAGTGATAGGAATGAGCGAGCAAAAAGTGCAGAAAACAGGGTGGTAAGGGGGATGACTATCAACAAACTATGGTTATGGATTGAAGGGAAGTCAGGAAATAATAATTGAAAGGGCTTGCCTCTCATTGTGGCAAAAAAGAATGCGTAACCGAAAGTGGCTACTGAGTAGAAAAGATAGGTTTTTTCTCGCAAAGCCAAGTAAACGAAAAAATTAAATAGCGCCAGTACAATGAGTATGCCGTAGAAGAATGCGTGTATTTGGTCTTCTTTTCCTATAGAAACAAGGAACTCCTGACGATCCCAAAGTTTAAGTGGTGCTTGCATTGTCCCGCCTGTTTGCATACGAATAAAAAATTCAACAGTAGAGTTTGCAGGAATTATTGCAGGAAATAAGAAATAAGGGTGCTCAATAGGGCGCTCAGAAAACGAACGCTTATCTCCCGTAGCGATATGATCAATGACTTCACTATTTTCAATGCGGTAAAAGTCGATGGAATCAAGTTGAGGATAACTAATGACTATTAGTTTATCTGCGTTACTATCTTCGGTATTCGTTACTGTAAAGCGGAACCAATAAGGCGATTTGGTATATCCAAAATTGGCTGTTTTTCCTTGCAATGATACCCACTTGTTAACTTGAGTGCTTTGCCTGACATCATTAAAGTCAAGTGTGCTTGAGGCATCTTCTAAATAGCTCGCATTGATAAGCTGTTGAGAGACCCCTTGTTGGATTTTATTTTGATCTGCAAACGACTGGACGCTGCTAAATAGCACCAGTGTAAACAGTAATACATTTTTAAGTAGCATGCAGTTTGGGTATCAATCTTCTTATGAGGTCTTGTTATTACTAATGAATCTATAGTTTTAGGTATAGGCTTTTAAGGTACTAAAGTAAAGTACCCACTAACCATTTAACGTTGTTAAATGGTTAGACTTTGTAACACTCTTGGGCTAATAGTTAGTTTTGTTTGTCGTCATTACTCTGTCGTTGTCTTAGTGTTCATCTTTGAAATTCCGGATTTTTTTACGGGAGGCTCAATTCGGTTTCTTCCTTTCTGCTTTGCTTCGTATAAATTAACATCAGCTTGTTTTAATACGCTGTCGATATCTTCATGTTGGCTAACAGAGCATACGCCAGCGCTCATTGTTACAGGAATAGACTTAAATCTATAATTAAACGGATAACCTTCTACTTTTGTTCTGAGTCGCTCTGCCATTGCTAATGCTTGTACGAGAGAGGTGTCAGGAAGCAGCATTAAAAACTCTTCACCGCCCCAGCGGGACACAACATCTACTTTTCTGGATAGGTGCTTAAGTAAGCTTGCAAAGTCTTTTAAAACTTCATCGCCTGCATCATGTCCGTAAGTATCATTAACGCGCTTAAAGTAATCGATATCCATCAAAATAATAGAAAAATAGCTGTTGCTACGTTGATGTCGGTAAAGCTCTTTCTCCATGCACTCTTTCATATCTCTTCGGTTGGAGAGCTTTGTGAGTTCGTCGGTTCTTGCTGCTTGTTCATAAAGAGAAGCCATTGCAATGAGTTCATCTCTGGCGGTTCTTCTGGAATCATCTAGTATATAAGCGCAAGCGGCAACGAATGAGAAAGTCGATAAAAAACGAATTTTGAAGTCAGAATTATATTCTGTTGTAACAAAAGGCAATTCCGGGAAGTAAAAAATGAAAAAAACAGCAATGAGGGCTCCAGTAGATAGCATTAATCCGTACCTGAGCCCCATGACATAAAAGCCAATAGGAGGGAATACATAAAACCAGAGCGGCCCGGTATTACTTTCCCCTCCTGATGCTGTTAAATAAAGGAAAAGAATGCCCACCATAAAAATAAAGGCATTTTGAAAAAAAGAAGCATTACCTCTTAATTGAAAATTAATAAGATTGGTTAATGTAATAATACCAAAGAGAAAAAGAATATTGCCATGAAAGTGGTGACCAGAAAGGTGTGACTTTGTACCGATGGCGACAAGGAAAAATAGCGCTCCTAAAGATAAAAAACGTAAAACACCTACAACTCTCTGCTCTTCATTTTGTTGAGTTGATGCGATTCTTGAGTTTACTCTTTCCTGAATGCTATTTGAATCTTCATTCATTTGAGTGTGGGGTTGTATTGTGCGTGGCTTATTTATGTTGATTGTTATGTCTCTTTGCCATGTATTTACTATCACTTAACCTTAAGTGATAGTTCAGGTTAAGTGAATTGTAAATACTTAAATGGCAGGAACCTTGCTGTAAACTGAGCTTAATATCGTTTTTTATTGTGCTTAACTATATTTTTCATGCTATTGGCAAATCTAATTGAGAGTAATCAAGTTTAGCTCAACAACTGGGACAAATTATTTGAATAATGGTTTCAATTTAGCTATTTTCATCCTATAGTGCTCGCGCCTAAAATCTCAATAGAGGTCAGCTTGTTTTCGGGCAGGTATATAGGTACTTAACTTACCCGCTTTTATGTTGGGTTTAACTATCAAAAGCCAAAGGGTTTCAGTGTGATGGAATTCTCAAATATTAGTCAGATAGAAAAAGCAGCAGCCCCCTATAAAAACGAAATGATGCGTTTAGGGTTTGGTTTATTGTTTATGGTTGGCATTTTACTTTATGTTGCCGCCACATCGAAGGGTATAGCCAATAGTCATTTGCTTGTTATCGCAGCTATGATTGGCGGTTATATGGCGATGAATATTGGTGCCAATGATGTTGCCAACAATGTCGGTCCTGCGGTAGGTTCAAACGCATTAACATTAACAGGGGCCATTATTATAGCTGCCATATTTGAGGCAGCGGGTGCCTTGTTGGCAGGTGGAGAGGTTGTTGGAACGATCAAAAAAGGCATTATTGATCCTGCCCTTATTACAAATCCAGATGTTTTTGTATGGTTAATGATGGCTGCGTTACTGGCCGCTGCGCTTTGGCTTAATCTGGCCACATGGTTGGGGGCGCCTGTTTCTACAACGCACTCCATTGTGGGTGGGGTACTGGGTGCAGGTATTGCTGCGGGTGGTTTTGGTATTGCAAACTGGGGCAAAATGAGTGCGATTGCAGCCAGTTGGGTTATTTCCCCTGTTTTAGGCGGCATTATAGCAGCCGCGTTCTTGTATTTTATTAAACGAACGGTACTTTATCGCGATGATGTGATGGAGGCTGCGAAACGAATTATCCCTGTTCTTTTGGCGTTGATGGCATGGGCTTTTGTGACTTACCTTGCACTAAAGGGCTTAAAAAAGATCTGGAAACTAGACCTCCTTACGGCCGGTGGTATCGGGTTGGTTGCAGCGATAGCGGTTTTATTACTTGTGAGACCTGCAGTTAAACGTGCAGCTGAGGCCATGACCAACGTCAGTGAGGGTGTTAACAGTCTTTTTACTATTCCGTTAATTTTTGCTGCGGCTATGCTGAGCTTTGCTCATGGCGCAAATGACGTGGCTAATGCCATTGCGCCTTTGGCGGCCATTAATGACTCGCTGGTTAATTTAGGCGTATCAGCTAAAGCGCAAATTCCACTCTGGGTTATGATGGTTGGCGCGATTGGTATTTCTTTAGGCTTGATGCTTTATGGGCCAAAGCTAATTAAAACTGTTGGCTCAGAAATTACTGAACTTAATAAAATTCGTGCTTTCTGTGTAGCGATGGCGGCAGCAATAACGGTAATTATTGCATCACAGTTAGGGCTTCCTGTTAGCTCAACGCATATTGCGGTTGGCGGCATCTTTGGTGTGGGCTTTCTGAGAGAATACCTCAAGGTGAGCTATGCCAGTCAGTTGCATACTATTGCTGAACTTCATGAAGGTGAAGAAAAGAAACAGGTTAAAAAGTTTTTAGAAGACTTCAAAAAAGCATCCGTTGATGAAATGGACCAAATGCTGAAGAAACTGAAAAAGAAACAAGCTGATGTCGAACTACCAAAAAGTGAGCGTAGACGTTTGAAACTGGTTTATCGTGAAGAGCTGGTGAAACGGTCTCATTTATTGAAAATTGCAGCGGCATGGGTTATTACGGTGCCTGCGTCTGCATTACTTGCCGCTATGCTATTTTTCACTATTCGTGGAGTTATGCTTCCGTAGTTTGAATTTATCGTTTACTGCTACGTCCTTAGCAGGCCCCTTGCTATTAATATAGAGGCGCCTGCTAAATCCTTCCTTTTAGTTTTTATTCCTCGTTTTGATTTAGTTCAAATCAACATTCATGGTATTAGTTATAGTATTGGCTATAGTATTAATAGTTAGATAAGAAAATAGCTTTTTTACAGGCAAGTAGTTTCATGAATGTATTGTTGGTAGAAGATAGTCGGGCTATCCGTCAACTCGTAGCGGCTTACGTGGAAGAGGTGGGCCATAAAGTGTTAATGGCGGAGAGCGGCGAAAGTGCTCTGGAGTTATTTGATCAGGAGCACGTAGACCTCGTTTTAATGGATATTGAGCTGCCGGGAATTGATGGTTTTGAGGTTACTCTCCGAATGCGGGCAAGGTTGGCTAATGAATGGTTACCAATTGTTTTTCTTAGCTCCAACTCATCGGATCAGCATTTTGTTAAAGGCATTAAGGCGGGGGGCGATGCTTATCTTGCCAAACCTGTAAACGGTCCTGTGTTGCAGTCAATGGTTCAGGCTATGGGGCGGATTGCAGCGATACAAGAGCAGTTGCAGAAAGTTAATGAAGAGTTAAACCGTTTGGCCCATGTTGATGCTCTCACAGAGTTAACTAATCGCCGTGGCTTTATTATGAGTTATGGGCGGGAATGGGGGCGTGCTAGTAGGGAGGGAACTCCCCTTTCTGTGGTAATGATTGATATCGACTCTTTTAAGGCTTACAACGATCATTATGGTCATATTGAAGGGGATAATTGCCTTCGTCGGGTTGCCCAGGCGATGGCCTCTTGCATCCTGAGGCCAGCAGATTTTGTCGCCAGGTATGGCGGTGAAGAATTTATTGTCTTGTTGCCTAATACCTCTAGTGAAGGGGCGATGCTGGTTGCTGAGCGCTTACGACAGGCAGTAGATAAAGCGGCTATACCCCATGCAAACTCCCTGGCTGGAAAAACGGTATCTGTGAGCCTTGGGGTCGCAGAAAAAACGGAAGGTCAAACATCAGACGGTTTGTTAGAGGGCGCTGACAAAAATCTTTATAAAGCAAAAGACGGTGGGCGTAATCAAGTGTGTGGATCCTTCTAATAATTGCTGTTATGGTACCCTCTAATAAGTGAAAGGTACTGTAAATTAAATGAATTTTAGGGAATATGCGTATGAGTAGTGCAGAGGAAAGCCGTCAGGCAAGGGTGATTTCAGAATTAAGTGTTTTTATTAAGAAGGTTTTGAGTGACCCTACCGTGGCAAGTAAATGTATGGAAATTGCGCGACGTGTAAAAAATGAGCCGGATGCAGACCTTAAAATGGCTAATGAAATTAGCTCTGAAACCATTGTTAGAATCCCTGAAAATCATAGTGACGCAGATAAAATATTTTTAGATATAATAAAAGATGTACTTGAAGATGAATCTGCGCTTTATTAATTCTATGTATAAGTACTGTATTGATTCTATTGTATAAGCGCTTTAGTTCTTGATGAGATGCTCAAGTTGCCCCGCTAAACCAGGATGCTGTTTAGAAAATGCTTCCATTGCGGCTAGTTGCATATCTTTATATTCAAACCCAGGGCAAACCGCTTCGCTAATTAGTCCGAAATCTTTAAGTGATTTACCTTTCTGCATTAACTGACTAGCCTTCCAGTCTCCACCTTTAACCATAAGCTGGAGCTGGTGACCTTGTTCAAGGTCGGAACCTAGAATCTTAGTACTTAACTTGCCTTCAGGGCTCACAATATAGTATTTAATGGGTGAGCCTGAGTGAAAGAAATGGATGATGTCTGATTTGTTCTTATGCAAATAGCCAATGGATGACTCTTTTGTGAGCAGATAATAAATTGAACTCATTGCGGGTTGGTTGGTTGACGTGTGAATAGGCGATTCGAATGTTCGTTTAAAATAGCCGCCCTCAACGTGAGGCTCAAGTTTTAACGCGCGTATTATTGATTCTTTGTTTTGCATCACTGCTAGCTTGCTTGTCTTTTGTTATTTCCGTCTTCCGTGTACTTGCAAAGCTTCTTGAATGCATCAATTTCACTTGAAATCTTTTCATCTTTAGCTATTTTACTTTGCTCGATCAGAATTTCTTCGAGAATATCCACAGTAGTTAATGGGTTTGCCAATACCACTCTGAATACAACGCAAGGGAAGCTGTTATGACGACGGGGCTCTAACTGGGTTCTGGAAACAAACGCCCGTCCAAGCTCTCGTTGTGTTTTTTGAATATATTTGGTAATTCGGTTGATATGTGTGTTAATTCGCTCAGCTTGTTCAGGCTCCGTCTTGTCTAATTCATCCTGAAGCCATTGGGGGCAATAGCGATAGGTAAGAATGTTAAGTTCGGGCTTCGTGATTAACTCAAAATCATCATTTTTGTTGATAAGCTCCGCAAATGCTCTGGCTTTTTCAACACCTTGATTTATAAGGATTTCATAGCCTTCTTTGCCGATAATTCTAAGGCCTGAATGAATAAGCATCGACATTCCAGGTCGAGATCCTTCTAGCGTTGTGCTTCCCAGATCTTTCGAGCCTTTACGCACTACATACTGAGCATGATGCTCTATAGCGCTTAGTTTGGCCGGGTCTTTAAATACCACCAATCCAGCCCCCATAGGGACATATAATTGTTTATGAGCATCTAGCGTGACGGAGTCTGCTTTCTCGATTCCTTTCAGAAGATGCTTATGCTCACGGGAAAATAAAGTAGGTCCTCCCCATGCCGCATCTACATGAAAGTGTGCTTTGAATTCCCTGGCTATTTCTGCAATTTCTTCCAGAGGATCTACATTTCCCGTTTCTGTTGTGCCTGCAATGCCTACGATTGAGATGATTTTAATTTTCTCATGTTGCAGTTTAATGCATTGCTCTCTTAACTGGTCTAGCTGAATACGGTTGTTGTCATCTGTATCTATAGCAATCAGATTCTCTCGGCCAATACCCAGAATGTCTGCGGTTTTACTTAGAGAGTAGTGGCCCCGTTTTGAAACAAGAATAGCAGCGCCTTCATAGCCGTAGTAACGAAGCGCTTTAAATAGACCTTGTTGATTAACACCTTTGAAGTTTCCTTCTGCCGGAAACGCTAAATTTCTAGCTGTCCAAAGTGCTGTTACATTGGCGATGGTACCACCAGAGCCCATTGCCCCCAGTGCATAATGAGAATTGTGCATCCAGTGTTTATAAAATTCACTGTCTTGTTCGTAAACTAAACGGTGAAGCATCCCTGTAACTTGACGTTCCATAGGGGTAAACGCCTTAGATGTTTCCGTTTTTACCAGATTTTGATTGAGTGCAATCATAATCTTAGACAGAGGAAGCATAAAATAAGGCAGAGCAGAGGTCATATGACCCACAAAACTGGGGGATGCAGTGTGCACGGACTGGGCAACGAGCTTATCGAGAAGGAATTGAGTCTGCTCAGAAACAAATATAGGTTTATCTGGAATTTTGGAGTCAGAGAAGTCTTTTTCTACTTCAGTTAAGTCTTTTTCGACAGCAACAATATGGTCTTGTAGAAAGCCCGCAAGGTTTCTGGAAATATTCTTGTCAATTTGGCCAAGTGTTGAATCAGGGGCCTCGGGTACAGTGAATACCCTGTACATGCTTTTGATACTGGCAAAGGCCAGTTTTTTCTTATGTTGTATAGACTTATGCGGCATAGACTTATCTTCGAGTGTTAACGACTGACTTCTGCTGTTGGCTCGATTCGGACATAGTGTTTAGGTGTAAGTATTATTGGGGCACAGTATAAACTGTCGTGAATAAGATAACCAGAGGCCTGTAAATAGGCGTTTAAGTTTGAGTGAATTATATTATAGGGACTTTGTTCGCCTAGTTCAGGGTTGTGGGGTATGCTTAACTGTAGTAAATCAATCAATATGTTAACAGTGAGTTTGATGTATGGCTAAGTTCTTAAATTTTTTCTGTGTAACGATTTTTGTATTAGTGCTCAGTGCCTGTTCGAGTAAGACTAGCATCGATAGCGATATGGGTATTAGTGGTGCACCTGACTGGGTTAATGAGGGGTCTCAAACTGTTGAAAATAATGAAGGTCGATTGATACATGGCGTTGGTATGGCTCCTGCAATGGGAGATGTTTCTCTGCAAAAATCAACCGCAGATAACCGTGCTCGTGCTGAAGTCGCTCGGGTTCTGTCTATTTATATTGACGCCGTAAGTAAGGATTACACTGCAAGCTCAGGAGGGGAGGCTGACCTTAATGTTGAGCGGGAAATTCACAGTACCACGCAATTGGTTTTAAGTGGGGCTCGAATACTAGGGCACTGGAAGGATGAAGATACTAATGATGTTTACGCCTTTGCGGAGCTAGACATGGATGCTGTTGAAAGCATGCTAACAACAGCGACCTCTTTGAGTGATGCTTTTAAAAGATATTACAAAGAAAATTCTGACGCTAATTTTGATCGATTTATGGAGAAAAAATAACAATGAAAGTCTATTGGGCAATAATTTTATCAAGTTTCTTAATGGTAGGGTGTGGTACGCAGGTTACCCGCATGGATGTTAACGAAACGATTGACCTTAGTGGCAACTGGAATGATACGGACTCGCGGTTAGTGGCAGAGGAGATGATTACGGACGTTCTTTCTCGTCCTTGGATTTCAAATTTTGTTAGCAAAAAAAGCCATGCGCCAGCAGTTATTGTGGGTACGGTGCGTAACCTTAGCCATGAGCATATTAATGTAAAGACCTTTGTTGCTGATATGGAAAGAGCATTGATTAATTCTGGTCGTGTTGAATTTGTAGCGTCTAGTAGTGAGCGAAGTGAGGTTCGTGAAGAAAGAAAAGATCAAGACCTTAATTCATCTGAAAAAACACGCAATGAAGCAGGTAAGGAATTGGGTGCAGATTTTATGTTGAAAGGGCAGATAAACACCATCGTCGATGTTGATGGCAAGGAGCAAGTACGTTATTACCAAGTGGATTTGACCTTAATCAGTATGGCCGATAACCGCAAAGTGTGGTTGGGTCAGAAGAAAATAAAAAAATTGGTAGAAAATGCAAAGGTTCGTTACTAATTGTTTGATTTTATGGCATTAATACTAAAGAGAGTTCTATTTTTATTGCTGCCTTGTTTCTTACAAGCTTGTGCGATGCCGCAAGCAAAAGTTAACTTTCTTGCTGAAGGGCTTGAGCACTCAGGTCCTGAGGCAACATTACTTGCATTGCAAGAAAGTGATGTTTCAGACCGTGATCGTGCGCAGTATTTATTAAATATTGGTTTATTGAAAAGCATTACGGGTGACTTCTCTGGCGGTACGGAAGACCTTCAAACTGCCAAAGAAATAATTAATGCACTGCAGGCGGTTAGTGTAAGTGAAAGCTTAGGTGCAGCGACTATAAATGAAACACTGCGCAGCTATAATAGTAGTGCCAGTGAGCGGGTGCTGCTGCATGAGTTGATGTCAATTAATTACCTAATGCAAAACGATCTTGATGCTGCAAGGGTTGAAGTCTTGCAAGCTGCGGTGGTGATGGACGAGTTGGCAATAGCAGATGAGCTTGTTGGACAACTTGCTAGCAGTCATTATATTGCCGGTTTGATTTATGAACTGGGCGATGAATTAGATAATGCCATGATAAGCTATCGTAAGGCCGAAGGAATAATGACAGCACGTAATCTGTCTATTCCAGCCGCCTTAAAACTTAGTCTTCTGAGTTTGAGTCAGTACTTAGGTTTTGATGAAGAATATGAAAAATACAATCAACGCTTTGACCTTGCTGCTGCAGTATTAGATCCGGACTCCGCAGAAATTATTGTGCTTTACTTCGATGGCGTCGTTACTAGTAAAGAGGAGAGGTCATTGAGCGTGTGGGCACCTTCTTTAGAACAAGTCGTTTCTCTTGCGGTGCCTGCTTACCCAGAATCTAACTATGTGGAAAAGCCACTGGCCCTAAATTTTTCAGGGCTGCATGATATTACTGAGACGCTTGAAGATGTAGAAGCGTTGATGAGGGAAGATCTTGCCGGTGATTTTGCATTAATCTACTCAGTAGCGCTTGCTCGCGTGATAGCGAAAGTGGAAATGGTTAAAAGTGCGAGTCAACAAAATGGGAGTTTGGGCTTATTAATGAACCTTGCTACCTTATTAACAGAGTCTGCTGATATTCGTAGTTGGAACATGTTGCCGTCTTCTATTCAAGTTGCCCGATTTTCGGTGTCGCAAGGGGCGTACCCTTTACCTGCGGCTCATTCTTCAGTATCAAAAGACATAAAGTCAGAAAAGACTGAACTCACAGTTAAAGCAGGTGATAAGGTAGTGCTGTTTGTCTCCTCTGTAAGTCATCGAACCTTTTATTACACTTTGTCTTCAGGGCGTAAACAGAATATATAAACTATGCAAGGTTGAATAATTATGAATATACAAGCCACAATAATAATGTTCTTTGGTTTATTGTTAACGGCCTGTAGTTTAACTACAAGTCAGCCGTCATGGTTAGATAAGCCAGGAGAAAAATATACTCAGAAGCGCTACCTTAGTGCCGTGGGCGAGGCAGACAACCGTAATACAGCTAATGATCGTGCTCTTGCTAATTTGGCAAAAATATTTGAAGTGGGAATTAAGGATAAGTCTTTAGACTTTTCGGAGTCACAGGTCACAACGAATGACTCTGGTCGAGTGACTAGCAATAATCAGCGTGCAGCAAGGTATGTTACAACTGAAGCAAAGCAAGTGCTTGAAGGAGCTCAGGTAATGGAGACCTGGGAGTCGGATGAGGGGCGATTTTTTGCTCTTGCTGTGTTGGAAAAAGTACCGGCAGAACGACGTTTTCGTGAAGGCATTCGTAGTGCTGATCGTAAAATTGAAGAGAGAGTGATGTATGCCAGGCAACAAGCGCCAAATCTGGTGGCAGCACTAGCGGCTTTAGAGCAGGCAAGAAAGATCGAAATTCAGCGAAGTAATCTTAACCGTAATCTCAGTGTAGTTCGTGGAAAGGGCATTACTGCTCACTATGACCAAGCTAAACTTGAGGTACTACTACGTGATGCATTGGCTACCTTACGCTTTAAGGTGATGGCCGATTCAAGTCAGTTACAGCAGAATTTAGAAAGCGCGATCAGTGCGCTTGGAATTACGCTGGATAAAGGTTCTGCTTATCAACTTAAAGCAACGATGGACACCGAAGAGATACAAAAAAAGCAAGGCTGGTATTGGTTGCGAGGCTCAACTGAACTAAGTTTGATGCATGAAGGTGAAGTTGTTGCAAAGAAACGTTGGCCCCTTAAAGTGTCATCAACAGATAAGGGGCAGGTGGAACAGAGAGCAAAGGATATGTTAAGCGCTAAGATGGCTGATTATCTGTATGAATTATTAATATCTAATTAAAGAATCACACCTTACCGTCTATGTTTGCACTTTAATGCTTCTGTATTTACATACGGAGCATTAAAGCAGCTCAGTCACTGCTTTTTTCAAAGCCTTATCAAGGTAATGCCCTTCCAATTTTCGCCCGTTAATATAAATAGCTGGCGTGCCTCGAACTCCCAAACTTATAGCCTGAAGCTCTGAAGCCTTAACTTTTTTAGCGGTCGCCGGGTTTGTAATACAGTTTTCAAACTGTGCAATATCCAACTGAAGTGTTTTAGCCATAAGTAATGGTGATTCATCGCTTAGCTGAGCCTGTTCTTCAAATGCTGCATTATTATATTCCCAAAATTTACCTTGTTGATCCGCACATACTGCCCCCTCAGAAACTTTACGGGAAATACCTGAGCGGTTAATAGGGAAGTCCATATAGGTTAGCTGAATTTGATCTTGATATTCTTCTAATAAAGCGTGTAACTGGTGGCTTGCCTCTTTGCAGTGAGGGCACTGGTAATCTGCAAATTCAACAATTTTTACTTTTGCACTGGGGTTGCCTGCGCTTGGGTAGCCTTCTGTATCGATAAACACCGTAGGTGATGTTGGTGCTTGAATAAGTAGTGAAAAATCTCCTTTTTGTTCTAGTTCAGCTAATAACTCGAGTCGTTTTTCTCTTTCCTTTTGTTGTGTGAGATATTGAGTAATATCGGCCTTTATCTCATAGAATGGCTTGCTGATACGGTCTTTGTTTGCTTCAAAAAAATTGTTAACTTCTTCTTCAGAAGGCGGCGTAACGGTTAAGAGTTTTTCTATAGCCTTTTCTTCACTGATATTTTCTTTTTTGGCCTGTTCTGCGGCAACAAGCTGAATCACGGCTTCTTCTAGAAACGCGCGTTGTTTTTCAAAATGCTCATGCTCCATTTCATAGTAGGGCATGGCGACGCTAGAGGGTAAATCACTCAGGGTATAGCTGGAGCCTTTGTAGTGAATGAGTTCGGAAGCCGCATCGGTTGATGGTCCTTTGTTGGCGTTAATAATGGTAGCAGCCATCAGCATTCCAAGCGCAAATGCGGCAAATGCGAAGGTGAATTTACTGCGATTTTCTTGTCTATTGTTCTCGTTCATAGTGCCTTTCTTCTGTGATAAAAAAGCGCCTTAAGGCGCTGACGGTCTCGCACGTTCAATAATAGATGCGCAATCCCCCATCTTTGGCATTGTGCCAATATTGTGGCCTCCGTTATGGCTTAAGCGAGACGCACAAAACAGATCACTTATCATACTGTTACCGTTGCGTACTAATAATGATCCTTGCATAGCTAATGCGAGGCGGTCGACAATATTACGTGCACGGTATTCAATATCGTTAAGATCTGTGAGCTCATTCTTTAACTTAAGTACAAAATTATCAAGGATATTGTTTGAACCTTTCGCTTTATCGACCTCATTAAAGAAAACGTCAACCACAGCAGGGGTTTTTGAGATGGCACGCAATACATCGAGACACTGAACGTTGCCACTGCCTTCCCAAATGGCATTAATGGGTGATTCACGAAACATTCTCGGGAAAATACTGTTCTCCATAACGCCACTGCCACCAATGCATTCCATCGCCTCATAGGCGTGATTAGGGGTGCGTTTACAAATCCAGTACTTACCAACGGCTGTGCCTAAACGCATTAGTAATTGCTCAGATTCATCTTGTTGATTGTCTAATGAACGAGCCATACGCATAGTAAAGGCGAGTGACCCTTCTTGCTCTAACGTTAGGTCTGCTAATACATTTTGCATCAAGGGTTGTTGGTCGAGCTTGGCTCCGAAGGCTGAACGGTAGTGACAATGATGAGTCGCATGAGCAACGGCTAGTCGTTGACCTGCTGATGATCCTGTCATGCAGTCGAAGCGGGTAAGAGATACCATTTCAATGATGGTTTTTACACCGCGTCCTTCTTCTCCCACCATGTATCCTAAAGCGCCTCGTAGTTCTGTCTCGCTGGATGCGTTAGCAACATTACCCATTTTGTCTTTGAGTCGAAGAAACTGAAGCGGGTTTTTATTTCCGTCAGCAAGCCATCTAGGTACCAGAAAACATGATAATCCACCAGGCGCTTGAGCAAGCATTAAAAATGCGTCACACATAGGGGCAGAAACAAAATATTTATGACCAACAAGTTCATAAAGCTGACCTGAGCCGCCTTGGCTAACGGGGTATGCTTTAGTTGAATTAGCTCTAACGTCAGAGCCTCCTTGTTTTTCGGTCATTGCCATTCCGATGGTAATGCCCTGCTTTTGGTTAGAGGGGATATTCGCGGCATCATAATGCTGTGAGGTAATGAGAGGTTCCCATATTTTTGCTAAATCGGGTTGTGTTCGTAATGAAGGGATAGCAGCGAAAGTCATAGTGATTGGGCAGCAATGAGCGGCTTCTATTTGGCTCTGTAGATAGAACTTTGCACTTCTGGCCACGTGAGCGCCAGGTTTTGGATTAGTCCAGGGAGATGAATGCAGGCCATTTTCAATAGATGTTTTCATTAGCTCATGATAAGCCGGATGAAACTTAACCAGGTCAACGCGTTGTCCAAATCGGTTGTGGCTATGAAGAACGGGTTTGTTCTCGTTGGCTTGAAAGCCCAGCTCTATATAGCTTGCCCGTCCGACTTTTTCTCCAAATGAAGAAATGTCTTGCCTGGCCCATCCCGCACCTTCGCGTTCAACTGCCTCTTTGAGTGCAGTGTCTTGCTCAAACAAATTGTAGTTTTCGAGTTCCGGTGGTTGGTTCTCTACAGTATGAGTATTTGCGAAGTAGCGGTCGGTTTGTTGTTTTTGAGGGTCGATCATAATTTAGTACTCCTAATACCTGTTCTGGATCGGCTATAAATAAAGTGAATAACGATTCGTGTTAGTGAGTCAAATATATTTATTGAAATCTATATTGGAATGATCGTTCTGTTATGGTTAAATATACTGGAATGATCATTCTTATACTGTTCTTTTTAAAAAGTTGATTAACGAAACTTAGAGGGTTTCATGAGACCGTTAACATTCAATAAACATAAAGCGCTGGCAGATGTAACTTTGTTATTTTGGTTGCAAGGTTATGAGGGGACATCGGTACAGCAGATATTAACCTGCATGGGGCTAAACCGGAGTAGCCTCTACTCGACGTTTGGCGATAAAAGAGCATTGTTTATTCAGGCTTTAGATCAATTTTCTTCCTTAACAGGTCTTGCTTGTGCTCCCTTGAACCAGCTTGAAGACCCTAAAGAAGCCGTTCGCCAATTCTATAATCTGGTCTTTTTTTCACTTCCCGTAGCGCAGCGAAAAAATGGTTGCTTACTGGTTAACACAATATTAGAGCAGTCCGGCTTAGATGATGAGTTAGCGACCATTGCTGCGAACAAACTGGCGGTGGTTAACTCTGCATTTCAGGGGTGTTTCGAGTCAGCAAAGATAAATGAAAGCCTCAATGAACAATGCGATGAGGAGGCCTTGGCTGCTTTTTTTATGACCTTTAACTTTTACAAACTCACAATTAAATCTGTCAATAAGGATATAAAACTCTTTATATAACTCATGATTATTAATCAACGTTCCCTTTGAAGTCAGGTAGTTATTCTTTTCAAATTTCTCTGTATTGCGCTTGTTTTGGCCATAAAATCTAATTCCTCACTTTCTCATTTTTTTTATG
>ENA-ORXI01001267-ORXI01001267.1-sediment-metagenome-genome-assembly--contig:-NODE-1267-length-19866-cov-27.682703_pt1 | contig 19866 bp, 16 predicted proteins | sample MGYA00237861_ERZ511468 | MGnify/ENA primary metagenome ERZ511468 (study PRJEB26299, sample SAMN06266213) | sediment metagenome | isolation source: Hudson Canyon methane seep mesocosm | place...
ACCCAAGTTGTGTAGATACCTATGCCTCTGGAGAAGGCTTTCGCCGAAAGATAAAGTGAGGGTCTCTGAATACTTACCTTATGTGGGGGTAAGTTACCTGGATTTGCGTTATAATTTTCTGTGTGGGCTACTCAGGTAAATATTCATGAGGTAAAAAAGAGTATGAAACCTAAACCTAGTTAATTATTATAGTTATTATCCCATTCAGGTGGTGTAGGCATTCCTAAGCTTACTGCATAAATATCATGTTGACGCGCAAACCGAGGATTTTCTTTAATTTGACGAATAGTATCTTGTATATACTCGTCTTGATCATTATTCCAAACAATGATTTTTCCTGAAGTTTTATGGGCTCCTGGGCTTGCTTCTGCGACGGCAATCGGTAAATCAATTCCGGCATCATCAATATAAATAGCGACCATCTGCTTGCCCATAAAGCCTTCTTCATAGCCTTTATCACAACCAAAACGAGAGCCTCGAATTCCTGTTACTTGACAGCCAATCGGTAACTTATTGCCTAGTTTATTAGCGATTACTTTTAAAGCATTAATTGCGGCTTGTTTAGTCGCTTCAGATTCATCTTTTTGACTAAAGCCTCCTATGATTTTTCCAGATGGCAGTCTGAAAATACTACGAACTGCACGGCCCTCAGCCATGTCTGCTTCAATAATTTCATCTGTTTCAAGGTTCGTAATTTGATAATCTACTCTAATAATATAGATTAATTGATTTTTACTTCCGCGATCATACTCTTCTTTAACGGCTGAAATGCCACCTGATAAAGCATAATTTGCATTTAATTCTTTACCTAGGTGCATTGTGTCGCGAGTATTTGTAACCCTTGTATCTTGAAATTTTTGTTCAGCCAGCTTACCTTTTTGCCCTAAATGCCTTGATACTAATGTGAACCTCTTCAATTTAGATAGTTCAGTTTCTAGCATTGTTGATAGAGTTTCTATCGGGGTATTTCCATATGATTGATAACCTTTATTAGCAAAGAAATTAGCAGCTAAAACTAAACGCTTATAGTTTTTTTGGTTATAGTTTAGAGGTAAAGATACTTGTCTTGTTCCTCCATCTAGGTAATCAGCTTTAGATTGCGTTGTTAAATTTGGGTTTATTTGAATCCTATTGGAGCTATTTGGGGGGGCAGAGCAAGCGCTAAGTAATAAAAATAAACTACTGTAAAATATTGTATTTTTTTTATTTGTCATCATACAGTCTAAAATTAATTTAAACAAAAATGGAGGGGAGTAATCAATTATCGACCTTGATAATCTAACATTGCTTGGTAGCTATCTCGTGCTTCAAGCATATAGCCCAATATTTCCTTCGTTGTTGTAATTTGCTCCGTTGCTAAAAGTACTGCTTGTACAGTAGCAGGTATAGCAAAAGGGTTTGATATATACGCTCTATAATCAAACGCATAAATCCCTAAAGCTAACTTTGCGGCTTCAACACTATATTCAAGAGCAACAGCAAGCGTATTTACTTGGTTAGCCATAAAGGTATCATATTCTTCTTTGTCAGAGCCTGTTAGTGCATTAACTTCATTTCTCCATGCCTCTTCGCCTTTTTCCTGACGAACTGCCTCTAAGGTAGATGCGACTTTACTATTTTCTAATTTTGTTTGATATTGATTGTCTAATTCGATTGTTTTTTGATATAAGCCTGCAATCCCTAACGTAATTAAGTTACCAGAAGGTGTTCCCGTATCTGCGGCTTTAGAGTCTGGTCTAGCATCTACAGATAATTGATAGGGTGTTTTGTTACTAGTATTTACTTTTTCATTTGGCCCATTTGATGCGCAACCAGTTAAAATGAGAACACTCCCGAAAAAAATGCTAGTGACAATTTTTATAATATTTATTTTCATTATTACTCCAATATTAAAATAAAGCAGATACTTTAATTATATTTAGAAAATACAAGTTACCATAATTTAGAATAACATTACATTTATTCAGAAATTATTAGGGTAGAGTTTTTTATGGCCGTAGAACTTGAATGCGCCTATCCCCATCTAATATAAACTAGGGGGCTCTACTTACGATTAAAAGCGTGAGAGCACTTAAAAATTATAAGAACCAAAATTTTCCTAGGTGTGTACATTTTTTGTAGGAATTGGTTAATTTTGTTGACTAAAAAAAACAAACTTACCATCAAATGATGATTCAATCCATGGTTGCTGTTTGTAATTGGTTGCTTTTTTAACGCTCCGTGAAACTCCTTTTAGTACTTCCTCTATTGATAAACCAGGTTGCTTCATATAGTGTAAAAAATATTTAGTATAAATCCCATTCCGGCCCTTCCCATCAGCAGCGGTTTTACCTGGGCTTGTCGCAAATGCAATAATTGTTCCTGCTGGGCTTTTAACACGAACAAGGCCTCTAGCTGATGACCTAGAAGTTTTAGGTAATGGGTTATCTCTACATGCATCTAAAACGACAATATTTAGAGCATTATTTGCACGCCCCATTTCATGTAATATTTGGTCAATATCAACACCTCGGTATTTTACTTTAGCTTGGCTATCAATATCTTCACCGATGGGAATAATATAATTATGACCATCAACTTGTACGGCATGGCCAGCATAATAAAAAAGAGCAGTTCCGCCTTGTTGATTATGACTAAACTGCATAACAGCATCATCAATTTTTGCGCGATTAGCATTTATGATAGTTATTACTTTAAACCCCGCCTTTTTTAAAACTTGAGCCATATCTGTTGCATCATTGACAGGATTCTTTAATTGTCCTATTTTATAATCTTCATTCCCTATAATTAGAGCTGTTCTTGTGCCGCCAAGGGTTGACGGTCTTAAGTTAACCTCATTCTCCTGAATAGTCTCAGCGACTAGCGCAGGTCGTGATCGTTTTTGAGTTTTGGGGTTTTTTTGATATTTTCGAACTAGTGACCTGACTTTTTCAGGAGAGCTATTTTTTTTAAAAAAGTCATTACTTAAATTATCGGAATTTGCACCATTTTTTAATAGCAATTCAATAATCAATAAGTTTTTTTTCTCTATAGCAAGTGTTAATGGGGTATCCCCATAAGTACCCTCATGGTTTAAGTCTTCGGTACTTACTAACTCCTTGACTCTGACTAAGTCTCCACGGTGAACAGCAACTGACAGTTTAGACCAGCCTTGGCTGTGCATGTATTGAGTATCAATTTTTTCGGTATGACTAGTAACGCAGCCACTACTTACAATTATTAAAGCAAGAAATACAGTTTGTGCTGCTCGTTTAACTAAATAGTCCATATATCTTGCCTCTGCACATAGCTTGTGATTGAAAAATAAGAAATTAATTCAGGAAGTTTTTACTAAACATAGATTCTAATGTTGGAGTTTGTATTTAAAACTGTTGCTTACGGTAAACATTTTTGAGCATTAAATAATCAATTTGTACTGTCAAAAAATAATTTTTCTTCCAAGGTTTTACCTTGACTAAATTGGCGGTATTGCCAATTATTTTTAATTAGACAATGAAGTATTTTAATATCAATTTGAGACTCTATTATTGGGTTATACTCAACGATAAATTCATCTTTTTGTGGGTTAGAGACTTGCAAAACGCCCACTAATTGTTGTAATTCTTTTATGACTTCTGGAGCAGGGCAAGCCGCCATTTGCAGAGTAAAAAACTGTGTTGGTTTATCCTGATCTGTAGTCGTGAGCTGCGTGCTGCTCATCTTGCCGTTTTCCAGTAATAGTATTTTTTGGCATAGACGGCCCAGTTCATTTAAATCATGAGAACTGATAATAAAGGTCGTGCTGGGTGTTAGTTCTGCAATGATATTACGAATCTTTCGGGTATTGATGGGGTCTAAGCCTGCTGTAGGTTCATCTAATAAAATAAGTTTAGGGTTACCGATTAATGCTTGAGCAATAGATACTCGTTTAGCCATGCCGTGACTAAGAGTGGCGGGTTTTTCTTTCATTAAATCTTTAAGGCCGACCGCCTCCAAAACACGCGCTGTTTCACTGTTTCCTTGCTGCTTATTAAGCCCTTGTAAGCGAGCAAAAAAGTGTAGTTGCTCTCCAATCGTAAAGCTTGGGTCTAATCTAGCATCCTGCGGTAATGCAGAGACTTGGGTATTAAGCGTGGCTACCCCAGGGTTTTGCCCAAATAACGAAACAGAGCCTGAATTAGGGCGAATAAACCCGCATAAAATACTTAGTAACGTGCTTTTACCTGCGCCATTAGGGCCAACTAGGCCAACAGGTTCGCTACTATCAAGTTCAAAGCTAATGTTATCAAGAGCAATTTTTCCGGCATAAGAGTGGCTAAGGTTGTTGCATTGAATGATAGGTGTACTCATAAACTTTGCCTCGTCATAACCCAGCGGCCTATGCCGAGTAAAACCATCGACTGGAGTATAGGAATATAAGCAAGCTGAAAAGTTTGCCATTCGGCTAACTCAGATAGCTGAGTCATTTGATAGCCTGGAATGAGGATTTTCAGAATTTCAAGGGCAGGTAGGTAATAGGATACGCTACTAATAATACCCGCTAAAAAGCTCCAAATTAAAATGGCCCAAATAGTGGCTAGACGAGAAGATGAAATACAGGCTGATAAAGTGGCCATCATGGCTGTAAAAGGTAATAGAATTAAAGTTAAGTTAATGCTTATGGCGACTGCGCTGCTTAAAGATGAAAGTAGTAAGTTACTATCACGGAAAATGACCAGGAGTAAGCTGGTAAAAACGGTGATTAATATGAGTAGCATTTGAATAGCCATTACGCCCATAAACCGGCCAAAAAACAGGCTGTCTCTGCTGGCGCGTAAGTATAGAAAACGTAAGGTGCCACGCTCTCTGTCTGAACATGTTTGGTCAGCAGTAATAGTAATGCATAATATTGGAAACATCAGTAGAGCAAAGCGCCAGTACACCCCAAACTCAGGGATTTTCCAATTTAGTAATGCTCCAAAGCCAATAAATTCAAAGAAGCTACTTCCTTGAGTGGAGTTTTGGTTCTGTGCAAAAATATCAGCAGAAAATCGAATAGGGTAGAGCAGAATAAAATACCAAACGACAGAAAATGTTAGGAGAAAGAGCAAGCCTTTACGCGTGTTAAATAGCCTTTTCAATTCAAATTGACTGATAAGAAAAGTTTGGGATAAAAAGCCTGGCGTCATTATGTTTCCTTTGTTAAATATGGCTTAAGTTTTGTTGTTTGTTGAGTTGTCCCAAACGTTCTTAGTCGGCCATTCAGTATTAATATACAGTTCTTCAACTTGCTTTCTTGCCCAAGGTGTTTTGCGTAGGAATTTTAAACTTGAAGTAATGCTCGGGTCGTTAGTGAAGCATTTTATTTTAACGTGCTGTCCTAGTTCCTCCCAGCCATACTTTTCAAAGAGTTGGGTAACGATTTCTTTTAGCGTTATTCCATGTAGAGGATCCTGGTTAACGAACCTTTTCTCTGGTGCTGTGTTCATAGGTTTAATCTTGTTTAGTCTCTGCTTTTTTAACGCGAAGATTGCTACCGTCAATATCCTTGCCATTAAGGTTTTGCATTGCTGCTTTTGCTTCACCCACTTTAGGCATTTCGACAAAACCAAAGCCTTTTGATAAACCACTGTCTTTATTCATCACTAAAGAACAGGACTGTACCGTACCATAAGCTTCAAACAGTTCGAGAAGCTCAGCTTCGGAAATATTTCTGGAGATATTACGAACGAGTAAATTCATGAAAAAGGCCTATAGAGTTATGGTGTTATTTATTTAAGTCGCGTATTGTACCTTTTCTTATAAAGCTATTCAGGGCAAATGATTTTAATCTATTTATTCGGACATATTGAGGAGTTACACTAAGATATTAATTGGGTTAAAAGCTTTAAATGCTAGTCAACTTCTTAAGTAGGTAGTGACTGAATTGCGAAGGCAATTAACTGCTAATTATTTGCAGGTACACTATTTTTCTTGACACAAAAAAGCAGAGCCCAAGAGCTCTTCTTTATTAAGTTAACTAAAGGCTCTTTGTTAATCTAACAAATGAGAGCCTATTTTATTTTCCATTCGCAAGGTTAAAACCTCCGCCTTTCAGGCGAACAGATTTATCTCTTATCGGTGTCGCAAGTGGCAGAGTTTGATGAGTCGTATGATTTGTGAGTGTTGAGCTAACAAGGGCAACCACAAGGGATTGCCCGTACAGTTGTAGGGGTGCCCCTCGTGGGTACCCGCAAATTATAGTGATGAATGAGTTAGGTTGTTTGTGAGGGGTGAAGTCGTCAGGTTACAAAGTAAATGTAAATAGATAGGAAAACAGGGCTATTTGTCCTGTATCCCGACTTTCAGTCGCCAAGCTCTCTAACCCACCCGCTTTTAGCGGGTGGTTGTTTAGTGGCGTGACTAATCTTTAGGTAAGTATTCAGAGGCCCTCACTTTATCTCTCGGCGAAAGCCTTCTCCAGCGGGAGAAAGTTGGATGTGGGGGAATAAGAAAAGTCTTAATTTTATTCTCCTCACCCCAGCCCTCTCCAGCAGGAGAGGGAGCTACCTAACTAGCAGCAGCTTGAGAATATAAACTAGGGGGCTCTGAATACTTACATCTTTAGTGGTAGTCCTGCATCGCCTTCATCTGATGCTGAATATTTACAATATTTATCAACATGTCGCAAACACGAGCTAAGTGCAACAAAGGCAATGGGGCTTGTTTTTGATAAAAAAACTGCCTGAGTTTACTTTATAATTTCATTCAACTATTCAGGTGCGCTGAGTAGTTACAGAAAAGCCAAGTATTTTTTTTCATGTTAAGTGGGGCCTAGTCATTAAATATGGATTGAAGTTTGGAAATAGAAGTAATCGGCATCATTTTTATTGCTTGGCGCGTTAGGCGCATTTTTAGCAAAACTACCTTTAAATAAATGTGCCCAGCCGCTTTCAAATTGTAGTGTTTTAGGGATAGCTTGCCAGCGCAAGCGAATTTCCATTTGTTGTCCAATATAAGAACCGCTATTGCCAGTTTTGTCTCTTATGCCTGCGCCTACCCAGCTGTCTTTGTTTTCTGATAGCCAATAAGCGCGGTGCGCGAGAAAGCCGGTGATGCTTTTATGGGGTTTAAATTTTAAACGAATGCCGGGTGAATTAATATTGGCACGCGCAAAAGCTCCCCAAATACTGGTTGGGCCAAATTCAAACCGACGTGCACCGTATAAGGTTTCAAACCGATTATTTTTGCTGTCGGTAGGGTCTTTGTCGCCACTCGCATAATCATATTGAAGCATTAACTGCGGTTTCCACGGGGCATCAAAGCTATAACCTAGCGCCATATGGCCGAAATAAGCAAAGTGATTTAGGCGTTGTATATCTGTGCCAGCTGAGGATGCATGCGAGCTTCCTGTTTGTAGAACAGCTTCCATTTCAAAGTCAAACTGATTAGGTTTGGCAGCTTTTACCCAGCGAAATCCTGGGGTAAATAACTTACGATTTTTAGTGCGCGTCTCTTTGGTGTCATCTTCACTTAAATAGTATAAATACAATTCCCCTTTGCTACCTAAAGGGAGATTTTTCACACTCAAGAAAGTACCCGTAAAAATACGCTCAAAATCCTCTTGGTCAAATTCCGTGCGTTCCGCAAGTAATGAAGCTTTGTCATTAGGGAGGCGTGAAACCGGTAATACAACAAAATTACGCCATTGCCAGCCGCCTTGGCTGAGTGTTGTGTCGAAGCCGGTGAAATTATTAATCGTGTTACGAAAGCGATTGCGCGCAATTAAACGACGACTGCCGAAATCCATGGTTTGCCGTCCAGCTTTGACGCTAAAGTTTAAGCTGCTATTTAAAAAATCACTGCTCTGCCATGCTAAGTAGGCTTGTAATAAATCGGTTTGGTTTATCAGGCTGGTATTAATAGGGGTATTACTGCCATCTAAAGTAATGCGTGAATCGATAAACTCAGCACCTATCTGGAGGTTATCGTATTTGAGGCCTATAAAAACACGAGTGCGCAAGGCAATTACTTGGTCACCGCCAGATTTACCCGCTTTAAATGCATTGGAATAGCCTTCATAACGAGTTCGATGGTCAATTTTTAAGGTCAACCAATCAGGTAGTTTAAGTTGTTTTTGTACGCTCCAGTTGTCTGTTGCTGGGCTTAGCCCGCTATAAAATATTAGCGCGAGTGCGTATAATTTAACTATTTTTTTATCTCTCATAATAATATGTTATAAATTACATAAATAAATTAATATTCTTAATATATAGCTATTTCAGCATATAATTTAAATTAAAAAAATAGGTAAAAATTTGCATAATAAAAGATTATTGTTATGAATATACAGTTAGCATTACGTTGGGTTTGTGTTGCGAATGATAAATACGATATGCCGGTGGATTTGTTTGTGCTATTGCAAGCGATCGTTGACACAGGCTCTTTGCGTGCGGCTTCAGAGGAGTGTGCAATGTCTTACCGTCATGCATGGGGTATGTTGCAGTTGTGGCAACAGTATTTTGCGCACCCTTTAGCTGAACTTAAGCGAGGGCGTGGCAATGGTGCTGTATTAACGGCATTTGGTGAAAAGTTGTTGTGGGAATATCAACGTATTGCGGCACGGCTTGAGCCTGAATTAGCCAGTTTATCTTCGGAGTTATCTGCTGAATTAGCGGCTTTAATGCACACGGAACCTGTGCATAATTTACGAATTGCCGCGAGCCACGGGTTAGTGATTGCTAATTTACGTGATTTAGCGAAAAAAACCTTAGACTTAAAGCTTGATATTCAGTTTCATGGCAGTTTAGATAGTTTGTCGAACTATAAATCAGGACGTTATGATATTGCGGGATTTCATTTGCCCGAAGGTAAGCTAGGTAAAGCTTTACTGCCCAAAGTTAGGCGTCTGATTAATCCTGAAGTAGATATTTTAGTTTATGCTGTACGGCGTCAGCAGGGGTTAATGATGGCGCCTGGCAATCCAAAAAATGTAGTAAAATTAATCGATTTGACGCGCTCTGATGTTAAGTTTATTAATCGACAGCGTAATTCAGGAAGCCGTATTACATTGGATGAAATGCTACGCCAAACAAATATTGAGAGTGCTTTGATTCAGGGTTATGCTGATGAGGAATTTACCCATAGTGCGGTTGCTGCTTTAGTGGCAAGTGGTGCTGCGGATTGTGGTTTTGGTTTGCAGGCGGCAGCGGTACAATTTAATCTGGCGTTTGTACCGCTTAATTGGGAGTCTTATTGGTTTGTTTTACCCAAAGCCAACAGAGAGCAGGCTTTATTTCGCTCATTTATTGAACTATTAGAAAGCAATGCATTTCAGCAAAGTGTTGCCGAGCTATCGGGTTATGATGCTAAACGCTCAGGCACGGTCGTTGTACCTGACCATGATTTATCTATTTTATTATTTTGATTTTTTTATCGATTGTTATAGTTGGGCGATGTTTGAATTTGTCGTAGAGGGAATAATCGCTTTAATTTTCTAAAATATAACTCATAATGTTCCAGCGAGGTTCGCGAGAGTTAAGCGTTTTTCCTTGAATCCAGTGGGCAAATAGCGCGTCAATTGTACCATCCGTTTGTTTTAGCTTAATCCAAGTGCTGATGAAGTGTTCTAGCATTAAATCTTCGCCGCCTACAGCAATAACTAATGGCGCGCCTTGACGGTTGGCAAAGGGATTTACCACGACATAATCAGGATTGAGTAAAGTCCAGGCAGAGCCACCTTCGGCGGAACTTAATAAAATATCTGCACGTTTATTTTTGCCGTTAAAGAACTCCGCTTCTGAGTCCAGTTCTATCATTTCAAAGTTGGGAAATAAACGCTCAAAACGTGCTGCAAAGGTACTGTCTTTACGTACGCCGACATGGATATTTTTTAGCTTATGCAGTGCTTTACTGTTACTAAACTGTTTGCGCGTGTGGTCCGGAACGACTAAAGCTAAATTCACATCTAGGTAACTGGTGCTGTATAAAATTCGCGTTGCAGCCAGTAAAGATGCATTAGGTGTAATGCCGGAAACGGCAATATCAAAATGATCGTTCTCTAATTGTTGTAGTAGGTGTTCACTTTCATAGGGAATAAATTCAATAGCAACTTGCAGGTCTTCAGCGAGATGAGCCATTAGGTCTATATCAAAGCCAAGCATTTGTCCTTTTGGGTTGTAAAAAGAAAAGGGTAAGCTGTCTTCGTGAATGCCGATACGAATAATGCCGCGTTGACGTATCCGGTCAATCAAATGCAGGCCTGCTTGTAGTGTGACTGGGTTGGGCTGGGAAAAGTTGGCAACGGTATAAGGTGTACGATCATTTAACAGCTGCATTTGTAAAATCTGTGTGTTTTGGTTATTGCTGTTGACTTGTTGTTCAAGGAAAGCCCGAATTGATAGGCTCACGCAGAGAAAGAGTAGGATGCTAATCAGGCTATTGCGTAGTAGTAGGCGCCATTTTATTTTAAAAGTGCCGGTCATTATGGCTGTAGTAATAATGGTAAATGTCATTAGATGCATAGCGCCTGCAACGTCCGCAACACGCCCACAAATGACTCCGACAGTTATAAAAAGATTAAAAATATCATCGGGTATTTGATAAAGGTCAAGTAAGAAGGGTAAGGCAGTAATTAGTTTACCAAAACTTAAAAATAAGCCGACACTGAGCATTTCGGGGTAATCTAGAAATTCCAGTGGTTTATTGTAAAACCAAGCGGCAAAAACAATAAACACGAGACTGAGTAGCTTTCCCATATCTGGAAATGGGTAGGCAAGTGGTAAGACTAAGTCGGGTATGCGTGCATGTTCTGATTTAGCAGTAACATGCGAATGAAATAAGCGGTTTATGCCTTTAATGAGTAAAGGGATAACCACGAAAACACTGCCCACAACAAAGACAGTCAATAATACATTTCTTGATTCACGCGCAATTTGTCGATAAGTAAATGGTGTGCAGCTACTAATCAGTAAGGGCATCACTAGGAGTGTGACTAACAATACCGAGCCAATGAGCATTAACACGTAGGCTTGAACGCGACTAAATTCGGCTAAAGTAAGTGTGCCTGCAGCGCTGGCGGCAATACCAAACACTCCGATAGGGGTGAGTGTTACGACAAAACTATTAACTCGTAACAGTATCTTAGCAACATGATCAAAATGTACTAATAAGGCTTTATGTTCTTTATAACCGATACAGGCGGCACCAAACAGCATGCTAAATAGAACAATCGCTGGAACTGAGTTTTCGCTTAAGGATAGAAAAGGGTTGGCAGGAATAAAGAGTTTTAGGAAATCAATTTTTGGTGCGCTTTCAACTAATAAGGCGCTGAAAAAAGCCCCTTGATTTAGCGGAGGAAGAGCGATGGACATTATCCAAACGCTGAGCATTCCTATTATCCATAGCGTTAATAAAACCAATAAACCTTGATGGGTTAGTAGTTTTGCTTCTGCGTAGCTGAGACGACCAATATTAGCAATAAGCGCAAAGACTATATAAGGCAGTACGGTCATTTGTAGCAAGCCGATATAAATATCGCCAAGTATTTGTAAGCTCTTAGCAAACTCTCCAACAAATAAACCAAAAGTAATGCCCAATAACAGGCTGCTAATAATCGTTAAAGTAAATTTAAAATTGTTATTATGGATTTCAATTTTGAGTAGTTTATCGATCATAAGCGCTTATAAGATTAATAGCTTGTCCCTTTCTAATTCTACTTTTGGAAAGTTCGAATTTCGGTTTTCTGGTGGATTATTCCAGCCTTCAAGAGTGACAGTGAGTCGGTGCAATGTATGTACTAGGACTTAAGGTTTACAGTTTTTCTTGGCTATTTTTAAATTGTTCGTAGTGAGTCATCGGTTCAATATCCGAAAAATCTTCACTATTAAATTGAGTACCTAAGGTATAGCTACGGAATTTTCTGGGCTTGTCTATGAGCCAATTTTTATAAGCTTGGATAAGGCTTGGTTTGTCCAGTGTGCTGACTGCTTCAGCAATGCTTTTCTTAGTGTCAAACTGGTAGTTTTCTCTGTCGATTTCTAGCCAGTTTCGGTAACTGAGTTTTTGCAGGCTTTTATCTTTTTCTAAAAGGTGGGTGATTAAGCCTGTTTTATAAGTTTCAAGAGTTTTAGCTGGCATTGCCTCTAAGTCTTGTAGAAATGTTTGTATGAATTGTTCAACTCTTTGTTCTATTTCTGGGGCGGAAATAGTGGGGGATTGCAGGATAAAGATCAGCCCTGGTACATCTTTCATGGGTAGGGCTGCAGCGCCAAGGTTATAACCGAGTTGTTGGCGGGTGCGCAGGTCAGCAAAAAATGCAGAAGAAATAATACGGCCAAGTAACTGTGCTTTAGCTCTGGTTGTTATTGATTTGTTAGGTGCTTGAAAATACAGTGCTAAAGCGGCGTCATGATTGTCGATGACTAGCTTACGTGAATTTAAACTATTTTCTTTTAGGTGTATCGCTTTTGCAGCTGGAATTTGTTGGTTTGTGCTGGGTGAGGCAAGTTGCGTGTGAATAAAATCAGCAATTTTAAGCGCTTCTTGCTTGTCAGTATTGCCTTGTATTAATAATGTTGGCTGTAGCTGTTTTAAAAATGCAGAAGAGTAATCTATGAGGTCTTGTTGAGTGAGCGACTGTATAGCCGCAAGCTTTTGCTCATTGGTCCAGCGTTTTTCTACTAGTGTGCGCTTAAGTTCCGCTAAGATTTGCTGAAAGGGTTGTTGTTTTTTTGCATTATTTAAGCTTTGTAAATATCGGTTTTTTAATATGTTGAAATTTTTCTCTGTAATTTCAGGTTTTTTTAGAGCACTGATAATACGCTCTAGTAGAGCGGGTTGTTTTTGGTCATAGCCTGATAATGAAATGCTGATACCACGCTCGGTTGTGTAGATTGAATAATTTAACCCTGCAAGTCTTGCTGGGTACGCGTAACTATTGAGTTGCTTGCTAATCGTTGAGGTAAGTAGTGAGCTTAATAGCGTATCTCGTGGCGTTTGGTTAGCTAAAGGAGAGTGTAGCGCTAGAAATAGGTTACTGCGCGGTACATTAAAGCTTGTGTCTAGCTGGTGCCAAATTGTTATGGGATTGTTAGTGGCTAATAGCTGAGGTTGGGTTGTTGCTGAGCTTGACTCTTTTAGTTGTAAATTTTCTGGAATAAACGGGTTAGCCAGTGGAAGATGTAACGCAGGGTTGATAGTTGATGTCGCCCAGTGGGTAAGTAGTTCTGGGCTAATCGTAGTAATAGCATAATCAACATGATAGTTTTTTTCTGTATGTTGAGTGTCGAGCTGTTGGCTATTAAGAGAGATTAAGACGCGCTCAGGTGTTAATAACTTGAGGTAAGATTGTGTGAGTTCCGGCTGAAATTCCTGCATAAGGTACGCACTTTGCAATACATCTTGTGCGGGGTAGTACTGTAAGTTTCTAGCTAATGCTGTCACGGTATGACTTGCGCCTTGTTTTTCTTGATAGCGAAATTTTAGTTGTGCTTGTTGCTGTTGCTCTTTATAGAGCCATTGCTGGGGCTCGGTTTTTTGTAAAAGACGAATATATTGAAAGATGAGATCAATCGTATCATCGATATGTTGCATGCCGGCATGGGTTAAGTTAATGCTGAGCTGTAAGCTGGATTCGTTTGCATTGTTGGCAATGCCAGAACCAACAGCCAGTTCATCAGCCCAGCCTTTTTCTTTTAAAAGAGCAAGAACGCTGCCTTCTCCTTCATGACCGAGCAAGGATTGAAAGTAAGCGTTAGGTTTTGTTCGGTAATGAGAATGTACTTCAGGTAAAGGGAAAATAAAGCTTAATTCGCGCTTTTCTTGTAGTGATTTAATTTGAATTTTTTGAGCCATTTGTGCCTTAGTTAATAATGGCTGGTCAAAAACTTTTTTGCTACTGTGCTGATTAGGGATGGTAGAAAATTTTTCTGTCACCCACTTTTTTAGTACAGGGAGTGGTTCGTTCGCGAGTACCACTAAACGCATTAAGTTAGCTGAGTAGTGTTGTTTGTAAAAACGTAATAAGTCATCACGAACCGTTTGTTTTGGACGGTCTGCCAATGTGGTTAAGTTACCAACACTAAATTTAGCATAAGGGCTGTTAGGGTTAAAGGCTTGCTGCATAGCGGCATGAAAGCGACGGCTATCAGTTTTAATTTTGCCTAAGTACTCGGAGTGTACGGCATTCTTTTCACGTTCAACAAATTCAGGGTTGAATAAGGGGGCGGTGAAGAATTGACTGAAACGATCTAACATTGGTTCTAAGGATGCGTTTTCAATATCAAAAAAGTAGTTGGTATGCTCTTTGGCAGTATAGGCATTTCGAGAGCCACCGTGCTGAGAAATAAAAACCTGGTATTCGTCGGGGTCAGGATACTTTTCAGTGCCTAAAAAAAGCATATGTTCTAAAAAGTGTGCTAAGCCAGCACGGTCTTCAGGGTCGCTAGCGCTGCCGATAAAGACATCGAGTGAAGCGGCAGCTTTATCACTATCTGGGTCAGAAATAATAAGGACTTCTAATTCATTATCTAAGCTAAACGCCTGATATTGTCGGTTGTCATTTTGGCTTTGAATAATCTTATTAGAGGTCATTGGCGCGTTATTTTCTAGGTGAGAGGGCGTTAAACTGCAGGCGGTATTCATTAAAATGCTGGCTAAAATAAAGGCTAGATAGAGTGGGCGCATAATCTATAGGGTATTAGTTAAAGTTAATTGACTGAAGCCACCGTTAGGTGTGCGTAAATTGGTTACCTGACCTTGGTATATACGCGCGCAAATAGCGAGTACGGTACTTCGGTATACAAAGAGCCTGAAGTCGGTTTTGAACCTTGTGTTGTCAGCCGTCATGGTGATAGAGGGTTTTATATGTTCTTGTACTAAAGTTGTTTGCGGATCTAAGCTGGCAAGTTTACCTTTAGTGAGTTTTTTACCGATATAAACACCTCGGCTAGCATAGCTATTAGTCGGTTTAAAAACTAATGATTTACGTTGAGGCCATAAAGTATCTTGGTCAAGTGAAGACAGCATTTGTGTGCTGGGGATGGCTTGGCGTAGTCGGAGGGCTGATTTAGCAGGAAGCAAATTATTTAATAATTCTGTTTGTGACCAATCGACCATGCGCTGTTTGTCAGCAAGCAGTCCATAAACTCGAGGGTTAGGTGTAATACACACGGATTGGGCTTGCCATGCTTTAGCAATGGCTTGCATTTCTACAGAGTTAAAATAAAAATCACAATGTCGGTTATAGATTAAGTCGATACGTTGCTGGTTATAGGTGGGAATGTTATTTTTGAATTCAATTTCACTGGGATCAAGAATAATACAACCAATGCCTACTTGAGCAAACATCTGAATAAATGCCCGCATTTCAGGGTAAAGAAATTGTTCACTGGGGTGCTGGTCAATGATTGCGACTAATTTAGGTTTTGCTTGCGCGTCTTGAGTAAAGAGTTGGTACTCATTAATAAACGTAGCAATTAATTTAGAAGCTAACTTATTAGGTAGGTGTTTTTGTGAAGCATTATTAATCCCTGATGCAAACCATAAGCCGCCTGCATTAGTATTGGCCTCAATTAATTTGACGTCATGAGTGTCAGTAATATGGAAGTCATAGCCCATTAAAACAGAGTGGTGGTGAATCTCTATTTGGGCGGTTTTTGCTAAATTAGGAAGGCTGTTTTGGTAAGCCGGAGTTTCACATAGGTTTTGTAAGTCATGAACAACCGCAATCATTTTTTTGAGAGTTTGGCGGGGTAAGTTGACTTTGTGAGGGCTGACGCCAAATTGTTGAGTATTCATATAGTGCGGTATTTTTACACGGAAGTGCTGTAAATAAAATATCTGATTCGCTCTTAGGAATTTCTTTTTAGAGGTGCGGTAAATACTATACAATAGAGAGCATTTATTTTTAGCGCTTATAAACGATATTATTCATGACTCAGCCGGATCAGAACAATTCAAAAGTACGTAGCCGTGGCATTTACTTATTGCCAAATTTGTTTACGACAGCCGCCTTATTTTCAGGTTTTTATGCCATTACTTCAGCCATTAATGGGCGCTTTGAAACAGCGGCAATCTTAATTTTTGTTTCCTTAGTGCTTGATGGCCTTGATGGTAGAGTTGCTAGGATGACGAATACTCAGAGTGATTTTGGTGCTGAGTATGACAGTATGGCGGATATGATTTCGTTTGGTGCGGCACCTGCTATTGTTATGTATTTATGGGCAATGTCTTCTTTAGGGCAGATAGGGCTAATTGGTGCATTTGTACATTTGGCGGGCGGTGCTTTGCGTTTAGCAAGGTTTAATACGCAGCTTTCCACACAAGATAAAAATTATTTTCAAGGATTACCTAGTCCAGCCGCAGCCGCTATTTTGGCGGGTTTAGTTTGGGTGAGTGAAAAATATGATTATGGTATAGAGACTTTACCTTGGCTCGTTTTGGTGATGACTGTTGCCACAGGGTTATTAATGGTCAGTAACTTTCGTTATTACAGTTTCAAAAATATTAACTTTAGAGGTAAAGTTCCTTTTGTTGTGATAATTTTTGTTATGTTAGGTTTTGCTATTACTTTATCGAATCCAGCGACAATTTTATGTTTGTTCTTTTTTGGCTATGCGTTATCAGGGCCTTTAGTCACTATCGTATTATTACGTCGTAAGCGCCAACAAGGGCGTTCTCATTAAAATCAAAGTGTATAAAAGATGATTATTTTTATAAATAATATAAGCCATAAAAAAGTGATACATTTTCACTTTGCGCTTATGTTTGGCTCATCTTTTATTATGCTCGTAAATAATCTGCCCAGGCGGGCATATTCCTTCTGATTTAGTCTGTTTTTTTGCATTTTCCCTATTTTTACAATTAGCTTATTAAGCTTAATTGGTTTCCATGAATGGAACTTTTCTTATGAAAGATAAATTAATAATTTTTGATACTACTTTGCGTGATGGTGAGCAGAGCCCAGGTGCATCTATGACGCGTGATGAGAAGGTTAGAATCGCACGTGCCCTAGAACGATTGAAAGTAGATATTATTGAAGCAGGTTTTCCGGCAGCGAGTGAAGGTGACTTTGCAGCGGTACAAGCTGTCGCTGAAGCAGTAAAAGATAGCACCGTATGCGGCCTTTCTCGTGCATTAGATAAAGATATTGATAGAGCGGGTGAAGCACTAAAAGGTGCTGCAAGTTCGCGGATTCATACGTTTATAGCAACGTCACCGATTCATATGCAGATGAAGTTGAAAATGTCACCTGATCAAGTAGTCGAGTATGCAGTTAAGGCTGTCAAACGTGCGCGGCAGTATACGGATGATGTTGAATTTTCTGCAGAGGATGCAGGGCGCTCTGATGAGGATTTTTTATGTCGTATTTTAGAGGCTGTGATTGATGCAGGTGCTACGACCTTAAATATTCCTGATACAGTCGGCTATAGTATCCCTTCAGAGTTTGGTGCAACCATTGCTAATTTGATGCAGCGAATTCCGAATGCCGATAAAGCTATTTTTTCTGTGCATTGTCATAATGATTTAGGACTAGCCGTTGCTAATTCTTTGTCTGCGGTTATGCATGGAGCAAGGCAGGTTGAATGTACGATTAATGGTTTAGGTGAGCGTGCAGGAAATGCTTCTTTAGAAGAAGTAGTGATGGCCATTAAAACCCGTCATGATGCGTTTAGCTGTGAAACCCGCTTAGATACACGTGAGATATTAACCTGCTCAAAATTAGTTTCAAGTATTACTGGTTTTCCAGTACAGCCTAATAAGGCGATTGTGGGCGCAAATGCTTTTGCTCATGAATCTGGTATTCATCAAGATGGCGTGCTTAAAAATCGTGAAACCTATGAGATTATGCGCGCAGAAGATGTAGGCTGGTCTGCTAATCGTATGGTTTTAGGAAAGCACTCAGGGCGAAATGCATTTAAAAGCCGTATGACTGAGTTGGGCTTTGAATTTCAAAGTGAGTCAGAGTTAAATGATGCATTTTATCGGTTTAAGCAGCTTGCTGATAAAAAACATGAAATTTTTGATGAAGACTTACAAGCATTAATTACTGAGGTTAGTTCTGAAACAGAAGAGCACTTTAAATTAGTTGCATTAAAAGTCTGTTCAGAAACAGGAGAAACACCCAGCTCAACTGTGACTGTTCAAGTGGGAGACCAAGAGGTCACTCAAAGTGCAACAGGAAGTGGGGTGGTAGATGCTAGCTTAAAAGCAATTGATTGTGTGATTAAATCAGACGCTACTTTAGAGCTTTATTCGGTGAACAATATTACCAATGGTACTGATGCTCAAGGTGATGTAACAGTACGTTTAGCAAAGGGCGGGCGTGTTGTGAATGGTTTAGGTGCGGATACGGATATTGTGATTGCTTCTGCAAAAGCGTATATCAATGCTTTAAATAAACTAGAGCATAGAGGTGTTAAAAAGCATCCTCAGGTTTAAAAGTTAGCCAGATTCTATTTAATTAGGTTCAATCGTCTTTTTATGAATAATGCAACTCGACTTCAGTATTTATCAGCGATGGGTATTGATGTTTGGGTGCCTCGTAATGCTGACTCAGGTGCTGAAACACAAGAACTATCAAATGATTATGTAGAAGATAGTTGGGACGTTTTAAATGCAGAAATGCAAGCCTGTCAATTATGCGCTCTTTGTGAATCAAGAGCGCAAGTGGTAGTAGGTTCAGGGAATCAGCAAGCAGATTGGTTGTGGGTTACTGAGGAGCCTAGTTTAGAGGATGAGCAACAAGGTGTTCCTTTTGCTGATATGGCTACCAGTGAATTATTAACAGAGATACTTCGGGCCATGCATTTAAAAAAGGCTGAGGTATTTATCACTCATATTGTTAAGTGTCGACCAGAACAGGGCCGTGACCCAAAGGTTCAGGAGTTAAGTGCGTGTGCGCCTTTTTTGGCTAGACAAATTAGCTTACTGCAGCCAAAGGTGATTGTCGCAGTGGGTCGCATTGCCGCACATGAACTATTACAAAGTAAAGCAAGCTTAGTTGAGTTACGTGAAACAACGCATGAATTTTCTGGAATTCCCTTGGTTGTTATGTATCACCCCGCTTATTTATTACGTGCTTTAACTAAAAAACAGGATGCGTGGCAAGATATGCAACGTGCATTAACCCTTTTTTCAAAACAAGAATAAAAATAACAATAATGATTAAACAAGCGTTAAAAATAGTAAAAGGTTTTGTAACTTATGATGCTGACCGAGAATTTTATGCTAAAGTTTTTCCAGATTCATTGGACAGGGTAGGGTTGATGCGTTTTCGTAAAATGTCTAAGTCAGATTTACCTGAAGTGATGAAAATAGAGCGAGCAGGCTATAACTTTCCTTGGGCAGAAGGTCTATTCCATGACTGTTTAAGTGCAAAGCATTATGATTGTTGGATTTGTGAGGATGAGCAGGACAAAATGACGGCTTTCTGTATTGTCTCTACTGCGGTTGGCGAAGCCACTGTCTTGAATTTATGTATTGCACCTGATGAGCGTAAGCAAGGTTTAGGTAGTAAATTTATGCAACAAGTTATTGAAAATGCAAGAGCAAGAAAAGCAGAGAGTGTGTTTCTGGAAGTACGGCCTTCAAATAAGGGGGCGGTTGCTTTATATGAAAGCCTTGGTTTTAATGAGGTGGGGATGCGCCCCGGGTATTACAAAACTGAAACAGGTGAGAAGGAAGATGCTTTGATGATGGCTTATACGCTTATTTAGATATAGAGGCCAAGAAAAAAAGCTCAGTATAAGTCAGGCGCCTCTCGGAGTGTGTTGGTTTATAGCTAAAGCTGAACGTCAGCAGTCAGCCAAAAGCAGACTAAGATGATAGGGTGTAGGGGGTCCGTAAGGGCCTTCTATTCAGCTTGACCTAAAATACTAATCAAATTATCAACAGCTCGTTTGATATCATCAATTCCATCTCTTGCAC
>ENA-ORXI01001268-ORXI01001268.1-sediment-metagenome-genome-assembly--contig:-NODE-1268-length-19859-cov-13.533515_pt1 | contig 19859 bp, 16 predicted proteins | sample MGYA00237861_ERZ511468 | MGnify/ENA primary metagenome ERZ511468 (study PRJEB26299, sample SAMN06266213) | sediment metagenome | isolation source: Hudson Canyon methane seep mesocosm | place...
CGTCCAAATGTTGGTAAGTCAACCATATTCAACCGTTTAACTCGTTCACGAGATGCGATTGTTGCAGACCTTCCCGGACTTACCCGTGATAGAAAATACGGTGAAGGGCGAATTGAAGATCGTCGCTTTATTGTTATAGATACCGGTGGTATTACGGGTGATGAGGAAGGGATTGATGCTTATATGGCTGAACAGTCCATGCAAGCGATTGATGAAGCCGACATTGTTTTCTTTATTGTTGATGCAAGGGCCGGGCTTACCCCTGCTGATGAAATGATCGCTGATCATCTCCGTAAAACCGAGAAAAAAGCGCTGTTGGTCATTAATAAAATAGACGGCCTTGATCCTGATGTTGCAACCCTTGATTTTTACAAATTGGGGATGACGGAAATTCGTCATACGGCTGCGTCTCATAACAGAGGAATGACGTCACTTATAGAAGAGGTAATGGCAAATTATCCTCTTGAAGGAACCGGAGAAGATAACAAACCAAGCGGTGTACGTATTGGTATTATCGGTCGTCCGAATGTTGGTAAGTCTACGCTTGTTAACCGGCTTTTAGGTGAAGAGCGCGTTATTGTTTTTGATATGCCAGGAACAACAAGGGATAGCATTTATATTCCTTATGAGCGGCGTGGTAAGCCTTATACTTTGATAGATACTGCGGGTATTCGCCGTAGGAAAAATATTAAAGAAGCCGTTGAAAAATTTTCGATAATTAAAACATTACAGGCCATTGAAGATTCAAATGTCGTGGTTATTGTAATTGATGCCCGAGATGGCATTGTAGAACAAGACCTCCACCTCATCGGGTTTGCTATCGACTCTGGGCGAGCGCTTGTTTTAGCGGTTAATAAATGGGATGGCATGACGAAGGACGAAAGAGAGTCGGTTCGTCGTGAGCTTGATCGTCGTCTTAGCTTTTTAAACTATGCGAATACGCATATGATATCAGCACTTCATGGAACGGGAGTAGGAGATCTTTATCAGTCTATCGATGATGGTTATGACTCAGCAATGGCTAAGTGGTCTACTAATCAATTGACGAGTATTTTGGAAGACTGTGTTGCTCAGCATCAGCCGCCTATGGTAGGTGGTAACCGAATAAAGCTAAGGTATGCTCACCAAGGTGGATCAAACCCTCCTGTTATTGTAGTGCACGGTAATAAGACTAAATCACTTTTAGCCAGTTATAAACGCTACCTTGAAAACACTTTCAGGAAAGTGTTGAAAGTGACAGGTACTCCTATACGTTTTGAATTTAAGTCAGGTGATAACCCCTTTGCGATCAAAGATCACAGGCCTGCAGCAAAAAAAGGTATCGATAAAAATGCAGCACGGGTTAAAGGTAAGCCACAGCAGAAAAGTAAGAAGGTCTATAAGAAAAAGGGTAAGTAAATAATACCCTTTTCTACCTTTGAATAAACAGAGGGGTCACCCCTCTGTTTGTGTAGCCTGAACGGCGGTCAAAGCAATAGTAAATACAATATCCTCTACCAGGGCCCCTCTTGAAAGGTCATTAACCGGTTTATTTAAACCTTGAAGCATTGGTCCAATACTTATCACATTCGCACTTCGTTGCACTGCTTTGTAAGTTGTATTACCTGTATTTAGATCAGGGAAGACAAAGACGGTTGCCTTTCCGGCTACAGGGCTATTGGGGGCTTTGCTTTTAGCAACACTCTCAATTGCTGCTGCATCATATTGTAAGGGGCCATCGATAATTAAGTCTGGTCGTTGTTTTCGTGCTATACGGGTGGCCTCACGCACTTTATCAACATCATCTCCCGTGCCAGAACTACCGGTGCTGTAGCTTATCATCGCTACACGTGGGGTAACGCCAAAAGTTTTTGCTGACTCCGCACTTTGAATAGCTATATCTGCTAGTTGTTGAGCGTTAGGGTCAGGGTTAACAGCACAATCACCATAGACCAGTACTTGCTCTGGTAAGCACATGAAGAAAACAGAAGAAACAACGCGGGCATCAGGGTGTGTTTTTATTAACTGTAATGCAGGTCTGATGGTGTTAGCTGTGGTGTGAACTGCACCAGAAACTAGGCCGTCTACTTCGTTAAGAGCAACCATCATTGTGGCTAACACCACGTTATCTTCAAGTTGCGCCTGCGCCATATCAGCTGCAAGTCCTTTATGTTTTCGGAGTTCAACCATTGGCTTAATGTAGTCATTTCTGACCGCGTCAGGGTCAATAATTATAATGTCATTAGGAAGAGTTACTCCCTGTGCTTCAGCAACAGTCTTAATCTCAGCTTCTTTACCTATTAATATACATTGAGCTAAAGATCGTTGATGACAAATGACAGCCGCCTGAATAGTTCTGGGTTCATTACCCTCAGGAAGAACAATGCGTTTATTTGCCTCTCTGGCACGAACAGAAAGCTGGTATCGAAATGCAGGCGGGGAGAGTCTTGGTTCTCTTGCGAGGTTTAATCGATCACGAAGCCAGTCAATTTCAATGGAGTTTGCTACCGATTCCATTACCCTCTCAATTCTGTCAAGGTCATCAACGGGGACTTCACCGCTCATATCTGAAAGTTGATTAGCTGTTGAGAATGTGTCAGCCCGGGTTGATAACATGGGCAAGCCCGCATCAAAGGCTCGGTTACATAGCTTTAATGTTCTCGGGTCTGGTTGGAGGTTCCCTGTGAGTACGATGCCTGCAAGTGGAACGCCATTACATGCGGCCATGCAGGTAGCAATAATAATATCTTCACGATCTCCTGGGGTTACAACCAATGTACCTGGTAATAGTTGGTCTACCATGTTGGGAATTGTACGAGCACATACCGATATAAAAGAGACACGACGATTAGTGATGTCTCCTTTGTTGATATATATAGCATCTAACTGCTTTGCAATATCAATTGTTCTGGGGGCAAGAAGGTCATACCGCCAGGGGATGGAGCCAATTAGTTTGAAATAATCATCATTAAAAATTCTACATTCTCTTTCGTATACGTTAATATAAGACGCGCTATCTAAACTCTCATCTCGATAGGAAATTGAGCGGTTGAGCATGCTGGGTGCGTTAACTTTGTTAAGAATACAGCCTATAACATCAGGGTCTTCAGGGGCGGCATAAAGCCTGGCTGAAAGCTCTAAGTGCTCATCTAGTTCAAGTGCTGTCATGCTGCCTGGTGATGCTACAAGCAATACTTCGGCATCAAGGTTGCGTGAGATTTCTGCATTTAGTTTAGCTGTATAGGGCTGGCTTCTATCAGGCACTAGCCCCTCTACAATCACAACGTCAGAATCTGTAATCGTTTGTTGGTAAAGCGCAATAATTTCTTCCATCAAGCGCCCCATTTTATTTTGACTTACTAGCGTTTGAGCATATTTAAGGCTAATAGGGGCTGGAGGGGATAAATTGGTTTTGGCTTTAACAAATTGAATTGACTGATCAATCGAACTATCTTCACTTGCTTCATTATGAGAATGACTTTGCGCGATAGGTTTAAAGAAACTGACCCTTACTCCTAAATTATCAAATGCTCGAACTAAACCCAGACATACAGATGTGAGGCCTGAATTAAGTGCAGTAGGGGCTATAAAAAATGTTTTTGGCACAGGTCACCTGTAGTTTAAAAAATACTATGGTTGAAATAAAATGTCTAAAGAGTCTGTCTAATAGCTTGTATTACCAAGCGTGTCTCTAGCAATTACTAATTCTTCATTCGTAGGTATAACAAGGGCAAGTGTACTTCCCTTCTCAGTAATTCTACCTTGAGTAGTTTCTCCGTTAGCGTTATTTAAGCTGTTATTGAGTTTAAAGCCGAGTATTGAAAGACGCTCAAGGGTATATTCTCGGACTTTTTTTGCATTCTCTCCAATTCCCCCTGTGAAAATAAGAGCATCTATTGCAGGGAGTGATACTGACATAGCTGCGATATATTTTGCTAGCTTAAAACAAAAGACATTGATTGCGATGGTCGCACGTTCGTTACCTTTTTCTGCGAGCTCGAACAAAGTGCGCATATCGTTGGTTTCACCGGATAGCCCCTTGAGGCCGCTTTCGTTGTTGAGCATGTGATTGATTGTTTTACTGTCCATGCCGATATTACTTAAAAACTCAAATAAGCCTGGGTCTATATCACCGCTGCGAGTGCCCATCATGAGCCCTTCTAGTGGGGTTAGTCCCATGCTGGTATCTACACTTTGGCCATTTTTTATTGCAGTTACGCTACAGCCATTGCCTAAATGAGCGGTAATGAAGTGACAGTCCTTTAATGGCTTATTTAGTCGTTTTGCTGCTTCTTCTGCTACAAACTTATGGCTGGTGCCGTGAAAACCGTATCGCCTAACGCCGTGTTGTTGATAAAGTTCATAGGGGATCGGGTAGAGATAAGATGTGGCCTGAAGGGTTTGATGAAATGCCGTGTCGAAAACAGCCACTTGTGTCGCTGATGGAAAACACTCCATCATCAGCCTGATTCCCAGTAAATTTGCAGGATTATGCAAGGGGGCAAGGGCTGAGCATTGTTCAATTTTGTTAATGACCTGTTCGTCGATGAGAACTGAGTCGCTGAAAGACTCTCCTCCATGAACCACTCTGTGGCCAATGCCAATGGGGGGGGCATCTAACAAGCCTGATGATTTTAGCTCTTTAGTTACCTGGATAATTGCATTGTGGTGGTCACTTGGGCCGAGTTCAATAGATGTTCGTGATTTATTTGCTTTTATAGTTAGCTGAGCATCGGAAGAACCCAAGCGCTCAGCTAAGCCTGAAGCTAAGCATGACATATTTGACGCTGAATATAATGCGAACTTTAACGAAGAACTACCACAATTGATTACAAGAATTGTATCATTTGTCATAAATTTAACACTGACCTGGTGAATAAACGGGTGAATTCTCTTTAGTGCTTGAATAACATATGTGCCTGAATGATAAGGCGTGAGGCATACTTTGGGGTTGACATGAGTTAATTCAACTAGCGCTTAGTAAATTAAGCCTAAGCGCTGGCTTTATTATTTTCCTGCATCCATTGGGCGAAGTCTGCTGCAGGCACTGGGCGGTTAAAATAGTAACCCTGAGCAAAGTCACATTTACGCGAATTCAGGAATTCAAGCTGGCTAGCCTCTTCAACACCTTCAGCTATAACTTTTAAACCTAGGCTGTGTGCCATTGTTATAATGGCGGTAACTAATGCAGCATCTTCTTTTTCTTCAATGACGTCTTGAACAAAAGACTTATCAATTTTAAGGGTATCGAAAGGGTAGCTCTTTAAATAACCTAATGCGGAATAACCTGTTCCAAAGTCATCAATAGATAGTTTAGCGCCCATTTTGTCTAGATTATTAAATATGCTGGATGTCTCTATAGAGTCATCAAGAATAAGTCTTTCTGTAATCTCTAATTCAAGAAAATGAGGAGTTAATTGGTACTTAGATAAAACTTTTTCAACAGTTCCTACAAAATTACCATCTCTGAATTGACGTGGAGATACGTTAACTGCAATTGTTAGATCTAAGCCCGTTTCAAGTTGCCACTGTTTAATTTGTTTACATGCGGTATCAAGTACCCAGTCTCCAATAGATATGATGAGACCTGTTTCTTCAGCGAGGGGAATAAATCTGTCGGGTGGGACGAGCCCCATCGCGGGGTTGTTCCAGCGAATTAATGCTTCAGCACCAATTAGGTTTCCTGTTGGCGCCTCTACTATAGGTTGATAATAAACTTCGAGTTCATTCAGCTCTAATGCTCTACGTAGCCTGCTTTCTATTTGCAGGCGTTCGTGTGAGTCTTTATTCATTTCAGGTAAGAAGCGTTGGTAAGCACTTTTACCTTTATCTTTTGCCTGATACATAGCTGCATCAGCATGCTGCAATAAGGTGCTGCTGTTGTCACTATCGCTGGGGTAAATAGCGATGCCGATACTTGTACTTACAAACACTTCCTGGTTCGCCAGCATGTATGGAGCTGAAAAAGTTTGTAAAATTCGATCTGCTACCTGCTCGGTTGCTTCAGGAGAATTTAGAGAGGGTAATATTACAAGGAACTCATCACCGCCTAGCCTTGCTACAGTGCTAGTTCCTCTAAGGCATGATGAAATTCGACGTGATGCCTCTATAAGCAAGCTATCGCCATTGTCATGCCCCATGGTGTCATTGATATGTTTAAAGTTATCAAGATCAAGAAACATTAGGCCAACTAACTGATCATCTCTGCGAGCCTGGGCTAAGGCTAACTTAAGTCGGTCAAGCGCAAGCATTCTATTAGGCAGGCCTGTTAATATGTCGTAATTTGCCTGTCTTAGTAATTGCTGTTCATAACGTTTTCTTATACTGATGTCTTCGCCTAAAATCAGGTAGTGAGTAGGGGTGTTTTCATCATCTTTTATTGGGGTGATCGATATTTGCTCCCAAAATCGTTCACCATTTTTTCTTGTGCTATGCACTTCTCCTTGCCAAACTCCCACACGCTCAACTTGTAGTTGGATGTTATCCCACATCTGAATGTTATCGTCTGATAAGCCGTTGCCTTCATTAAGCTCCTTTGGATGTTTGGCAATAATATCTTCACTAAGATGCCCTGTTAGCTGTGAAAATTTACTATTTGAATATTCAATTTTCCAAAACTTATCGCAAATAAGAACTGAAGATGGACTTTGATCTATCGCCAGCGATAATTTTCGAATTTCTTTCTCACTGGTGCGTTGTTTTTCAAGGTCATCAATAAGCGTTAATCTCATTTCATTAATAGCATCAGTTACCTGAGAAAGTTCATCTTTCTTTGAAGACTGGCTCGGTGGTCGGTCTAGTGTTAAAGATTGATCAAGTGCATTAATATTCAGATTTTGTGCGAACTCTGCCATTTTTGCTAGGTGCCGGGCAACCAAATGCTGGAATATCATCAAAATTAAAATAGAAATGAAGAAGGTTTTAAATGCTTGAGTGGTTAGAATAACAAAGACTTTTTGTTTTAATTGTTTGTAGATATCTTCCATGCTGGCGGTAATGGTTAACTCGCCTAAGGTGTATACCTCTTCGCTTTCATGTATGAGGAGAAATGTATGAGATAGGGTTGATATCTCTTTTGAAATACTCCCGATTTCAATGTCAGAATCTGGATAAATTTGTAGCTTGAGGTGCACAATGTCCGGAAGATTGAGAATGCCTTGCATTTGAACATTAAGAAGCTTTTGGTCGAGGGACCATAAACTTCTAGAAAGGCTGCTCATGTAACTTGTTTCAATAACAGACATGCGTTCGTCCACTATGGATACATCTTGCCTATAGTCAGAATATACTTGTATTCCTGCAGTGATCAGTGTGAACAACGAGCTGCAGATGAGTATGTAAGTGAGCATCCGGTAAGAAAGAGGAGAGCTCGACTTAAAATGACTGAAACGCTGTAAGAGGTTCGGCATGTTTGGTGAATTAAATCTCTTTGCTGATAAAAAGTATAAATAGCGTAGTGGTTTTTTTATATTGTTCATTTTTATTAATAATAGACCAGCTTTTTACAATGTGCATAAAATCTATTGCTCGCAATGTTCGCTTGCCCATATGGCACTCTCGATAAAGAATCTATTCATATCTAACTTGGTAATATTAAATTTTTCTAGCAGGCTCCAGTGAATGCCTTGCCACTTAGATTGCTCATATAACTTTGCAGTATGAAGTGCTAGGCCGGCTTTACCTTTGTACTGTAGGAGGGCGCTAGATATGGTTCCTTCTAAAGGGAGCGATTCAAGTAGCTCTGGTAGAGGTGTATCAAAATAAATGTCAAGGAAAGATAGCAAGCCGGTTGTGAAATAAAGGTCGCCTTGATCAGGGGATAACTTCGAAGCCATTAGCTCACATAGCTTTGCTCTAGTCAGTGATATTTGCCTTAAATCAATGGGTTTATCTTCCAATTTGCTGAGCGCTAGCAGGCTTGACCAGCTCTTTATTTTGCTAATGCCCAGCATCATAACGGCCATGTGAATTGATTCAATGGTTTTGGCTCGTCTGTAGGCTGCTGAATTGACGAGTTTTAGTAGTTTAAAGCTAAGAGTAGGATCTTTAGATATAATTTGATTAAGTTGTGTAATGTTAACGGTTGGGTTTTGTAGTTCACCTATTAACTGTAAAACAGCGAGTTTATTTTGTGGTAACTTACGCCCTTTGATGATTTCTGGTTTACTTAAAAAATAGCCCTGAAATAAGTCGCATCCCAGCTCTTTGCATATTCTGTATTCTTTGGCTGTTTCAACCTTCTCAGCTAGAAGTGTTACATTGAATTCTTTTAAATGCAAAATAGTGCTGCTTAACTCGGACTGATCCATTGCGGGGAGTTCAAGTTTGATAATGTCTGCCAGGGATAATAGCGGTTTATAGCGTTCATCCATTACAAAGTCATCTAAGGCTATACGGTAACCTTTGGTTTTAAGATTCTTAATGGCAGTGATTACTTCATTGTCGATATGAATATCTTCAAGCACTTCAACCACAATGTGCTCGGGGTTGAAAGGGGGAGGGTTTATTAAGAGTTCTTTTGTAAAGTTGACGAAAGCGGGTTCACCACCTGTTATTTTTTCTATATCACTCTCGGTAAAAGCATTGAGTAATACTCTGGACGTTGCCATGTTTCCGTCAAATTTTGGCATGTCGCTTTTATCTTCAGGGCGAAAAAGAAGCTCGTAGGCTGCCAGTTTCTGGTTTCTATCGTAAATAGGCTGTCGTGCTAATAAAACATTTTCTGAGGACATCTGAAATCTCAAGACGGTGTTAGTATCGAAAGTTGATGTGTGTTTTAGTTCAGTATAGGAAAGATATAGAGAAAGGAATATTTAAAAAGAGAATAAAAAAAGCCCGTATAGAAAACTATACGGGCTTTTAGAATTAGTGGCGTCCCCTAGGGGAGTCGAACCCCTGTTACCGCCGTGAAAGGGCGGTGTCCTAGGCCTCTAGACGAAGGGGACGCAAAACTTACCTCGTCAAGGTGGTGCGCATTCTATGTTCACATTGATGTTATGTCAATGCTTAACTTGCTAAATATTTCTCAATGATTGTATTTTATTATTGTTTGGTAGAGCCAAGCTGGTTTACGCAATGTTTTAGACTGTTGGCCATAAGGTCAAATACGGCTTCCAGACCTTCCTCTTCAGCAAGATTGAAATAATGGACGCCAATCTTTTGTCTACTTTTGGGTAGTTGTGGAATAACTTCATCTTTATTTGCTTTTAAGTAAATAGACAAAGCAATTTCATACCTTAACTTATTTTCACCAGAGCAAAAATAGTAACCATATTCAACGGATGTGGGAGTAGGCTTGCCATGTTTTGAAAAGACGGCCTTAGCGCATTTTGCATAATCCGAATTGATTGTGGAGTATGAGGATAAAGGTTCTGCTTTATCTGCGAGCTGGTAGGTTAACCTTACTCTTTTTTCTCCTTCCTTCGATAAGCTAGGTAAGCTTTCTATTAAAAGATCTAATGGAATGCCTTTTTCATAAAGTTGAATAGTGGTTAGCAGTTCTGTGGTAATCATGGTGCAAGACTGGTAGCTGTGTTCAGCAACTTTTTCTGTTGCTAAAGCTAAACCAGAGGTTAGCGTTAAAATAACTGTGCCCAGAGCCAGGCTGGGTGTTAAAGAATGAAAAATTGAGCGTTGTAAGTGGTTAATGTAAAAAAAGATCATTTTAAATTAGTTAGCAATGTTAGGTTTAATTTTTCCTTCGCTCACCAGTTGTTTGTATGACTGGTCAAGTATTCGTCTTAGTTGTTGAGCTTTAGGTGTTTTTTTCGAAATGATGAATGCGCCATCTCTTACATTTAACATGGTATGACTTAAATCTTCTACTGAGTAGGTCTCTAATTGGTTAAAAATAGGTTCATTATAATCAAGAAGGTACTGCCCTCTACCTCGTTGGAGCATTTTTAGACCGGATAGGTGGTTGGGTGCGTATAGTGCTGTCATCCCAAATTCTGGTTTGGTTATTTTGTAAAGTAGACCGCCGTAAGTGTAACCATTAATCAAGATAACTGTTTTAGCTGTTAAATCGCTTATACCATTAATATTGGGTTTGTTTTTAAGGTGCCAGGCTGAAAGCGTTATTGTTACGGGCTTTGAGTGGCTTTCTATTACGTGTCCTTGTAATGCAGGGATACCCGCTAACCCCGGCCATAGGTCAATGTTGCCATCTTTAATGTATAAATACGTTCTGGGAACGGGTAATTGAACGAATTCAAAGTCGATACCTGCATTATCAAGCACTGCTTTTGTAATATCAATAAATACGCCGGCAGCTCTATTTGATGAATTTAAGTATTCCAGGGGAGGGAATTCAACGAAAGCAACTTTGAGTTTCTTGAAATGCTCGTTGGCTGATAGGTGGTTTGAGGGAATAAATGCACAAAGGAGTAAAGCACACAGGTAGAGGGGTGGCCTAACAAATGTTTGTGTGTTTACTTTAGAAAAAAGAATAAATGCCTCTCAAAGACTGCTTTGTTAGGTTTCAGTGATTATTTCACTTACGATTTCTTTTATAGCGAAAGACATCATAGGGTGTTCGCCGATTGCCGGTAGAAGCTTATAGTTAAAATTGAGTTCATCTTTTAGTTTGTCTAGCTTTTGCGGAATGTCTAGTTTTAAATGTTTACCTGCGGCAAGAAAAAGTGGAACAATTGTTATATTTTTGAAGCCTGTTACGACGGCTTTTCTTATAATTTCCTCCATTGATGGTGTGCTTAGTTCCATATAAGCAACACTTACGTCTCTATGGCTTGTGCAGGCTGGTGCAGTCATTTTTTCAAATGTTGTGCACCAGTCCTGATTGCTGCTTCCATGGGCAAGTAAAATGGTGAATGATTGGTCTTCAGTGGGTTGTTGACTTGAATCTGCAGTGCTTAGCACGGTAATTACCTATGGCTTGCCTAATAGTTAAGCGTTTAATATAAACCTCTGCGAGAGAAAGTCATTGTTTTTTGTGGCTAAATATTACCTAAGGTTAACCAGTGGTGTTAAAAGTGTAATTGACCTCTAAAACAATTTAAAAACGAGACTAAGGCAATGTTGTGATGGCTTGAAATTTGTTAGAATGGTACAAAATTTAGCCGAAGAGCTAAAAGTTTGAAATAAAAAAGTAAGTTTGCGAACTATAAACTCAGGTAAGTTGGATATAAAACATGAATTCCCAGATGACAGCAACAACTAAAGAGCTTGAATCTCTTAAAAGCTCTATTCAGTATCAGGGGCGTAAAGCGGCCAGAGCAAAGAGTGAACATCGTCGTAAAGAAATCTTAGATGCTGCGTTAAGAATAGTCGCTCGTGAGGGAATACGAGGCGTTAAACACCGGGCGGTTGCTAAAGAGGCTAATGTGCCTTTGGCTTCAACAACCTACTATTTTAAGGATATTGAAGAGCTAATCAGTGATGCGTTCATGCTGTTTGCTGAGAAAAATCTTCAGCTATTAGATTTGTTTTATGGTGAGCTTCATCGACTTGTCACTAATTATGATTTAGACGAAATTCAGCGTGATACTGAAGTGAGAGATAAGTTCGTGACTAGCTTGGTTGAAATGGGTTTGGGTTACATAAAGGCTCAGGTTAAATTCAGAAAGCAAGATGTGTTAGCTGAGATGGCATTTTTACTTGAAGCTGTACGAGATGAGCGTTTAAAACCGCTGGCCAGAGAGTTTCGTAGCGTTTGGTATAGTCGTCTTACCGACTTCCTCGTTTTGACAAATACCTCATCGCCTAAAGAAGATGCTATGTTGATCATAAGTGCTGTTCAGGGCTTGCTTTATGAGGGTATTATTAATGATGGTGAAATTGATGACGTAAAAACTAAGTCAATATTAAAGCGTGCTATCCATATTTTAATGCAGCCTTAAAGTTAGCGTCTGTTTAACTTTATATTGCCTGAATTTAATTGAAGTTCATAGTTTCAGGCAATAGTTAAAAAATATCTATAAAGGGCTTGCAACAAAAAAAACACATCCCTATAATACGCACCACTTCCAAGGCCAATGCCTAATAAGTTCTAACTTATTGAATTGGAAGTCTAAAGAAAAGAATGTTTTTGCGGGAATAGCTCAGTTGGTAGAGCACAACCTTGCCAAGGTTGGGGTCGCGAGTTCGAATCTCGTTTCCCGCTCCAATATATCTTATCTTATTTCAAGTAACTCCTCAGTTTAATCTTTTCTATATATCTCGTTTTAATTATCTTATTCCCTCTTAATTAGCATTTTGTTCTACACTGATTTATAAGTGCCTATATTATTGGGTTATTTATCTGTTTTGCGCTTTTAGTGGGGGAATTATGGCAGGGGTATTACAATCGGTCGATCAGCGAACTCAATTAGTAGGTGAAAACCGACTTGAGTTGTTGATGTTTAATTTAAATGGACGTCAAACCTTTGCCATCAATGTTTTTAAAATTCAAGAAGTGCTTAAATTACCTAATTTAACGCAAATGCCTCATGAGCACCCTGCTGTTTGCGGCGTGACTCATCTTCGTGGTCAGACAGTTCCTATTATTAACTTAAGCATGGCAATAAAAATGCCTCCTTTAAAACCGACTAATGACTCAACCATTATTGTGACTGAGTATAATCGGACGGTTCAGGGGTTCTTGGTAGGGGGAGTTGATCGAATCGTGAATTTGAACTGGGGAGATATACAGCCTCCTCCAAAAGGCACCGGTCGAAATCATTATTTAACCGCGATTACCCGGTATGAAGATAAAATTATTGAAATTATTGATGTTGAGAAAGTTTTAGCAGAAATCGTTCCTTATACAACGGATATTTCAGAGCATATTCTTGACCATGATGTACTTTCCAGTTCGGCAGGGTGGCGAGTATTAATTGTTGATGACTCACCTGTTGCGATGGGGCAGGCGAAATCTACCGTTGAGAAGTTGGGTTTAGAGGTGTTGACTGCCGCAAATGGACTTGAAGCGCACAATTTACTTAAAGAGTGGGCAGAGAGTGATGGAGAGATTGATAAGCTGTTAATGGTTATCACTGATGCTGAAATGCCAGAAATGGATGGTTATATGCTCACAACGGCGATTAGGCAGGATGCCCGGTTAAAAGACATACATGTTGTGCTTCATACGTCTCTTAGTGGTAGCTTCAATAAAGCAATGGTTGAAAAAGTAGGTTGTGATGGCTTTTTGTCTAAATTTCAGCCTGATGAGTTGGCTACGGTTGTTCAAGATAGGTTAAAAGACGTCACCTCATGAAGCGCTCCATAAAGTTATCTGCAATTAATAAATACCCCGTTAAATCCTTAAAAGCAGTCTCTCTACTTTCCGCATCGATAGATGATTTTGGAATCGTTAATGATCGTCGCTGGATGCTGGTAGATGAAAATGGAAAATTCATAACTCAAAGAGAATACCCTGTAATGGGCATTATTTCTGTAGAAGAGCATGATGAATTTTTACGGTTTAATCATGCGGGTGCCTTGTTGCTAGATGTGCCGGTTGATGCTTTTACCTTTTCAGTCAAAGTGAGTGTATGGAGGGATGAGGTGCATGCCCTTAAGGCTGAAAGTAAAGTTAATGAATGGTTTTCCCGTATATTGGGCATAAAAGCTGCGCTGGTATATATGCCGACTTCTGCTTTCAGGCAGGTTGATAGGGTGTTTGCAGATTATGATCAGCGAGTGAGTTTTGCTGATGGGTTTCCATTTTTATTGATTTCAGAGGCATCACTTGCAGACTTAAATAGCCGCCTGACAATCCCTGTTTCTATGTCACGATTTAGACCAAACCTTGTTGTTTCTGGGTGTGAGGCTTTTGCTGAGGACCAGTGGAAAAAAATTAGAATTGGCCATATTGAGTTTGAATTGGTTAAGCCCTGCTCACGCTGTATTATGACCACTATTGATGAGGGTTCCCTGAAATATGGAAAGGAGCCTTTGAAAACGTTGGCAGGCTATAGAAGAAATGAATTTGGAGTCTGCTTCGGACAAAATAGTGTACATCAAAATACAGGGCTGCTGAATGTGGGAGATAGTATTGAGCTGATTGCCTAAAAAAGCTCTATTTCGTCACCGGAATTGTCATTTTTTTCATCATTGCTTGCGCTGAAATGGTGTTTGTAAATCTCCAGAGCTTGTTCAATGCTTGTGCCCTTCATTATGTGTTCAAACATAATTCTTTCAGCCTCCATTGTGTAATTTGAGGCGATATCTTGCTGAAGCTTGCTCCAGGCTAAAGGGCTGTATAATTGCTCTGGGGAGTTAATAACATTGCTTAACCACATTAGGTCACGTTTTACATGATTTAGCCTTTGGCTTAAACGGTCATAAAATTGAAAGGCAACGATAGCGTTTGAAACCTTATTATGTATATCTTCAGATTCGTTTTTAATGCTATCAATCATTGCTTGCTGTTCTTGTGCGCTCGTGTTGTCTAGATTTTTACCTGATGTGGATAAATTACCCAGTTTTGATGCAATGTAGGTGAACGAGTCGGTGAGCTCGGCAACAGACTTTTCTCCGTCCTTCATTGAACCTTCTATTTGTGCCACGGCCAGGGTGAGCATATTAATAGTTTCCCTTACCTGACTCCAGTCTAGATCAGGTCTGCTTGCATTTGAGCCGTGATGACTTTCTGTCAATGCTGTTCTCCTATCATTCTTGTTTGCGGCGTTAGTAATAGTCAATGTTTGGCTGGTTATCTGGATGAGAAGAATATATTCTCTCCACAAGTTATAGTAACTTTGTTTTTTTACTAACTTATTTCTATAAAATAGTTAACTAAGTTACTTGAAGAATAGACAAAATTAGATAATTGGCGAGCTACAAGTGTTGATTGTTCGATTTTAATTGATTTGGAGTTTTTGATGTCGAACGTCAGATTTGATGATGTAAGTCTTGCCTATGGGCTTAAGCCTCTTTTGGACGGTGTTAATTTTTCTGTTGGGGCTGGAGAGCGTGTTTGCTTAATTGGTCGTAATGGAGAAGGTAAGTCTTCATTACTTAAAATTGTATCGGGAGAAACGCTACCAGACTCAGGTAGTTTGTGGTTTAAAGATGGCGTAACTATAGGCACATTGCCCCAGGATATTCCTGAAGCTGACAATAAAAGTGTTTTTGAAGTGGTTGCTGAAGGGCTTAATGAGGTTGGGGCATGGATAGCGAGATACCATGAGTTAATTGAACATAGTGATGTTCACTCGAACTTACTTGAGCTGGAGCGAGTGCAGGCAAAAATTGAGGCTTGTGATGGCTGGTCACTGAACAGCAAGGTAGAGCATTTGATTAAGCGTTTCAACTTAAATGCAGATGCAAAAATGAATTCACTTTCTGGTGGCTGGCGTCGGCGAGTATTACTTGCTAAGGCTTTAATTAATGAGCCGGACGTATTGGTTTTAGATGAGCCTACTAACCATCTTGATATTCCTGCTATTGCTTGGCTTGAGAAGCGCCTTCTTGAGTTTAGAGGTGCTTTGCTTTTTGTGAGTCACGACCGATCTTTTATTAAGCGTCTGGCCACCCGAATTGTTGAGCTTGATAGGGGGAACCTAACCTCATGGCCTGGCGATTATGAGGCTTACTTAGATGGCAAGGTTAAGCTTTTAGAAGATGAAGCAAAACAAAATGCACTGTTTGACAAGAAATTATCAGAAGAAGAGGTCTGGATAAGGCAGGGCATTAAAGCTCGTCGAACAAGAAATGAAGGCCGCGTTAGAAATCTTGAAGGGCTCCGGGAGCTTCGTAAGCAGCGCCGCGAAAAACAGGGGCGGGCTAAGTTGACTATCGATGATGCAGCAGTGTCTGGTAAGTTGGTTGCTGAATTGAAGAGCGTTAACTTTGGTTATGATGGTGCTGAAGCATTAATAAAAAACTTATCAATGTCTGTGATGCGCGGGGACCGAATCGGACTCATTGGTGAAAATGGCACAGGGAAAACGACGCTACTAAAATTGATATTAGGCAGCTTAAAGCCTGTGTCGGGTGAAGTTCGTATAGGTACTAAGCTGGATGTAGCTTATTTTGATCAGCTTCGTGATGCGCTTGATCCAGAGAAAACTGTGATTGATAACGTATCTGAAGGGCGAGACTTTGTAGAGATAAATGGCTCACAGAAGCATATTATAGGCTACTTAAATGACTTTTTATTTACAGCAGCAAGGGCGCGATCACCGGTTAAGTCTTTATCGGGAGGAGAGACTAATAGGCTTTTACTAGCCAAGTTATTTAGCAAACCTGCCAATATATTGGTGATGGATGAGCCAACTAATGACTTAGATGTTGATACTCTAGAGTTACTTGAGGAGCTTTTAACCTCATTCAAAGGCACGTTATTAATTACCAGTCACGATCGATACTTCCTGGATAATATTGTGACCAGTACGCTGGTTTTTCAGGGTAATGGACAGATTGAGGAATACGTTGGAGGTTATACAGATTGGGTTTCATATACCGGGGGCTTTGATGAGCTAGGTAAATCTAAAAACTCACCTAAAGCAGCTTCTTCAGAAAATAAGGTTCCCGCTCCTGTTGTAGAGAGTACACCTGTTAAAAAGAAGAAGTTGAGCTACAAGCACAAGCTTGAGTTGGAGCAGATCCCTGGGAAAATAGAAGCATTGGAATCTGAGCTAGAAGCCTTGCAAGAGGAAACAGCTCATGCTGATTTTTATAATCTTGAGCATACTATCGTGAGCAGTAAGCTGGAGCAATTAGAGGCGCTTGAGTTGAGCTTAAATGAAGCAATGGATCGCTGGGTAGAGTTAGAGGCAATGCAAGAATAGTTTATTTAATGCCTTTGTATGTTTTTTAACTATAGGGGAATGTAAGTGATTGTTTAAATTGGTACATATGCTCTAATGAAATTAAAACAATTATAAAATAATCAATTAGATGGATGTGTTTTACCCTATTTTGGTCTATAAATAATGCATTGAACTAACTATATTAAACACTCAGAAACCAGTGGTGCTTGTAACGAATGAAAGTGGATTATATTTTCGAATTTAGTGATGGGAAGCAATTAACTTATCAGGTTGATGTTGATCGCCCGCAAATGCCTGAAGAATGGGCGGATGAAAATGCTGAAGACTGGACTCGCCTTGAGCATTGCCAGTGCACTAATTGTCCTTTGGCAAAAAGTGAAAAATACTGCCCGGCAGCTTTAGATATTCAACGACTGGTTGCTGATTTTCGTACCCAGCCAGCCTTTCAAAAGGTTGATGTTAGGGTTACAACCCCTGAGAGAGGTTATTTTAAGCATGCAGGTTTAGAGGAGGGCTTAAGGTCGTTGATGGGCTTGGTTTTGGCTACTAGTCATTGCCCTATTTTGTCCGAATTAAAGCCTATGGCTCAACACCATATGCCTTTTGCTTCAAATGATGAATTTATACTCCGTAATGTTTCTATTTATCTTCTTCAGCAACATTTTGAGATGAAAGGTGGAGGGGAGCCAGATTGGGAGATGAAAGGTTTAGTCGATAGAAATAAACGACTTCAGTTGGTTAATCAGGCTCTATGGCAAAGAATTCATACAGTTTGTGAGAGTGACTCAAATCTAAAAGCCTTGCTAAGCTTTTTTTCTATGGCGTCAAGCGTTAGTTTTTCTCTTGAGAGTCAGTTACAGAAATTAAAGGTGACACTAGATGGCGAGGGTGGTTAGCCCCTATAGCACTTGGCTATAGGGGGGGCAACCTTAATCAATTCTTACTGCTAATACGTCACATTTTGCACCATGCAATACGCCATTAGCTGTAGAGCCGAGTAATAGTTGGATGCCGTGCCGACCATGACTTCCTACTAAAACTAAATCATAATCGCCATCTTCTGCTAAGCGATGAATCTCGGTTTCTGGTCTTCCAATAATAACGTGCTGCCGACCTTCAGGAGTGTTATATTTTTCACCCGTGTCTTTCAGGTATTTCTTTGCATGGTCCTCGAGTTGCTTTTGTACTTCGGTTAAATCCATCGGAATATCACCACCGTAGGCGTAGCCAAGTGGTTCTATAATGTGGACTATGCTGAGCTCTGCCTCATGAAGGTCTGCCATGCTTCGGGCTCGGTTAAGTACTTGAGTTGATTCTTCGGTAAGGTCTACTGCGGCGAGAATTTTTTTATAAGTAGTCATCTTCAGTCCCTTTATTGAGATTGTTTGGTGCCGTATATTTCATTTTAATTCTTTTAGATTATTATTCAATATCATTACAGTATTAAGGAGTTAGTGTGGGTACCTGGATTGTTATTTTTATAGTTTTGGCGCTAATGGGGTCTTTTTTTTGGATAATGCCAAGTCCAAGAGATAAAAAGAGGATGGAGTTGCGTCAAAAAGCCATGCGCTTAGGCTTAAAGATAAGGTTTCCAGATAGAGGTCTCAAAGATCGCCTGATAAGGTTTGAGGATAATATCTTAGGTACAGTGATGTATGAGTTATATGTTATTGCACGAAAGAAACCTGACCTATCGGGTGCTTTTTTTATCATCAAGGATGAAGGAGAGGCTTCCTGGCGTTTTATTGAAGCGTCTTTACCTATGAATCTCCAAGCGGTTTCTGGTCGCCTTTTACTAGCGCTTGAGGGTCTTCCAGTAAGTTTAAATTTGGCAATGTTGTCGTCTAATGGTGTTTCAATTTTTTGGGATGAGCGAGGTGTTGAGGAGGATGTGGAGCAGTTGTTTGCTGTAATGGAAGAGATAAATACTATTATGCTATCAATGTCTTGATACAGAAATGTGAACTAAGAGAAGGGTGGTGGAGGTCGGCACCCTTTCTTAAATTCTAAACTAGAGTGTTTAATCTAAATCAGAAGTATTACCTAAAGCGTCTATAATTCTTTTGGAATATAGATTAACAACGTAATTAACATTTTTTTCGTTGTAGTTGATGTAAGAATTTCTGATGAAGTCCCATTTGGTCAGTACGGCATCAATTGATTCTTTCTGCTCTGTATTAGCTGCTGCTAGTAAGTCTTTTAAGAGCTTATCAAGATCTGTGGCTAGAACATCAATCGTCTTTTCGTCATCACCGCCCTGGAATACCTGGCTAACGTTAGATGTTGTTCTTGCAGAGTATTTCGTCATCATAACGGCCATTAGTAGAGCTGACTCGCGGCTCTTTGCTGCTACATTATTTAGTGTGTAGCCGCTATCGTTTTTAACCTTCTCGTAAGTAGTGGCTAATATATTTGCAAACTCTTGATTTTGTATCGCTAAATCTGACATCAAGCGCAAATCAGCATAGCCTTGATCAATAATGTCATTAGTTATGGTGTTGAGCGTTGTCTTATGTTTCTGCCAGCTTTGGTTTGCGGCTTCAATCTCACCTTTAACTTCTTCAAGATCTTTAAAGGATTCAAGGGTGTTAAGTATTGAATTAACATTATTAATGGCATCATTTACATCCATTAATAATGCTTTGTCACCATCATTTGCGCTGAAGTTATAAAACTCGTTAATGGTAAAGTAGGATTGAATTTGTGCTTGTTGCAATCCTTTGAGGAGTGCTGCTGCATCATCTTGCTCTAGCGCGCTTGAATTGGCGGGGATAAAGGCTAGTAATGCTATAAGTGAAAAAAAGGTGTTGGCTAAATGCCGATTAGTGGTCTTAAAGTATTCGGCGAATAGCTTCATTGACACTCTCCGTCTTTATTATTTTAGGGGTTGTTGAAATAACTATAGTATTTTTATTATTACTTACAAATACTTAATTATTGAGGCTAAAGCAAGCGGCATGGGCTTGCAAGAAAATTTTGTTATTTAATGTTGCTGTTGAAATTAAAAATTATCTGTGTGTTATATGACTTATTTAAAGTTACCTGTCATTAATATTCTGTAATGTATTGAAATAAATAATAAATAAAAGTTTTTTAATAAAGTTATGCCTCAGGCTAATTAACGACTAAAATGTATATTTCTAGAGAAATGATTGACAAATGCTC
>ENA-ORXI01001271-ORXI01001271.1-sediment-metagenome-genome-assembly--contig:-NODE-1271-length-19829-cov-10.051944_pt1 | contig 19829 bp, 15 predicted proteins | sample MGYA00237861_ERZ511468 | MGnify/ENA primary metagenome ERZ511468 (study PRJEB26299, sample SAMN06266213) | sediment metagenome | isolation source: Hudson Canyon methane seep mesocosm | place...
TACGATGCCGGTGATGCATCACTAGGGAAAGTCGACACAGAAAAGTTCTGGGTATATGGTCAAGTTAAGTTCTAATTAATATTCGATTGCTTCTATTACGCCAGAAGGGTTAATTTCTTCTGGCGTTTTTTTATCTAAAGCTTTTTTACCTGCCCCTATTTCCTGATGAAAATGATACTGCACCAGAATTAAACATTGCCAGTAATAAATACATCAAAAAGGTGCTTTCTAGAACTTTATTCTGGACTAACTGATTGATTTATAAGGGGTATATTGTGGCATGACTTGTGCTCAGATATATCCAGTACTACTTGAAATTAGGAGTAAGTCATGGGGTATATTATTGATTCAATTTATTTTATCCGAGAAATGTTAAAGCTGACTTTTATGGTTGTTATTTCACCCTTTGGTTTAGCTGCAATATATTTAGTCAGTGGAGAGTAATTCTGAAAAACCGTAGAAAAAGAGGATGAAATGTACTTAGAAATTATAGGTGTAGTGGTAGTTTGTTTCGTGTGTATTATTAGTTTTTTTCGCTCACGCACTAAGAAAGTAGAAAAGTCAGAACAGATAAAAGGTGGACTTAATTTACTCTCGTATATTCAGAAAATAATGGCTTTATTACAACAACATCGAGGAACAAGTAATGCCGTTCTGCAAGGAAATAACAAGCTAAAACCAAGACTACAATCACTACAAACAAACTTAGATAAATTAATACATGAAGGTGAGATACTTGATATTAAATCCTTTCCTCAGTGGGAGTCATTTACTGAGCACTGGCCTAGGTTAAAAAGGCGCTGTTTGAATGGTGAATTAGAACCAAGCAACTTAATTAGGCAGCATAACATTATGATTGATGGCCACCTATCTTTGCTTGATGACATCACTTCTTATTATGATTTGAACTCTCTTAAATTAGATAACTTTCACCATGTTTCAGGCTTATGTCTAGATGTGTTGAGAGTTGTTGAGATTATTGCGCAAGCACGAGGACTTGGTGCTGGTGCCTGTGCTAAGGGTGAGTGCAGTCGTGTAGATCAAATTGCACTTAATTTTATCAAAACCTCGATCTCATCTAGGACTAATGAGTTATTCAATGAACTTAATACAATTGATAACACCAAATTATCTGAGAATCTTTCTACATCATCTAGAACAATAAAAGTGGGTGTAGACAAGCTTGAGTACGCGATCAGTACACAGGTACTTGTTGAAAAAACAACAATTAATGCAAGTGATTATTTTAACCTGGCCTCTAAGCCGATTGATGATTTGCTCGATATTTTTAATGAGGTGATTTTGTACGCATCTCAGAAATACACCAGCAAGGTCTAAAAAACTCATGTCAACGAGAAATACTATTATTATTAGTGACGATACGAAGTCGTCTTTATTGCTTAAACTGGTGCTGCCTGAAAGTGATTATAAAATAATTTTTGAAGGGTCTTTATTACAGCAACTTCTTACTACGCCAGACCTGGTCAAACCTGAGTTGATTATTGTGGTTTTAGAGTCCACTGATTTGGCCATTTTAGGTCAATTAAAGATGATTTATGAACAATTTCCAATGCCTATTGTTATTTTCACCAATGATGATCGTGATGAGGCGATTGAGCATGCTATTAATGTAGGGGTGAGTGCATACATCGTAGATGGTTTGAGTAAAAACAGAATTGTGCCTATTGTTAGGACTGCTTGTTTACGTTTTGAACAGCACCAAAAAATTCAAAAAGAACTTTATGAACTGAAAACAAGCTTGGCTGACCGAAAAATTATTGATCGTGCAAAAGGCTTGGTAATGCAGCAACGTCAATGTACGGAAGATGAGGCTTATAAACTATTACGTACAGCGGCGATGAAACAAAACTTACGTTTATCTGTTCTAGCTCAAAACATTATTAATACTGCAGATCTCTTAGGTCGTTAATGAACAGATCAGTGCTCTAGCACAGCAAAGAATCATTTACATTTTTACATGCCCTACAACGGTGCAGCCTTCAATAGATAAAGAAGTGTAACCATCACTATTCAACTTTAATGTTTGGTGTTTAAGTATGTAACTGATTGTAATTTATAAATAATAATTATTTTTTTAACTGTTGGCACAGTATCTGCTTGGTATCTATTATGAATTAACAATCCAACGGCGGGTTGTTGTTACACCCCCTTTTATGGGAAAACGGATAAAGACGTCCTTCAAGATAATACTCTTGAGGCACGTCTTTTTTTTTGGAAAAATTTATTATCGGAGTTACAAATGAGCACCATTACATCTCTATTTTCACGCAGAAAAATTGTAAAAGCATTAGCCGCCGCGAGCATTGCCGTAACCGCAGGCTTATTACCATTTAGTAGTGCGATGGCAGCACCAGGTGAATTAGAAAAAGAAGACTTAAAATTTGGCTTCATCAAATTAACAGATATGGCACCTTTAGCGATTGCCTATGAAAAAGGCTTTTTTGAAGAGGAAGGTCTATACGTTACTTTAGAAGCACAAGCTAACTGGAAAGTATTACTTGATGGTGTGATTGATGGTCAGTTAGATGGTGCCCATATGCTAGCGGGGCAGCCTCTAGGTGCAACGATTGGTTTTGGTACTAAGGCAGATATTATTACGGCCTTCAGCATGGATTTAAATGGTAATGCCATTACAGTATCAAATGACATCTGGTCACAAATGAAGCCAAATGTACCTGTTGGTGAAGATGGCAAGCTTGTTCATCCTATTAGTGCATCAGCATTAAAACCTGTTGTTGAAAAATATAAAGACGAAGGTAAACCTTTTAATATGGGCATGGTATTCCCTGTGTCGACTCATAACTATGAACTACGTTATTGGTTAGCAGCAGGTGGTATTCACCCTGGTTACTATGCACCACATAAAGGCGATGTCAGCGGTAAGATTGATGCCGATGCTTTATTGTCAGTAACACCTCCACCACAAATGCCTTCAACGATGGAAGCAGGAACTATCTTTGGTTACTGCGTAGGTGAACCGTGGAATCAACAAGCTGTATTTAAAGGTATTGGTGTTCCGGTTATCACCGATTATGAAATCTGGAAGAACAACCCAGAAAAAGTATTTGGTGTAAGCCAAGGTTGGGCAGATACAAACCCTAATACACATATTGCAGTCGTAAAAGCCTTAATTCGTGCTGCAGAATGGTTAGATGCTAATGACAATGGTAACCGTCCAGAAGCGGTGAAGATCTTATCTCAAAGTAACTATGTCGGCGCTGATTATGATGTGATTGCAAACAGCATGACGGGTACATTCGAATATGAAAAAGGCGATAAGCGTGCAGTGCCTGATTTCAATACCTTCTACCGTCATAACGCAACGTATCCCTTCTACAGTGATGCGGTTTGGTATTTGAGCCAAATGCGTCGTTGGGGACAAATTGCAGAGCCTAAATCAGATGCATGGTTTATGGATATGGCGAAAAAAGTATATCGCCCTGATATCTATGAAATTGCTGCAAAAGAGTTGATTGCAGAAGGTAAAGTTGATGCAAAAGATTTCCCTGATTTTGCAACAGAAACTGGCTTTAAAGCACCGCAAACAGAATTTATCGATAACATTACATTCGATGGTACAAAACCGAATGAGTATTTAAATAAATTTCCAATTGGTTTGAAAGCAGAAGAAGTTATTAAATAAACCGTTATAAATGTTTGGTTTCGGCCTATCTGATATTCATTAGATAGGCCGAACATCATAAGGCGAACAAAGAATTATTATGAAAGATAAAATAATACAGTTTTTAGAGCTTACCGGTTTCACTTGGTTTGTACCCTTAGTTAAATTAGCCACAGGTGATTCTCCTAAGCGACAATTACAAGAATTAGCAAAAATGGTGGGTATTCCATTATTAGCCATCGTTATATTTTTAGGTCTATGGCATGTCGGGGCTGCAAAGGTTGTGACTAGCTTGGGCCAAGTGCCGGGACCGGTACAAGTATATGAACAAGCAACGATACTTGTAGACGAGCATTATCAAGAGCGTGCAAAAGAAGCACAGTTTCATGAGCGTCAAGAAATACGTAATGCTAAAAAACTAGAAAAAAATCCAGATGCTGTAATAAAAGTGAGAGCTTACACGGGTAAAGAGACCTATTTTGATCAGATCCTAACCAGTTTATGGACTGTTTTTGTGGGCTTCTTCATTGCCAGTTTAATAGCTATACCCATTGGTATTATCAGTGGCTTGAGCAATACACTTTATTCGGCACTTAATCCGCTTATCCAGATATTTAAACCGATATCCCCCTTAGCGTGGTTACCGATTGTAACGATGGTGGTCAGTGCTGTCTATGTGTCTAAGGATCCACTGTTTGCAAAAGCATTTGTAACCTCAGCTATTACCGTGACGCTATGTTCACTATGGCCAACATTGATTAATACTGCTGTCGGTGTGTCATCAATAGACCGAGATTTAATTAATGTGGGACGAGTATTACGCCTTAATTATTTAACCACCGTATTTAAAATTGTTATTCCATCTTCAATCCCAATGATTTTCACTGGTTTGAGAATTTCATTAGGTATCGGTTGGATGGTATTGATTGCTGCCGAAATGTTAGCTCAAAACCCAGGTTTAGGTAAATTTGTATGGGATGAGTTCCAAAATGGTAGTTCATCTTCATTAGGCCGAATTATGGTTGCTGTACTAACCATCGGTATTTTAGGGTTTATGTTGGATCGTATTATGTTGACGATGCAAAAATTCTTCTCATATGACAAAAATGCAGTAATTCGCTAGGAATAAAATCATGGAAAAATATTTAAATATTGATCACGTTAGCATCGATTTCCCAACACCTAATGGCCCGTTTAGAGCTTTAGATGATGTCAGTCTTAAAATTAATAAGGGTGAGTTTGTTAGTATTATTGGCCACTCTGGTTGTGGTAAATCGACAGTAATGAACATTGTTGGCGGTCTCTATCAAGCGACACAAGGCGGGGTTATTCTTGAAGGAAAAGAAGTGAATGAGCCCGGTCCAGATCGTGCCATTGTGTTTCAAAACCATTCATTGTTTCCATGGTTAACAGCCTATGAAAATGTGGAACTGGCAGTGAAGTCTATTTTTAAGGGTAAAAAATCAGCAGCCGAAATGAAAGACTGGATTAATCATAATATTGAATTAGTTCATATGAGCCATGCCAAAGATAAACTGCCTGCAGAGTTATCTGGTGGCATGAAACAACGTATTGGTATTGCTCGTGCTTTGGCAATGGAGCCTAAAGTATTATTAATGGATGAACCTTTTGGGGCATTAGATGCCTTAACGCGAGCCCATTTACAAGATTCACTGATGGAAATTCAAGCTGATCTCAATAATACCGTGATTATGATTACGCATGATGTGGATGAGGCAGTACTTTTATCAGACAAGATCGTCATGATGACAAATGGGCCTGCAGCAACAATTGGTGAAGTACTAGAGGTAGATTTACCTAGACCACGTCAGCGTTTAGAACTGTCGGATGATCCTAAATACAATCATTTTCGTTCTGAGGTTATTCACTTCTTACATGAACGACATGCCCGAAAAGTGGCCTAACATTATTAAACTAAAGAAGGTTTAGATTAGCTATGAGTTATGAATTTAAATTAGATTTCGAACATGCTGTGATAGAGGTTGAATATACAGGCTTAGTCGATTTCAATGAACGTAAACAGGCCATCAAAGAAGGCATGGCAATACTACAAGATAGAGATTATCCTCGGATTTTAATTAATCTTGTTGGGGCCAAAATGCAGTTGTCTAAAGCAGAAAAAGTAGCGTTAGCAAAATACATTTCTGAACAGCATGCTTTGATTCAAGCAAAAACGGCATTTTTAATTCGCTGTGAGCAAACTGAGCGTGAAGAAATAGATGATGCCGTGGTGAGAGCAGATGATTTTGACTCTCAAGTATTTTATAGCCGAACTAAAGCATTAGAATGGTTAGGTGGACGAGAGTGACGAAGGTGTTTCAACTTCGTCCAATGAAAGAGATTTATGACGAGTGAAAAATAAAGATACTGCTGTGACATCGGATCGTTATAAACAGTACAAACTACACAGTGCCTTTCAGCCTATTATTAGTATTCCACATAGGCGACCCGTAGGGTATGAAGGATTAATTAGAGCCCACACGGATGAGGGAGAGCAATGCTCTCCCTTTGACCTTTTTATGCAACCAAAATCAAGCGAGGAACATCTCGAATTAGATAGAATATGCCGACGTTTACATATGGCAAACTATTCACGGCAAAATGCTGATACTGAATGGTTATTTATTAACTTAGACTCACAATGTTTGGCTGAGGAAAAACCCAAACCAGGATTTATGGATGGTTTGTTTTCTTTGCATAATATTTCACCTCACCGCGTTGTTATTGAAATATTAGAGAGTGAGATAAGTGACCGAGATTATTTGAAAAGTCTTATTTTACATTTCAGATCTATGGGCTGTTTGATTGCTATTGATGATTTTGGTGCCGGACATTCTAATTTTGAGCGTATTTGGGAATTAGAACCAGATATTGTCAAAGTTGATCGAAGGTTAGTGGAAAGGGCTGCAAATAGCGCTAAGGTAAAACGTATATTGTCTGGAATGGTGTCGTTGATTCATCAGGCAGGAAGTTTGGTGATTATTGAAGGGGTTGAAACAGAGAAAGAAGCTGATGTGGCTATAGCGGTGAATGCAGATATGGTGCAAGGTTTTTATTTTGCTAGGCCGAATGCCATTATTCAGCAGCAGAATGAGCAAGTAGATAATGCTATAAGTCGTCTTATCCAATTACAATTGGAACGAAAGGGTGAAAAATCAAATACCTTTAGCAAGCAGTTTCCCCAATTTAAAAAGCTATTTAAAGATACCTTGCATAATTTTAGCGAACTATCACAATTTGAACTATGTGCAAATAAAATATTAAGTGAAGCCAAATCTGTTAGATGTTTTTTATTAGATGAAGCGGGTAATCAGATTGGTGATAGCCGATATTCTTCTGGGTCTAAACGACATCTTGATGAGCGTTTCACGCCATTATTATCAGGGGAATATGCCAACTGGTCTCATAAACATTATCATCACCATGCTATTTCTTCTCCGGGTCGCATACAAATGACTCGACCTTATTTATCTATTGCTGGTTCACAGATGTGCATTACTATTTCAAAAGCAGTTAAAATTGACGGGAAGCTATTTGTATTTTGCTGTGATCTGAACTGGAAAGATGATTATGACTCTTAGTAGATGGTTTCATTTGAAAATGAATGATTACAAAGTAATATTACCTCTTCTTCTTATAGGCTATATCTTCGATATGGCTACGCCTTTAGGTGTTGCTGCAGCTGTCATATATGTTATCCCTATTCTGATGACATATAATTACACAAGCGATAGAGTTACCTATATTACTGCTCTTTCTGCAGTGGTTCTTACCTTAATAGGCTATATCTTTTCTCCCGATGGAGGGGAGTTATTGAAGGTTGTCGCTAACCGAATATTAGCTGTTATAGCCATTGTGGCTGTTGCCTTTGCCATAATAAAGGTTAAACATAAAAAAGCAGATCTTATCGAGCAGACTAAGGTTGCTAAAGAGGCTGAGGAGCGAGCGGTTAGTGCAAGTATGGCAAAGTCTACTTTCTTATCTTCAATGAGCCATGAATTGAGAACTCCCTTAAATTCCATTATGGGATTTTCTCAATTGTTAAAACTTGATTCAGGCTTAACTGTTGATCAGAATGAAAGTGTTTCTTATATATATGATTCAGGGACGATTCTTTTAGACCTTGTAACGAATGTCTTAGAGTTTACTGAGTTACAGGATGCGACACTGACTCACACACTCAGTACTTTTAATATCGATGATGTAGTAGTAGATGTTATCGAAAGCCTATCTCCTTTAGCTAAGACTAAGGGGGTGAGGGTTGATACGGGTAAACTTTTGGCGTGTAAGATAAAAAATATTTATTCGGATCCAGATTCGATAAGAAGGGTTATCTCTCACCTGTTAAAAAATGCTATTCAATACAATAAAGATAATGGTTTGGTTTTAATTAGTTCAAAGACTAATAGTGGTGCATTGAACATTAGTATTAGTGATACGGGACATGGCATTAAAGAAGGTAAAAGTATAGAGGTATTTAAACCTTTTTCTCGTTTAGGGCAGGAAAATTCTACCGCTTCTGGAATGGGACTAGGTTTAGCTCAGGCAAAAGTACTGATAGAGTCGCTTCATGGAAGAATCGGTTTTCATAGTAGTAAACAGGGCACAACATTTTGGATTGAAATACCTTATGAGCAAGTAATTTAAGCTAAAAGATTAGATATTAATTTGCAATTGGGTTACATGCTAAAGAGCTATATGTAATAGCGCACCTTTGTAGTGCACCTTTGTAGGGCGATGCTGAGCCACGTTGTTACATCTTAGTGCTTCATTAAACTACTAGCAAGGGTATAAGTTTATATATAACATGAAGTTACAGATTGGCATGATTCCGGCAAGGTAGAGGCTAACCAATGTTGGTCAGTGTTCTAAATAGAGAGCTTTTTGATGTCTGCACAAAAACTGAAGTTATTATCATTTAGTGGTAATACAAAAATCCTTCATCTTAGTTGGATGGCTTTTTTTATTAGTTTTCTGGTCTGGTTTAACCATGCGCCATTGCTTATTTCAATCCAAGAGTCTCTTGGTCTGACCTCGCAACAAATTAAAACGATATTAATTCTTAACGTAGCATTAACGATTCCTGCTCGAATTATTGTTGGGATGCTTGTTGATAAATACGGCCCTAAAATTATGTTTCCATTACTTTTAGGTATATCTAGTTTTATCTGTTTCTTTTTTGCCTTGGCTGACACGTTTGAACAGCTAGCAGCAGCACGATTTATGTTAGGTTTTGTGGGTGCTGGTTTTGTTATCGGTATTCGGATGATTTCTGAATGGTATCCAGCTAAACAAGTCGGTCTTGCTGAAGGTATCTATGGCGGTTGGGGTAATTTTGGTTCAGCTGCTGCTGCGATGACATTACCGACTGTTGCTTTGATGTTTGGTGGTGAGGATGGCTGGCGTTATGCGATTGCCTTAACAGGTGCTATTGCACTTGTGTATGCATTTATTTACTACAATGGTGTTTCGGATACGCCAAAAGGTTCAACGTACTTCAAACCTAAAAAGTCAGGCGGTATGGAAGTGACGAGCAAAGGTGATTTCTTTTTATACCTAGCGATGAATATTCCTTTATATGCTGCTTTAGCACTATTAACATGGAAATTATCGCCTAGTGGTGTGAGTCTATTATCTGCAGGTATTGCTCAAGCTCTTTATATTGGCTTAGCGGTACTATATTTTTATCAGGCTTATCATATTTACCAAGTTAACAAAGCTATTTTCACAACACCTGTTCCTGAAATTCACCGTTATAAATTTAAACAAGTTGCGATATTAGACTTAGCTTACCTAGCTACATTTGGTTCTGAACTTGCTGTTGTATCAATGTTGCCTTTGTTTTTCCATGATACGTTTGAAATTAGTGCTGTACAGGCTGGTTTATTAGCTTCTGGTTTTGCATTTATGAACTTAGTATCTCGTCCAATTGGTGGTTTATTTAGTGACCGTTGGGGTCGTAAGCGTACTTTGACGATCTGTATCTCAGGTCTTGTTATTGGTTATCTTATAATGAGCATGATTACCCCTGAATGGGCAATTGTGTTTGCTGTGTTAGCAACTATGTTTTGTTCTTTCTTTGTCCAAGCGGGTGAAGGTGCTGTCTTTGCGGTTGTACCTTTAGTACAACGTCGTTTGACTGGACAAGTTGCAGGTATGGCAGGTGCTTATGGTAATGTTGGTGCAGTAACGTTCTTGACTGTTTTATCATTAGTATCTGCACAAACATTCTTCTTGGTTATTGCTGCAACAGCGGTGGTGACATTGATTGCCGTACAGTTTATGGATGAGCCTAAAGGGCAAATGGCAGAAATTCTGCCAGATGGTACGGTACAAATGATTGATGTTCATTAGATTAAGTTGTAAAAAATTAAGCTAAACTATAACGGCTCGTCTTTAACAAGGCGGGCTGTTTTTGTTTTGTTAGAGGGTGAGAAATGTCAGCAAAATTAAGGGTAGAGGTTGGTTCGTATTCTGATAAGGGAATAAAGGAAGAAAACCAAGATTCTATAGGCCATTTAATTCCTAGCAATTTAAATTTATTGTCTACTAAAGGGGCTGCTTTTGCTCTAGCAGATGGTGTCAGTAGTAGTGCAGAAGCAAAGCAAGCAAGTCAGGCTTGTGTGACAGGGTTCTTAGAAGATTATTTCAGTACACCTGATTCATGGTCGGTTAAGAAGTCAGGTGGCAAGGTACTGACTTCAATCAATACATGGTTATTTAGTCAAAGTAACCAGTTTCATGATGCCTCGCGAGGCTTGGCAAGTACCTTTTGTGGCTTAGTCTTAAAGTCCACGACAGCTCACCTTTTTCATGTTGGTGATTCACGTATTTATTTACTTCGTGATGGCAATCTTGAGCAATTAACAGCAGACCATCGCATACAGATGCCGGGTGAGCCCGAATATCTTGGCCGTGCAATGGGGGTAGATTATCGTCTAGATGTTGATTATAGAAAAGTGCCAACAGAAGTTGGCGATCTGTTTTTTATTTCAACAGATGGCGTTCATGACTATTTGTCTGATAAAACAATTCAAAAACTTCTGACAAGTGGTGAAACAGATTTATCACTTATATGTGAACAAATTGTGGCTCAATCACTCGAGATGGAGAGCCTTGATAATGTGAGTTGTCAGTTGTTACGTATTGATGAATTACCTCTAGAAGATGCCAACGAAGTTTTTGCTAAGTTAACTGAGTTACCCTTTCCACCAGAATTGTATGAAGGGGTGATTATAGATGGCTACCGTATTACCAGAGAATTACATGCTAGCTCGACTAGCCAGCTGTATTTAGCGATTGATACAGAAACCGATCAAAAAGTCGTTATAAAAACACCCTCGGTTAATTTTGATGATGATCCTGCTTATATTGAACGCTTTCAATTGGAAGAATGGGCGGGACGTCGAATTGATAGTCCTCATGTTATTAGGACTGTTGAACAGATACGTCCACGTCGTTTCCTTTATTACATCATGGAATATATTGAAGGAAAAACACTTGAACAGTGGATTGAAGACCAAACAGAACTTGATTTAACCTTGATTAGAAATATCGTTTCACAGGCGATTTCTGGCCTTCGTGCCTTTCATCGTCTCGATATGCTTCATCAAGATATTAAGCCCGGCAATATTATGATTACACCAGAAGGTTTGGTGAAAATTGTTGATTTTGGTTCAACCAAAATTGCAGGAATAGCTGATATTTCTACACCGATTGAACGTAAAGAATTATTGGGTACTAAGAACTATACTGCCCCTGAATACTTGATAGAACAACCTGGTACAACGCAATCAGATTTATTTGCATTGGGGTGTATTATTTATGAAATGATTACAGGCAAGCTGCCTTATGGCGATGGTCTTGCTAAGGCATCGGACCAACGATCGCTTAATCGTTTAAAGTACACACCGATTAATAATCATATAGCGAATGTACCTCATTGGATGGATAAGGCAATCAGAACTGCTGTTCAAATTGATCCCGCCAACCGTTATGAAAAAATGTCAGAGCTTGAAAGTGATCTAAGAAAGCCTAACCCAATATATCTAAAAGAAGAGCAATTACCTTTATTGGAAAGAAATCCATTAGCCTTTTGGAAAAGTTTATCAGCGTTACTTTTTATTGGACATATATTGACACTGTATTTTTTTATTTGATAATGCTTTTTATGCAATCGTTATCAAACAAAGAATGAACCTCAGTGGTCATGATTGGGATATTTATTCCTATTGGAGCGATTTTGAAGACGTTGAACAAATGACCGCTTCTGGCTACTTAGCGACGAATTGGTCAAAGGTCGGTGCTCGACCCAGAGGACGGTTATGAGAACAAGAATCAAAATATTGCCGATGGTGTTAATTAGGAGTCATTTATTCTCATGAGATGGACATATTTTATTATTCTACAGTGCCTGCTTATTGCAGTAGTGGGTGCCGTTGTTTACACCCATAAAGACAATGTTAATTTATATAAAACACCGCCAGCATCATTGGCAAACTGGTACAAACCGGAGAATAAGCGACAGGAATGGCTGCATAATATGTTTAAACTCCGACGTGAAATGCAGGCAATCAAGCTTTACTCCACCAGTAATGAGGATGAACTTTTAGATAAATGGACTGCACAGTTAAGCAAACATTATCTTGGAATAAGTGAGATGGTTCCTGAATGGAATAAAAAGTTAGATGTGGATGCATTAACTCGGTTACAAATAAGCGTTAAAGACAGGGACCAACAAAGTGTGAACCTTGCACTTGATGATTTAAATACCAGCTGTGACTCATGCCACAGGGATTACCGGAACACTGTGGCCACAATGTTCCGTGCACCAGATTTCTCGTCGATCAAGCTTAGTCAATCAGTTGCATATAAAAAGCATATGGAAGCACTGATCCAACAGCTGAACCAGATAAAAATCGCCTCTGGAGATGGCAAGCGGGATGTTGCATTATCTTCCTTGTCTGAACTCAAGCATGGCATTAAGTTACAGGGTGAAACCTGTGTGCAGTGCCATAAAAAAGATACCAAGGTATATCCCGATGTAAAAGTGATAAAAACAATAGCGAACTTGGAACAGAGCCTAAGCACGGGGACACATAAGGAACAAGGGAAAGCACTGGGTACATTGGCTGTACAGGCATGTGCTCGCTGCCACGGTACGCATCGCATTGCTTATGATAATAGGAAGGTTTTTGTTGATGGGCCTAATTGGCGAGAGTTGATAAAACACTAGTCTGGAAACGTTTGCCTGGCTTTTCTTGACGATTTTCAGGACATATCTATTGGTTTGTAGCTGTAATGCTCGCCAGTTTTCTGACATGATTTATTTCTCGTTGTAACAGCTGTTTTGATGTATGTGATAATATGTTTTCAGATTGATTTCTTCTAATTTTTGGCGTGTTTGACAATAAGCCGAAGTAGATATTGAAGGCAGTGCAATTGATTGACTGGCAGCAAATTAATGGAACTTACAAGCTACTTCAGAGTAACCAGAGTCTTACATTTAGTATCTGAGTGAAGAAACCCCAGAATGTATTTTTTTACTGAATAAGCATCGTCGACTCTGTGCGACAGATTGATGGGGAAGGCGTCTGATAAGAAAACAAAGCAGTAAAATATTTTTCTAGTTTATGGATTGATTTTCGACGTGTCTTCGAAAGTTTACCTGCAAGCTTTTGATGTGAAGATCGAGGTTTACGATGTAACGTAGCCAAGTAAAATCAGGCAAATATAAATAGACAAGTCCTCAGGAAAGAAGATGAAAATAACAAGCAAAAAACTCAGTGTATTGATTGTTGATGATATGTCAGAAAATATTGATATTTTACGTGGTATTCTTAAACAAAATTATAAATTAAAAATTGCAACTGATGGCGAAAATGCTCTGAAGATTGCAAAGGGGCAGCAAAAACCAGATATTATTTTACTAGATATCATGATGCCTGGTATGGATGGTTATGAAGTTTGCCAGAAACTTAAACAAGACCCTGCAACACAAACAATCCCCGTGATATTTATCACAGCCAAAACAGCAACAGAAGATGAACAACGAGGTTTTGAACTGGGGGCTGTAGATTACATTTTAAAACCTTTTAATTCCGTGATTGTAGAGGCTCGAGTCCGTGCTCAATTAGCAGTATCTGCTGAAACCCAAAAACTCCAGCAGGATAATATCAACTTAAAAAATCAGATGGCTGGTGGGTTTCAAGATTTATCAGAACAACAGTTGCATCAACTGGCCAATGCAGGTGAAACTGATACAGTTGAATTTAAATCTACCTTACGTTTTAATCTGCATACAGGTAAAGCTGATAAAAAAATTGAAAATTCCTGTGTGAAAACAATTGCCGCTTTTTTAAACAGTGCTGGCGGTATATTATTGGTTGGTATTGATGATGACGGCAATGCTTTAGGACTTTCTAATGATAATTTTATCAATGAAGATAAGCAACTGCTGCATTTTAACAATCTGATTAACTCCTATCTTGGTGTTGAATATTCACAATTTATACGTGCCGGCATGGTAGACCTTAATGATGAGCGAATTCTGTTTATACAAACTCTGGCTTCACCTCGCCCGGTATTTTTTTCTCGTGATAATGAAGAAATATTTTATATACGAGCGGGCAATGCCACACAGCCGCTAAAGCCCAGCGAAGTATTAGCTTATGTAGAACAGCATGCTGAACTAAGGAAATAAATTGTTTACTTCTGTCAAGGGAATGTCCCAATGAACAAAAACACTATTGATTCAAAAAATATTGCCGTAAAAAAAGAAAGCCGGAAAATTATGATTGGCTTTGCTATTGGCATAATATTACTTATTAGTGTGGGAATGACGGGATGGTACAGCATGGCTTCTTTGTTCCGTGCTGTAGAGCGCCATGAAATAGCAGGGCAGCTAGTTTTACTACTGGATCGTGCTCGCTTATATGAACTTATTTTTACCCGAGATAATACTCAGGAATCAGCAGAAAAAACCAAACAATTAATATCGGAAGAACTTGCAATTATCAAGAGATTTCATGCTGACAGACCAGATAATCATACTGAGACTGCCGATTTGGAACGTTTGATAAAATCCTATCAGGATGGTTTTAACCAGAATGTTGAATTACGTGGAAAAAGTTTGGATGCAAGAAATATAATGGTCATTGCGGCAAGAAAAGCCTCTTCCAGTGCCGAAGCATTACAAAGTTTACAAGAAAAATATATTGATATAGACAAATCTTCAGTAAAACAATTTCGCAAAGAAATGAAAGACATATTTGATAACGCCGCTTTATCTTATGAACTGGTGGTTCTTGGTAAATCCACCCGTAACCATGAAAAAAATTATTTATTATCAAATAACATACGTGATCTAGAACTCGCCTCAGGTGAATTAAAGCGAATGCTGCAGATAGTCAATACTCTTTCAAAACGACTTAAAAATGACCGGAGCAGAAATTACCTAGAGAAAATACATGAGATGTTTGCCCAATACACTTCAGGAATTGCCAACTTCAGACAATACCATACTAATAATGATCAGCTAAGCCTGTCTCATCCATCTGTAATTCAACTGGAACGCATTGCATTTAACTTTACTGAGTCAGCATTAGCATTACAACGTAATGAAAAAAATCTTTACGATAGTATTCAACGTTCAGTCACCGATCTTGAGGACCTAATGGAGCGTCGTCTGGATTTATCAGAAGAGGTTGGCATTTTGATGAGGGGGATTAGTGAGGCTCGTCAGGCTGATCGAGATTATATATTGGCAAGAACAGCTGAGGCTATGAGTATTTACGAGCATCGTGTGTCAAATTTTCTGGAATCAACCCTGTTAAAGGCTAAAAAAATTGACACTATGCTTATAGAAGACGATGAAAAAATGGTATTTAAAAGTGTCTTACCCAATATTAAAGCCTATTTTGATAATTTTCTGCAGGTTGTCACCATTAACAAACAAGCTGAGCAAGTTGCTACATTAATGGTCGATGCAGCACTGACAGCAGATAATGTTTTATCGACAGTGAGACAAATCCGCCGTAATGAAATGGAAGAGGCTCGTGGGCTTTCTGCTTATGTTGCTATTGGAGGAGTTATATTTATTGCGGCTATCTTTCTATTAGCATTTATTATCAGACGATCACAATCAGCTTTGTTAACCTTGGCGGGTAATCTTGAGGATGCTCGTGATGATGCTGAGCACGCCAATCAGGCCAAGTCTGATTTTCTGGCCAATATGAGTCATGAGATTCGTACTCCTATGAATGCCATTATTGGCTTAAGTTATTTATCACTGCAAACTGATCTCACACCGAAACAGCGAGATCACATCCAGAAAGTCCATTACTCAGCTGAATCATTACTGGGTATTATTAATGATATTCTGGACTTTTCAAAAATTGAGGCAGGTAAACTTGAAATCGAAGAGGTGCCTTTTGATCTCCATGAAGTACTCAATAATTTATCCAACCTTATAGGAACTAAAGCCGCCGATAAAGACATCGAGCTTATTATTGACGTTGAACCTGAGTTGATTCATTTTCTTGTGGGTGATCCATTACGTTTAGGACAAATTCTGATTAATTTGGCCAATAATGCAGTGAAATTTACCGAATCCGGCTCGGTGACCATTGAAGTTCGTCATATAGGAAAAGATACTCCCCATCAGGACAAAAAATCCATTACCTTATTGTTTTCAGTTAAAGACACCGGCATCGGATTATCCGAAGCACAGATCGCAAAATTATTTCACTCCTTTTCTCAGGCTGATACATCAACAACACGTAAATACGGTGGTACAGGACTAGGTTTGACCATCAGTAAAAAACTAACCAAACTGATGAATGGGGAAATTAATGTTGAAAGTAAACCGGATGAAGGCAGTAACTTTTATTTTACAGCCGTATTTGGGCTAGGTGAAGAACAGCCGAAACGTGAAATAGTACCTGAATTATTAGCTAACTTGAACGTGCTGGTCGTTGACGATAATGATCTTACCCGAGAAATTCTGACCAATTATTTGAAATCATTTAAATTTAATGTCGGTCATGCCCGTAATGGTGAAGATGCCATTGCTCAGTTAAAAAATGCACACCCCGCGTTTAGCTTAATTTTAATGGACTGGCGTATGCCGGGTATGGATGGTATTGACACTGCCAAACAAATCCGTGCTGATGAAAGTTTAAACCATCAACCTAAAATTGTGATTACATCCGCATTTGGTCGAGATGTATTAGCACAGTTGGTTGAAGAGGCTGAACTAGATGGTTATATGGTGAAACCCTTGACGCCCTCAAGCCTATTTGATGGGATTATGCAGGTGTTTGATGAAAGTGATTCGACATCAACATCAATTTTAAATCATGACCAATTGGTACAGGAACCTCTTTTAGGTGCTCAAATATTATTAGTAGAAGATAATGAAATCAATCAACAGGTCGCAAAAGAGCTCTTAGAAAGTTCAGGCATTAATGCCACCATTGCCAATGATGGTCAGGAAGCTATTGACCTGTTAGTTGCTTCTCCTGATTTTTTTGACGGGGTGTTAATGGATATACAAATGCCGGTTATGGATGGTATTACAGCAACCGAAATTTTACGTAACAAGCCATTGTTTAAAAAGTTACCCATTATTGCAATGACCGCCAATGCCATGCAGTCAGATATTGAGCAATGTTTATCGGCAGGGATGAATGATCATGTCGGCAAGCCCATAAATGTAAAAGAGTTCTTTAAAAAGTTAAACCACTGGTTTCAGGCTTCTGATCCGAAAATACCTGAAAGCTATTCAAATGCAATTGGTGCTGCAACTTCAACTAGGGATGAAATACCAAATATACCAGGTCTTGATACCAAGGCAGCACTCGTTCGTATTGGCGGTAATAAATCCGTTTATAAAAAGGTATTAGAAAAATTCATTCATTCACAGAGTTCGGTGAGCAGTGAGATAAAAGCGGCATTGAAAGAAGGCAATTTTGACCAGGCAAAACTGCTGGCTCATTCATTAAAAGGGGTTGCCGGCAATATTGGTGCATCCAGTCTGCATCAGCAGGCAGAACAGCTGGAAGCATTGATAAAGCAGGAAGCTGTCACAGATACAGCACTTGATAATATGGATAATGAACTCATGCAGGTATTGATGGGTATTAAACAAGCCAATCTATTTAATACTCCAAGCCATAGTGCCTCAGGAGTCATTGATGTGAACGCAATGAACTCGATGATTAACAGTTTGCACAGTCTTCTGCAGGAAGATGACGCAGATGCTTTAGATATTATGGATGACATGTATTCTTTACTAAAAGGTCGTTCAATGAGTGTAAAACTTGACTCATTATATAAAGCAGTCGGAAATTATGATTTCACCGCAGCATTAGAGCAATTTTCAGATTTTGAACAGCAATTTCATAATGAATACCCTTCAGAAAATAATTAGGTATAAAAATATCGACTGTCAGTAGACCGTTTATACAGATTTCCAAGCCATAGAAGTCGAGAACTATGAATCAATAAGCCCTCAAATCGACCTGTTTCAGCAGTAGTTGTATTTTTGGCGCGTTAGAGATAATAGTTTTAAAAGGCAGAATCAAAGCCAAGGCGGGTAGTTTCAATAATTAATACAACTATACAAATAGCAAACAGCATCAAAATAAGCCTGAATTTCAGTTGTATTTAATATCATTAGGAATATTTATAAACGGTCTAGTCGCTTTTAAGTAATTTAATGTCACCTAGCTCAAGCAATAATATTTGTTTATATAAAACAATTGTATTGGATCAATTACATCGTTTTCTCAATGAGGTTTCTGTTATTATTCCTGTGTCTCGCATTTTGTGGTGACGTCTCGCTTTAACAGCGATTAGGATTTTGTATCCATTTTATTAACAACATACAGTGTAGGGATGTTATGCCAGAAATTATCATTGAAAAAAACTTAAGTGAAGAACAGTTAAAAGAATTAGGCGTTTCAAGCTGGAATATTTGGGACTGCCCAGTATCTGAATTTCGTCTTGATTTTGACAATAAAAGCGAACGTTCATACATCTTAGAAGGTGAAATTGTTGTCACTCCAGATGGTGGTGAGCCCGTTACTATCGTACCTGGAGATTATGTTATCTTTCCTGACGGTTTAAAAAGCGTTTGGCAAGTAACTAAAACATTGAAAAAGCACTACATGCATTTCTAAATAGATTAAGGCATCTTCGGATGCCTTTTTTTTGCCGAAATATCAAGGCCCATCACACATGCTGTGGAAGTAATATTTTGGAAAGTGTTTTTTAGTCAAAAGTAGATAAGATATTGAAATAATACTTCAAATAATAAGCCTGAATTAAAAGGGTAACGCCCTTTTGATTTTCAGTAATTGATTTTCAGTAAATCGGGGTGCAAAAACTCGTAATTCAAAAACGCCTTCACTTTTTGATTGCTAATTATCTTATATGACTTCGTTTCTGATTGGCAGAACTGAGGTACAGTACCTCCGACGGATTTGATGACTTGAGTGTAAAACTCTCTTTTAGTGGGGTGAGTATCTGCACAACAATTGAATGTCTTCCCCCAAGCTTCTTGCTTAACTATTTGACTAATTATCTCAATGCAATCGTCTTGATGTATAAGGTTTACAAATGAGTCTGGATTACTAATAAGTGTTGATTTTTTAAAGAAATTTCCTGGATTTCGATTATATCCTATCAACCCTCCAAACCTAACGATTGTGGTTTTTATATGATTATTGTTTTTGAATGTATTTTCAATTGAAATCAATGGGTTGAGCTCGTTCTCTTGGCCGTCGGATTCTGAAATAGTTTTGTTGCTATTTTTGTAAACAGAGGTGGAGCTAATAAATACAATATTTCCTATTGTAGAATGTTCAACTTCTTCAGCCAGCTTGAGAAAACCATCAATGTTTTTTGAAGGAATGTTAATAATTAAGATATCGGCTTGAAGGAAGTCAAAAATGTTCCCCGTTAGCTGGTCAATATCGATGATGAACGGTTCAGCATTAATATACCTTAGTTCAGATAAACGACTTTTTGAGGTTGTTGATGCTTTAACATGACACCCCTTCAAAATGAAGTGTTGAGCTAACGGAAGTCCAAGCCAACCGCTTCCCAATATGCTTATGGTTTTCATTGATACACCAAATTACCGATATGAAGTGTTTATTTA
>ENA-ORXI01001277-ORXI01001277.1-sediment-metagenome-genome-assembly--contig:-NODE-1277-length-19793-cov-11.740363_pt1 | contig 19793 bp, 17 predicted proteins | sample MGYA00237861_ERZ511468 | MGnify/ENA primary metagenome ERZ511468 (study PRJEB26299, sample SAMN06266213) | sediment metagenome | isolation source: Hudson Canyon methane seep mesocosm | place...
CGGCAGCGGTGAATCAATAGCTTACAGCTAATTTTTGGCTGTTTTTAGTGGTTTTCTCGAATACTTTCACAGTCTCTTTAGCTTCGCATAATATGGGCAAGGCTAAAATCTTGATTCCTGTTGAATAAAATTTGGTAACTATGTATTTAAACAACATAAAACGAGGTTCAGTTTTACTGACCCTCGTTTTTTTATTGGTGGCTTGTCAGCAACAGCAATCTGCTGCAAAGAAAACTTATCCATTGCATTATTCTGATGCAATTTTTGGTACCACTTTTACCATTAAAGTTTCAAACTTACCTGATTCTGTATCGACAAAAGAGGTGAGAGGGCAAGTTAAGCAATTACTTGATAATTTGAATGCACATATGTCAACTTATCAGCCGGATTCTGAGCTATCAGTTATAAATGCAAATCAGTCTAATGACTGGTTATCGGTTTCAACACCTTTATATACTGTTCTTAAGCAAGCGCAAAAAATATCAGAGCTGTCTAGCGGGGCATTTGATATTACTGTAGGTCCCTTGGTTAACTTATGGGGCTTTGGACCCGATCCTATATCGTTTGTTGCGCCAGCTGATACCGTAATAAAGCAGCATTTAACAACATTAGGTTATCAAAACCTGTTGTTTAATGATAAAAACCAAACAATAAAAAAGACTATAGCTGAGCTATATCTAGATTTGTCAGCCATTGCAAAAGGCTATGCTGTTGACCAGGTCGGCTTGTTGCTTGAAAGTTTGGGTATTACAGATTATATGGTTGAGATAGGTGGAGAGTTAAAGCTAAAAGGCCATAATATTAGCAATAAACCCTGGCGTATTGCTGTGGAAAAACCGAGTGCTGGTAATAGGATGATACAAAAAGTATTACCCTTATCAGATATTTCTTTAGCAACATCAGGTGACTATAGAAATTATTTTGAACTTGAGGGTGTGAGATTTTCTCATACTATTGATCCACGGACTGGCAAGCCAATTACACATAAACTGGCATCAATCACAATATTGAGCGATACTACAATGAAAGCAGATGCCTTGGCGACGGCATTAATGGTGTTGGGTTCGGAGCAGGGTTTTGAATTGGCTGAACAACAGAATATAGCCGCTTTATTTATTATTAAAACAGATGATGGCTTTGTCGAAAAAGCATCGTCATCTTTTGTAGCAAGATTAAGGTAAGAAAATGACGTATTTTTTAGTAACATTCGCATTCATGTTAATTGTTGTAGTGATAATGGCAGTGGGTGTTATATTTGGTAGACGCGCTATTAAAGGCTCCTGTGGTGGAGCTGGAAATGGCGAATGTGTTTGTGTTGAAAAGTGTGATAAAAGAAAGAAAAGAGATGCAGAAGCAGCTGAATCTCAAAAAATAGAGTTTAATCCAAATGTAATGAATGGATCTTCTGACTGATAGTTATACGTATATAGTTATATATGTGATTGGTAATGTGGATAGAAGAATTTGGAACTGAGGTTTTTGTCTCGCAAGATTGATGTGAGAAGACTGATTTTTAATAAAATAATTAAAAAAGGGGAAGTTGATGTTAGCAAAAATTACAATAGCAGATTATATGACTAAAAATATAATGACTGTGAAACAAGATGTTGATGCTTTGGCAGCGATTAAACAATTATTAAGTCATAGGATTACATGTGCACCAGTATTAGATCAATCAGGAAAACTGGTCGGCATGTTTTCTGAAATAGACTGTATGGAAGTGGTTTTAAGTGCTTCTTATAATCAGGGAATGAGCGGGAAAGTAGAAGATTTTATGACGACAGAAATCGTATCAGTTAATGCTGAATCTAGTATTGTTGATCTTGCAGAGAAATTCAAAGATACTTCTTTAAGAAGTTATCCTGTTTTTGATGATAAAAAATTAGTTGGAATAGTCAGTCGCACCGATGTACTAAGAGCTTTGGTTTCAATTTAATAACAGAGACATTAGCTAATTTGTAGGGTTAGCAGATGGTATGGCCATGCAGGGTCTGCGAAGAGCATCATCTACACATGATGCACTTTGTACCTAGCACACCCTATATAAAATCTTATCTATACGACATATAGGATATGTTGCTGTCTGTTGGACAAAGGGGGAACCTTGTCCCGTGTCCAATCTATCACTTTTTTAGTCAAATTATAATTGAAACATGGCCTCCCCACAAACAAGCTTTTACTGGCATGATTACGAAACCTGGGGCTTAAGTCCTTCTCTAGATAGACCCTCACAATTTGCGGGAATTCGTACCGATATGGATTTTAATATCATTGGCGAACCTGACATGTTTTATTGTCGTCTTAGTGATGATTACCTGCCAAATCCTGAACCCGCAATTATTACCGGCATTACGCCTGATATAACTCAAGCGGAAGGTATTGCTGAATTTGAATTTGCTCGCAGAATTAACCAGCAATTTAGTCAGACTAATACCTGTGTTGTTGGGTATAACACTATTCGGTTTGATGAAGAGTTCTCTCGCTATTTATTTTATCGAAATTTTTATGATCCCTATGAATACAGCTGGAAAAACAGCAATTCACGTTGGGACATTATCGATTTAGTGCGTGCGGCCTATGCTTTACGCCCAGATGGTATCGTTTGGCCAAAAAATGAACAGGGACTCGTTAGTTTTCGTTTAGAGTTATTGACTGAAGCTAATGGCATCAGTCATGAACAGGCTCATGATGCGACATCAGATGTTTATGCAACCATTGCGATAGCTAAATTAATTAAACAAAAGTGTCCAAAATTGTTTAATTACTATTTTGAATTACGTAATAAAAACAAAGTTAAAGATTTAATTGATATTAACAACATGACACCGTTAGTGCATGTTTCAGGTATGTTTGGTACTGCTAAGGGCAATACTGGGTTGGTTGCACCTGTGGTGTGGCATCCAGCTAACAATAATGCTGTTGCAGTGATTGATTTATCTCAGGATATATCACCATTATTAGAATTACCTGCTGATGAAATAAGGGCAAGACTATATACTAAACGCGATGACTTGGGGGATAAGTTACCCATTCCATTGAAACTTGTTCATATAAATAAATGCCCATTTTTAGCAATTGAGAAAACTTTATTGCCAGGAGATGCGGATAGGTTAGGTATTGATTCACAGGTCTGTCATGCTAATCTTGAAATTTTAAGAGCTAATCCACAGCTAGCAGATGTGGTAGCTGATGTTTTTGATCAAGAACGGGAATTCGAGCATCATGGCAATGTAGATGCCATGTTATATGATGGTTTTTTCTCTTTTGAAGATAAAAAAGAATTTCAAAAAATTCGTAATGCAGCGCCCGAAAAGCTTTCAAAGCTGAAGGTTTCTTCATCAGATAAACGATTTGATGATCTATTTTTTAGATACAGAGCCAGAAATTTTCCTGATTCATTAAATCAACATGAGCAAGAAATCTGGGATGAACATAAACAATCGGTTTTAACTTCAGATTATCTGGAAAATTTAGCTGCATTTGCTGAGACAGTTAAAGATGACGAAAAAAATATGAAAATTATTGATAGTCTTCGTCAGTATGCGGAATCAATTATTAATCACTAAGGTTTTAAACTGTGCAGACTAAAACTCCATTTAAACCCGCCTGGTGGTTAAAGAATGCACATTTGCAAACCCTTTATCCGGCCTTGTTTCGTAAAACTCCTCCCCATGCAGATAGATGGAGAGAGAGGTTAATAACACCCGATAATGATTTTGTTGACCTGGATTGGTGTGGAAAAGGTAAGCAACCGCTGGTTATTTTATTGCATGGCTTAACAGGCAGTTCCGATTCTGGCTATATCAAAGGATTGCAAAATATATTAATTGAGCATGATTATCGTAGTGTTGTGTTAAATTTTAGAGGCTGTAGTGGTCAATCTAATAATTTGGCACGTTGCTATCACTCTGGCGATACCGAAGATATCGATTTTCTATATCAAACTCTGCGTCAACGAGAACCAGGTACCAAGATCGCAGTGGTAGGTTTTTCTTTAGGCGGAAATGTTTTATTGAAATGGTTGGGTGAGCAAGGCGATAAGCTATTATTATTTGCTGCAATTGCTGTTTCTGTACCTTTGGTTTTAAGTGCCTGTGCAACAAAGTTGGATTCGGGTTTTTCACGTGTTTATAGGAAGAATTTAATTCGAGAATTAAAAGACTATATGCAGGTTAAGCTGGATCATTTAAAAAAAACAGGACAACGGCAGGAAGTGGAAAAAATTTGCCAATTAGGTGATTTATCAACTATTCAATCATTTTGGCAATATGATGACCAGGTGGTTGCTAAATTACATGGATTTCTAGGTGCTAAAGATTATTACCAGAAATCAAGTTCCAGATATTATCTCCAGTCCATTGGCATTCCGACACTATTGATTCAGTCAGAGGATGACCCTTTTATGACTCATGAGGTTATCCCTCATAAAACGGAATTATCAGCAAAAGTAATTATGGAAATAACCAAAAATGGCGGCCATGTTGGTTTTATTACAGGTATTAACCCGTTTCGTCCCACTTATTGGTTGGAACAAAGAATTCCTGAATTTCTACAGCAACAGTTGTTTAAATAAAAATAACACGCTTAAAATTAATTAAGATAATTTCTTACAAAGAACTTACTGAAAATTTTAAGTGTTTTTGGTTGGTGTAAATACTCTTTAAATAATTGATTTATATCTGCTGGTGCTAGATATGCATAGGCTCCAACGCCTGTTCTTAATAAAAACTCACCACTCAATGTTTCTATAAAAATTGCTCTCACAGTGTTAATTTCATTGTTATTATTTGATGATTTCATCTTGGTCACCACTTTTCAGGTTTGTACTATAAATTAAGCATAAAAAAGTCCATTTTAATATTTTTGTTATTATTCAGGTGTTTATGATTTGTTTTTTTATAGATAAATAAACCTTACTTCATAAGGTGTCAAAATAATGGACAAATTTTGTTAGTTTTAACTTACTTTGAACAAGGGAAGGCTTTAATTCAGCAAAATAAAATCACATTACTTTCTTGATGTGTACCTTAAATTTTCTTTGATTTGACTAATCAGATATTAATAAATCTGTTAAAATCAAAGGATTATAATTTAGTTAAGGGCCAATAATGCTAGAGCAATACCGCGAACATGTTGCAGAACGTGCTGCTGATGGAATCGTTCCTCAACCTTTAAATGCTGAACAAGTGTCTGGGTTAGTTGAACTTATTAAACAACCACCAGCGGGTGAAGAAGCATTTATCCTTGATCTGTTAATAAATCGTGTTCCTGCAGGTGTTGATGAAGCAGCTTATGTAAAAGCTGGTTTTCTTGCGGCAGTGGCTAAAGGAGAGGTGAGTTCTCCAATTTTAGATGCGGCTAAAGCAACCGAGCTGCTAGGTACCATGCTAGGTGGCTATAATATTACGCCTTTAATCGATTTGTTAGACAACAATGAATTGGCACCGATTGTGGTTAAAGCTTTGTCTCATACTTTACTAGTATTTGATGCTTTTCATGATGTTAAAGAAAAAGCCGATGAAGGCAATGGTTTTGCCAAACAAATAATCCAGTCGTGGGCGGATGCTGAATGGTTTACCAGTAAACCTGAAGTAGCTGAAAAAATGACGGTGACAGTCTTTAAAGTCACAGGTGAAACCAATACGGATGATTTGTCTCCAGCACCTGATGCCTGGTCAAGACCTGATATTCCTCTACATGCTAAAGCAATGTTAAAAATTGCCAGAGATGGAATCACAGACGCTGAGCAACAAATTGAAGATTTAAAACAAAAGGGCTTTCCTGTTGCTTATGTGGGTGATGTTGTGGGTACAGGGTCTTCACGTAAATCGGCGACCAATTCAGTGCTTTGGTACACAGGGGATGACATTCCTTTTGTGCCTAACAAAAGAGGCGGTGGTATTTGTATTGGCGGAAAAATCGCGCCTATTTTCTTTAATACCATGGAAGACTCTGGTGCATTACCGTTTGAATGTGATGTAGAAAACATGGCTATGGGAGATGTGATTGATATATTCCCATACCAAGGCGTTGTTAAACGTCATGATAGTGAGGAAGTGGTTTCTGAATTTAGTTTAAAAACTAATGTCATTCTTGATGAAGTGAGAGCCGGTGGTCGAATTCCACTTATTATTGGTCGTGGCTTAACCGACAGAGCCAGAGAAGCATTAGCTCTGGACGCATCAGATGTGTTTGAACGACCTGCTGATAAAGCCGAGAGTAATAAAGGCTATACACTGGCTCAAAAAATTGTGGGTAAGGCTTGTGGAGTTGCAGGTGTGCGACCTGATACTTATTGCGAACCTAAAATGACGACAGTTGGGTCTCAAGATACTACAGGGCCAATGACTCGTGATGAATTAAAAGATTTAGCTTGTTTAGGTTTTTCTGCTGATTTAGTGATGCAGTCTTTTTGTCATACTGCCGCTTACCCAAAACCGATTGATGTTGAAATGCAGCATACCCTACCTGATTTTATTATGAATCGTGGTGGTGTGGCTTTACGTCCTGGGGATGGCATTATCCATTCCTGGTTAAACCGTATGTTATTACCTGATACTGTGGGTACAGGTGGAGATTCACACACCCGTTTTCCTATGGGGATTTCATTTCCAGCAGGTTCTGGATTAGTGGCCTTTGCTGCTGCAACCGGAGTTATGCCTTTAGATATGCCTGAATCAGTTCTGGTTCGTTTTAAAGGTGAAATGCAAGCAGGTATCACTTTACGTGACTTAGTTAATGCGATTCCTCTAGCAGCGATTGATAAAGGATTGTTAACGGTTGAGAAGAAAGGCAAGAAAAATGTCTTCTCTGGCCGTATCCTGGAAATTGAAGGCTTACCTGAACTAAAAGTTGAACAGGCTTTTGAGTTGTCTGATGCATCAGCTGAACGTTCTGCAGCAGGCTGTACTATCCGCTTAGATGAAGCGCCAATACGTGAATATATTAATTCAAATATCACTATGTTGCAGTGGATGGTGGCTGAAGGCTATGGCGATGCCAGAACCATTAACCGTCGTATTGAACAAATGCAAGCATGGTTAGCCAAACCAGAATTGATGGAGCCTGATGCCGATGCTGAGTATTTTGAAATCATCGAAATTGACCTAAATGATATTAAAGAGCCTATTATGGCTTGCCCGAATGATCCTGATGATGTGAAAACATTGTCTGATCTAGCTGGCACAAAAATTGACGAAGTGTTCTTAGGTTCTTGTATGACCAATATTGGTCATTTCCGTGCAGCGGGTAAATTGCTAGAAAAACATGAAGGTCGTTTACCGACTCAGCTTTGGGTGTCGCCTCCAACAAAAATGGATCAGGCACAATTGACTGAAGAAGGTTATTACAGTACTTTTGGTAAATCAGGTGCACGTATGGAAATGCCGGGTTGTTCTTTATGTATGGGGAATCAGGCGCGTGTAGCAGACAATGCAACCGTAGTTTCAACCTCAACAAGAAATTTCCCTAATCGCTTAGGTAATAATGCCAATGTCTATTTGAGTTCAGCTGAATTAGCTTCAGTCTGTTCAATTTTAGGTAAGATCCCGACATTTGATGAATATATCGCTTATTTTGAACAAATTAATGCCACAGCGGATGATACTTATCGTTATTTGAATTTTGATAAAATCGAAAAGTATCAACAAGCATAAAGAAAGTTAGATAATGTAGGGTGGGCAAAGCGATAGCGTGCCCACCTTTTTAAATCAGCTAAGGAAAATTAATGACTAATAACGATGTTTTACGTCGTATACGGTACACCTTCAATTTTGAAGACTCTAAAATGATCGCTATTTTTGCTCAGGCGGATTGCGTAGTGACCCGTGAGCAGGTAAGTAACTGGTTAAAAAAAGATGATGACGAAGCGTTTCAGGAATGCGGCGATGAACAGTTAGCCACGTTTTTGAATGGTTTAATTAATGATAAACGCGGTAAAAAAGAAGGTGCGCAACCCGAACCTGAAAAGCGTCTGACTAATAATATTATTTTTAAGAAATTAAAAATTGCCTTAAATTTGAAAGAGGATGATATTCTTGAGATTTTTGGTTTCGCGGAGTTTGATTTAAGTCGACACGAGCTAAGTGCTTTTTTCCGTAAAAAAGGTCATAAAAACTACCGTGTCTGTAACGACCAGATTATGCGTAACTTTTTACAAGGTGTGCAGTTTAAATACCGAGATAATGTTTATACAAAGACGGGTGAAAATAAATAACGACAGCATGTGCATAAAATAATGGCATAACATGGAGCTGAGGGCTTAATTCTAGGGAACTATATCTTGTTCCCATGCTCCTGCGTCACTGCCATTAAGTTAAGAGAAATACAATGTGGGGCGCAGTGCTTTAGCCTGCTATTTTTAGCTATGAATGCAGGCTAAAGCACTGCGCCCCAACAGCTAATCTCTTAACTTAATGGCAGTGACGCAGAGCATGGAAACTATTTTGGTCGTTTATTTATTTCGAGTTACCTTATTAGCCTAAAATAAGCACAGCGCCCCGATAAGCTTATTTTTATAGCTAAATTATCATGATTGGGTGTGAATATTTTTATGATATCCCTAAGCAACATGTCTTCTTAGTCTACTTTTGACTGAACCAGTTATTCAGCAAATTATAAGATTTAGTTTGAGCTAATACAGAGAGGACAGTTAAGCAAAAATACTTAACAAACCATTACTGGCTATGGCTCTACCCGCTTCAATTTCATCAACTATATCCATAGTGGTTTCAGCCTGTTCATTTTCAGCCATCTCATTCGCGCCTTTTTCACCTTTGCCCGCATCACTTCCCATTTGGTTAAAACCTCGAGGATTTTTTTGGCCTGCATCCTCTTGCGATACGCTTACTTCTGCTAAGTTAAGCTGTTGTGCTGAAAACATTTCCCGCAACTTAGGCAATGCCGCATCAATTGCGTCTTTGACAGCCGCATGCTGTGCAGTAAAAACCACTGTTGCCTGGTCTTGTGTGACATCCACCTTGATGGTAATCGGCCCTAAATGCCCTGGGTTTAATCTAAGTTCTGCTGATGGGATAGCTTGCTTATGCATCCACAGCACTTTCTCTGAGATTTCTTTATTCCATTCAGGATGGGCAAAATGTTTGCTCATGGGAGGGACTTCCACTTTCCTCTCGCTTATCACTGCCCTGTTAAGGTTGGCAATATCTGTTGCAAACTTCGGTAAAACGCGCTCAGAACTTAATTCAACATCTTTAAGCTCTAAGGTATTAAGTTTTCCATTTTGTTTTGCCATCAGAACAGGATCAAGTTCACTCTGTTGAGACTTACTTAAAACATTATCCTGCTGTAATAAAGTTTCTGGCTCTGCTTTAGTTGTAAGCCCTATAGAGCGCTCTGCTGCTAACTGTTTTAAAGATAGATTGTCTTTGTTGGGTAATGCCTTTGATTCTTTAAAAATAGCGGTCTGTGCTATATTCTCTGGCTCCTTAGATTCTGTCAATGTTGCCACTAATGTAGAAATCTGGTTTGCAATATCAGTTTCGCTAGTAAGTTCCTCTATCTCAACATTCTGTAGTTTGCCTAGCTGTTCTTCAGTGCTGTTAAAGAATTGATCTTTTATATTATCTATTTCCAGACTGAGCTGATGCAGCTGAGCATCTAATTCAGCATCACCCGCAGTAATAGCTTCTTTCGATAACTTATTTTCACCCAGCAAATCTTTCAATTGCTGTAATTGAGTAGCCACCCTATCTAATTGCTCAACTGGTTGCTGTTTTAATAGTTCTAAATTTTCAACAATTTGATCCAGTTTTGCAGTTAATTCACTCTGCTCTTCTGCTACAACTGTTTTAATTGATTCAACTCTTGCTATCAATCTCTCTAGTTGGCTATCCAGGCTGTCCTTCTCCCCTTGTTCTAGAGTATTTAACACATTTGCCAATGCATCTAATGTATTTTCTAAATCAATCTCTTTTTCTAAACCTTTTGTCTGCGGCAAACCTTTGCCAAAAAAGTCTGCCCCTCTATTCCTGCTATTAATTAAATCGGCAAACTCATGCAGCTTCCTTACCTTATCAAGGCCATTAAAAGTTGAATTTTCATCCGTATTTTTAGCTGAATTCAGGCTCGATAATTGATTTATCTTTTCCATTAATGCATCTGAAAACTCCCCTGATAGCGCGCTATCAGAGGATAGTTCCTGTTTTAATGCATCTAAACCTTCTGCTGAAGAAAGCATAGAAAATATGTTTGAGCTGTCGATATTCATTTTAATTCTCCGAATGTCATACTCTCTGACTAAGCATTTTTTGTACCACTATTTCGGCCCACGCGAGTTGCTCTGTCATCATGCTCATTCTGCTCTCTTTTATTTTCAGCCTTTAGTTCTTCTTTAATCGCGGCATCACATACTTTTTGCATACTTCTGGTTTTCTGATGCTGTCTTTCCCAATACATTCGTGCCGATTCGACCTGTCTTTCAACATCAACAATGACTTGCTGCTGTTCTTCAATTGCTTTGTCGATTTTATTCATGAACGCCCTAAACTCAAGTAGCTGTTTAATATTAACGCCCATCGCCAGCATAGACTGGTATTTATCTTTATAGTCCTGCAAATAAACCGTTAAACTGTCTAATTGCTGTTTTGCTGCTACCCTTTGCTTTTGAATATCTCCTAATGCTTGCAATGCATTTTTCTCATTTTGAGCATTTAATTCGACAATAACATTAAGTCTTTGAGATTTTTTCATGATTAAATTAGGGTTATATTGATTCCTTCTAAGTAACAAAGGTTAATTTTACTTATTGTTATACTAAGTCCTTCACTCAGAAAGCGTCATCTTGGCATGGATGCCGAGATCCAGTGACAAGGATGTTAACCGTGGTCATTGTTGAGTGACCGAATCACATCCATGTGCTCTGGATACTGGCGATCCCTGCCAGTATGACGATTGACTTGGTATTAATTATTACTCGTAGCTGGGTGTCCGCCACGGTTTAAAATGCTGATTACCCACAAGCTTCAGCCTTTTTATACAACCTTTCAATATCTGGATCAAGGCATTCTTTGCCGAGATGGAGTGTGAAGCTTGCATTACTGGCGCTCTAAAATATCGGAGACTGGTACCTAACCCTGTATCTTTTTTAAAAAACCGTAGAGTCAGACATTGTGTAGAGACGTAGCATGCTACGTCTCTACGTACCTGGAAAACCTCAGTTGAATAATCAAATTCAGTTTATTAATGACATATCAACCATGAAGTACACGGAGAAGCTATTTATAACAACTTATGTCTTATTGTTGTTTTAAAATGGCTGAGACTCATTGGTAATCAAGTATTGATTTGATAAAAGAGTGGTTTTCATTATCGCTCATCCACCCTGCAAAGATGACAAATAACAGGATAGTTAATTTACACTTAACAAAGCTTCAAGTTCTGTCAAGCTACGACTAATATCGACGGCTTCGTCCATATCCTGTTGCAAGAATTCTAGTATGGCTGCATTTTTTGCAATGGCTTCATCTATTCTTGGATCCGAACCTGCCTGATAAGCGCCAACACTGATTAAATCTTTATTTTGCTGATAAAGCGAATACAAGCGTCGAAATTCCCTAGACAGACTCATTTGTTTAGCATCGGCTATATCCGGCATCACCCGACTAATGGACGCTTCAACATCTATCGCTGGGAAATGTCCCGCTTCGGCCAGGCTTCTGGACAACACAATATGCCCATCTAAAACACCTCGTGCAGCATCCGCTATAGGGTCGTTATTATCATCCCCTTCTGCTAACACGGTATAAAACGCAGTAATTGAGCCCCCTCCTTCGTCTCCATTACCCGCTCTTTCCACCAGATGCGGTAACTTTGCAAACACCGAAGGCGGATAACCTTTGGTTGCGGGGGGCTCATCAATGGCCAGGGCAATTTCTCTATGTGCCTGCGCATATCGAGTTAAAGAGTCCATCAGTAGCAGAACATCCAGCCCTTGATCCCTAAAATATTCTGCAATACTGGTTGCTAACATACCACCATGCACACGCATTAAGGGAGAGTCATCTGCAGGCGAAGCAACCACAACGGCTCGTTGCATACCTTCCTCACCTAATATTTTTAATACAAACTCATTAACTTCTCGCCCCCTTTCGCCAATCAGACCAACCACGACCACATCTGCACTGGTATATTTAGTCATCATCCCTAGCAACACACTTTTCCCTACCCCTGTGCCAGCAAACAGACCCATTCTTTGTCCACGTCCCACGGCAAAAATCGAATTGATCGCACGCACACCAACATCCAATGATTCGCGTACGGGTTTTCTTGATAAGGGGTTAATGGTCTTGCCACTTAGGGAAATCTTGCTATCTGTTTTTAAAGGCCCTTTATCATCTAAAGCATTTCCAGCACCATCTAGTACACGGCCTAATAAACTAAAACCAACATTGGCTAAACTATGCTTACCTAACGGAATTACTCTGCAGCCAGGCTCCAAACCATAAGTACTCCCTGTCGGCATCAGAAAAATGCGCCCACCCGAAAACCCAACAACTTCTGCACCTATTTTTTTCCCTGACTTGCTCTCTACTTGACACAGAGAACCGATTGCCGCTCTGCAGCCTTCAGCTTCCAGGGTTAATCCCACCATACGTGACAGTTTACCTTCAACCACTAACTCTGGCGACTCAGCCAACCTTTGCGTATAAGGCTTTATTCTTTTAAGCCAGTTTTCATTGCGATTCGCGGAAGGAATCACAGCTCTTGATCCTGCTCTCTTTCTCCACCCAAGACGTTGGTAACAATAGCAGCCAGGCGATTTTCAACGGTGGTATCTATATTAGATGTTTCAGTCGTCACTTTACAGCCCCCGCGTGTAATTAGAGGGTCTTCAATAATAGTCCAGGGAGGAGAAATATCATCTAATGCCAACGAACTCTTCACTAATTCAGCATCCTCAGGATGCATTTGTAATGTCAGTTTCTGCGAAGCTAATGGCAAGGCATTAACCGCTTCTCTTATTACTGCAATAATTTGCCCTGGATCTATTTTAATTTCTCGACGAACTAATTGATTGGCAATACCAATTGCCAAATCGACTATTTCTTTTTCTACCGCTTCATCCAGTTGCTTAAAAGGTTCAGCTAGCGACTCTAATAAATTAACAAATTCAGCGGTTTGTTTACGCAACAGATGCAAGTTATCATCATAGCCTTTTTTTTCACCTTCTGATTTCCCTTGGGAAAAGCCTTCTTCAAGGCCTTTATTTTGCCCCTCTTTAAAACCATTTTCAAAGCCTTCTTCTTTACCCTGAGCAAACGCCTCGTCATACGCCTGTTGCTGCATTTTTTCTATTTCATCAACCGTTAATACGGCATTTTCATTTTTACTCTGTTGCTCAACTTGTTGTTTACCCTCTCCAAACTGTTCGGCTACGTCCCATAAACCAAGCGCTTGTAATTCATCTTCTGAAAAAGCCTGATTTCTAGACGAGCTCATCACCACCGCCACTTCCTAGCATCATTTCACCCGACTCTGATAATTTCTTGGCAATACTTAATATATCTTTTTGTGCCAACTCTACCTCGCTCAATTTAGTCGGAGGAGCGGCTTCCAGATCATCCCGTAGCATTTCTGCCGCACGTTTAGACATATTGCCAAATACTTTTTCTTTCAAGACCTCGTCTACACCTCTTAAAGCAATCAGTAATTGATCTGTTGATACTTCTCTAAGCAAGGTCTGTATGCCTCTATCATCAACATTAATTAAATCAGAGAAAACAAACATTTTATCCTGAATTTGTTGACCTAACTCAGCATCACTTTCATTGATGCCTTCCATCATTTCTTCACTCAAACCACCTTCAAGATAGTTAAGTATATTCGCTGCAGCATCTACTCCACCTACGTTAGAGGCTTTAACACTATCACTACCGGTTAATTGTTTTTCCATCATATCATCCAGCTCCTTAATCGCTGCTGGTTGCACACTTTCCATGGTTGCAATACGCATAATAATGTCCGAACGCTGATTTTCAGGCAATAAAGCTAATACTTCTGCTGATAAATCAGCATCAAGCAAAGATAAAATAATAGCGATAATTTGCGGATGTTCCAGGCGAATTAAATCAGCAATTGAGCGAACGTCCATCCATTTAAGTTGTTCAATCCCTTTGCTGTTTGCTCCCATTAAGATGCGGTCGATAATATTACCCGCCTTATCCGCGCCTAAGGCATCAGTCAGCATATTTCTAATATAAGTATCAGAATCCAGACCAAGCCCTGTCTCATCCTTAACTTGCAAGATAAAACTTTCCAGTACATTATCAACCATATCCGAAGTAATAGGGCCTAAAGCCGCCATAGCAGAACCAACAATCTGGACTTCTTTAGGCCCCATATTTTTTAGTACGGAAGCAGCTCTATCCTGGCCAACAGCCAATAACATTAAAGCGGCTCGCTGAGTAGCATCTAGTTTAACTTGTTTTTGTTCAGACATCAGATCTCAACCATCCTTTAAGCACTTCAGCAACTAATTTAGGATCTTCATCAATCAATAGCTGAATATATTCTAATCGCTTCTCATAACTTTGTGGAGCATCTAATAATAATAGATCCTCTACAGAGGCAGAAAGACCTCCCTCACCCTGCTCCTCAGCTCCATCAACAGGGATAGCAACAGGCTTACCATCTTTATCTATGCGAACAGTTCCCCCCATGGCATCTGCCTCAGCATGTGCATCTAGTAAGGCTTTGACTTCTTCATCTCTGGCAACCAATCCACGCATGGTTGGGCGTAAAACCCCAAAGATCAAAAACAACACGACTAATACCGCTGTTAACTGTTTTGCAATATCAATAAACCAGCCTTGCTCCCATAATGGCGTATCAGGCAACGCTTCAAGTTCATCAGGAACTCTAAATGAAACATTTGTCACAGTCACTTGATCACCACGGCTGCTATCGAAACCCACGGCCTGCATAACCAATTCTCTTAGCTGATTAACATCTTCTTGCGCATAAGTTTGATTAGTAAAACTGCCATCCTCTAACTGAACTTTTTTATCATCTACCACAACAGCTACAGATAAACGACGTAGAACGCCTGTTGCCAATCGGGTATGGGTAATCGTTTTATCCAGTTCAAAGTTACGGGTTGCACTTTTACTGCTCGATCTTGGTGAGTTTGCTCCCGCCTGAGACTCTTGCCCCACAGCAATTTCGGGCGCAACGCCTGCGGGTGGCGGTTGATTTGATAAAGCACCTGGAACACCTTGAATAGCTGTTGAAGCACTGAGCTCATTCTGTGTTTGTTCACTTCGTAAAGCAGGCAAATCAGGATTAAACATTTCCTGGGTTTTTTCAGTAACGGTAAAATCGACATCAGCCGAGATCTGTGCTTGCATGCCTTCAGAGCCCACCAAAGGCACCAAAATATTTTCTATCCGCTGCATTAAATGTTCTTCAAGATTTTTTTTGTATTCAAATTGCTTTGAAGTTAAATACATATCTTCTGAAGACTCATTTCCGCTCAGCATTCTTCCCTTTTGATCAACGACAGTCACTTGTTTTGATTCCATCATCGGTACACTAGAAGCAACCAGATGAATGATCGCTTCAATTTGACCTTTTTCTAAACGTCGACCTTGATATAGACTGACAATTACTGAAGCACTGGGGTTTTTACGTTTTCGGACAAAAACGGACTGTTTGGGTAAAGCCAGAAGGACTCGAGCAGATTTAACATTTTGAATGGTTGCCACTGTTTTGGCTATTTCACCTTCCAGCGCACGTTGAAATCGCATTAACTCGACATTTTTACTGGTGCCAAAGCCGGTATCTTTTTCCAGGATGTCATAACCCGAACTTTTGGTCCGAGGTAAGCCTTGTGCTGCCAGTTTAAGCTTTAACTTACGTACTTGATCAGTAGGCACCATAATCGCACCTGATTCAGTTTCCACCGAATAATCCACACCCATTTGATCAAGCGTAGCTAATATTTCAGTCGCATCTTCATTTTCCATCCCTGAAAAAAGCAAGTCATACGAATCGGCACCTGACCACATGACCACAGCTAGACCTACAGCAACACTTAATGCTATACCTAGCATTAAGCCTATTTGCCTGGCCATAGATAAATTCCCAATCCCCTTTAACAGAGGTGGCGTATCTATTGCTTCGGTTAATTTATTTAGCGCGCCAGACTGCGAATCCATCTCAGCCAAGTCACCGCCTTCTTGCTCGCTCATTGTTTTATCTTTGGTTACTTAGAACATACTCTTTAAAAATTACTTTAATATTAGCATTAATTGTAAAGCAACTGTTCACTGTATTTAATATCTGTTAAAAAAAGTTATTATCAAGCCTGCCTGAAATAAATAACAAAACTTGAGGACTGAACTAATTTCATTAGCTCAGGGGAAATACATTAAAAAACAGGACAGGCAAAGCGAAAGTATGCCCTTCAATTAGACCTAAGATGGGCGTGCTATCTCTTTGCCCATCCAACATCTACATTATTAAGCTAAAGCCCTACATAGGCATATTCATTACGTCTTTATAAGCATCAACTAATTTATTTCTCACCTGTAGCATTGCCTGAAAAGATACACTGGCTTTTTGCGAAGCAATCATCACTTCTGCAAGACTGGTATCTGGATCCCCCATTTCAAAAGATTTTGACAGTGCCCCTGAAGTCTTTTGTGTTTGATTAACTGAATCAATAGAATCTTTCAACATAGCGGCAAAATCAGATCCACCTTCAGTCTCAGCTGGTTTAACCGGTTTGCTGGATGCTTCAATAGACATGCTCCGCATCTGAGCTAACACTTGGTTTATATTCATATCGCTCATATCATTCTCTCATTGTTATTGCATATCAAGCTATAGCATTAATATGTTTTCAATCTAATTCCTATAAATAACAAGCATTTTTTAAGCCAACAACAGAAAACCGTCACTATGTTTTAGCAAGGCACCGAAACCCCAGCATCCTTCATCCTCGCTATTTTGTATCTTAAGGTCCTGGGACTAATACCTAATTTCTCAGCCGTAATTTTTCTACTTCCCTTCTCTTCCCGCAAGGTTTGTAAAATAATATTTTCTTCAGCAGACCTTACGCTATCTCCCAATCGTGCGCCTGCACTGGCCATCACGGGGGCCTCATAAGCAATCGGCTGTATTGTCTTCACTTGTTCCAGCACAGAAAAATCTTGTTTTAGCAGCAGCAATTGTTCATCCATATCACCTTCAAATACCAGGCATTCAGGGACAATATAGCCATTCTGATGCAAAATTAAAGCACGTTGAACCACATTTTCTAACTCCCTTACATTACCAGGCCAAGAATAAGCCTGCATTACAACGGCCGCATCCTCAGTAAAAACAGGTAAAGCTTTTCCTTCTTGCCAATGTTTTTTCATTAATTCCATTGCCAGCGGCAATATATCTCCAACCCTGTCTTTTAAGGCCGGAATTTTAATAGGGAAAACACTTAAGCGATAATACAAATCTTCTCGAAACAAGCCTTGCTCGACATATTCTTTTAATTTACGATTAGTGGTCGCCAAAATTCTGACGTTTAAGGAAATTTTATCCAGCCCCCCTAATCGCTCAACTTCTTTTTCCTGCAGTACTCTTAATAATTTAGCCTGCAAGCCTATATCCATTTCAGAGATTTCATCCAGTAACAGCGTACCATCTTGCGCTTGCTCAAACTTACCAGGCATGGACTGTACCGCCCCTGTATAAGCCCCTTTTTCATAACCAAACAGCATCGCCTCCAACATGTTTTCTGGAATAGCTGCGCAATTAATGGCGACAAAAGGTCCGTCATGGTACAAAGAATTTTGGTGAATAAATCTAGCCATCACTTCTTTACCCGTTCCACTTTCACCTTGTAGCATAACTGTCACATCTGTTTTTGCCACTTTGGCGGTCAAAGCATAAAGCTGTTTCATTTTAGGATCAAAAACCACCCTTTCATTGATTACTTCAGGCTCAACCACTACGAATTCAGCGACCTTTCTCACTAGCACCGAAGCTTCAAATGGTTTAATCAAATAATCTGCCGCCCCTGATTGCATCGCTTCAACTGCTTTGGGAATCGTGCCATAAGCTGTCATTAATAACACAGGGATCTCGGGATGCATCTGCTGCATATTAGTCAACAACTGAAAACCGTCCATAACTGGCATTTGAATATCACTAACCACCAGCCTAAAATTGTTTTTTGTTAATTGACTGAGTGCTTCAGTACCATTATTTGCATAAAGTACTTTATAGCCTTCAATTTCCAAGGTATCACAAAGCGCCTCACATAAATCCACATCATCTTCGACTACTAATACATCATACTGTTTCATAACGACTCTCCTTTGGCTCACGCCCCTGACCTGACACGCTGGTAACATACTGATTAACACAAGGTAAAAGCAGGGTAAATACAGTCCCCCGAGCTTTTTCAGATTCACAATGAATTGAACCACTATGTGCCCTGACTACACTATCTACAACAGCCAAGCCTAAACCAGTGCCTTTCACTTTAGTGGTATAAAAAGGCTCAAACAATCGCTGCTTTGTATCCTCATCAATACCTGAACCATAGTCCTGTATTTGAATGGTTAAACTACTCTGGTCCTGCTGGGTCACTAACATATTAACCTGCCCACTTCCCTGCTGTACCTCAACGGCATTATTAAGCAAATTCATAATAGCACCCAATAAAGCATCCTCATTTCCCAGCATCAGATCAACGTCTACCTTATTATTCAACGTAAACTGCAAATCAATGCCTGCGGTCATGTCCCGCATATTTTCATTAACTCTGTGCAAAAAAGCCTGCAATGAAAATACTTCCATAGCCAGACGACCTTCTTTGGCGAAAATCAACATATCATTGACCTGCCTTTCCAGATAATGAAGACGCTCAAGAATTTTGTTTGAAAATTTAATACGGCTAGCATCTGGAACCGCTATTTTATTCATCTGAGAAGCATATAAAATAGCCGTAGAAAGCGGTGTACGAACTTGATGAGCCATACTGGCCACCATCTCACCCATGGCTGACAAATGTTTTTGCTGATTCACCATATCCTGCAAGGAGCGCAACTCACTGACATCCGAGAGCAGAATAATCTGTCCTGAATCATTACTTAACACATTGGAGGTCACACTCACCCGTGTTCCATCCCTTAACTGCCGTTCATGAGGATTATCAAACACTGCAATCAAACCTCGCTGAACCACATCCGTCCAGTTTTCCCCAATTAATGGCTCCCCTAAAAAGTTAATTGCAATCTCATTACAATCAACCACTAGGCTTTCGGCACTTAAAACCACCACAGCAGCAGGCAAAGCAGCCAATATATGTTGTAAGCGGTCTGCAATCTTTTCCTTTTCAATCAAGCTTTTAAGGCGCTCTGTACGAGCAGCACTTAACTCTTTAGTTAAGCTTGCCACTTGTGCTTCCAACCCTTGATAAGAATCAGATAAGTTTTGAGAAAGCTCATTAAACAGCTGGAAAGCATCAGTTAGTTTTTCAGCTTTAAAGGCTTGAGGATTAACAGGCGTGTTCATAATCTAATCATTACTTTTGTTAGTTAAAACTACAAAAGCAAAAACCAGACCAAGTTAATTAAGACATTATTTTCAGCAACTTAAAACCTGCATCGCCAATATTTTGACTGTTCTTTTAATAAGTGGAGCAGAAAAACAACCCTACACTCTGCCTCACTGCCATTAAGTTAAGGGACTTGTTTACTACTCATCGTTCCTACGCTCCAGCGTGGGAATGCAGCTTGTGATGCTCCAGCGTCACGGAACGCTGGAGCGTT
>ENA-ORXI01001279-ORXI01001279.1-sediment-metagenome-genome-assembly--contig:-NODE-1279-length-19781-cov-11.217012_pt1 | contig 19781 bp, 15 predicted proteins | sample MGYA00237861_ERZ511468 | MGnify/ENA primary metagenome ERZ511468 (study PRJEB26299, sample SAMN06266213) | sediment metagenome | isolation source: Hudson Canyon methane seep mesocosm | place...
TGAGTTTTGAAAATAACCAAGCCCCTGATGCCGATGCAAATGGACCTTATAGCGCAAATATTGCAGAAGATATTACCTTTAATAGTGATGGATCATTTGATGCAGACGGTGCGATAGCTCAGTACTTATGGCAATTTGGTGATGGTTCAACAAGTAATGAAGCTAATCCAAGTTATAATTATACTACAGTGGGAACTTACACCGCGACATTAACTCTTACTGATGATTTAGGTGCAGTAAGTAGTGATTCAGCTCAAGTAGTAATCAGTGATGTTGAAGAACCCCCTTTTATTGATGCTTGTACTGCTGGCGAAGAGCCAAAATCTACCGGAAGATTGGAGGCTGGAATAGCTTATTGTTTACAAGAAACACAGACGAGTGATCAACTGCAATTTTCTCATATGATAAGAAGCGCAGATGTGGGTAAAGAACTAGAAATTTCTGTGAGTTATGGTAGTGGAAATGCCGATTTACAATACCGGTTTGGCAGTAGACCCAATAGCACAACGTGGGATAGTCGTTCTGCGAATTCGTCAAACGAAGAAGTTATTACCGTTGAGTCGGTTGATGCAGGGTGGAGTTATATCCATGTTAGGGCTAACCCTGAGTTTTCTGGTGCAACGATCTATCTAAGATATATAGAAAATTAATCCACTAGATATTACATACACTGTATCTAATAAAAGCCACTTTTATTGAAAGTGGCTTTTTATTTCAGGCGAAGAAAATAATAGTACAAAAATCATAAATAGAGATAAATGTGAAAGATCAATACGGCCTAAAAAAATACTGATAGAATACTGCCAAAATAATTATCTTTTTAAATTAAGTATCCACTTATGGCATCACTACAAGACCAATTACTCAAAGCTGGCTTAACCACCAAACAAAAAACGCGTCAGGCTAACTCTGATAAACGTAAAAAGAACAAACAAAAACGCAGTGGTGTTGAACACGGTGCTACGATGCAAGAGCAGGTACAGCAAGATTTGGCGAAAGCAAAAGCAGATAAACTTGCCAAAGATACTGCGCTTAACGATGAGAAAAAACAGCAGTTAATTGCCAAAGAACAGTTTTTACGTATAAAACAAATTCTTGAACATCATCAAATAAAGAATGTGTTTGGTGATGCTGAGTATAATTATACTTTTGATAATAAAATTAAAAAGTTAGCCTTAAATACTGATACTCATAAAGCATTAGTTAATGGTCGCTTAGCTTTATGTGGCTTAGATGATGTGACTTATATTGTTACTAGTGAAACAGCAGAAAAATTAGCTGAACTTGATAGCAAGATAATTTTAGTACAAAACGAAAAAGTAGATGATGAAGGCGTTGATGAGTCAGACCCATATGCTGATTATCAAATACCCGATGATTTAATGTGGTAGAAAAACTTAAACTATCTAATTCATCATGTTATCGCTAATGAGTCAGCATAGTGCTCATTCTTAGCTTATGTGTTAAACTTGCGCGCTGAAAATTAACTGTTTATTAAATTGTTTTACATAAGAAGTGAAGTCTATGTTTATTATCCGTTGGGTACTTGGTCGTATTATTTTATTATTTAATTTTATTTTTTCACCTTCATCTCCTAAAAGAGAACAAAGTGTTCAAAATGAAATGGACAAAGAAACTCAAATATTAAGCTTATATCAGCTACCCGCTTGCCCATTTTGTGTGAAAGTTCGTCGTGATATTAAACGCAATGGTTTAAATATTGAGCTATGTAACATTAATGGCAAAAATGATTACCGTGAAGAGTTAGTTCGAGAGGGTGGTAAACAAAAAGTCCCTTGTTTGAAAATTGCTGGAGATAATGGTCAATTTGAATGGTTATATGAATCAAACGATATAATTTCCTATTTGCAAAAGTTTGCCCGTTAATTCTTACACTTCCTTTCGTATTAATTACTGCCTTCATTTAAAGCTACTAAAGCCGATACCTTTAAATAGTTATCGGCTTTTTTTTGTACGAAGCAATTTCAAAGTTAACAAAAGTATCACAGACGAAATTATTTTGAATTAAACTCTATCTACTGTTTTATATAATAAACAATAGAGATTTATTCATGCTGATCAAAACCCCTAAGTCTTACCAACTTAATGAAAGCAATGTAACCGACGAAAATATTTATCAAAGTCGAAGAAATATAATAAAACAAATGGGTTTTCTTGGTGCTGGTGCTTTATTAGGTAGTGCTTTTTCGAGTGAAGCTCAAGCTGGCTTTTTTGATGACGAACCTGAAATATTCAAAACATCTACGCTTAATTTTACCTCTGATAATAATAAAGAATTAATCAAAACACCTGAGAATAAAGTGATCAGTCATAATAATTTTTATGAATTTGGTACCAATAAAACAGACCCTCAAGAAAATGCTCAGCAATTTAATACTAATCCATGGCAATTAACACTTTCTGGTGAATGTGATAATCCACATACTCTTGACTATGACGATTTAACAAAAGCCTTCCCACTAGAAGAGCGCATTTATCGAATGAGGTGTGTTGAGGCTTGGTCAATGGTTATACCTTGGGTTGGTTTTCCATTGGCGGAGCTAATTAAAAAAGCCGCACCTAATACGAAAGCTAAATATGTAGCTTTTGAAACGCTCTACGATCCCAAACAAATGCCAGGTCAAGCCAGTAGAAGACTAGGTGGCGGAGTTAAATACCCTTATGTCGAAGGATTGAGGTTAGATGAGGCAATGAATCCTCTTACTTTAATGAGTGTAGGTTTATACGGTAAAACTTTACCGCCACAAAATGGTGCTCCAATTAGACTGGTAGTGCCGTGGAAATATGGTTTTAAAAGTATTAAATCGATTGTAGGAATTAAGTTTCTTACCCATCAACCACCAACAACTTGGAACATATTGGCGCCTAGAGAATATGGCTTTTATGCTAATGTTAATCCTGAAGTTTCACATCCAAGGTGGAGTCAAGCTAGCGAAAGAAGAATAACCACTGGTGGTTTGTTTGCTCGCAATAGAATCGCCACTTTGCCTTTTAATGGTTACGGTGAAGAGGTTGCCGCGCTTTATAAAAATTTAGACTTAAAGAAGAATTTTTAATGGCGTTAAAGCTCAAGTTGAAGACTAAAGATAAAGTACTTTGGCTAAAAGTAGCTATTCACTTATTCTCACTATTGCCATTGATCAATCTTTATATTACAGCTTTTAATGATCAACTCGGTGCCGACCCTGTTGAAGCTGTTATTCATTTTACCGGTGTAGGCGCATTTAATCTTTTGCTCATTACGCTTATGATTACACCAATCGCTCAACGGTTTAAGCTAGGTTATTTATTAAAAACTCGTCGGTTAATAGGTTTATACGCTTTTCTTTATGGGCTATTTCATCTTTTTAACTTTTTAGCATTTGAAATTCAGTTTGATTTACATTTGTTTTTTTCTGAAATTTTTGAAAGACCTTATATTACCGTTGGGCTAGCTGCGATGTTGTTACTCGTTGCTCTGGCTGTAACATCTATTAGTTTTATTAAACGAAAAATGGGTAAAACCTGGCAAAATTTACATAATCTTAGTTACTTAATCGTATTGTTAGTGGCAATACACTTTTATTGGTCGGTAAAATCAGATGTTACAGAGCCTCTTATTTATTGGGTAGTTACAGTGTTTTTATTGCGTCTGCGCATTGGGAAATTTAAAGCGTGGCTTAAGTAACCTGAACTCTAGATAAGCAGCACTTGCTCAGCATTCCTATTTATCTGATTTTCAGTGTTAAAACATTGATAAATAGCCAGCTATTCATTAATGTTTTGCTTTGATAATCAAATAAATTGAAACATTGATTAAGTGTATAATGCTTTAAACTATGTAATTAAATTTGTGTGTTTGGCTAAGTTATTGATTTATACTTAATATCAAGCACTCATATCCAGAGTTCAGGCTAAGTAGATATAATCCAGCAACCTAGTCAGAAACGCTATAATTAACTTTTAACTTTGTTTAAGTTGATAACATCACCAATATGAGTTTGAACTTTATTTTTCCCTTCGTTTTTTGCTTGATATAAAGCGCTATCAGCTTGTAACATTAATTGTTCCCAGTCTAATAATTGACCTTGTCCCAACGCTAAACCAAAACTTGCAGTAACGGTGACATGAATATTTTTATGGATTAAAAATACCGGCGCAGCAATAACTTTTCTTAATTTTTCAGCGATAGTTTGAGCAATGGTTAATTCTGTGTTTGGCAGTAATAGTAAAAATTCTTCACCGCCATAACGCGCTAAAGTATCGTATTCTCTTAAGTTGTCCCTTAAACGCCGAGTAAATTCAATTAAGACTTGATCGCCAGCTTGATGACCGTAGGCATCATTAATCTGTTTAAAATCATCAATATCCATAATAATAAGAACAATGTTGGTATTTATCCGTCTGGCTTTAGCAAAAGATTTTTCAGCAATACTCTCTAGTGCTCTGCGATTATAAGTTTGGGTCAGAGGATCTATTGTCGCTTGAAGCGCTAAATCTTTTGCCAGTTCATCACTAGCACTCCATGAAATTGCAAAGGTGACAATGACGATTAATAACTGAAGCGTTAAAAAAGACAAACCATGTACGATACCCGCTTGCATATAAGCAATAATATTAACCTCCGCTATGGTCCAAAGAATGCGGTAAGTAAAAAATGCGGCACAAAATAAAAAGGTAATTTGAATGATGTATAAAAACTGATGTTTATTTTTAGATTTGAGTAATGTAAAAGCAATAAAAGAAAAAATAAGCACCAGCAAAGCACTAACAATAAGAATTCGCCAACGTATATTGAAGTTATAAAAAGTTAGATAGATAAATGCAGGAATGAGCAGCAGTTGGATGAGAACTGACCAGAGTATAAACTCTTTATGGGCTTTATGGAAAAATATAAATAAGCCATGAGCAAGTAATGAAAACGCGAAAATTAGTAATGAGTTTGCCAGAATAATAGAAAACCAGTTATTTATATAACCTCTTAATCCAATAAATAAAAAACATAAGGAAAGTAATAAATAACTGTACCCTATGTGGTTAAAACCTTTAAACGTTGGGTGTGAACGTGCAAAGGCTAAAACACCTACCCCTAAAATAAAGTCAATTAATAAATTTGTTAATGCCAGCGTTCTAACATCAAACCCTTCAATCATTACCACAATACTTCTTGCTTAAACACCCATTAACTATAGTTGATAAGTTAGTTATCACCAGTAACTCAAATCTATCCGTTATTTCAAATTTTACGTCGTTTATGGGAACCGTATATTTTTTCTCGATAAATAGCGTGGTAATTGATATGGTAATCACATCGATTAAATATATAATTCATTGAATTTAATTAACAAAACACTATGCGCTTAATTATTATAATTACTCTTTTTTGGGCTTTTTCAGGTATTGCTGCTGAACTTCCCAATGAGCAACGACCTAAAGTGGGTCTAGTTCTCAGCGGAGGTGGCGCAAAAGGTGCTGCTCATATCGGTGTTTTAAAAATCTTAGAACAGCATAATGTTCCTATAGATTATATTGTTGGTACCAGTATAGGGGCCTATGTTGGGGGGTTATATGCGCTTGGTTATAGCCCTGAAGAAATTGAAAATATTATGCTAAACCTGCCTTGGAATGAAAGTTATTCTGATTTTGTACCCCGTAAATCTTTGCTTTATTCTGACCAAGCCTTAAGAGATAAATATAATATTTCATTAAGGTTAGGTTATAGCGATAATACCTTGAAAACTCCCAGTGGTTTATTATTGGGACAAACGGCAACACAATTATTGAGACTATCTACAGATGTTATTGCACAGTTTGAAAGCTTTGATCAACTTGCCATCCCTTATCGTGCAGTCGCTACAGATTTAGCAACGTCAAAAGCAGTTGTTCTTGATTCAGGTAGTATTACCAAAGCAATGAGTGCGTCAGCGGCAGTACCAAGTATTGTTGAGCCTGTTGTTATTAATAATCGCTTATTGGTTGATGGAGGGATTTCTAATAACATGCCTGTTGATGTTATTAGAAAAATGGGCGCTCAAAGAATAATTGCTGTTGATATTGGTTCACCTTTAGCGACAAAAGATGAAATTAAAAATACCATTGATGTCTTAAATCAGTTGTCAACGATTCTAACAAATAATACTACGGTAAAGCAGGTAAAAAAACTTCACCCTCATGACCTATATATACGCCCACAAATTGATGGGTTAAGTACCACTGACTTTTCTATCATGCCCCAAGCACTTGCCTTAGGTATTAGTTCAGCTAATGAGCAACTTGATAAAGTAAAAACCTTCAGCATAACTGATGAGTTGTTCTTAGTGCACTTAAATAAAAGAAAGTCTAAAAGTAAAGCGTGGTTTAAAGCTATAGAAGAGCCTATAACAGCAATTGACTATGTCAATAATTCTACAGTCAATAATGCCATTATAGCCGAACACTTTGCGATAAATATTGGTGATATAATAACGAAAGAGCAGTTAAAACTAGCAATAGATCGTGTTTATGCACTAGATAGATTCGAGCGTGTAGATGCCGAGTTCATAGACTCAACTAAAGGCAGAATACTTCAATTAACTACTCAAGAAAAATCATGGGGACCCGATTTTTTAAATTTTGGTTTTAGTCTTCAAACTGACTTTTCATCAAGTACTTTTATTGCAATAGACGCGGCTTATATTCTCAATGATGTTACTGATAACGGCGGCCAATGGAAAAATGAACTTTCTATTGGCTGGGAAGCTGCTGTTGCTACTGAGTTTTATCAGCCAATGGGTATAAATCAGCACCTATATACCCGTATAAGAGCAGAGTATGCTCAAGATAAGTGGGCTCAATCTATAGATAAACCTGAATTAACCAACCAATACGTACAAACCCTTGGAGGCTTTGGCTATCACTATGCCAATCAAGGCCTCTTTGAAATGGGAGTGGTTGCTGAGTCGGGGGATTTGAGCTTCAAAGATAAAGAATTAGGTGATATTGAATATATTTCTTATGGCGGTTATATCTCTTTAGGTTTCGATAATTTAAATAGTATTAATTTTCCAACAAGTGGGAATAAACTCGCAGTAGAGCTTTTCTGGAGAAGAGATGAGTATCAACAAGAGTTTATTGACAACACTTTAGATAATTCTCTCGAGATTAATTTAAATTGGCGAGGAGCGTTAGGTATAGGTAATCATACATTTGTTGGCATCGCTTCGTTTGCCACTGTTGAAAATGATCATGATTTCTCTGTTCATATTACCGAGTTAGGTGGTTTTTTAAATCTTTCTGGTTATACAAAAGATGCACTAATTGGCAATCATAAGGCCTTTTCAGCGATTGTTTATCAATATGATTTAGGTCGAGATGTTCCTGGAGGTAGTGGTTTGCCAATATACTTAGGTACCAGCCTAGAGGTTGGTAATGTTTGGGGCAACAATGAAACGGTGAAAGTTGATGATTTAATAAACTCTGGCAGTATCTACTTAGGTACAGATACCAGCTTTGGCCCGGCGGTTATTGGTATAGGTTATGCCTCTGGAGGAGAAAGAATATTCTTTCTATCGTTAGGTAAAAACTGGTAATTAACATTTGAGATAAACGTGATATTTAGCTGGTTGATTTTGATGAGTTTAAAGAATACTTTTAGCCTTTCATCCACAGTGACATTTGCTTAAAGTACACTTATTAATTTTATCAAGGGAGTCATCATGGTTTCAAACTTAACTTCTAATCAATATGGGCAAGTGAGCGCTATAACATTAGCTGATAACATTGATGGTTTAGTGATAGAACATCAATATTGTACGGCCCAAATAAGTTTACACGGTGGTCAAGTGCTCGCTTGGCAACCTAAAAATCAACAGCCTGTTTTTTGGTTAAGTAAAGCTGCTAGTTATCAATCAGATAAAGCGATACGTGGTGGTATTCCTCTTTGTTGGCCATGGTTTGGCGCTCATCATAATGATCCAGAAAACCAAGCGGGTAATCATGGATTTGCTCGTCAGCAAACTTGGCAAATTGATAACATTGAAATCTCAGCTCAAGCGGTTACTGTTATTCTTTCTTGGCAGGGAACACAGATGCATGATTTATTTCCCATTGCTTGCCAATTAAAACAAACCTTGGTTTTTGGTGATGATCTTAAGCAAAGTCTTGAAATGGTGAACCTAAGTGCTGATGATATTGAATATACTGCTGCGCTACATAGTTATTTTCAAGTCAGCCATCCTCAAAATATAAATGTAGAGCAACTGTCTACCCTTGATTTTGATGATAAGCTAACGGGAGATAAACATAAACCAGAGGATTTTATCAATGGGCAAGGACCTGTTGATCGTATCTATCATGGTAATGAAGAGTCAACTTGTATGCGTATTGTTGATGATGAATGGCATCGAGTTATTGAAATAACTAGCCAAAATACTGCCCAATGGGTTTTTTGGAACCCAGGTTTTGACGGTGCTAAAAATATGGTGGATGTTCATCAAAATGGTGAACAAGAGTTTGTTTGTTTAGAAGCTGCGAATACTAACCCTCAAGTTTTAACTGCGAACTCAAGTCTTGTTATTAGTCAAAAAATAGCTGTTTATTCAACCGTTTGAGCTCAAACTAAATGAAATGTTAAGTGGTTAGTCCAAATGAATAACCACTTGATTACGACCATTTTCTTTTGCTTGATATAACGCTTTATCTGCTTTATTGATAATCTCTTTTAAAGGTATTCCTGCAAGACTACTATCGCTGATACCAAAACTTACCGTAATATTAAACGCTTGATCGCTTGAAGCACAAGAAAATGGAATTTGCTCAATATTCACTCTAATTCGGTCAATGATTTCTAATGCCTGCTCTGATGTGGTATCAGGGAGCAGGATAATAAACTCTTCCCCTCCCCAACGTCCAGCTAAGTCAATTGTACGTAAGCTTTCAATAAGTTTGTTTGCGATAACCTTGAGGACATCATCGCCCACTAAATGCCCATAGCTATCGTTGATTATTTTAAAGTTATCAATATCGGCAATAACCACACAGACATTATCGTGCTGTTGGTTTAGCTGGGAGTATTTCCAATGAACAAAGCTTCGATTGGGTAATTTAGTGAGATGGTCTGTTTCTGAGTCTTTAACTAGATTAAACTTGAAGTAATTAATTGCGATGTTAAAAAGATAATAAAGCACAAAAGAAACTAAGATAAAAATAATTAATTTACTGAAGAATAACTGCCAATATTCACTTTGCTGACTGGCTTCAGGAGCAACAATAAATACTCGCCAATTAAGATTTTTTAGCGGTAATTGAGAAACAATAAATTCATTCTTAATATATGTAGTTAAACTATTTTCAAGAAAACTGCTATTTACTTTGCTTTTATCTTGTTGTTTTAAATAACTTTGATACCAATCTAGAGAATTAATATTCACTAATTCATTTTTTCTATGGTGACTATCCGTTTTCATTAATGCAGTAGAAGAAAGTGTTATGTTATCGTGTTCATCTACAAAAAAAACTTCAAAGCCAAATCGTTGATTAAATTGAGAGAACGTTTTTGCAAAACTATCAAGATCAACCCCAACCCCAGTAAATCCTATAAATTCTTGTTTATTATTCATTAGTTTAACGTCGAAATATAAATGGGGGTTATCTGAGTTTCCTATGTCAGCAAATTGTGAGCGACTATCCTTCTTCAATCGATAAAACCACTCAGCATCTTTATCTTGTAGGCTTGTTTGTTTATTGCTGGCGTCAATCATCAAGTTGTGTTTTTCAAGGGCAATAAAAGATAATAATTGAAACTGTTTAGAAAGAGTTGAAAGGTAATCGAATAACAATGATTTATCAATTACGTCCTTTTGGGCGTAATCAATGAGAAACTTATCATTAGCCATGAATTGGGCTACCGTTAATGGCCTTACTATTTCGTTAGTAATTAAAGAATATAGTGGAATAATTGCTTCTTGTTGACGTTGACTATGTAAGGAAAAGAATTCTTTAAAGGTGAAATAAGAGGTCGCTACTATTGTAATAATAGTAAAGAAAAATATCACAGTAATGTATTGGTCAAACTTATTAATAAACTTCATTAAAAAAGTACTTATGAAAGTGATGAGTTGATAGTTGTTATCAATTCATTACATTATAATCGATTTTTTAATCAATACGTAAATGTTTATGCAATAACATTTGGGTAAAAGGTATTTTTAGATAAAATCCTCTTGGTAAAGTTAAAAATGGTTTACCATTTTTATCAAATGCCTGAGTTTTAACTTGGCTGTTTGCGGCTTTCGGTCTTAACTGTAATACTTGACCATGTTTACCATGAATGTTTTCTACATCACCTAGCACTATCATATCCGTTAGTTCTTGCCAGTCTAATGCAAGTAAATGGTCTTCTTCTTCTGAGGGTGTCCACATAAAAGCAGCACCTACTTGTCTATCCTTTAAAGCCAAACTTTTATCACTTAATACAGGTATCCATAATACTTTAGCAAGCTTTTTTCGCACATAACTTGTTTGCCATGTTACACCCACTAAACCTGTTAACGGTGCAACACTTACAAAGGTTGTTTCTAATGGTTTACCAAGGCTGTTAATAGGGAGAGATTTTAATTCAATGCCTAAGTGTGGAAAGTCAGGCTCAGGACGAGAACCAGCACTAGCACCTAATACATGTTCAAGTAGTAAACCAATCCAGCCTTTGTTACGTGTTAAGTTTTCTGGGATCTTAATCCCAGACTCTTCTGCTATTTCCCCTAATGTCATGCCTGCCAATGCCCAAGCTCTATCTAATAGCTGTTCTTGGGATGACGGCGGCGTTGTTTTATTTTGCATTTTAAGTAACTAGTGGAATGACGAAGAAAATTCATTAATATCATCATGCACTAGTGCAAATAAAACAAGTATTTATTTGCTAGCAGCGTCAGATTATGGAAGAATCAACTTAACTATTTTTTTAAATCGCCAGGAGTTCCTGTGATCGATGCCGAAGGCTATCGCGCCAATGTCGGCATAGTAATAATCAATGACAGGGGACAAGTATTTTGGGCAAGAAGATTTGGTCAACATTCATGGCAATATCCACAAGGTGGAGTTGACGAGGGTGAAAGTGCAGAACAAACCATGTATCGGGAGCTTCACGAAGAAGTGGGCTTGAAACCTGAACATGTTAAAATTGTTGCAACAACCAAACATTGGCTAAGATATAAATTACCAAAACGTTATATAAGGCATGACAGTAAACCTGTTTGTATAGGACAGAAACAAAAGTGGTTTTTATTAAAATTAACTGCCCCTGAATCTGCAGTAGACTTGTTACATACCTCTCATCCTGAGTTTGATGATTGGCGTTGGGTAAGTTACTGGTATCCTGTACGGCAAGTGGTGTCATTTAAACGAGATGTTTACCGTAAAGTGATGAAAGAGTTTGCCTCAGTTGCATTACCCTATCATCGCCATGACAGACGTAAACGTCGCGCCTGATTATTATTATGTGCAATACCAACCTGTTTTTAAAATAGGTTGGTTTTATCAATTGAATTAAGTTTATTTCATTTCATTTCTTCAAAAAATAATGGGAGCATATGCTAACCACACTACGAACAATTGTACTTGAATTTAGTCAAAATGCTGAACTTGAAAGTGCTTTGCTGCGTATGGTTAGTCAAGTTAAATCAGCAATGCATACCGATTGTTGTTCTGTTTATCTGGCCGATTATAAAAGCCAGCACTTTGTTTTAACTGCATCTGATGGTTTAGCTCGACAATCTTTGGGTCAAACTACTATTGGTTTCTCTGAAGGTTTAGTTGGTTTAGTTGGGCAACGTGAAGAGCCTATTAATATTGCCGATGCCAAAAATCATCCTCATTATGTTCATGCGCCCGAAGTGGAAGAGGAAGAGTTGACCGCCTTTCTTGGTGCCCCCATTATTCATCAACGTAAAGTGCTCGGCATCTTAACGATTCAGCAAAAACAAGCACGTGGTTTTAACGAAGATGAAGAAGCTTTTTTAGTCACATTATCTGCACAACTTGCTACCGCAATTGCTAACGCTGAAGCTAGAGGGCTTTTAGGTCAAAAGCAAGATAATGGCAAATGGCTAAAGCAATTACAGGGCATTGCTGGCGCACCAGGAATTGCACTCGGACAAATGATTGCCATTCAACCTAAAGCCGAACTCGAAAGTATTTCATTAGAAAAAATTGAAGCAAATAGCAATCGAGCAATTCAAATAGAAATGTTTAAAAACGCGGTTATTAAAACTCGCCAAGACTTTGAGAAAATGAGTGTCAAACTCAGTGATATTATTCAAGATGATAGTTTAAATATTTTTGAATTTTATAATCAGCTATTAGAGCCAAGTAATTTAGGCCATGAAATTACTGAAAAAATCCAACAAGGTTGGACAACCCAAAGTGCATTAAAGTTAGTTATTGATCATTACATTGTACAATTTCAAGCTCTAGAAGACCCTTACCTTAGAGAGCGGGTGAGTGATATTCGAGATTTAGGGAATAGGCTGCTTTTTAATTTGCAACAACAAAGCCAATTACACACCCAATTTCCAGAAAAATTTATATTAATTGCTGAAGATGTTACCGCCTCAATGTTAGCTGAATATCAACATAAGGGGTTACAGGGCATTGTCTCGTTTTGTGGTTCAAATAACTCTCATGCGGCTATTTTAGCTAGAGCCTTAGATTTACCTGCAATTATGGGAGTGGATTCAATTCCGTTAGGCCAATTGAATAGCCAAATTGCAATTGTTGATGGTTACAGTGGTGAGTTGTTCGTAGCGCCTAATGAAGTGCTAAAAAAAGAATACCAACTTCTGATACAAGAAGAACACAGCCTAACTGAAAAAGTTAGAGAAGTGACTCATTTGCCATCAATCACTCAAGATGGGCGCAGTATCGAATTATTACTAAATGCAGGTCTATCAACTGGGTTTGAACATTCAAAGCAATCTGGGGCAATTGGTATTGGTTTATACCGTACTGAAATACCTTTTATGAATCGTAGTTGTTTTCCTACCGAGCAAGAGCAGACTCATTTGTATGAAGAAGTGCTTGCTGTTTTTCCTAAGCAAGCCGTAACTATGCGCACTTTGGATGTCGGTGGAGATAAATCTCTACCTTATTTTCCTATTTCAGAAGACAATCCATTTTTAGGTTGGCGAGGAATTAGAATAACACTTGATCACCCCGAAATATTTTTGGTGCAAGTAAGAGCTATGATCCGAGCTAGCTATCAGACTAAAAACCTTGAGATTATGTTACCTATGATTTCAAGTGTGACGGAAGTTGATGATGCCATTAGGTTAATAAATCAAGCTTATTTTGAATTGTCATCAGAGATTTTTCTAGAGAAAGGTCAAGTATTACCCCGCCCTAAAATTGGTATAATGCTTGAAGTACCTAGTGTGATATTTCAACTTAAAGAGCTGGCACAACGTGTCGACTTTTTCTCTGTCGGTAGTAACGATCTTACACAATATTTACTTGCCGTAGATCGTAATAATGCGCGAGTCGCTAATTTATACGACGCCTATCATCCTGCGGTATTAAGAGCATTAAATACCATTGCCCAAGAGTCAGCCAAATACCTTGTACCATTAAGTTTGTGTGGTGAGCTGGCCAGTGAGCCTGCAGGTGCTTTGTTATTAATGGCAATGGGCTACGACAAACTCAGTATGAACCCTCACAATATTGCTAAAATAAAATGGGTAATACGGCATATCGAATACCAACGAAGCAAGGTTATCCTCTCTCATGCCTTGTCACTTAATACAGCTAAACAAATTCATAGCTATTTAAATGAGCAACTTGAACAGTTAGGTTTAGGCGGATTTGTTAGGGCAGGGATGTAATGACTCAAGAGGGGGGAAGATGTTTATAACGGTTTTTTTAAGCTGTTTGCTTATTGGTAGTTTAGTCGGTTTTTTAGCTGGATTACTCGGTATTGGTGGTGGCTTAATTATTGTTCCGACATTAATTTATTTATTGCCTATCATCAATATAGACTCAGAGGTTGTTATGCCAATCGCTTTGGCAACCTCATTGGCCTCAATTATTGTTACCTCATCTTCAGCTGCACTTATTCATCATCAGCATAAAAATATTCCTTGGCCTTTGGCAAAAGTTTTAATGACTTTTGTTGCTGTCGGCGGTTTAATTGGTGCCTATTTGGCTTCTATCTTATCAGCAAAAACGCTAACAACATTTTTTGCTAGTGCGGTTATTGTACTTGCGGTTTATATGTTAATTTCAACAAAAAGTGATAATAAACATACCATGCCTAGTCACTTCATCTTACGTATTTTGGGGATGTTTACTGGGGTTTTAGCTAGTTTGATGGGTATTGCCGGTGGTGTGGTGCTAGTACCAACATTGAGTTACTTTGGTTTGCCAATGCGTCAAGCCATTAGTGTTGCCACTGTTTGCGGAGTAATGGTCGCAGTGTTTGGCTCAATAGGTTATATCATTAGTGGTTGGGGACAAACGAATTTACCGCCATGGAGCTTTGGTTATGTTTATCTTCCTGCGCTTCTTGGTATTGTTTTAAGTTCATCGGTTTTTGCTCGTTATGGCGTTAAATTATCGAGTAAAGTCCCCGTTGCGTTATTAAAAAAATTCTTTGCTGCTTTTCTTATTTTAGTAGCTATGAAAATGATTTTTTAATAAAATTACATTATTGCAGAAGCAGAAGCAGAATTAGTTTAAAGGAAATTAAGCATGAAAGCTTACCTAGATTTATGTCAGCGCCTTATTGACCAAGGCACTTGGATTGAAAACGAGCGAACAGGTAAGCGTTGCTTAACTGTTATAAATGCTGATCTTGAATACCGAGTCGATAAAAATGAATTCCCAATGATCACAACCCGTAAAAGCTTCTATAAATCTGCTATTGCAGAGTTTATTGGCTATATTCGTGGTTATGATAATGCCGCAGATTTTCGTGCTTTAGGTACTAAAACTTGGGATGCCAATGCCAACTTAAATAATGCGTGGCTCAATAACCCTTTTCGTAAAGGTGACGACGATATGGGCCGAGTTTATGGTATTCAAGGTCGATCTTGGGCAAAACCTGAAGGCGGTCATATTGACCAACTTAAGAAAGTGGTTGATAACATAAGTCAAGGTATTGATGATCGTGCAGAAATCATCACCTTTTATAATCCCGGTGAGTTTCATATGGGCTGTTTAAGACCCTGTATGCACACCCATAATTTTTCTTTACTTGGTGATACTCTCTATTTAACCAGTTATCAACGCTCATGTGATGTGCCGCTTGGTTTGAATTTTAATCAGGTGCAAGTTTATGTGTTTCTGGCATTAATGGCGCAAATTACCGGAAAGAAAGCAGGAATTGCTTACCATAAAATTGTTAATGCCCATATTTATGAAGATCAGCTAGACTTAATGCAAAATGTACAATTAAAACGTGAACCGTTTCCATCTCCTAAATTAATGATCAATCCAAAAATTAAAACACTGGAAGATTTGGAAACATGGGTCACGATGGATGATTTTGAAGTTATTGATTATCAGTGCCATGATGCAATTAAATACCCTTTTGCGGTATAAGAAGAGCAGAGTTCTTTTTTATACTTTCGGCCTTTTCTCATAAAGCTAACTTCGAATTATAAAGTAAATATTCTCTAGGAATTACAAGTTCGCTAGGAACTATATAGTAAAATGAAAAAACAACTTACCGTCAATCAATTACAATTTAGGTTGTTTATTCTGATTTTTTTCATTTTTATTTTGACGAAAATCAGTTATCGAGTTTTTATAGAACGGCCTAATATTGAACAAGCTCTTGGTATTATCATTGAGCAAGATATTGCCGATATTACTTTAGCAGCCAATAATCAACTAGATAACCTTACTACTAGTAATTACGATTATGCGACTTCAAATACCACCTATCAGTTTATGCAACATCCTGAGCTGTTCAATGAAAATGAGTACCTTATAGACGATCGCTTTAGAAACCTTGATATTGAAGGCGCTTTTTTCATTGATAGCGACTTTTCAGTAGTCTTTGAGAAAACACTCGATTTATCTACTGGCGATAAGATTGCTTTTGATTTTTTAAATTTTGATCGCTTCCCAAACAATAAAAAAATGCTGACAAAAAACAATTTAGTTGATCAAAACCAAGCCACTAAAGGCATTATACAAACGATCAAAGGTCCTGCATTTTTTAGTGTTATGCCAATAAAGCAATCAACGACTAGTTATGATCACCAAGGGTATTTATTATTTGTTCGACTCATTAAAACGTCATTTTTAAACCACATGGCCGTTAATACTCGGACCGAGATAAATATGACAAACTTAGCCGAAAACAAATCATATGATCACTTAACAGATTGGCGAGATACGAAGGCTTTTATTCGAATAACGCCGACCAATGAGAGGCTGGTGAAAGATTTTCATGGAAAGCCGATAGCATTACTGACTATTGTTCATACCAGCACTGTAATGGAAGCTTGGTTTGGAACTCGGGGTATTATCTATATATCTACCTTTTTCATATTGCTATTTATTGTTCAGCGCTATTTCATTAATGTTTTTGTTAAACCAGTTGAAAAGTTAGCGTTTCAATTAAAAGCGATGGAAGCCGATCAGAACTTGGATGTTTTAAGTGAATCGACCAACATTGCTGAATTGAACGGTTTTTCTAAAAACTTTAATCAACTCGCTTTAATGGTTAACAAACATGAAAAAGTATTAAGTGAGCAAGCATTTTTAGATCCACTAACCAATATTGCCAATCGCAGAGCATTTGAATTACATCTTGATGACCAATTAAATTTATTAACTCGACATAATATTCCTTTTTGTCTGATCATGGCCGATATAGATTATTTTAAACGTTTTAATGACAGTTTAGGACATCAAGCAGGTGACAAAGCTTTAATTGGGGTGGCGCAATTACTTAATCACTTTTTTAAGCGTAACCATGACATATGTGCGCGCTATGGTGGTGAAGAATTTATTATGATATTTAGTGACGTAACGACTGATTTTGTTCATCAGCAAGCAAATGAAATACGACAAGGTTTAGAAAAACTTGCAATAGAACACCCTGACTCACCAACATCTTCAGTACTAACCCTAAGTTTAGGCATATGTTTAGTTGAGCCTAGTCAGACTAATACGCCGTTTAAAGGTGAAGATATTATTAAATTGGCAGATAAGGCGCTATACCAAGCCAAAGATAATGGTCGTAATCAGTTTTGTGTTGAAAAGTTTTCACTTTAGATTATTAGTATTTAGTTTTACCCTTTTATTTATCATTTTTTATAGGTTTATTAATGACATCTCGTTTTCTTTTTATAATTATGTTTAGTTTTTTTATCTCTGCATGTTCTGACTCTACCGCAGAATTAGACGCGAGTTATGGTCCTGCAAAAGTACGTGACCGAGTAGTTGTTGCGGATACCCCATTAGCTTCCATATTTTTAGATGAAGTTAAACCGGTATTAGAAAATCGCTGTGTGGTTTGTCATGGCTGCTACGATGCTCCATGTCAGTTAAAGTTATCCTCACCTGAAGGCATTGACCGAGGCTTTTCACCTGAAGTAGTTTACGCCACACGCTTTAGTGAAGTTGAACCGACACGATTGTTTGTTGATGCAAAAAATACTCAAGAGTGGCGCGATAAAAAATATCCCTTTAAACCTGTATTGAATGAGCGTAGTCAAACGCCAATTGCCAACTTAAATGGCAGTGTTTTGTATCAGCTACTTGAACAAAAGAAGGCTCATCCATTACCGACGACTGATGTTTTACCAAACGATTTCAATTTTTCTTTAACACGCTCACAAACCTGCCCAAGTATAGAAACGCTAGATGATTATAAAGAAGACTTTCCACTTGCTGGCATGCCATATGGCTTACCAGCTATTGAAAATAGTGAATTTCGTGTGCTCAAAGACTGGGTAAGACAAGGCTCCCCCATGGCACAGCCGAAAGAGCTTAGTGATGCAATTAAGTCCCGAGTTACAAAGTGGGAAAAACGTTTAAATGGTGATGATAATAAGTCAACGCTTATTGCTCGTTATATTTACGAACACCTCTTTTTGGGCCACCTTTATTTTTCAGAAGAGAAAGTAAGCGCTAATGAATTACCTTTATATTTTAACTTAGTACGTTCGCGCACTGCTCCAGGACAGCCTATTGATGAAATAGCTACTCGTCGACCATATCAAGACCCTAATGTTGATAGAGTTTATTATCGTTTACGCAGAGAAACCGGGACAATTTTAGATAAAACTCATATGCCTTATGCTCTAAATAAAGAACGGGCTGCCCGCTGGGATGAGTTGTTTTATAAAAACACTTTTACTGTAAAGTTTATGCCAGATTATAAAAACAGCAATCCATTTCTTGTTTTTGCCTCCATTCCTGCTTATGTCCGCTATGAGTTTATGTTAGACAGCGCTCAGTTTTTTATTGATGGTTTTATCAAAGGTCCATCATGTAGAGGGCAGGTGGCGCTAAGTGTCATTCAAGATAAATTTTGGGTGTTTTTTAGAGATCCCAAAAACTTAAAATCAGAAGCTTATGGTAACTTTATCTATCAACAAGCTGATAACTTAGACTTACCCTCCGATTTTAGTGTGCATAATTATACTGCTACTAGCTGGTTAAAGTTTTCAAAGAAAGAGAAAGCTTATATTGATGCACAAAAAGCAGCGCTGAGTAATAAAGAAATAGCGCATAAATTCTTAGGTACCGACACCATTTGGCAGGGCAATGAAAATGCCAGCTTAACTATTTTTAGAAACTTTGACAGCGGCATTGTCTTAAATGGCCTACATGGTGAAACACCCAAAACCGCATGGTTAATCAATTACCCTGTTTTTGAACGTATTCATTATTTATTAGTGGCAGGTTTTGATATTTATGGTCCTGTTCGTCATCAATTATTGTCGCGTTTGTACATGGACTTTTTACGTATAGAAAGTGAAATGTCATTTATTACCTTACTACCAAAGGTTGAACGTAAGGCAGAAATAAAAGACTGGTATCGTGACTCTACCAAAGAGCTTGATAGCTACCTAAATGATTCAAACTTCTTTTTTGAACAAGAAAATACTATTGACTACCAAACAGATGAACACAAAAAAGAAATATTAACGCGTTTACGATCGCGTTATTACGAGAGTTTACCTAAGAAAATAGCGGATAAAAATGGTGCTTCTTTTGTTACTGTCACCAAGGGAGAGTTGGCAAAACTCCAAAAACTGCCTAATTTAGCGGTACAACAATTGGGACAAACGAGCTTTGTTTATGTCGAAGATGAAAGGGGCAATCAACAAAGCTTTACTTTACTTCGTCACAATAGTTATAAAAATGTCTCGAGTTTGTTGTTTTCTCAAAGAAACCATTTGCCAAAACTTGACCGTGCTGAATTATTTCATGGTTATATTGGTAGTTACCCACAAATAATTTTTAATGTGAAAAAATCTCAACTAGCCGCATTTGTTCAACAGTTTACAGCCGTAGTTGATGATAAAAGCTATAAGCAATTACTTGATAATTATGGTGTTCGCCGAACTCACCCTGACTTTTGGCATTATAGTGACAAAGTACATCAAGTGCATAAAAAAGATGATAACATCGTTTATGGTTTGTTTGATTACAATCGATTGGAAAATAGATAGCCTAGCTCAACGTTATAACAACCAATTACTCGTTTGATTATTAATGGAAATATCATGTCAGATAAAGCAATAAATGAAGAAAAAAAAGAAGAAATAAAAGAAAGTAAAAATAGTGTAGAA